>Ga0105247_10001533_pt1 | contig 16497 bp, 17 predicted proteins | sample KBSS24metaG_FD_81519 | JGI IMG/M metagenome (GOLD analysis project Ga0105247, IMG submission 81519) | Switchgrass rhizosphere microbial communities from Kellogg Biological Station, Michigan, USA - KBS S2-4 metaG | ecosystem: Host-associated > Plants > Roots > Rhizosphere > Soil | place...
CGACATCATGGGCTATTCGCTGGGAGCGCGCATGGCGGCGTGGCTCGCGCTGCATGCGACCGAGCGGCTGCGCGCGGCGATCTTCGGCGGCATCGGCATGGCGATGATCGAGGGCGGCGGTCCCGGTGAGAACGTCGCAGCCGCGCTCGAGGCGCCATCGCTCGAGGAGGTCAGCGATCCCGTCGGGCGCACGTTCCGCGCCTTTGCCGACCAGACGCGCTCCGATCGCCTCGCACTCGCCGCCTGCCTGCGCGGCTCGCGCGGATTGATGAGCAGGGCAGAGGCGGCGCGCATTGCGTTGCCGGTCCTGATCGCGGTCGGCACCACGGACGAAATCGCCGGCTCCGCCGCGGGGCTCGGTCAGATCATCGCGGGATCGGAAGTGCTCGACATTCCCAACCGCGACCACATGCGCGCCGTCGGCGACAAGGTCTACAAGACTGGCGTGGTGGATTTCCTCTCACGACGGCCGTAGATCGCGCCGCCGTCGGTGAAATAGCGGGCTGCGGCGATCAGGACCGTAAACGTCGCGATCCAGGCCATGCGCGCGCCATAACGATCGTGCGGACCGGAGATCACGGCGCAAATGAAGGCGTTGCCGAGCAATGCGAAGGTGACGGTGGCGGCCAGCAGGCTCAGATCACCACCTCGGCGGCGCAGCAGCGCGTGGCCGAACATCGCAACCACGAGCGCCATCGAAGCCAGCGCCACGGGGACGTGCAGCCAATTGATGGCGGCGAAGTTGATGTTCCAGTGCTGCTGATGCGCCGCGCGCATCGGCTGGAGCTGCGAGGGGATGTAGCGTTCGATGATGCCGTAGGTGTGGGGAATCCAGCCATTGGTGCCTTCGCCGGTCGCCACGCTGACGAGTTGCTGCGCGGTCGCTTCGATCGCGGCCTTCGCCTGCCAGAGCGGATAGGCGGCGAGTGAACGCGTCACGATGACGCCCATCTCGTCGCCCAGCCCCTGGAAGCGCCCGAGCGTGTCGAACATGCTGTGGCCCCAGAGGAACTCGTCGGCGGTGGCGGGAAGCGCGTTGCGATAGGGACAGAGTTTCAGGCTCTCCTGTGGGCAGCGGTCCTTCAGATACTGCGCGACAATGCCGTCCTGCATCATGCGGCCGAATGCGACACCGATGCCGCCGGGGGTCCAGGCCAGTTGCCCGGACAGTGCGAAATTCGTCGCCACGAGCATCACCGCGCCGGTTGCGAGCGCTGCGACGCCCTGCACGAGGCCACGCAGCGCGATCCGGCCACGCAGCCATGGCCGCGCGATGAAGCCGAGGGTGCACAGGCCGACGAGGACACCGAGCGTCGCACTGTGGGTCGCGGCGGCAAAGGCCGTGAAGACAAACAGTTCGATCTTTTCAAGTGCCGTCAGCCGCTCGCCGTGCACAACAAGCAGATACAGCGACAGCACCGACAGCCCGGCAAAGATGTCGGTCAGAAGCATGCTGGCGAGCCAGGGCAGCGCTGTGGTCAGGATCAGGATCAGGCTGATCGCCACCAGGGTCGATCGCGGTTTCGCGCCCAGCACGCGCAGGGTCTTCTGGATGATCCACACGGTCACGAGCGCCTGCAGAACCAGATTGATCCAGAAATCCGTCGCTTCGCCGAGATGCAGGTAGAGGCCGAACACCGTCGAACGGCTCGGCACCAGATAGCCCTCGTACCATCGCGCCAGATAGCCGCCGGTGTCCCATTGGAGTAGCGGATAGCCGTTCCACAGGGCCGGCGCGATCAGGAAAAAAGGCAGGAAAAACGGAACGGCGAGCACGGCGGCCCGGGTCGGGCCGGCGTCGCTCAAGCGCGCGCGCAGGATCTGCGTGTTGATGGGAAGGCCCCCATTTTCGGCATCTTGCCCGGATGCGCGTCCGCGTGCTGCCGGGCCGAATTGAAGGCCTTGTACCGCAGGCGGCAACTTCGAGCTAGCTCCTTCAAATCGAATAGCGGCACTGAATCATAGGTTTGCCGGTACCCCTTAGCTTCCGAAGTTCGATCCGAGTGAATGTGCAACGGGTCGCGAACTTCGGAAAATGGGCGCTCCCCGTCCCAAAGAGTGTGATGCCGAGCCGCTTGAATTTCCGCCGAGGCGGTCCAACTAGATCTGACGCTTCGCCAGCGGGGCTCTCCGGGAGGCGAGGAAATTGTGACGATTCAACGGTTTTGCTGCGACGTGGCGGCGGAACAGAACGTTCATCCTGCCGTTTCGGCGCGAGGACAGCCGTCCGCGATCATGCTATGATTTTCAGCAACTAAATCTCCGAGGCGACCGATGGCAATGCATCAGATCAATCCCCAGGGCGGAAAGCAGGGTAGCAAACTGGCGTCGCTCGATCCGATCTGGGATCGTGTTCGCAGCGAGGCCGAAGAGATCGTGCGCCGCGAGCCCGAACTCGCAACGTTCATCTATTCGACCGTGTTGCACCACGACCGGCTGGAGAATTCGGTGGTGCATCGCCTGGCCGAACGCATGGATCACTCGGCGATGTCAGGCGATCTGATCCGCCAGACCTATGACGAGGCGCTCCGCGACGATCCCGATATCGGCAACGCCTTCCGCGCCGACCTGGTCGCCGTCTATGATCGCGATCCCGCGACCGTACGTTTCATCGATCCCTTGCTGTACTTCAAGGGTTTCCATGCCATTCAGACTCACCGCCTGGCGCACTGGCTCCACCAGAAGGGCCGCAAGGATTTTGCCTATTATCTGCAGAGCCGCTCATCGGCGGTGTTCCAGACCGACATCAACCCGGCGGCGAAGATCGGTCGCGGCATTTTCCTCGACCATGCCACCGGATTCGTGGTCGGCGAAACCGCGGTCATCGAGGACGATGTCTCCATCCTGCACGGCGTGACGCTGGGCGGCACCGGCAAGGAGAACGAGGATCGCCATCCCAAGATCCGCCATGGCGTCCTGATTGGAGCCGGCGCCAAGATCCTCGGCAATATCGAGGTCGGCCATTGCGCCCGTATCGCCGCCGGCTCCGTAGTGGTGAAGTCGGTACCCAACAATGTCACCGTGGCCGGCGTTCCAGCCAAGATCGTCGGTGAGGCCGGATGCGCCGAACCATCGCGCACCATGGACCAGATGCTCAACGCTATCGGACTGTGAGCTGCACTGCAGCGACAGTGCAGCAAACCGTTCTGAAATCATGGACTTGCGGGGACTTGCTCGGCTCCGACGTTCGCCGTAGCGTAAACGCGCGGGGGCGTGAGAAGCCCCTAGCGGTCCGCGTCATCTCGTCCTAAAACCCGCGCCAGCTCATTTCGATTGGAGACCGCCGTGAACGTTCAGGAAGTCAGGAAGCTCGACACCTATCTCAAACGTGTGTTCGGCAATCCCAAGATCCGGGTCGTGCCGCGACCGAAGAAGGACGATTCGGCGGAGGTCTATATCGGCGAGGAGTTCATCGGCGTGCTGTTCGTCGATGACGAGGACGACGACCGCTCGTTCCAGTTCCAGATGGCCATCCTCGAGGACGACCTGGTCGAAGAGAGCTGAGTTAACTAGATCCGTGCAATTGCACCGTCAGGCGGTCCATCGCCTCGGCGACGTCGCGCCATCGCGACAGCCAGCTCCGCGGAAACCGAAACGTCAGATCGGCGCCGTCGATGCGCCGCTCGCTGAGGCACATGCCCGGGGTTTCCGCGTCGCGCGTGCAGCGGGCGTCCAGGCGCGGGGCGCTGGCGACGAACAGGTCCTCGCCACCATAGGGCGTGCTCTCGCGGAACGCGCGTATCGTCAAGCCGTCCTGCCCCGGCTTTGATTCCTGGTCCAGGTAGCGCGAATAGATCGTACGCAGGCGCGTGTCCGGCGCCAGCGTATCGTGGTGCGCCGCGATCGACAGGAAAATCCGCTCGATCGGTGCCATCACATCCTCGACCGTATCCGCGCTGATACGCTTGGGCGGTTCGGGCGGATCGAGCGATGGAAAAGCGAAGCTCAGATCGATGCGTTCCTGTTGCCCGGAATGGCGCTGGATCTTCATGCGGATCGCTTCGGTCGGCACGTTGAACAGCGTGCCTCCGACGCTCACCGGCAACCGTTGCGGTCCGGTTGAACCGGCGGTTTCCCAGGTCGGCCACAGCAGATAGGCGATGAGACTCACGGCCGCCGTGGCGAGCGCACCTGCAAGCACGAGCGGAAGCGCGTGGCTGCGGCTGTGCCATCCGCTGGGGGTGCGACGGGCCGTCGAAAACATCGCCATGAAGGAGTGTGGGTCCAGATCTGGTCTCGAATCACTTGCGAATATGCCACGGGTACCGGGTTCCCGCAGGATTTCAGTGCGTGCTTGCTGGCGTGGCAAACGGCGAGAGTCTTTCATGTTAACCCTTCCTTAAGGATGATGTGGCGGCGGGAAGCCAATTTTGCCAAAGCTCAGGCGGTGTCTCGAGGTATCGCCATGTCGCCGCCTGATGCGTTGAACTCGTTGTTTTCTCTTTGCATCGGATTTGCGCTCGCCGGCGCGCTGGCAAGCGGTTATCAGGCCCTTGCACGGCGGCCCGCGGGGTTCTCCCTGCTGCAGGAAGGGGTCACGCCGCAGCGTTTCGCCGCCGTGCCGTTCCTCGTGTTCGCCGCTCCCTTCATCATCATGCGCAACACCTTGCGCGGTGCGCGGATCGAGCGCAGGCGGTTCGAATTCGTGATGATGGCAACCGTGTTGGCCGGGTTCTGGAGCCTGATGTCCGGCACCTTCTTCCTGATGACGCTGCGTGCCGCCGGCGTCCTGGTCTGAGGCCTTGTCTTTCGCCCGCCTGACGCTCGAGGGCGGTCGCTTCGCTTGAAAACGCGTCATCCGGCATGCCAAGGTCTCCGCAGACAGGAGATTTCTATGCCGATCTACGAACTCGACGGGCAGGCGCCCGAATTTCCAGCCAGCGGAAACTACTTCATTGCCGACACTGCGACGGTGATCGGCAAGGTCCGTCTCCATGACTCCGCCAGCGTCTGGTTCGGCGCGGTGCTGCGCGGCGACAATGAGTGGATCGAGATCGGCGAGAATTCCAACGTTCAGGACAATGCGACCTGCCATACCGATCCCGGCTTTCCGCTCTCGATCGGAAAGAACTGCACGGTCGGCCACAATGTCATCCTGCACGGCTGCACGATCGAGGATGGAGCTCTCGTCGGCATGGGCTCGATCGTCATGAACGGCGCGAAGATCGGTCGCGGCAGCGTCGTCGGCGCGGGCGCCGTGATCACCGAAGGGAAGGAATTTCCGGAGCATTCCCTGATCATTGGCGCGCCGGCGCGCGTGATCCGCACGCTCGACGCCGCGCAGGTCGAACGCATGGGAGGTGCTGCGCGCTCTTACGTCAGGAACGGTCCGCGTTTCATCAAGGGATTGAGGAAGATCAGCTGAACTTAGTTCATGGTTTCGATTTCCTCGCCGTGCCCGATTTCGATGCTTGAGGCGTGGCCGGATCCGTCCTCGACGCGCTCTTGCGCAAGGCGTCCTTCAGGTCGATCGGGATGCCATGCTTCTTGAGCAGATCGGCGAAGGCCTCATCGGCAAGCTCCTGGAACGTCGCCATCCTGTCGCGCGCCAATTGCCTGAGTTTGTCGAACGTGTCTTCGTCGAAGGCAATCAGTTTGCGCACGACCGAACCTGCCTTTGCTGCGTCAATCGGTTGGGGTGGCGGACTGCCCGGATGCTAGTGCGTTTCCCGGCGAAGTGGATAGCGGTTTGCGGCGAGAAAACGCGGCAAGCCACAAGGCTGGCATCCGCGTTCCGAAATCTGTGACCTATTGCGAGTCGGGCACTTTTCGCCAACCTCGGAAAGTCATGTCGCAAGCGCATGATTCAATTATTGTTTTCCTTGATCTGAATCTCATGGGGCTGCAAACGCGGCAGCGGTTCACGAGCCTTCGGATCGAGGATGCGGGAGTGCCCGTTCCGATTCAATTCGCTACGGAATTGGCTCTGGACCGTGATCGCGCCGAAGCCCAGTCGCGCAGATGTGAGCGAAGACGCCTGACCCTCATCGAAAACCCGTTCTAGATTGGCCCGGCGTCGCGGTCGATCAACGTGCGCGCGGTCGAGGGGGAGAGCATGTTGCGTCACATCACGATGGTGTTGGCAGCGGTCGCGGTGGCCGCGATCCTGGTTCCCGGCGAAGCCTCGGCCCGAGGCGGCTTCCACGGGGGTGGTTTTCACGGCGGATTCGGTGGCTTTCATCACCACGGATTTGGCTTCGCGCCCGGATTTGCCCTCGGCTTTGGGTTCGGCGCGCCCTACGGCTACTACGGCTATCCCGCCTACGATCCGTACTATGGATATGAGGACGGCGGCTGCTACCTCGTACGGCGGCGCGTGCTGACGCATTATGGTTGGCGCCGGCGGACCGTGCAGGTCTGTAACTGACGAGCGCCGACTGTGAATGCGGCCAGCGTCAGACGACTGGTGAGTGTTCGGAGCGACTAGATTTCGCGGTTCCGATGCCGCCAGCGCAGCAGTTGCTTGGTCGACGCGCGGCGAAATGGTACGCTGTTTGCTTCGGGTATTGCCATGCTGTCCATGATGACCATCCCCGGACTGACCCTGATTTTTATTGGCGTGGTCGTCAGCCTCGGAATCGCTTTTGTGTGGGGGTTCTGGGAAATGGAGCGGTTGGCCAAGGCGCGGCTCGCCAAGGTCCGGCGTGATCGGGGATTTGGATAGGCCGTAGCCGGCCCGCAGGAATTGGGTCGAGAAGCAGAGGGCGTGGGTTCGTCACGCCCTTTGCCGGTCAACGCGATCAGCTCAACACTTTGTATGTCTTGAACCAGCCGATCATCTTGTTCCAGCCGTCCTCGGCCGCCTCCTTGCGGTAGCTCGCGCGATAATCGGCATGGAAGCCGTGCGGGGCGCCGGGATAGATCTTGAACTCGGCCGTCTTCTTGTTCTCCGCGAGCGCCGCCTTGAGCGCTTCGACTGCTGCGACGGGAATGCCGGTGTCGGCTTCGCCGTAGAGGCCGAGCACGGGCGCCTTCATGTCGGGGGCGAGCTGGGTCGGGCTCTTCGGCCACAGCGGGTTGGGCGGGTCGACCGGCGGACCGTAGAATGCGACCCCCGCCTTGAGGCCGGTGCTGTGGGCGGCGTATTCCCAGACGGTGCGGCCGCCCCGGCAGAAGCCGATGATGCCGAGCCGCGTGGTGTCGCCACCCTGCGATTTGGCCCAGGCCGTCGTGGCGTCAAGATCCGCCAACAGCTCCGCATCGGGCTTGGCGTTGACGATCGGCAGCAGCTGCGGGATGTCGGCGATCTTGGTGAGATCGACGCCCTTGCGGAAATAATAGTCCGGCGCGACAGCCAGGGCGCCGAGCTTGGCGAGACGCCGGGTCACGTCCTTGATGTATTCGTGCAGACCGAAGATCTCCATCGCCACCAGGACAACGGGTGGATTGGCGACGCCTGCCGGCCGGGCGAAATAGCCGGGCATTTCGCCGTCGGCGACCTTGATCTTGGCATCGCCGACGGTGAGGCCATTGGTGTCGGTCGTGATGACATCGGCGCGCACTGGCCCGGCGGCCAGCGTGTAGCCGGCGGCGACGGCGGCGGAGGCCGTCATGAATCCCCGGCGCGAGAACGGTTCGGTCTTGGTCAGTCCGATCACGTCGGACGTGAGGACGGGCTCGGCGCTCATGAACTTGCTCCTCCAGCATCTGGAGCGTTTTCCAGCGACGTGCATGAGGATCGCATCAAGAAAACGCGTCAAAACGAAAAGCCGGAGGCTCCGTTCCGATCCAGTCGGAACGTGCTCCAGCGGGGCCATTCACAAGTCAATTTCGGAAGAAAGGCAAATCACAAGTGGGCCAACCCCGAACTTTGCAAAGGATGCTCTTTGCAATGGACCCGGGCTGCGGGATGCGGATGCCAAGGCTGGACCATGACCTTGCGCGAGGCGCCGCGCGCAATCTTGACGATTCGGTCGCCCAAAAAGAACAAGGCCGTCGACGCAGTATGCCGTCAACGACCTTGCCAGCCCCGGACATTGAAATCGGCTCGCGCCATCCGGTATACCCAAAACTACACCGGACCTGCGCGGGGGGATGTGATCTAGTTCACAGTCTTGCGACAATATTACTCCGCCTGCAGGTGGTCCCCTCGCGGCTGCCCGCAATGCGGATGTCAGACTTATAATTCCACGGCAACTCGCATTCGCAGGTGGCTTGCATCCGCAAGAAACGAAGGCCGAAACGCTGGTGCGGCCGATCTGGGATTGGCGACGCGTGGTTGCGCGGGACCAGCCTGCTCGAGCAAAGCGATGATAAGACCATGATCTGATCGGATCATGATCAGGGACCGCCAGCCTGTCACCTCCGCCTGTGTTGCAGTCCGTTTATCGCATGGATTCTCGTGCCGGCTGGTCGCGTATCCGGCTGGGGAGAGCTGTCAGGCGATGCGCTCGCGAAGGATTGCCGCAGCCCGTCGACCGCTTCGGTCAGCACCGCGACCTGATCTGCCAGCCGCTTCTTGTCGGCTTCCTCGGAGGCCAGCAGTCGCTTGACGGTCTGCAATTCGTCCTGGACGATTTGCAACTGGTCGATCGCTTCCTGCTGCGAGACCTCGAGGCCCCTGGTTCTGTCAGCCAGTTGATCAAAGGTCTGCGCCGTGCGGGAGTGCAACAGTCGCGCCAAGGCGACTCGATCGACCTGAGGAATGCCCTGGGTCGTCGCCCGCAGCAGCGCGATCGAACCGATTCCGATCACGATCAGAAGCACCAGAATGGCTGCAAACGCGATCGGTTGCGAACCCCTGCGCGGCCAATTCCCGATTTCCGGGTCATGCGAGTCGAGATGGATCATGAGAACCCCGAGTGATGTTGGTGGATCAGAGCCGCAATTGGCGGGTAGAACACAACGCAACAATACGGAGGACCATGAACGCCGGCCGCGGCGCCGGCCGAAGACAACGCGGCGACGCCGGAAATTGAGTCGTTAAGTCTTTACCAATAAATCGGACAAAAGCGAGGCTGATGCCGATTTGAGGTTGCTGCACCGCAAGCGCCTCGCTCGCTCAACTTCAAATCGAACACCGCCGTGAGGGGAAATTGGGGACACTCACGTCGGACGCGAATTTGGACGAGTGCGCACAACTGGGCTGGAGTCGCGCTCTCCTCGGCGGCGCGCATCGCAGGGCAAGTGACGCCGAATCGGCCCTGGCAACGGTCATTCATACAGCGGCGAGGAGCCTCGGGTTACACCGCAAAAAGTTGCGGCCAGGCTTTGGGGGAAGCCTGGCCGCGCGCGATCCGGTCTGGGACGGGGAGGGGTGGGGATGTGACCGGGTCGCGTAACTCCTTTGTGACTTTGTCTCGTGGCTTTCGCTCAGCGCTGCTTCAACGTTCGCTTTCAACGTTCCCTTGCGCTGGCGGTGGCAACTGCCGGGCGACCATCGCCCAGCGAAACCCATACGTTCGGGTCGCTCTGCGACTGGCGCTTGACGAAGCGGTATCCAGTCTCGGTCCAGGCCAGCACATTCTCGTTCTGATTATCGAGAACGTACTCGCCCTTGTCGGTCTTGACGGTCAGCACCGCATGACCTTCGCCCTTTCGGTCGCGGACCACGGTGATGAGGAGCGCCTCGCGCGGCCAGCCCGCGTCCATCAGCATCTTGCGCTTCAACAGCACATAATCTTCGCAGTCGCCGTAACCGTCGGTCGGCAACGACCATTTCTCGATCACGCCCCAATGATCCATATCGGTCATCGGCTTGACGCTTTCATTGACCCAGCGGTTGACCTTGAGCAGATCCCGCCACGCCGCCTGCGACATCACGATATCGCGTGGTTGCGAGACGCCGCCGCGGCATTCGCCAGCATTCTCCGAGCAGAATTCGATCCACCCGATCGGCGCGCGGGTCGTATCGCCAAGGCTTGCATATAACGTCCGCTCATCGCCTGCACCTGCCTGTCCACTCACTCCGATGAGAATGGCGACCATCGCCAAACCCATCCCCCGTCCCTTCATATTGAACATCTCGGCCCCTGTTGTTTCGTTGGGGCCATGTTTGTCAGAAAGGTTTTGCGCGGCAGCTAAGTTGCCAAAGTCAATTTGAAGCCAATGAAAGTAAAGACAGATCAGTCTTTGATTCTTACTTGAATCGTATTCGATTAAAATTCGAAACAACTGCAATTGAATAAAATTTTATGGAGTAATACATCGGAGGCCGTCGTTGCAGCTTTTGAACGCTGGAAAGCCTTGTACGTTAACGGGTTTGCGCGCAGCGGCGGCGGCAGCGCTGCGGTTGCCGGCTACGCCAGCACGCGGGGCCTGCCGAAGCTGCGCGGAAAGGGTCGGGACTTGCAGTTTACCTGGCGCTAACGCTCTCTTCGAGAGTGTCGACCAGTTGTTCGTGGACGAACTCGAGGGCAAAGCCATCCTCGAGGTTTCGCACCACCCGCGACTGGACCTTTCCGAGCAGGACCAGCGACTGCAGCGGAGGCCGGTGCTCGGCCGCGACGGCCGCGCCCGACAGCGACAGGTCGATGATGCGGCAGGTCATCTTGCTGCCATCCTCGAGGGTGATCAGGGCGATCGGATTGCGCGGCACGATGCGGTCGTGACGACGATCTTCGGGCAGGTTGAGGATGTCGCGGTTGGCGAGCCAGGTCAGTTGCGCGGCCAGTTTGTCGCGCTTGCGCGCGGTCGCGCCAATGGTCATCGCGAACCCGTTGTCGATGATGCGGGTAATCTTGCCCTCGACCCGGCCGATGTGGTCGAGATAGGCGATGACGCGATCGCCGACATTGCCGATGCCCGGCGCGAGCAACGCCAGGCCGCCCGGCGACATGTTGATCACCTGGCAGGGAAACTCGCGGCGGTCCGGCAGCATGTAGCGGCCCAACAGGTGGACCTTGACCCGCTGAAAGCGGCGGCGCTCCTCGGCGGCCGGAAAGATCAGTTTCTTGTTCACCAACGCCATTTCGCCACCCGATCGCCGCTCGGCAGAGTCCTGCGACCCTACCGCTCACAGGGTTAACGATGCGTTCACAACGGTTGCATGGTGTTGACGCCGCCTACCGATGTGGGGTTCGCTTTGTGAATCAACAACGCTGTTTCCATGGCGTCATGGCGGGCGTCGGCTGCAGCGGGACAAAAAGATCGTGGAGGAAATCCCATGCAGCAAATTCGCGTATGCACCTATGCCGGTCCGGGCGCGCAGCCCGTCATTCGCACCGTGCCCTGGCCGAAGATCGAGAAGAAGGCGGCGCTGATCAAGGTCGGAGCCTGCGGCGTCTGCGGCACCGACCTTCATATCCTGAAGGGGCATTGGCCGAAGCCGTTGCCCTGGCCGTTTACGCTCGGGCACGAGATCGGCGGCGTGCTGGTCGAGGTCGGCTCCGAGTTCAATGCAGATTTCATGAGCAAGCCGTTGACGGTGGGATCAAAGGTGATGATCCCGCCGCTGATGCCCTGCGGCCAGTGCTATTACTGCATTCACTATCCGCAGACCGCGAACAAATGCCTGACGCCGGTCTATTACGGCCGCTACCTTGGCTTCGACAAGGCGCCGCATCTGTGGGGCGGCTGGGCCGAATATGTCTATCTCGATCTCGACATGCTGCCCGGCACCAAGATCTACAAACTCCCCGACGACATGCCGCTGCGGCTGGGTGCGCTGTCGGAACCTCTGACCTCCTGCATCCGCGCCTTCAACCGCGCAACGCGCGCGGGCGGGTTCGCCTGGGGCGACACGGTGGTGATCCAGGGCTCGGGCCCGATCGGCATCCTGGCGGTCGCGGCTGCGCAGGAGATGGGAGCCGGCCGGGTGATCTGTGTCGGCGCGCCCGAGCAGCCCAGGCTGAAGCTCGCGCGCAAATTCGGCGCCGAAGCAACGGTCGATATCGGCGAATTGAAGAGTCCTGCGGAGCGCATCAAGGCGGTGCGCGATATCGTTGGCGGCTTCGGCGCCGACCTCGTGATGGATTGTTCGGGCCATCCAAGCGCGGGCCCCGAGGGCATCGAGATGCTGCGCGACGGCGGCACCTATGTCGAAATGGGCCAGTTCACCGACGCAGGCTCGATCGAGACCTCCTGGCACCGGATCTGTACCAAGGATCTCAACGTGCTGGGGTCGTGGGGCTTTACCGGCAATGACCTGCCGCTCGGCGTCGACATGCTCTCACGCACCCGCGACAAATATCCCTGGCTCGAGATGCAGACGATCTATCCGTTCTCGGAGGAGGGGGTCGCGCGCGCGGTCGCGGACGCCATGGCGATGAAGACGGTGAAATCGACGATCGTACCCTGGCCGGAGATCGTGGAGTGACGGCGGCCAAGAGTATGCTGTTTCAGATCATGCCCCGGAACTTGAACGGGCGAGCACACGCGGCAAAGCCGCAGCAGCGTCATTGGCCGGCGCCGGCGACTGTGATGTCCGCGGTCGCGGAGCAGCCGACCGCCGGCGCAGGAAATGCCGCTCGAGATAGGCGTAGGACAGGGTTGCGACGGCAATCGACAGCGGCAGTCCGAACAGCAGACGGTATCGCCACTCGATACCGTAGCTGTCCATGGCATTGAGGATCGGGAGATGCCAGAGATAGATGCCGTAGAATATCCGCCCCAGAAAAACGGCTTCCGGACGTTCGAAGATGCGATGGCATATCGTGCCGGAGCTGCGGATCAGCATCGTCAATGCGAGGATTCCGGGAACGACGCCGCAGAGCATGCTGCCGAAATAGTAGTAGTTGAAGGAAGGACCGGTATACGACCAGAACAGAAAGGTGACCGCGACCCAATACAGCAACAAAGGCCATGCCAGCCTGGGCCAAAGGCGATCCAGGGCCGGGTATTTTCCTGCCGGGACCAGCTTCAGGATCACGGCCATCGCACATCCGCCCATCAGCGCATCGCCGCGGGTATCAAGAGCGGTGTACAACCGTAGCCACTCCGCGCCGTGGAAGACGAGCAGGACCCGCCACGCCCAGACGGCCGCCCCGATCGCGCCAATCGCCAGCACCAGCCGCCACGTCACGCCGAAGCGCCGGACCAGACATGCGAATGTCACCGGCCAAAGAACGTAGAACTGCTCTTCAGTCGAAAGCGTCCAGGTGTGGCCAAGGTCCTGGATGCCCGTCGGGTCGAATACGTACCAGTAGTTTGAAATGTACGACAGGACGATCGCGGCACGAGCGAGTGCAGGCAGGAAGGGTGGCAGGAAGAGCCAGCTGAAGATCAAGTAGCCTGCCAGCATCACGAGCAGCGGCGGAAGGATTCGGGCAAATCGCCGCCGGTAGAATTCCCGGTAGTCGATCTGACCGCGCTGCTCGATATCTCGCAACAATAGGGAGGTGATGTAGTAGGCGCTCGCGGCGAAGAAGACATCGATATAGAGCACCGTTCCGGGGACGGTGCGATAGGAGACATGGGCCATCACGATGCCCAGCGTCATCAGCCCCCTCATGCCATCGAGGGCGGGGACATATCCGAGTGGATAGAACTGCGTCTGCGACGCCTCGCGAATGGCATCTCGAAGGGGAGCAAGGCTCGTCCGCGCAATTCGCCGAGCAGCGTTGATGAACCAGGCGCCAATCAAGATCTATACCAGACTCGCATTATAATCGAATAACTCGCCTATTATTTCAGATTAACACATTTAATAACGCAATTAAAGGCTGTAATTAAATTTGAAGCGAGATAATTTCATATTCTTGAGCGACCCGTTTCAACAGTCGTGACGGCGATCGCAGGACACGAGGCATCGACGCGAGAATTATTCGCGTCGGTGCAAAGCTGATGGTCATGCAGACGACGAAGAACACCAACGCGGGACGCGAGGGGCGCAGGCGGGCGCGCAGCCAATCGCGGCGAGCAATCGTGCGAACGGTGTCGCATTCCAGGACAAGCCGATTCCAGCGAGCAGGACGCAACCGATCGCGACCTGCGCTGCAGGCGCGAGGCTGAAAGCTACCTCAGACCCTCGTAGACCATCAGTCCCCGCGCGAGCGCGATCTTGCGCAATGCGCGCGGCATGATCTTGTCCGGTTTGTGCGCCATGTAGCGCCATGACGTCAGTTTGAAGTCGCCGAGAACATCCTGGTGCGCCTCGAAAGGCGCGAGCAATCCGGTCAGGCTGACGGGCTCGTGTGCGCGGGTGTTGAAAGGCAACAGCAGCAATTCGAAATGGGCCTGCGGTCCACCCGGCGTGGCGGCGGTAAGACCGGCCACCGCCGCCAGGGTTTCCTCGGCGACGACGGCGACGATCTCCTCGATGTCGCGGCGGCTGCCCGGTTCAAACAGTTCGGAAAAGCTCTTGTCCTTCAGGTCGGCGCCGAGCAGCGCGCAAACGCGCGTGCCGGCCACGCGAAAGGGATAGCCGGCGCTGGCGTCATAGGACAGCACGAAGATGTCGCCGAGCAGCCCGCGTACCGCGCCCGGTTCGATCTCGGTCCGATCCGGAGCGCGCCCATCGCCGCGCTTCTTGTCCCAATATGCGAAGAATTCGCGGTTTGACGGATGTTTCATACGCCGTACTCACCCCCGCGCGGCTCCTGCGGGACATTTCTGTCCCGCTTTCGCTCAACGCTCATTCCGTTGGTTGTTGTGCAGGAGGGACAGTGCAGCGTCCATGCCGGAGGTACGATCGGGCCGCTTCAGGGCCAAGTTTGCGCTGTTAACGTTAAGTTAACGATGTGCTTGGCAGCGGCTCCGATTCACGTAGGATTACGGGTGTCGGACGGTACCGGTCGGGTTGCCGGGGCGGTCAGCAGGTGGTGTCAAACAGTTTGGTCATCGTGCGGGGAGGGGTGGGGATTTGACCCCCGCGTGAAAGACCAGCGATCGCGCAACGAGGGAGGGCTTTCTCAGAGCCCTCCCTTTCTCTTTTGGCGCTTTGCGCGAATGCCGCTTAATGTCCCATTGCACCATCCGTTGAGGCCGCCTATCTGGGCGGATCGGTCGCGAAAGCCCGCGTTGCAAAACGGTGGCGTGGGAAGAGGCTGTATTTGCTGCAAAAGGTCTTGGACCCCTTGGATTCTTCGCCAGATTTCCAGCCGGAGCGGGAGGGCCGCCGCGAACCGATCCTGACCTTGCCGGGTGCGCTGACCGTTTACATCCTGTTGATCGGCCTCATTCATCTGCGCGTGCTGCTGCCGCCGGAACTCGAAAACTGGACCATCGACGTATTCGGGTTCATCCCGAAACGTTACGACTTGACGCTTCTGGACATCAGCTTTCCCGGCGGCGAAGGCGCCAAGGTGTGGAGTTTCGTGACCTATTCGCTGCTGCACGCCAACCTCAGCCATATCATCTTCAATGTGCTGTGGTTGTTGCCGTTCGGCAGCGCGCTGGCGCGGCGGTTTGGTCCCCTGCGGTTTTTCCTGTTCATGGCCGTCACGGCCGCGGCCGGCGCGCTCGCCCATCTCGTCACCCACGAACACGCCATCGTACCGATGATCGGGGCGTCGGGGTCGGTATCCGGAACCATGGCCGCAGCGATGCGTTTTGCCTTTGTCCAGGGCAGCTTCCTGTCCTTCAGCCGCGGCGATGCCGACGCCGCGGCCAGGGTTCCGGCACTGTCGCTTCTGGATGCGCTGCGCAATAGGCGCGTGCTGGGGTTCCTCGCGGTCTGGTTCGCAGTCAACATCGTGTTCGGTGTCGGATCGATTGCGATCGGCATGGACGGTGCGAGTGTGGCCTGGCAGGCTCATATCGGCGGCTTCATCGCTGGCCTGATCCTGTTTTCCCTGTTCGATCCGGTGCGGCGCACCGATGGCGATGCTGCGGCTGCGTCGTCGGCCGAATTGCCGACCCGCGACTGACCCCGTCATTCCACTTGCTTGCGGCGCAGGCTGTTTTCATCCATCATTGCAGAGCAAGGCATCGATCGATCCTGGGAGCGTGTTTGACCTTTGAGTACAAGCCCAATGCGCCTAGTGTCCCGACTCTGAAGTTCGCGTCGGGACCTGTTTGCTGAACGAAGGGACACTAGAAACCGATAGTTCCGGTGTGGTCTTGTTCAGCGGGTCTGTTGGCGAACTCGAAGCGACAACGAAGAGACATACGCAACCACCACATTAGAACGAACTCCGGCGCCAACTGTTGTTTGGAGACTCTTGGAAACAAGAATGACGCCCGACCAACGGGTGCAATCGGCTTCAGGGAGAGACGACAATGACGGTAAGAGCAATTCTCGATTCCAAAGGCCACCACATCGAAAGCGTCGAGCCGGAGGCGCGACTTTCGGCGGCGATCCGGATCTTGAGCGAACGCAGGATTGGTGCCCTCCTGGTGATGCAGAAGGGACGCATCGAAGGCATCCTGTCGGAGCGGGACGTCGTGCGAGTCCTCGGTGAACGCGGTGCGTCCGTGCTCGATGAGCCGGTCGGCGCCACCATGACCCGCAAGGTGGTGAGTTGCCGCCCATCCGATACCGTCGCTGCCATCATGGAAATGATGACGATGGGCAAGTTCCGTCATTTGCCCGTCGTCGAGGATGGCGCGGTGGTCGGACTCATTTCCATTGGTGACGTCGTCAAGTGGCGCGTCAGCGAATACGAGAACGAGCAGGAG
>Ga0105247_10001535_pt1 | contig 16491 bp, 14 predicted proteins | sample KBSS24metaG_FD_81519 | JGI IMG/M metagenome (GOLD analysis project Ga0105247, IMG submission 81519) | Switchgrass rhizosphere microbial communities from Kellogg Biological Station, Michigan, USA - KBS S2-4 metaG | ecosystem: Host-associated > Plants > Roots > Rhizosphere > Soil | place...
AAGGTCGGAATCCCACATGATGTATCGGCCTGAATCGGCCTTGGCCGCATCCACTACGCGTTTGGTCAGCCTTTGGGGACGCCTTCGTACAGACATGATCGCAGCCTGATCGGTCATCACCTGGTCATCACCAAAAGGGGAAACTCTGGATAACCTCAGGACACAAAATGCCTGACCATCGCTTGCTTATCAAGGATTTGTAGCATCTTGAGGAAAGTCGGGAAATCTCAGGAAGGCTACGGTTTCAACCTTGCCAAGGTTGGGGTCGGGGGTTCGAATCCCCTCGCCCGCTCCAGTCCAATCAATGGCTTAGCCGATTGGGACGGGAAATTCCAAGCTGCTCTTCCGCAGAATTTCCGCGTAATCTGTTCGGCAGGCGTTCACCCCTTCAGCTTGCCGTTGGTGAACTCGACGCCAGGGAAGGACTCGCAATTTTGGGCGTCCCTGATAAATCAGCTGCATGTCTCTTGAGTTCGTCAATCCGCAACTCGCTACCGCAGTCGATCACGCTCCCTTCATCACATAAGCATCAGCTGTAGTCCGGGAGGATTTCGGTGTCCATTTGGGACAGGCTCGCATCAGCGGTTGCGGAGTCATCCGTCGGAGCCTCAATCGGAACGCTGTTTGGTGGCGCGGCGGAGGTCGAGCGCAAACCCCGGGATCGATCAGCAGATAACGAGGTTCCCTTCACCTTAGGCGTGATTGCTCTCAGCGCGAAGATGGCCAAGGCCGACGGCGTCATCACTAGAGATGAGGTCAAGGCATTCAAAGAGGCCTTCAGAGTATCTGACGGAGAAATGAAGCACGTCGCCCGCGTTTTCAATCTCGCTAAGGAGGACGTTACTGGTTACGAGGACTTTGCCGAGGACCTCGTCAGCGTGTTCAAAGGCAACCGCAAGCTGCTTGAGGACGTGCTTGAAGGTCTCTTTCACATCGCCAAAGCAGACCAGACGTTGCACCCTCAAGAAGAACGGTTTCTCAGGAACGTGGCCAAGCGCTTCGGATTAACGGACACCGAGTTCAACCACATCAAAGCTCGTTACGTCGTAGCTACGGAACGCAATCCGTACGACGTGCTCGGCGTCAACCCCAGTGTCAGTAATGACGAGCTGAAGAGCCACTACCGCAAGCTCATCGCCGACAACAATCCCGACAAACTCTTGGGGCGTGGGGTACCGAAAGAGTTCGTCACTATCGCCAATAAGAGAGTCGCTGCGATTGACGCGGCCTATGATGCGATTCTTAAGCAGCGCTCGGGTTAAATGCGTTACTAGCCCGCAGCACCCTAGAGGCGCCACACTTCATGGATGATCGAGACATCCTTTCCAATGTGCCGATCTTCGCGTCTCTCGACGAAAGGAGCCGCATAGAGGTCGCGCGTTTGTGTACTAGTTGCGAATACAAGGCAGGAGAAATTCTTTTCCGAAGGCGACCCCGCAAACGCGATGTATCTGATCCTTGATGGGGAAGTGGTGATGTCGATCGCTACGCGAGCTGGCCAGGAGGTTGTACTCGCCACTCTGCGCCGTGGCGAGTTTTTCGGCGAACTTGCCATGCTTGACGGTTCGCCGCGCAGCGCCACTGCCAACATCATGCGGCCCACGAAACTGCTGCGGCTGCAGTGGGAGGACTTCGTCGCACTGTTAGGTCGTCAACCTAAGCTCGCACTTGCCATGCTGGCATCTTTTGCCACGCGTCTCCGCAAAACCACCGAATTGTTCGCGCGTCACGTCGCTCGCAACGTAAATGAAGAAATCGACCGGCACTACAGTTTCGCTGATCGCGTTGCAGACCATGTCGCTAAATTCGGCGGGAGCTGGTGGTTCATTGCCCTCTTTGGTCTTGTCATAGCGATTTGGATGGTACTGAACGGCACTCAAGTTTTTTTTGCACCTTTTGATCCCTTTCCGTACATCTTCTTGAACCTTGTGCTGAACGTCATTTGCGCCGTGCAGGCGCCCATCATTATGATGAGTCAGAACCGACAAAGCGCAAAGGACCGGTTGGCGGCCGACATCGACTACCAGCTGAACCTTAACCTTGAGACGCAACTCCAGGATCTGCACCTAAAGATGGACGAGCTCATCAAGCAGTCAGCCTCGTCGACACGTTCCTTTCCTGTGTCCGATGAAGGACCCCGGCTCGATGCAACCAATTAGCCACTCTTAAGGGCGGCTAGGTCAGCATGATTCGTCGATTATCCGAAGTGAACACGAACGGCCTCAGGACAACCCTAACCAAGTGATCGCGAACAAGGAGCGGCTCCATGGGACGCCTTTGCGCGGTCATGGCCAAACCTCTTCAAAAATACTGGAACCTAATATTCCTGCGCGTTGAGTGGTGTCTCTTCCGGCAGTATTCTTTACTACATTCGTGTCGCGTTTTTTGCCTCGGCGATCGCAAGTCGGAATCCGCAGCTAGGAGACGACCATGGCTAACAAGCAAAGTTTCACGCCAGACGAGTGGATCAAAATATTGGAAAGCCCAGTCCTGACTGGCATGGCCGTTTCTGCGGCGGATCCGAACGGCCTTTGGGGCACCATCAAGGAAGCTGTTGCGAGTCGGTCAGCAATAAGAGCATCGATGCGGGAGCCCAGCTCTAGCGAGCTCATCAGAACGGTGATCGCGGACTTCCAATCTGGTGAAGGACGGACAGCCATACAGGATGCCCTCCAAAAGCGCCTTTCCGGCGCCAAGCCGGCCGATATCGTCCAGCAGTCGTTGGCTAACTTGCGCGAGGTCTCGGCAATTGTAGATGAAAAAGCACCCGATGATGCGGCCGATTTCAAGGCCTGGTTGCGCGGGATTGGCCAGATGGTAGCAGAGGCCAGTTTGGAGGGCGGATTTTTGGGCATTGGAGGAGTGCGGGTGAGCGAGGCCGAAAAGGCCACACTTGCGGATATCGAAAGAGCCTTGAGCGCGCCGGCTTAAGTGGAGGGATGTCCGCTTTATCGCCAGAAGCAGACCTGCTCACCGTCGGCGGCAATGTCGGCTAGGTGCCATTAGCGGACATCGGCTTGCTTAGGTCGGACGTCCGCTATGGGTTGGCGGTCAGGGATATCGGCTTAGCGCTGCCTCGGAGATAGATATCGATGTTCCTGGCCCTAAGCTTCTGGGCGAGTTCGCGTCCCAGAAGCTGATAGATAAGGCCCGCTACTTCCGCTTCATTGCGGAAGAACTGGTTGAGTTCGCCCCTGTCGAAGACAAGCGCTCGCACGCTATCCTCGGCAACGACGGTCGCTGTGGCTGGGTTCTCGGTCAGGAAAGCGATTTCGCCGACGAAGTTGCCCTTCTCCAAGTGCGCGATCTCAGATCCTGCGACAGTGACCTTCGCATGGCCCTCGCAAATAAAGAACAGCGTGTCGAGCGGCTTGTTTTCCTCGGTCAGCGTCGTGCCCTTGGCGATATCATTGAACTGCCCGGCGACGAGCAGCCGCGCAATCTGTACGTCGTCGAGGCCGGTGAAGACATTGCGAAGCAGATCGCGCTCAGCCTCGGGCAGGCGGAGCGACAATCTCGGTCGTGGTGTGTCGTAAGCCAACAACAGTATCGCCATCAGAATTCCTGAGAAGAGCCCGGCCAATGTTCCGATCAGAACCGACGATGTCATCCCGCTCTGAGCGGCAACCAGCACAGCAGACGTGCTGCCAGCAAGAGAGGCAAGGGCAGAGTAGGCGATCATTCGCAAAGGAATCCTGCGATCGATGGTGACGGCGGAGTATATGCTCGACAGTCGAGACTGAGGCATCCGCTCTAGAGGCATCCCCTCTAGTTCCGGTTCCGGACCTACACGCATCATGATTGTGTTGCGAACGATGCCAGCAATAATCGTGGCCAAGAATCCGGCAGTTATTGCCAAGTAGAGCTGATCAACCAACCCACCTATTGCTAACCCAGTCAGCGCGCCGACCCCGGTTCCTACGATGAGCACAATTATCAAATTTATGGATGTCATAATCTCCCTCCTTGCAAGGACAAAATAAGGCGCTGGGCTCCTTCGTACTTGGCCTTTAAGAGTGCCTATCTAGGCTCTGCTGAGCTCCCATGTAGTTGGTCTCTGTGTGGTCGCAGAAAGTCCGCTACCAAAGCCTCAGCCGCGCCCGGATTATTACTCCTGGGGTGCTGCAAACAGTACTTATCTACCCATCGCGCAATATCATCGCGATCAGATCCCTTACTAATGTTAGAAATTCCGGGCCCATAGAAATTGTAGGAACTCAAAAATCCCTCGACCCAACCCAGAATAAGCGTCTTCCACCAAACCTCATCAGGGTGGCCACTCTGTCGCGCTTGCGTCCACAGACCGCACTCAAGATTTCCGACCCCTAGCTTCTCGTATTCCCCGTTTTCGTTTGGGAGGGCGACAGCTGTGCCAGGTCTTGTTAAAGTTGCGAGTACAACCACCGACAAGATACACAGTGGTGTTTTCATGGCTGTGCTCATCCTTCCGTTCTGGTCGGAACGTCGATCGGTCTTAATAGACTCATTGATAAGCAAAATAGGTCGAGACCGCATCAATGTGCTCATTGCTGAGTCGCTGGGCGATGGGCGCCATAATGGCGGCGGATTCAGTCGAGGGGCCAGCCCCGGCTTTTCGAAGTCGCAATTGCTGAGCCATATAGGCCGCGTGCTGGCCACCGAGGTGGGGGTAAGACCCGGCACCGTTGTGGCAGGTCACGCAGGGCGGAACAGCCAATGTGAGGTTCCAAGTTCGCTGGCATACGAAATCTTGCCGGTAGTCGTGGTCAACAGCTTAGACATTAGCCAAGGCACGCCAACGCCATTGCGCGAAGCGGACAAGCACTTCACCCGCGCCCACAGTGGCGAGCAGCCATGCACCGATGAACTTCGCTTGGTCCATGTCAATCTTATCGATTCCTTCATTTACGCCGGGGAACAAGAGGAGGCCGATTGCCACAAGAATAAACAGTATACAAACAATGGTGAGCAAGATCGCGGTCGGATAGCCACCTGGGACACGGTAAGGCCGAGGCGTGTTCGGATCCGCCAGGCGAAGCTTCAGGAATGAGGCGAATAAGAGCAAATAGGGAAGCAGGAAGACGACCACCGAGAACGCAAAAGTTATCCAGAACAGCGTGCTAAAATTTGTCTTAAAATGATTCCAGTCAAAATCACTTTCAAGAAAACCCTGATGGACCAAAAAACCAACCAGCACCCCGGTGCTGATGACACCGGTAAGTACCGCCGAATGAGCAGGCGTTCGGTACGTCGAATGTAGCTTGGCAAAGAGGGATGGCAGATCGCCGCGATTGGCAGCCTCCGCTGCCGACCGGTTCGCACCCATCGACCAGGTCACCATGTTGGCGACCAAGCTATACAGCAACATGACGCAAAGCGCGATGACCAAAGCATTGTCGCCTGGCTTGCCGACCAGGCATGTGTACGTGTGAATTAATGTTGGGTCATCAATCGTCCCACTTCCGGTCGTCCATACGAGGTTATCAATCGTCCCGAGCATGCATCGAAACGTGTTTGGCAGCCCCAGAGTGAGATTCGAGTTAAAATATTCAGCCGGAACAACTAACAACATGCCAATGGTCGCAACCAGGTAGAAAAATGCAATGAGGGCGCCAGAACGCACAATGGCAAAAGACACGTCTCGCGCGGGATTTTTCATTTCCTCTCCAGCACCGGACATCAATTCGAATCCGAGGAAGTTGTAGACAATGATGGGATAGAAGTAGAGGGTGCTATTTAAGCTAGGGATTAGGTCGGAGACAGTAATGAACCCGTTGGCTGCACCGTGTTTCCACGCATACACGATTCCGCCGAGGCCGAGCGCTATTATAACGATCACTTTAAATGCAGCGCCTAGGTTTGGAACCCATTTACCAAGGTCGAGCGTAACGATAGTGATGCCCACGATTAGCCAAATCAAAGCAATGATCATAAGAATTTTCGTCGACTGATCCATTTCCAAAGCAAAAGCGTCGGAAAAAATCACGGCGAAGAGGATACAGACGGAAGGCAACCATATGGCGACGCTAACCCACCATAGCCATGCGGTACGTCCGGCCCAGACAGGCCCGAACGCACGTCGTACCCAGGCATAAATGCCGCCTTCTTCCGTGTAGGTGCTGCCGAGTTCTGCAGTGATTAAACCATAAGGGATGAAGAAGAACACGAGCGTCAGCAGCCACAAAGAGATCGACTGCACTCCCATCGCCGCTGATCCGGTCAACTGGTCAAGGAAAAGAATGGCGCAAATGGTGAACAGAGCCATATCGAGCCGACGCAACACTCTTCGAAAGCGCGAGGTTTGCGGTTTGCTCTTAGTTTGATGCGGCAGGGTGGCCTCCCCTATCCCCGTGTTCTGCATGGAGCTCGGCATCGCTCGCCTCCCTTTTCCAGTAGCTGCTGAACCTCGGGTGAACTCCTTGAGAGAATCCTCGACCTGTTTGCGGTAGCCTCCTGCGACGCCGGCTGACGGGGTCTTCGGGCGCGGGTATGTGAAATAGCCAAGCAGTCTTTTGTGGAGGCGGCTTTCGGCTTGCTCGCAGAGCGTCGACCGAGGTTCAAGCCTGATTGCATCAGTGACCTCGACGTCTCGCGCCCGCAAGGAGTTCATGAACTTGAACTTGGCGTGCGGTGGCGCCCGCGCGAGCAGCTTTTCGTTCGCTTGGTAGGTTGGCATCGTGACCGATCTACCACCAGAGATCGGTGCAAACGAAGTTCGCTTCCCCGGGAACCTTGGTAAAAAGAGTATACGCCCCCCAGAGCATTAATGCAATTTGCTACGTACAAAAAAGCAATAGCAATTTACTATGTCATCGCCTGCTAGATGCCATTTACACTGCCGTCAAAATTGGCCGGTGAGCGGCTCGGGATGTGTATTTCGCTGTTGTTCGCCATTTGTATTTCGGTGTTATTCATCCTTGCAGGCGGGGAGCCGCGGGTCCAATAATTCGATCCGCGTTAAGCGAGTGGCTCGCCATGAGTTTGCCAGAGCCTAAAAATTGGCTTCAGTCACACCCGCTGGATGTGGGGGGCGGCGAGCGAAAGCAACTCACGGTCCTGTACTACGATCTCGTCGGGTCGGTCGACTTGTTGAGGCGCATCGGTGATCCAGAGGCATTCTTGGAAATCGTGCACTTCATACACGAAAAGTTCGAAGTGCTTCTGTCATCCCGCGGCGGCACCAAGTACCAAATGGAAGGTGATGGTGCATTGTATCTGTTCGGTTGGCCGGCCATCGAGGGCAACCCCGCAGCGCGTTGCGCTTACGCTGCGTTCGACATCATGAAGACCGCGAATATCGAGCTCAAGAATGAGCTCAAGCGAGTCCTACCGCCCGACGCCTCGGATCCAGAATTCCGGGTGACGATCGCTTCTGACCTCATGGTGGTCACCAAGCATGAAGGCGAGATGCAGGTAGGGGGGAATGCCATCAATCTCGCATCCCGTTTAAAGAGCGTTTGCGGGCCCGGCAGTATCGTCATTGACAGAACAACCAAGGACCGATTAGGGCGCGCGTTTCTCGTCGCTTCACTCGGGCCCCAATCGTTCCATGGGATCGAAGGGAAGGTTGAAACATTCCATCTCGTGGAGCCGCTATCGGGGGTAACAACGTTCGCGGCCCGAAGTACTGCTCGCTCGCGGCTATTGGTCGGGCGAAGTGCCGAAATGGATAAGCTGCGCAAGCAGTGGCTGCTTGCCTGCGACGGGCACGGTCAGGTTGGCTTTCTCGTCGGTCCTGCCGGCATCGGGAAATCGCGATTAGCGCTGGCTCTCAGCCATCACGCGGCAGGGAAGCATGGTGCGGTCTTAAGCTACCAATGTTCCGATCTGCACCGAAGCAGCCCACTCTATCCGCTTTTGGACCGGCTGCGGCGCGACGCAAGGATACGACATCTGGATCTACCTCAGGCGCAGATCGCAAAGCTGCGCAAGCTTCTCGGTGCCCTCGTAGACCCTCTCCACGTGAATGACGATCTTTTCCGGTACTTACTCGATATTGAGATCAGCTCCGCAGAAAATCGCAAACGGGAGGAGCTCAGGGAGAATGCATTTCAGCTGATGATCGAGCAGTTGAAGCGCATGACCGCCAATCGCCCGTACCTTTTGGTGATAGAGGATCTTCAGTGGATCGATCCCACGTCACGTGAGCTTCTCGACGCCATCATTAAGCTGGCAGCAGACCTGCCCTTGTTCGTATTGGTCACTTCGCGCCCGACTCCGGCTGGAGAAAGCATGATCGCGGCCCTGAGAGATAAGGAAAATGTCGCGATCTATCGTCTAGGACCGCTCAATGACGAGGACAACTCAGCGATTATAGCCGACGCTTTCGAAGGCAGGCATTGCCCTCCCTCGGTAACAGCGGCGATCATCAAGCGCGCTCAGCCAGATTGCCTTCCCTTCTATCTCGAGGAGCTCGCCCGGTTTGTCCGCGACAAGCTCAAGAAGGAAGGCGATCAATGGACCGAGGCTAACGCTCCGCAAGCCATTCGTGGCTCAATACCTGTCAACCTCGAGATGTTCCTGCGCGAGTCTCTGGATCGCCTGTCCCCATCGGCCAAGATCGTCGTGCAAATCGCCTCTGCGGTCGGTTCGAAGTTTTCACATGATCTGCTAGAGAGCGTCTGCCATTTTGAGGCGAAGGATTTCGAGCCTGCCCTCGACGAGCTTATCGACTCCCGCTTAATCTACAAATCGGGTGATGCCGGACCGGTCCAATACCAGTTCAGACACGAGTTGCTTCGCGATGCGGCGTATCAAAGCATGCTGCGGAGCACTCGCCAGCAACTGCACCAACATATCGCCAACACTTTGTGCACTTCGCATCCCCAAATCGCAAGCCAGATGCCTGAATTCGTCGCTCATCACTGGACAGAGGCGGGTGACGCGGAACGGGCGATCGAATATTGGTCCGCGGCGGGCGAGCGTGCCACGATGCGATCCGCCGTTAAAGAGGCGTTTGGCCATTTTCATCGAGCCATCGAGCTGCTCGATCGGATCAAGGATCGGCCGAGTGCGGCCGACACGGAATTGATGCTGCGTATGAGGGCGAGCGGCGTCGAAACCGCGATCTCGGGTTGGTCGGCTCAGGCAAGTCAAGGCACCTACGCCCGGATACTTGAGCTGTCGACAACCCTGGATCGTGCGAACGAGCAGTTCATGGCCCATTTGGGTCTTGCCAATTCTCTATACGTAAATGGCAAGCTCGATGAAGCCTTGGCCCATGGACGGGCATGCCTGGACATGGCCGAACGCACGAAATCCGCCGACCAATTCCTGCACGGTCATCGTATCCTGTCCGAGATCAGCTTCTATGTCGGCGCGTTCGCAGAATGCTGCGAGCATGCCAACGAAAGCATCGCGCGCTACAGAGTAGAGGACCATTATCGGCTGATCGGCGGAATCGGTGACGATCCCAAGATTCTTTGCCTGATGTATCGGGCCTTGTCACATTGGATTTTGGGCCGGGCCGATCTGTCGCTTCCCGATTGCGAGGAGGCCATCGCGCTCGCCGGCAAGCTCGGCCACGCTTACTCCGCGGCACAGGCGGAGTTCTACGCGAGCTGGCTCTACGCGATGATGCGCGATACTCGTCGTGCCGAGCTCTTCTCCTCACGCTCCATCGCGAGCTGCGAGGAGGGTGGCTTCGATCTTGTTGGCGGGCTGGCGCAAGCAATCCATGGCTGGGCCATTAGGTTCGGGCCTGACCCCGCTGGAGCCCTTGCCGAAGTGTCGCGGGGTATCGAGCAGGTGCGCGCTCCCGAGGCCGACGTCTGCCTGAGCTGCTTTTTGCCTTGGCTCGCCGAGATGCACTTGCTGGTCGGCAATATCGACGAGGGACTAGCGACCATGCGCGAGGCGCACGAAGTGGCAGAAGAGACGTTTTACGCCGCCGAGCGATTCCGCGTGGAGGGAGACCTGCGCGCGGCCGTCGATCGCGCCGGTGCGGCGGCATGCTATGCGCGGGCGCTGGAGACCGCACGGCATCAAGGGAGCATGGCATTCGAATTAAGAACGACGCTCAGCATGTGCAAGAATTGCCTTTGCGATGTTCAGGAGCTTCAGCCTCTCCTGAAACGGATGGTCGGCGCGATCGAGGATCATGACCTGAGGGAGGCTCGTAAGATGTTGGGCCTTGCCTCCTGATTAGTTTGATTTCCAGTTTGCGTGCCTGTTGCAGTCTCGGATAGGGCGTTCGTTTAATGGAGGGTGGCACGAAAATATCCCCCTTCACGCGCCGTTCGACCACGCGCGCCTTGCTGACGATCGCGGGTGAGTACGCGATCATTACAATAGCGATCGCTGCTGCTGCCCTGCCGGACACAGGCTGGCCAGTAAAGGTGGTTGCCATCCTCGTTGTCGGCACGCGTCAATACGCGCTTGGTGAAGCGTTGTTACACGAGGCGTCTCACTGGCACCTCTCGAAATCAAAGGCTGTCAACGACCTACTTGGAGCGCTTCTCGCCTGGCCGGTCTTCACGTCCCTCACTGCCTATCGCCGATTCCACAACAGGCTGCACCACGAGATTGACATTGATGATCCGGAGAACAGCATCTGGGAGGACTATGAGGGTTGGGGCTTGCCGGCTCCAAGCCGAAGACTCAATTTTGCTGGCGCGTTCTGGCTTCTCGTCCTCCGTCCAGCAGTTGGCCTCACGGGCATAATGCATTTATCAAAGACGGTGCAGGATTTTGGCTACGATTTCGATCTGCGGGAGACGCGCCTGATGCTGACTGCGTGGGCAGTAGTCATAGTCGGAGCGACTTACTTTTTTATGTGGCCTGAGTTGATCCTCTACTGGCTGATCCCCTACGCATTCATTTTTTCAACTTTAAACTACTGGTCGGAAGTCGGGGATCACTATAGAGTGAGGGGAGCGAAGACGCGCTCAGATTTGAACTGGTTCGTAAATACCTTCATTTCGCATAACATCGGCTACCATGCCTTACATCACAAGTATTCTAGCATTCCTTGGTTCCGTCTGCCCGAGGCCTATCGCACCCACAAGGCCGAAATCGTCGAGCAGGTAAGCCACGGATACTGGGAGACATTTGCGCAGATCGTCGCCTACATTCCTCCGTTAAAGGACAGGTTCGAATCGCAAATGCGTCCAGGCGGCAGGTTGGCGGTCGAGCCGTGAGGAGGCAATCTGCAGTTCCGAGCAGTGCTGTCGAGACGCCCGCGTTTATCGTGAGACCGGGAGCCATCGCGGCGAGTCGGGATGAGTTGGCCGAGCTGTGCAGGTCGGCAGGTTGCCGTGCACTCTACTCGGTCAAGGCGCTCGGACTTCCCGACGTCTTGGACCTTATGGTCCCTCAACTGGCAGGCTTCTCGGTAAGCTCGCTCTTTGAGGCGCTGCTGGTCCGCCATGTCGTAGGGTCACAAGTTAAGGTGCAGGTGACCTCCCCCGGGCTACGGGATCGGGATTGCTCTGAGCTTGCCCGGTATTGTGACGCCATATCTTTCAACTCTCTGTCGCAGAGTGTCCGTCTCGGCGGCTACTTCTCCCACTTGCGCACGGCTCTACGCGTCAACCCGCAGATCTCGCTGATCCACGACCAGCGCTTCGATCCGTGCCGCAAGCACTCGAAGCTAGGTGAGCCTGTTAGCAATCTGAGACGGCTTAAGGCGCTTCCCTCCGGCATTTCGGGAATACATTTCCACAACAACTGCGAGGCGGACGACTTCTCCGGCCTCAAAGAGACGATCGAGCGGCTGCAATATGAGATTCCTCATTTGTTGGCGCAGATGAGCTGGATCAATCTTGGCGGCGGGTACGGCTGGACCGCTCCCCATGCGGCTGAACAACTCATCGAGGCAACAGCACTGCTAAAGTCAACAGCAATCCAGGACATATATATCGAGCCCGGCGCGGCCCTCGTGCGCGACGGCGGGATATTTGTGGCAAGCGTGGTTGACCTTATCGACTCGGAGGAAGGGTGCGTGGCCGTTCTCGATACGTCCGTCAACCACATGCCAGAGGTTTGGGAGTACAGTGACGTGCCCGACGTTGAACCCGAAGTCCTGGGCCACCGCGATGATCTACCTGCGAGCGAAGGTTTTGGCTACGTCCTTGCGGGCAGTACCTGCCTGGCCGGCGATCTGTTCGGCACATACCGATTCGCCGACTCGCTGGCGATCGGTTCGCGCGTCGTGTTTCCGGCTATGGGCGCCTACTCCCTGGTCAAGGCCCATATGTTCAATGGCCAGCCTTTGCCGAACATCTATTTGGAAATGGACGACGGTTCTATCATTATGTGTCGGGGCTCGAGCTTCGCCGACTTCGCCGGCATCAACCATCTGACCGGCATTTTGCCAAGTCGCGACAATAAGGGGGAATTAGTCAATGCGACTCTATGAGGAGCAGATACGAATTCCCCTGCCTGACCGAAGCGATCGTCTCCTGTCACACATAACTGAGCATCTCTGTGAAAAGCTCCCCGCCGATGCCATGCCGCTGCGCTTCACGGCAACGAGAACATGCAAGGACCACATCGGTTGCGAGGTCGGCGTCCTCGGGGGTCTGGTGCACGACCACCCGGTGCGCTCGCGCTCGATTATGGACTTTCGTCCACGGACGCATGAGAGCTGTGAGCGCTTCACGACCGTGTTGCTGGTGCCGACCGGCATAGACGCCGATATTGGCGGACACGCGGGCGATGCGGGACCAGTCGCTCGCCTGCTCGGGGCTGCGAGCGACCTGCTCATTACTCACCCCAACGTCGTCAATGGTGCCGACATCAACGAGATGCCGGAGAACACGCTCTACGTGGAGGGCAGCGTGCTCACGCGACTGATGATGGGGACGGCCGTGTTGTCACCGGTCCGAGCCAACCGTCTCCTGCCGCTCATTCAGGAGCATCCCGAGGCCGTCATCTGGCACACGCTGATCAATGCTGTCTCCGCGGCCTACGGCTCCGCAGGCTTTCCTTGCCTTCCGGCCGTGCCGCTTCCTATCGATCTCGTGATGACGCCGCACATCTCCCCGTCTTCGGGGCGCGCGACAGGCACGGTCGAGGGCTTCGACGCGCTTTGCGAGTTGATCGAGAAGCGAATGGGCACCTTCGAGGCGCTTGCCATATCGAGTGTCATCGACGTGGCGGAAGACGTGCAGCGCGCCTACTTCATGGGCAACCAAGGCATAAATCCGTTCGGCGGGATCGAGTCACTTCTGACCCACGCGATTACGCTCCTCTACGATGTGCCGGCAGCCCACGCGCCGATGTACGATACTTTCGAGATCATGAATGGCGATGAGGGCATCTATGAGCCGCGCAAGGCGGCCGAGGGATGTTCGTTCGCTAACATTCACAGCGTCATCAAGGGGCTTTCACGTAGCCCACGAATTTTGACCGGTGCAGCGGCTCATGCCGGTAAGGGAGTAATTTCGGCTGAGGACGTCTCCTGCCTCGTCATCCCCGACGGCTGCCTCGGCTTACCCACACTCGCTGCGCTGCATCAGGGCATTCACGTTATTGCAGTGCGCGAGAACCGCAATCTCATGCGCAATGAGCTCGCGCCCTTGTTTGCCGGCACCGGCCGCTACCATCAGGTCGAGAACTACTGGGAGGCTGCGGGCCTCATCATGGCTCTGAAGGCCGGTATTGCGCCAGAGACCGTGCGGCGGGATGCTAATGGCAAGCTCGCCTCGATCGCCGAAGGGTTGTCACGGCTGGATCGCGGGCACGCTGGCGCAGCGCCGTCCCTGAGAGTGGTGAAGTAGATGCGAGTGAGGCAATGGACATCTTCCATACTCCGCAAGCTGGGAGCGTGAGGTAGGGTAATCACTCGAACTACTTGGATCGATATACGCCGATGACGTGTTCCCGCTGCCACTCGAGCTATTGGCCAAGGACATAAGCGAAAATGAGCGGCGCCACGATGGTGGCATCCGACTCGATTACAAATCTCGGTGTCTCTTTCGAGAGTTTGCCCCATGAGATCTTTTCGTTTGGCACCGCGCCCGAGTACGACCCGTAGCTCGTAGTAGAGTCGCTGATCTGGCAAAAATAGCCCCAACGCCGAACGGGCCTCTTCAGGTTTTGTTCGATCAGGGGTACCACACAGATGGGGAAATCCCCGGCTATGCCGCCGCCGATTTGGAAGATCCCTATTGAGTGTTCAGCAGAAGTCTTTTCGTACCACTTGACGAGTTCAACCATATACTCAATGCCAGTCTTAACGACCTGGACAAGCTCTTTCTCTTGAGTCTTAACGACGTGGACAAGCTCTTTCTCTTTCTCTTCCTCTTCTTTGTAGACGTCACTGGCGAAAGCGTTGCCAAGTGTGGAGTCTTCCCAACCGGGAACCCAGATCGGCAGATCTTTTTGCGCGGCGGCTAACACCCAGCTGTGCTCTTCCTTACCCTGGTACTTGAGCTTGCCATCAAGCAGGATCCGGTAGAGGAATTCGTGCGGGAAATGGCGTCGGCTCTTCTTGTCTGTGGCCTCTTTGGCGCGTCGCCATGCATCGCGCAACGCCGTTTCCAATGGCAGGACGGCCACATCCTCGGGGATGCACGTGTCGGTAACGCGATAAAGGTGGCGCATCATGAGCTCCTCCTCATCCTGGGCGCTCAGCTCGCGATAGTGCGGGAAGTGCCTTTCGTGATTGCCCTTTAATTTGAACGGAAAGCGCTTGTAGTGCTTGTGCGCCACCAAGTTGAAGATGTCCTCCTCCAGGTTGGCACCGGTGCAACTAATGGCGTGAACCTTCCCCTCGCGGATCATGTCGGCGAGGGACCGGCCGAGTTCGGCCGTGCTCATGGCGCCAGCCAGCGTCACGAGCATCTGCCCGCCTCGTTCGAGATGCTCCTTGTAAGCATCGGCTGCGTCGACGAGCGCCTTGGCGTTGAAGTGCTTGTAATGGCGCTTGATGAATTTCCTGATCTTGCCCACTATCCCCTCGCCGATCTGCCCCCGGATGCAAAATATTCATAGCGAAGAATTGGACTTGTGAACATCAGTGGCGAGGCCACCGAGAACTGGCCTAATTAGCTTTAAAGCGCCCCGAGTGTTATTCCTGCCCAGGTAAAATGAGTGAGTGAGTGACAGAACTAAACACATTTAGCGACACGCGAAGAGGCTGACGGCCAGGGTCGAAGCCTTGCGTCCTCTCACACACGGTCATCCAGCAGAAACTGTTCTGAGTAGATAAGTCGCTGAGGAACTTGAGGCGGCTACTGGCAGATGCTGATTAATCAGAAGAAAGCGGGAATAAGGAGTGGAAGCTATCGTTAAGCGGAGAGGGCGGATTTCTACCCGCCATTTTTGTGCAGCGGCGCTCGTACTTTCGCTTCCGAAAGAAGCCTACGAATGTGGGGTCGCACTCATGATAGTTGCAGGTGATTTCCTCCCTTAGCGCGATATCAGTGAGCGCAAAGCCCTTGTCAAACACGCGGAAGTCGGTGTTCGGCGTGAGCGAGTGGTTCATGAACTTGCCGTAGTCGCTCTCCAACATCACGACTCCCGGTATTTCGCGATGCGTCCAGCTGTAGCGATCGATGAACTCCTGCATATGCTGCGGCAACGTTTCGATTTCGCTCTCTCTAATAAATATGTCGAATAGCGGGTTGAGACTCCAAACGAGCCGCCCGCGTTCTAAGGACTCGCCTGCAAACACGCCGAGCCCCTCGATTGCGCTTGGCGCAAGATAAGTCCTGACCATGAGCATCATCGTGCCTTCGTAGATTGAGTTTTCGACCGCTCGCTTCTGCTTGACCTCACGCCTTGCGGAGGCGACGGCGACCCTAAAACGTTCTTTCCCGTATCAAACTACCACATCGATGTCTCTCAAAGCAGAACAGCACTCGCAAATTGCTGCCAGTCTTTCTGGCACTTAGCGGACACTGTTGCTTGATCCAAAGCGGATCAAGATTTGTGTGTCAGAGACTGTGTAGATGCATTACGTTTGCCTCGCTGAAATCAGTAGGTGGAGGACATTATGGGCATTATCAAAGAGTCTGGGAAATCTGTTTATATAGATGACACGTGGAGGCTGGAAAAAGGACAGAAGGTAGGCGACTACACTGGCCGAGAATTAGACATCTCCGACGATGTCGCGGCAACGGAGTCCACCGGGTGGGTAGAAGGGAAATACGAGTCCATGGATGGAAGTTGGAAGGGAAGCGGGACATGCACTTACATAGACAAGGATGGGGACGAGCTGTACGAAAGCTGGGAGGAGGACTCGAACAAGGGCACTTACAAAACCACCGGTGGCACGGGCAAGTACAAGGGGGCCAGTGGTAGCGGCACCTACACGCTTGATCCTGCAGGCTTCGCGGAACCGCTGTCAGGCGGCACATACAATGGCAAGTTAGAATTGCCCTGATTAACGCTGACGCTCTAAACGCCAAGAGCGACGGCAATCCGCAACCGGCTTGTTGCGGCATGTCTCGACTGGACACATTGCAGCTGCCGTTTATGCAGAGCCGGGAGGCTGATATGTGTGCTCGTACATCGGTCACCACGTGTCACGCCATATTCCTTGGTCTACACTGCTGCGGATCGCCG
>Ga0105247_10001539_pt1 | contig 16467 bp, 14 predicted proteins | sample KBSS24metaG_FD_81519 | JGI IMG/M metagenome (GOLD analysis project Ga0105247, IMG submission 81519) | Switchgrass rhizosphere microbial communities from Kellogg Biological Station, Michigan, USA - KBS S2-4 metaG | ecosystem: Host-associated > Plants > Roots > Rhizosphere > Soil | place...
CGGTGAATCGGTCCTGGAGATGGTCGAGCGCGTCGTCGACCTGCTCGCGCGCGGGCCCGGCCTCCGTCAGACGCGCGGCGCGGGTCTGGTCGGCGCGGCGCGTGATCTCGTCCATGCCGACGCGCGGGATCGCGAGCTTCGCGCACGCCGCCGGGTCGACGTCGGGAGGCACGGCCATGTCGACGATCAGCGGCGGTTGGCCCGATCTCGTATGCGCCGCGAGCCGCTCGAGCGCGGGCTCGTCGAGGATCGCGTGCTCGGCGCCCGTCGAGGTGAGCAGCGCCTCGATTTGCGGCGGCTCGCGTCGCAACTGATCGAGCGACAGATGCGCCGCGCCGAAGCGCCCCGCGAGCGCGGCGGCCTTGTCTGGCGTGCGATTCACGACCGTGAAGTCGAGGCCGGCCTGTGCGAGCGAGAGCGCCGCGCGCTCGGTCATAGGCGAGACGCCAACGAGCGCGATACGGCCCGGCGTGGTCGCGATCCGCTCGCGCAAGAGCTGCACGGCGATCTCCGCGAGCGAGACGCGCCCCTCGCCGAGCTTCGTCTCGCCGCGCACGCGGGCCGCGATCCTGAGCGCTTCCTCGAACACCAGCCCCAAGCTCGGGCCGCAGAGGCCGAGCTCGAGCGCGCGCTCCTGCGCGGCGCGCACCTGGCCGACGATCTCGGTTTCGCCGACGCACGCGGAGTCGAGGCCGGCCGCGGTCAAGAACAGGTGCTCGGCAGCACCCTCGCCATGCCACGCCCGCAGCCGCCGCTCGGCTTCGCCGTTGACTGCGGAGCGTCCGGTCAGCAGCGCGAACGCGGGCGCGCGCAGATCCTGTGCCGGCGTGCGCTCGCCGCGGGCGAAGATCAGCTCGACGCGGTTGCAGGTGGAAAGGTACGCGAGCTCCTTGAGCCCGAGCTGCTGCGCGAAGTCGCGGAGCTTGTCCGGCGCGCGCTCTTGGTCGAGCGCGAACTCGGCGAGCGCTTCACTGCCGCCCTGACGCCAAGAAACGCCGATCAGACCGAGGTGCTCTAGCACGCGCTTACCCCGTGGGATGGCCAACGATGACCAGCGCGAAAGCCTGCGCCGCCGACCGCGGCGTATTGTCACGGCAGTGTCACGGCGGCATCGGCGGGACGTCTCCCGGCACGCTCGGAAGGGGCCGCACGACGAAATCGAGACCCGGTTCTCATCTCGAGGCGGGAGAGGCGCGCGCGACGAGCAGAGGCACGCGCGATCTAGAGAAGCACGTCTGATCGGGAAAGACGCGCTCGATTACCTGCGGCTTTTTTGCGCGAATCGCTGCGCGCTTGCCGCGTCGACGGCGGCGTCAACCGAAGGTGCGCGCCGCGAGCTCGCGCAGCGCGGGCAGCTCCGCGCGCAACGTCTGCGCGATCTTCAGCTGTGCTCGCGTGCGCGCCTGGTTATGCGCGCTCGAGCTCGCATAGCGGCTTTCGTCCCAGCGGAAGTAACGCTCGCGCAGAGCGTCGGCACAGAAGCGCGCGGCGAGCTCGACGGTGATCATGAGCGTGCCGTCCGCGATCGCGCCCCACTCCTGCGGCCCGAGCAGGCTGCGCGCGGCGCTCGCGTAGCCCTCGATCGCGGCCGCATAGAACGGGCGCACGAAACGCGCGTCCGGCGCATCTTCGGTTGCCGGGTTGCACCACGAGCGCAGCGCGTCGCCGAGCTCGAGCGCGACCGGCATCCGCGCGAGAGTGTCGAGATCGACGAGGCACAGCGCGCGATCGCCGGTCGCGGCGAACATCACGTTCGAGATCTTCGGGTCGCCGTGCACGATCCGGTCGGGCATCGTCGGCAGCGCGGGCAGCTCGGCCGCGAACGCGAGAACTTGCTCCGCGAGCGGACGCACGGCCGCGAAATCGCGGTGACCGCGATGCTCCTCGAGCGCGTCGCGGAGCGCCCCGAGGTGACGCGCCGTGTCGTGCACGCCGAGGCGGCGGCTGCGGAAGTCGTGCTCGAGATCGCGGAGCGCGTGGTGGAACTCGGCGAGCACGCGGCCCGCTTCGCGCGCTTGCACCGGCGACTCGAGCGCGTCGCGCGTGATGCCGTCGATTCGCGTGAGCACGCGCCAGATGGCGCCATCGTGCTCGTGCCAGAGCTTACCGTACCGGCTCGCGACGAGCGTCGGCGTCGCGATGCCTTTCGCGAAGAGGTGACGCGTCACGGCTTCGATGTCGAGATTCACCTCGGCCGGGAAGATCGCGTTCAGCCGCTGCAGCACGAGCTCGGAGCCGTCGCGCGCCCGCACGAACCAGGTCGGGTTGATCAGCCCCGAGGTCGCGCGCTCCAGCGGCGCGGACGCGAGCGAGAATGCGTCGAGCACCGTCGGATCGGGAAGCGGGTCTGCGGCGCGGCTCATCGGGCTACATCATAGCCGCGCCGGAGCCACGCGCCGTGCACACCGCGATCGCCGTAACGGTTCGCCTCGCGGCGCGTTTCAGAGCTGGACGTCGAAATGCGCGAGGATGCGGCCCGTCGACTCGGCGCAGTTGCCAACGCTCAGCACGCCGCCGCCGCGGAGGCGATAGTGCTCGCGCATCTCGGCGCGTAAGAACGCCGAGGTGTCGCCGGTGATCTCCTCCGCCGCTTCCTCGATCGCGCGGCTGAGCTCGGGGACGAATGCCCGGAACGGCTTGATCGCCCCGAAGTTCGCCACGAGCACGAGGACGCGCGCGCGGCCGTGGAGCGTGAAGAACTCGATCGTCTCGTGGCTGCGATGCAGCGCGATCGCGGTGGCTACCGACGCCGCGGCCGCCGCACCGAGCCCGAACGAGACGGCGAGCGCACCGAGGGACGTGGAATACGCTAGCGCGAACGCGCCGAGCGCGGTGGCCACGCAGCCGACGGCGGTCCACCACGCACGCGTCGAGATCACCCGCGTGATCGACGGAATCGGATCGAGATAGCGAAGGTCGAGGCGGAACGGAGCGGCGCTGCTGCGGGCCCCGTGCTGCTTGATCTCGGCGTAGCCTTCCTCGAATACCGTGATCTGCGTGCTCTCGCGCCGTAGCGGATTGCTGAGACGCCAGCGCTCACGGACGGTTTTCGCGGCGTTCGGGTCGGAAACCTCGTCCGATGAGATCAGGATGTGCTCGGCGACTGCGGTGTTGGGCTTCGCCGCTGCGCGAGCGTTGACGGGGTTCGACAGGGGGCGTGCTTGGGCCGGGGACATTACCACGCTCCGTTGACGCAACGCGTGGATGAACGAAACTTGCGGCGATTGACGTGGGTCGAAAGGAGCGACGGGGTCATGGGCGTCCTTGCAGTTTCAGGGCGAAGGCACTCTAGGCAAGACGCGTGCCGGCTCACTGTGAATGGCCTCACAGTTGCCGCGGTGTCGCGGCCGAGCGGGCGCGTAAGCGGCGCGTATCGGCCCCGTGTTCTGGTCCACGACGCGTTACGTTATAAAAGGAGCGCTTCCGGACGGCGCAGAGGAGTCACGAAGATGACCCACTCGATTCGATGGCTCGGTTCGCTCGTTCTTGCCGCTGCCGCGCTCGTCGCCACAGGTGCGGCCGCGCAAGGCTCGCCCGCGGCCCCAGCCGCGGAATCGCGTGCGCCAGGCGACTCGGCCGCCGCCGCGGGCGACACGCCGCCCGCGAATGCCGTGGCCGCGGACTCGAAGGCCGACAACTTCGATCGCACGCCGACGGATTGCGTCACGCTGTCCAACGTCAGGGAGACCGTCGTGATCGACGACTCGACGATCCTGTTCTACATGCGCGGCGGCGCCAAGATGACCTACCGTAACACGCTGCCGCACACGTGCCCGAACCTCGCTCGCGAGAATCGCTTCTCTTACAAGACGACGATGAACCGGCTCTGCAACACCGATTTGATCACGGTGCTCGAGCAATGGGGCGCGGGTTTGCGCGACGGCTTCACGTGCGGCCTCGGCTCGTTCTATCCGCTGCCTTACGAAGAGGCCGAGCTCCTGCGCAAAGAGAAAGACAAGCCGAACTCGACGCGCGGCGCGATCAAGACGAAGCCGGCGGAGCTCCCGCCGGCGAAGAGCAAGGCGCCGCCCGCAGCACCGAGCGAGCCGGCAGCGCCTGGCGAGCCGGCGCCAACGAGCGAGCAAGCTGCGCCGACCGAGTCCACGCCGCGCTGAGGGCCGTCACGGCAGATCGAACGGCAGCGGGCCGCCGTTCAACGTGAGCGCGCCGTCCGCCAAGCGCAGCTCGGCGCGATAGGTGTCTCCCGCGTCGATCAGAATCCCCTGGCTCGTCAGCGTCACGAGCATCAGCCCTGCTTGCGCGTCGGCGAGCAGGCGGCGCTGCTCCGGCGGCATGGTGTCGTCCACGTAGCGCATCTCGGCGGTGAGCACGGCGATCTCGCGCGCGAGCTTCTTCGACACGTCGACGTTGACCGTGCTGCGCAGCGCGGGCAGTAGCGCGAGCCAGCTGTCGAAGTCGACGGAGTCCGTCGCTGCGAATGCCGCGGGACTCGCGGCGATGTCGAGGTGTGCCGTGAACGGTTCGCCGTCGAGGCGAAAACGGAGCGGGTCGATCGTGAGGCTCGGGCCTGCGGCGAGCGTATGCGCGAGCGCTTTGCCGACTTCGGCCGCGGAATCCGCGCCGACCGAAATCCTCTCCAGCAAACGCGAATACGTGTCGAGCGCCGCTACGTCGATCTTGTCGAGCGAGACCCCGACGTTCGCGTCCGCGATACGCGTGCCATAGAGGAGCAAGGACTCCGCGTCGTACGTGGCGTGCAGGTTGAGCAGCGTGGTGTGCGGTTCGAGCCCGACTTTGCTCGCGATCTTGATGTTCGCGGCGTCGAGAACGGGGCTGTTGCCGCGCTCGGCGTCGACGATCGAGAGCTGCTCGATCGACAGCTTCGCGTCGCCGGGCAGCATGTTCGACGAGCCGAGCTCGATGTCCGTCGCCGCGCGTACGTTGCGAATCGTGACCGCGCCGGGGGGCGAAGTGAGCAAGAAGTCGCCGGCGCGCGAGTCGGACACGAGGCGCTGGCCGACGAGCGCGCCGTCGATGCCGCCTCCCGAGAACGCTATGTGCACGCCTTCGGCCGTGAGATCGACGGCCGGCAAGCTCGCATCGAACGAGACGCCACCGATGAAGCTCGTGCGGCCGCGGAACTCGAACAGGTAAGGCACACCGAGGCCCCGCTCGAGCGAAGCGACATTGCGTGCGAGGGAATCGGGTCGAGCGACGATCTTCGACCAGCCGAAGTACGCGCCGTCGAGCAGCGCGAGCGGTCCGTGCGCGATCTCGAGCTCGAGCGGCAGGCGTCGGTCGAGGTCGGCCGAAAGCGGCGGCAAGCCGAGCACGGCGCCGAGCTGGTCGAGCCGCGCGATCGTCTGCGGAGCAAGCGCGAGCGAGACTCGCGCGCGGCTCCGGAACCAGCCCCGCTCGTACGAGCGCACCGTGGCTTTCAACACGCCGCTCATGTCGAGCGCCGCGACGCGCGCCCTCACTTGCGACTCGGTGAGCATGCCGAGCACGGGCGGCAGTGCAAGGAGCACGAGCGCGACCGCTGCAACCGCGAAGATCGCGACTTTCTTCATCATCGTCCTTGGGCGCCGCATCGACGAAGTGGCCGCTCGACGGGCGCCGCTCGCGCGGGCTTGGGATGGGAAGCGCGAGAGATCATCGCGAATGGGTCAACGGCGGTCAATAATGTAGCGGCGATGTCCGCCGATAACCCGTGGCTCACGATCCCACTGGCCGACTACGAGGCGCACATGGCGCTGCCACAAGTCGGCCAGGCGCAGCTACTAGCGGACCTGTTCGCGGCCGAGCTCCGCGCGCGCTCGCCGGCCTCGGTCGCGGTGCTCGGCTGCGCCGGCGGTAACTGCTTCGAGCATGCGCCGGCCGCGCTGCGCGTCGTCGGCGTCGACGTGAACGGAGATTACGTCGCGGCGGCGCGCGCGCGATTCGCGCATCGTTTGCCGCGGCTCGAGCTCCACGTCGCCGATCTCGAGCGGACGCAGCTCGAGCTCGAGCCGGTCGAGCTCGTGTTCGCGGCGCTCGTGCTCGAGTACGTCGAGCCCGAGGTGGTGCTCGACCGGATCTCGAGGTGGCTCGCGCCTAGCGGAACGCTCACGACCGTGCTTCAGCTCCCGGGTGCCGACTCACCCGAGATCACGCCGTCGCCGTTCACGAGCCTCGCGCGGCTCGCGCCGCGGCTGCGCCTCTTGGCGCCGGAGCGGCTCGCAAAGATTGCGGCGCGGAGCGATTTACGTGCGCTCGATGCGCATACCGTCACCGCGACGGGCGGCAAACGTTTCGCTGTGCAGTCGTTTGCGCGCGGGTAGAATCGCGCGCTTCTCCTGGGAGGAGCTCATGTATATCCCGAGCCACTTTCGCGAGTCGGACGAGCGCGTGCTCGCCGAGTTCATCGACGCGCACTCGTTCGGCACGCTCGTGACGATCGAGCGCGGGTTGCCGTTCGCGTCGCACGTGCCGTTCCTCCACGACCGCGAGGGCCATACGCTGCACGCGCACCTCGCGCGCGCCAATCCACAGTGGCAACAGATCGCGGACAACCCGGAAGTGCTCGTGATCTTCCAGGGCCCGCACGGTTACGTGTCGCCGACGTGGTACGCGAAACCCGGCGTGCCAACCTGGAACTACACCGCCGTGCACGTTTACGGCCGCGCTCGCGCGGTCGACGACGCGGTGGCCACCGGGCGCCACGTCGAGAAGCTCGCGGCGCGCTTCGAGCGCGGCAGCGCGGCCCCTTGGGTGCCCGAATACGACCCGCGGATGCTCGCGGGGATCGTCGGCATCGAGATCGCGATCCGCGAGATCCAGGGCAAGTTCAAGGTGAGCCAGAACCGCTCGGCCGAAGACCGCACGCGCGTTGCGGCGCGGCTCGAGGCGCGTGGCACGGACGAATCGACCGCCCTTGCGAAGCTCGTCGCGGGAGAGCGTTCTTTTTCCTGATGCGCTAGGCGCGACCCTGCAAACCTGACACGATAACGGCCGCAACGTGCGGATGGGTTAGGGGGATTCGCATGCTCGAAGCCAGAACGACGGCGCTCGCCGCGACCTTGGCCTTAAGCGCCGCGCTCGCGACGTTCGTTCCGAGCGCGCTCGCGCAAGCCGGCGCCGACTCGGACGGGCTGCTCACCATCGATCACTACGTCGCGGTGCGCTCGACAGTGCCGTCGATCTCGGGTCAGACGACCGAGATCTACGTGCGCGAGCGCGCACGCGCCGCGACCATCCTGCGCGGCGCGCCGCGCGCGACGCGCGTGGTGGTGTTCGTGCACGGCGCGGGGACGCCGGCCGAAGTCGCATTCGACGTGCCGTACTCCGATTACAGCTGGATGGCGTACCTCGCGAACGCGGGCTTCGACGTGTTCTCGATGGACATGACGGGCTACGGGCGCTCGACACGCCCGGGCGGAATGAACGAGGTCTGCAACCTGCCTGCCGAGCAGCAGACCGCGCTCGGCCGCGAGGCGTGCAAGGCGTCGCTCGGCGAGCAGCTCACGACGATCGCGTCGGACTGGAACGACCTCGACGCGGTCGTCGACTACGTGCGCACGCTACGCGGCGTCGAGCGCGTGAATCTCATTGGGTGGTCGCTCGGCGGTCCACGCACGGGCGGCTACACGGCGCAGCACGCCGACAAGGTCGAGAAGGTCGTCGTGCTCGCGCCGGCGTACAACCGCGCGCTCACGGCGCAGCCGCCGATGCCGAATCCCGCAAAGGGTTCGGCGTTCAACGCGCAGTCGCATCTCGACTTCGTCGCAGGCTGGAACCGGCAGGTCGGCTGCGAGAACCAGTACGAGCAGGCCGCGAGCGATGCGGTCTGGGGCGCGATGCTCGCTTCCGACCCCGTCGGCGCGACTTGGGGGCAGGGCGTGCGCCGCGCGCCTAACACGACGGTCTGGGGCTTCGGCAAGTCGACGGTCGAGAAGATCAAAGTTCCGGTGCTCATGGTGACCGGAATTCACGACAAGCAGGTCGTGCCCGAGCGCGTGCACGAGCTTTACGAAGACTTGGGCTCGGAACAGAAGGTGCTCGTCGACCTCGGCTGCTCGTCGCACAACGCGATGTGGGAGCGCAATCACCTCTTGCTGTTTCGAGCGTCGCTCGAGTGGCTCACGGCCGGCACGGTCGAAGGAATGAAGACCGGCGTCGTGAAGCTCGGCTATTGACGCGCTTGGCGCGCATGCGTGGCGCGTTCGCGCTCTCGCTGCTCGCGATGCTCGGCGCCGCGCGCGCCCAGGCGCCGGCCGAGCTCGCGCCGCGAGCGGAGCCTGCGGTGGCGGCGCCCCTCGCGGAGCGCTCGGGACCCCGCCTGACGCCCGAGCAATCCATACCGGCCCCAGAGCTCGAGGCGTTCGTGGATGCGACCGTGCAGCTCGCGATGGACGACAAGCACATCGCCGGCGCGACGGTCGCGATCGTCCAAGACGGCCGGATCGTGCTCGAGAAGGGCTACGGCTTCGCGTCGTTCACGCCGCTGCGCAGAGTCGATCCGGCGACCACGCTGTTTCGGATCGGCTCGATCACGAAGACGTTCACGTGGATCGAGGTGATGCGCGCGGTCGAGGCCGGCAAGATCGATCTCGACGCGCCCGTGAACGGTTACCTGCCGCCCGAGCTCAAGATCCCGGACGAGGGCTTCAAAGAGCCGATCCGCGTTCGCGATCTGATGACGCATTCGCCTGGCTTCGAGGATCGCGTGCTCGGGGTGCTGTTCGCCGCAAAGCCCGACGATGTTTTGCCGCTCGACGGATTCCTCGCTCGCTACCGGCCGCGGCGTGTGCGCGAGCCGGGCGAAGTGTCGTCGTACTCGAACTACGGCGCTGCGCTCGCCGGCGCGATCGTCGAGCAGGTGAATGGTGCGAAGTGGCAGGACCTGATCGAGCGGGACGTGATTGGGCCGATCGGCGCCACGCACATCACCGGCCGCGAGCCGTATCCGGCTCGCGCGGTCTTACCGGAGCCGCTCTCGGCCGCGCTCGCGCAAGATCTCTCGAAGCCGTTTCGCTGGAACGGGACTAGTTTCGGCGAGCGCTCGTTCGAGTACATCACGCAGATCGCGCCGGCCGGTGCGATGTCTGCGAGCGCGCACGACATGGCGCGCTACATGCTGCTTCTGCTCGGCGACGGCACGCTCGACGGCGCGACTGTGTTCGGCCCGAAGGCCGCACGCGCGTTCCGGACGCCGCTCTCGAAGTTGCCGCCCGAGCTCGGCGCGCTCGATGCGGGCTTTTTCGACCAACCGCTGCCAGGCGGTTTCCGAGGCTACGGGCACAACGGTGCGACGCTCTCGTTCTTCTCGGACATGACCGTCGTGCCCGCGTTGCGGCTGGGCGTATTCGCCTCGACGAACACCGAAGGCGGCGGCGCGCTAAGCGATGCGCTGCCGGCGCGCGTGATCGAACGCTTCTACGCGCCGCCGCGCGAACCACCGGCCGACGCGCCGAAGATCGACATAGCGGCGGCTCGGCGAGTCTTCGCAGGCAACTATCTCTCGACGCGCCGCCGTTACTCCGGGCTCGAAGGATTCGTGATGCGCGTGCAGTCGGTCGTGTCGATCGGCGTGGCCCCGGACGGCTATCTGCTCGCCAGCGGTGTCGGCGGCGCGCCGCTGCGTTTCGTGCAGGGACCGGGGCCGGACGACTTCGTGAACGCGAACGGAGCAAACGGACCGCTCGGCCGAATTCGCTTCGAGCGCGACGGCGAGCGTGCGGTCCGCATCGCGATCGTGCCGATCGCGTTCGAGCGCACGACGGGCCTCTACGACCGCTCGACGCTCGCGCTCTGCGCCGGCCTCGCGTTGCTGAGCGCCATCGGTATCGCGATCGGCGGCTTCCTGCGTCTCGCGAGCAGGCCGCCTGCGAGCGCCGGCCAGCGGCTCGCCGGCCGCGTGCAGCTCGCGTGCGCATGGCTCTGGCTCGCGAGCGTCGCGGGCTTCGCCGCGTTCGCCGCGCGCGCGGCGGACTCCGTCAACGTCGTCTATTACTGGCCGGGCCTGCCGATGCTCATCGCATCGAGCGCGGCGCTCGCCGCGAGCGTGCTCACGCTCGTGAGCGCCTTGTTCTTGCCGGTCGTCTGGCGCGGCGCGCTCGACGGCGCGCGCCCGGCCGCGGGCTGGTCATCCTGGCGCAAAGCGCGCTATACGCTCGCGTTCTTGTTCTTCGCCGCGTTCGCGGTCGTGCTCGGCGCGTGGGGCGCGCTCGCGCCCTGGCACCCTTGAGGTCCGGATTGGAACGCTGTGTGGTCCGCCCGGGACATCGGAAGCTGAGTCGGGCGGCTCGCGTTTTTGCGCTCGCGGCCGTCATCGTCCCGTCGGCGGCCTTTTCGCAGGCTGCGCCGACGGAGCGATCGCAGCCGGTCGGCCCCACGGCCGAGGAGGTGTTGCAGACCGCACGGTCCGACGGAGGTCTCGATTCTCTCGAGCAGGCACCGGCGATCTTGCAGTTGATCGCCGCCCCGGAGACGAGCGCCGAGACGGGATGGGAGCTAGAAGAGCAGCTACTGGCGCTCGCACGACTCCACCCGGCGGATACGCGGACCGTGCCGATTCTTCGTGAGATCGGCGACAGACGGTTGGCACGAGCCGCGAACGCCGACTTCTCACGGTGGCTGTGTCAGCGCGAGTCGGCCGGTGAGCTGTGCTGGGTGCGCCAGGGCGCACCAACGTTGCGGCTGTGCGGGCCTGCGCAGATGTGCTACTCGCGCCGCGTTTACGGCGCGACCTTGTATGTCCAACTAGGGGCGATGAACCTTTGGTCCGAGGCGATCAGGGTGCTCGTTCGCAATAGGCTCTTCTCCAGCCCCGAGCTGCGAGAGCTCGAGCGCAAGCTCATGAACCAAGGAAGCTGCGAGCTCGTTCGGCAAGGCTACATTCGGCTCATGGCGTACGCCGCGATCAATTCGGACCCGGCGCTCGACCAAGCGATGACGCTCGTCGAGGCGGCCGATTCGGATCTTGTTTGCTCGAACGAGCTATCCGGCACGCAGTCCGCGAAGACCCGGACCGCGCAACAGCGCGGGGCCATGGACACCTATCAGCAGGTGTACGAGCTGCTCGATAGACTCAATGTCGAGCCCGCAATGATCGCCGAACTTTTCTCGCCGGCGGTGCCGATCATGTTGTTGCCGCGACCACCGGTCACGCGGTACGCGATGCCGCAAGCGGCGAGTCCCGAGGCTGCGGCCGGTCACATCGACATCGCGTTCGAGATCACTGCGGAAGGACGGGCCCGGAACGTCAAGGTCCTCAGCGCGACGCCGAATACTGCGAAGGCACAACAGCGGGAGCTCGTCGCGTCGATCGAAGCCGGGCTATTCCGGCCAAGGGTGACCGACGGGCGGATAGGCGATTCGCGAATCGTTTGGCGTTACTACTGGTGACCGAAGCGGAATCATCCATTCGCGCGCTCGTCGCGGCCCCGCGCATCGGGAGGATTTCACGGGATCGCGCGGCGAACGGAAGCGGGACGCAAGTACGGCGCGACGTTGGATTCTATTTGCCTGAATTCGTCGGCGCTGAGCGGAAGCTTATGCCAGCGCTCGAGGAACTCCGTTGGGCTATTGCCCGGAATGATCCCGTCGACGCCGAACAAGATGCGGTTCATCCCGATCTGACGCATCCGCTCGGTTAGCAGCGACGCGTTTTGCTCCCACATGCCCGTGATCGGAATTCCGGACGCGTCGAAGTAGAGATTGCGAGCTCGCGGGTCTCGCCGTTGGATAGCTTCGGCATAGACCTTGAGTGCATCGTCGACCACCGCGTCGTAGCCACCTCCGCTTGCGAGGTGGGCGATTTGGACAGTGACGTCGGGAGCAGCCGGGAGCAGTCGCTCCAGGAAGACCTGTGCTTGCTTCGACCCATAGGGACGGCCGTGATCGATGTTCGCCCGGGCATGAACGACGATGGACATGCCGTGCGCGTTTGCCGATGCGAAGACCGCGCGTACGCGCTCCACGTGTTCCTCTATGTCGAGATTGACATCAGAGTTGCCAAAGTGGAGCTTGAGTCCCGTGCTCAGATTAGGATCGTTCGAGCAGCGCTCGATTTCGTCGAGCGCATAGTCGCGGAGCGGATCGACCGCACAGAACCCGACCAAACGCGTGGGGTACGTCGCGACTTGCATGCTGACCCAGTCGTTCTCTGCGCGAACTCTGGCGTACTCGTCCGAGCCCGGGTCCTTGAACGGGTTGGAGAATCCGTAGGCGTCGGAAAGAATCACCGCGCGGTCGATGCCGGCGATATCCATCTGCTCGATCAGATCCGCGGCCGTGATTGCCTTGGGAGCCGAAAAAACGGCCAGCGCTTGCGGGCTGATTAGGTGTTGGTGGTGGTCGACAAGCTCGTCGGCTCGGACCGACGCGAGCGCGGTGCCGCACACGGCGACCACAATTGTGAAGGCACCCGCCCGGCATATCGCCATATCGCTCTCCGCTACGCGCACGATGATCCGGGTGAGCAGCATATAGCCGAGTTTGCGTTTCCTGCTTGCCCTCGAGGGTGCCCGTGTGCTCGAGCGCGAGCGTGTCGGCGCTCGTCCAACGGCCTTTGTGATCGTGAGTCTCGCCTGCGTTGTCGACCGTGAAGAAGTGGACGAGCTTGTCGTTCGGATCGTAGCCGAGTACGTCCGCTTCCGTCGTCGTGCCGTCGGCGCCTTTTTCGATGCCGGTGCACGTGACGGCCCATGCGGCCTCGACGACCTTGCAGTCGAATTGAAAATCGAGCGTCTGCGCGGACTGTCCGGACTGAACGATCTCCACTTTGACGCTCCACGCTCCCACGAATACGAAGAGCTGCTGCACTTCGGGAGGCGGCGGCGGATCGGCGCAGAGTGCGGGGCCCAACGTCAAAGCGAGCGCCGCGAACGCAGCAAACTTGTAAGCCGAGGATCGAGCCATCGTCGTTCTCCCGTTCAGGGCATGTCCGGCAACGCCGCCGCCGCGCCGGCGCGCGCTCGCTCGCGCGACTGGATCACGAGGACTGCCGCGAGGGTGATCGCCGCGGCCGCCGAAAGGTAGTAGCCGACGGCCGCGATGCCGTAATTCTTCGCGAGCCACGTCGCGGCGTACGGCGCGAGCGAGCCGCCCAGGATTCCCGCGACGTTGAACGCGATCGAAGCGCCCGTGTAGCGCACGGCGGTCGGGAACAGCTCGGTGAGCGCGGTGCCGAGCGGCGCGTACGTGAGCCCCATGCACGCGAGCCCGAGCGAGAGTCCCAACACGACGCGCAGTGAGTCGTGCACGGCGAAAAAACTTCCGAGAACGAATCCGAACGCGAGAACCACGAGCGTCGTCGCGATCATCATCGGAATCCGGCCGACGCGGTCCGCGAGCACCGCGGAGACCGGAATTGCGGCGGCGAAGAACAGCACGCCGATCATTTGATAGACCAGAAATTCCTGGCGCGCGAAGCCGAGCTCGCTCGTGCCCCAGCTCAGCGTGAACACGGTCATCAGATAGAAGATCACGAACACCGTGATCGCAGTGGCCGTCGTGAGCACGACCGTACCGAAGTGCTCGCGCAGCACGGTCACGAGCGGCAGCGCGACGCGCTCGTGGTTCGCGACCGCGCGCTCGAACTCGGGCGTCTCGGTGATCTTCAAGCGTATCCATAGACCGACGACCACCAGTAACGCGCTCATGATGAAGGGCACGCGCCAACCCCACGCGAAGAACTCGGCTTCGCCGGAGATCGCCGTCAACACCAGGAACACGCCGCTCGCGCACAGGAAACCGAGCGGCGAGCCGAGCTGCGGGAACATTCCGTACCACGAGCGCTTGCCGGGCGGCGCGTTCTCTATAGCGAGCAGCACGGCGCCGCCCCATTCGCCGCCGAGCCCGATGCCCTGACCGAAGCGGCAGAGCGCGAGCAGCGCGGGCGCGACCACGCCGATCGAGCCGTAGGTCGGTAGCAGGCCGATCGCGACCGTCGAGAGGCCCATCGTGAGCAATGCGGCGACGAGCGTCGCCTTGCGGCCGACGCGGTCGCCGAAGTGGCCGAAAATCGCCGAGCCGATCGGCCGCGCGACAAAAGCGAGCCCGAACGTCGCAAGCGACTGCAGTGTCGCAGCCGTCGGATTGCCGGGCGGGAAGAACAACTGCGGAAACACGAGCACGGCGGCCGTGCCGTAGATGTAGAAGTCGAAGAACTCGATCGTCGTGCCGATCAGGCTCGCAAACAGGATCCGCGTCGGGTTCATGCGATTCGTTGTTCTGATGCGCCGGCGTCGGACCGTGCGCCGCGCGCTATCTTTGCGCGACGCGCCAGGGCAGACAAGTTAATGGGCCGCGGGAGCGAGCACTTGTTTCACGAGCTCGATTCGGTCGCCGACGCGACAGCTGGAGCCGCCCGGCACCGGCAGCAACGAGCGCTGGAGCGCGAGCGGGTCGCCGGCGAGGCTCGTGCCGTGATGGATACCGACCTTGGCGAGCACCTCGTTCGTCATGCGATCCTCGATCCGCATCTCGCCCGACTCGATCTTGTAGCCCTGGCCGGGCTCGGTGGGCCCTGACCACTGCTCGACCACGCGGTAACGCGGCAGGTCGGTTTCGTTCACGGCGACGGAGACGAATCGCCTTTTGCCGCTGCTGTAGTTCGCGAACTCGGACGGTGCGGCGGGCCGCCAACGCTGTCGCGGAATGCCGGCCGTCGGCACGCCGTCGGTCACCACTACGTCGTAAGTCGCGACGAAGCGTTCGAGTGCGCTCGGGTCCAATGTCGATACGTCGGGAGGCAAGAGCACGGCCGAGACGTCGCTTCGGCTGGCGAGGATCTGCGCTTGCTCGGCGCCGCACTCTCGGTTCGTGCGCAGGTTCATCGCGAGTAGGTCAAACGTCCAATAGACGTAGGCGCCGAGCGCGCCGATCAGGCCGAGCGCCAACGAAAATAGCGCGCGGCGCGTGAACAGGAAGATCGCGAGACTCGAGAGCACGAGCGCCGCGACGATCGCGGCCGGCGGGTACAGCGAGATCAGAGGCGGCATACGGTCGGCCCCTGGGGCGGCGACGCCTTTCTAGGCGCCGGACGGAGATGTCGTTGGCGCTGACGCGGCATGCGCGGCTCGGTGGCTCGCGGGCCGCTCAGGCCACCGCGCGCTGCATCGCAGCCAGAAGGCGGCCGAACAGCGCCTTTTCGTACCCGACGAACTCCGTCGTGCGCGCGTCGCTGAGCTCGCCCGCCGTCTCGAGCCGATTTGCGACGTCGCCGAGATGGCTCTGTTCCTCGCCGAGCACGCGCTTCAGCGAGAAAGTATCGCGCGCGCGCTGCAGTGCGTGCTGGTACAGACCGTAGAACCAGAGCGCGCGGAACTCGACGATCATCGACATATAAAGATAGACCGCACGCGTGCTCCGTGGTTGCGCGAGCCTGCGCTCGAGCGCTGCCTCGAGCCGTTGGAAGTACATTCGCGCCGACGCGGGCGCGAGCAAGTCGTCGTCGACGTACTCGAGCGGCCGCTGCGCCGTCTTCTCGGCCTGGCGCTTCATGAAATGCGCGTGGCCCGCTTCCTCGTGCACATGCTTGAGCGTCGGCTGATCGATGTCGGCGCCGTGCTGCGTCGTCATGATCTTGTGGCTGCCGAGGTGCTCGAGCATCGACAGCGTGTTGGCGAGCCGCGCGTGGCGCTGCGTGTCCGCGACGATCCGCGCGAGCAGCGAGCGGGTCTGGAGCACGAGGTCGTCGTTGTGTGCGGCGAAGCGAGCGAGGGCGCCGTCGAGCCAGGATTCGGCGAGCTCCTTGTCGTCTCTAGGCAGCATGGGGTCTCAACTTTTCTCTAGGCGCCGCCGCGCGTGAGGCGCGGCGCGGGCTAGTGTATACGAAGGTCGTTGCCGTGATTCTGACGGCGAGCGCCCGCACGGTAGAATCGCGGCCGTTCCGAAGGGGGAATGCCGATGGCTGGCTCGCGTTTCGTCTCGCTCTCGACATCGACTCTCGCGAGCGGCGCACTGATCGCCGCGCTCGCGAGCGTTCAGCCTGCGCTTGCGCAGGCGCCGTCGAAGGCATCATCGCAATCATCGCCGCAAGGGGATACCTGGGCGTCGATCATGAAGCTGCCCGATTGGGGCGGCATCTGGGAAGTGACGTTCGGCGGCGGTCCGCGCGGCGCTCGGCCCGAGGCGCCCGCGCTCACGCCCGCGTATGAGGCGAAGCTCAAGGAGTACCAGGACGCGCAGAAGCGCGGCGAGATCCAGGACACGCCGGCCGCGAACTGCGTGCCGAACGGCATGCCCGCGATCATGACGCAGCCGTACCCGATGGAGATTCTGTTCACGCCGGGCAAGGTCACGATCATGATCGAGGCGTACAGCCAGTGGCGGCAGATCTTCACCGACGGCCGCAAGCATCCCGAGGATCCCGATCTCACGTTCAACGGCCACTCGATCGGCCACTGGGAAGGCGACACTCTCGTCGTCGACACCGTCGGCTTCACGACCGACACCCCGCTTGCGGGCTTCGGCGTGAAGCACAGCGACAAGATGCACATCGTCGAGCGCATGCACGTGATC
>Ga0105247_10001540_pt1 | contig 16455 bp, 11 predicted proteins | sample KBSS24metaG_FD_81519 | JGI IMG/M metagenome (GOLD analysis project Ga0105247, IMG submission 81519) | Switchgrass rhizosphere microbial communities from Kellogg Biological Station, Michigan, USA - KBS S2-4 metaG | ecosystem: Host-associated > Plants > Roots > Rhizosphere > Soil | place...
GCGGCGGAACGCGAGCATCTCGAGGATCGTCGGCCGGTCCGACACGAGGCGGTTCGGCCCGCGCAGCTCGTACCGCGCGACGGTGAGCGGCGCCTCGACCCAGTCGCCGAACTGGGCCTCGTCGTCGAGCGCGCGCAGGAGCTGCTCGCGCGTGAGCAGGCCCGTCAGCCCGTCGCGCTTCGCGAGGTACGCGCGCGCGCGCTTGTGGCCGGGGCTGTCCTTGATGAAGCTCGCGAGCTTGAAGCGGAGCTCGCCGAACTGCACCTCGCCCCCGTGCATCAGGTTGACGGTCTTTCGCCGCTCGTAGGTGTGATCGACGTACGTGCCGTTGGTCGAGCCGAGATCCTCGACCACCCACGTCCCCGACTGCCATTTGAGCTGCGCGTGCTGGCCGCTCACCGTCGCCTCGGGGACGACGATGTCGTTGTCGCTGCGGCGGCCGATCGTGAGCGCCGGCTTCTCGAGCAGCACCAGCTCGCCGACGAACTCGGGCGCGTTGGTCGCGAACGTCGCGAGGAGCCCCTGCTGCCCCGCCGTGAACGTCGTGTTCGCGCTGCGCCCCTGCGGAGGCCCCGGATCGAGCCGCTCGCGCGGCACCTGGATCGGGTTCGTCGTGAGCGTGATCGGGTTGAAGAAGCGGAGGTGGCGCGCCGGGAGCCTCTGCTGCGGGTCATCGGACAGGCAGCGGAACACCTGCTTGATCTCGTCGATCGACAGCCCCGACGGGACGTCGAACATGATCTGCGCGCGCATCGGCTTCGCGCGCGGCTTGTAGCCCGGCTCGGGGACGCGGCACGTCCACATCTCCCAGAGCGTCAGGCCGAGCGCGTAGACGTCGTCCTCGGGCGACGCGCCGCCGGACCGGATTCGCTCCGGCGCCATGTAGTTCGGCGTGCCGCCGTCGGGCGGGGCGCCGGGGCGGCGGCCGCTCGCGCGGGCGCGCTCCTTGGCGAAGCCGAAGTCGAGGACGATCGCCTTGCCGAGGCCGCCGTCGGGATCGCTCGTCACCATCACGTTGCCGGGCTTGAGATCGCCGTGGACGAGCCCCTGCGCGTGGATCGCCGCGACCCCCGAGGCGATGTCGTGGGCGATGCGCCGGAACTCGTCGGACGTGTACCCGCCCTGGGCCTTCTTCCGACGGATGTGCGTGTGGAGCGTCTGCCCGGTGATGTGCTCCATCACGAGGATCGGCCCGTACTGCGAGGGCGCGAGGTCGTGCACGCGGCAGACGTTGGGGTGGCTCACCGAGCGCGCGTGGAGCAGCTCCTGGCGCAGCGCCTCGTCGTCGCCGGGCATCCGCGACTCCTCGCGGACGATCTTGAGCGCCACCGGCTGCTGCGTCGCCCGGTCGTACGCGAGAAACACCTCCCCCATCCCGCCCTTGCCGAGGCTCTGGCGAATCTCGTACCGGTCGTTGATGACCGTCCCCTGCACGATAGGGGTAGGGGCGCTACGCGACGCGTCGGTCACATTGGAAGGGTCGTCCATCTGGCCCCGGTTCGCAACAATCCTCTTGCATTGACTCGTCTTCCGAGAACCGTTTCGTGCCCCGGTGGAAACGGTGACACGTGTGTTTCCGCGTACGCCGCCGGGTGACCTCGCCGGCCCCGGTCGCGGCTCGGTAGCGCGACGGCGGCCACGAGCGCAGGGGAAGCGCGACGCGCGCACGAGCCCGCGCGACGCCACCTCCGCCCACGCGCCCGGCCGTTGGACAAGCGCGACGGCGCGCACCGGCGCGAGCGAGCGACGCGCATCCACGCGACGCGCGAGCGCGAGGGCCGCGTCGCGCGCTCGCGCCCGAGAAACGACGCCGAGAAATGGGCAACCTCGGGGGCGGGTGGTACGTTTCACGAGTGCCCCCCGCCGACGTGCTTCGCGAGCTCGTGAAGCTGGCCGAACGCTTGGGGATCGTCGTCCGTTTCGAAACGTTCGACCCGGCGCTCGTCCGCCTCGGCGTGTTGCCGGGGCGCGGAGGGCTATGCAGGCTGCGCGGCGTGTCGACGGTGGTCGTCGACAAGGGGCTCCCCGTCCTCGACAAGGTCGGCATTCTGGCCGAGGCGCTCGCCGACTTCGACGTCGAGGCGATCTACCTCCCGCCGCCGATACGGCACCACCTCGCCACGCGACGCGCGGGGTGATGCGTCGCCCCGCGGCGCACCCGCGGCGCACGATCGCGGCGCCACGGACGCGTGCGCCGACGCTCGCACGAAGCAAGCGCCGGCGCGTTCACCGGACGGAGGAGCGCGGCGCGACTATTGCGCGAGCGCCGGATCGAAGAGCGTGACGTCCACGACGCGGCCGAAGCCGGCGCCCTGGCTGACCGAGACGCGCACGCCGTTGGTGAGCGAGCTGACGAAATCGGGGTAGTTGTTGAACGGGCTGTATCGCACGATCAGGCCGCAAGCGTCTTGCGAGCCCGGGTGCGCGTCGATCCAGTCGAGGATCGTCCCGACCGACGTGTACATCTCCGCGGTCAGGTAGTCGCCGCCGGACGAGCAGAGGAACGCCTTCCCGAGGAAGTCCTGGGTCTCCATGGCGAGCACCTTCGCCACGTTCGTCGGCTTGCCCGCGTCGTCGCGCACGTAGTCGTAGTCGACGAGGATCGTGGTGGTGATGCCCGAGAAGTCGAGCTGCGCGGTCTGGATGAACTTGTCGCGCGTGCCGCTGAGCGGGAGGTTGAAGCCGGTGACCGCGCGCTTCGGGAACCAGGGGACGAGCACCTCGTACGGCGTCGCCTGCGAGGTGAGATCGTACGGGTCGGCGTAGTTCGGGATCGCGACCTTGGCGGCGCCGACGTCGATGTCCTCTTGCTCGATCGTGAGCGCCTTCGAGCCGGCGTGGAACACCGTCGGCGAGTCCGGGAACGCGCCCCTGTACAGCGAGAAGTACGGCTGCCCTTTGGCGTCGAGGAGCGGCTTGCCGAGCGCGTCGGTGGGCGGCGCCATCGACCCGCCGTTGACGTCGAAGCAGTTGGCCGGGTCGTTCGTCGTCGCGCAGTAATATGCCGACTTGCCCGACGGCGTGCCGTCGGCCTTCGCGCCGGCCGAGATGTACTGGCCAGCGATGAGCGGGCTGCCGAACAGGTTCGTGACCTGGAGGTTGTTCTCCTTGCCCGGGAGATCCGCCTTGTTCGTCTGCATCGCGACGTACATCGACTTCTCTTCGCGCTCGAGCTTCGAAAACCAGTTGGTGTATTGCTGGTTACCGACCTTCACGTCGGTGCTGTATTCGAAGTCCATCGGCAGCGGGTGCGTCTGCGTCATGAACTCGCGCTCGACGTACTCGGCCTTGTCGTAGCCGCGCGTCTCGTCGAAGAAGATGCCGTCGGTGTCGAGCGCGATCGAGTCGACCTGCGCCAGCGTCACCGCGTTGCCGAATTTGCCGACCGCCTTCATGTACTTCATGAGGGCGAACGAATAGAGCCGGAAGTAAAACCGGCGATCGCGCGCCTCGGTGGGGACCTTGAAGAGGTCGCCGTGCCCGAGCGTCTGGATCACGTAGTTCCACGACGTGTTCCACAGCGTGTCCGACGTGCACCCCGATTTGCCGGCAGGATCCTGGCAGAAGACGACCTGCGGATCGCCCGGCTTCAAGTACGTGCGGTCGTACGCGTCGGCGAGCCCGACGTCCTCGCCCGGCTTGTTGGCGTAGAGCTTCGCGATCGGCGCCGGCGTCCCGGCCGGCGCGTATCCCGGATACATCATCTGCTCGAAGCCGGTGCACCCCACCGCGGGCGACGCGGACAGGCACTCGATCGCGCCCAGCGCGTGGGTCTTGATCCCGGCGGCCGCGAGGTCGCCGTTGATCGCGTTCTGCACGAGGCGCGCGTACTCCGCGTACACGAGGCCGGTGCCGTGGAGATCGGTCGATCCGTCCGCCGCGAGGTCGTTGCTCACGGCGCCCTTGGCGCGGACGTCGAACGTCCAGTTCGTCGCGACCGAGTCGTTCGACGGGAGATCGCTGTCGCGGATGTAATCGAAGTCGCCCTGGACGTGCGTGAAGTTCTGATTCACGCCGATGACCGTGAACGAGAAGTCCTCGAGCGTGTGCGTGCGGCCGCCGACGAACTTCGCCAGGTTGATCTTGTCGGTGTCCGGGTTCCCCGAGACGTTGACGCAGCTCTTGAGGAAGTCGCCGTACGTGCCGCCGAGCTGCAGCGTACACGTGGGATCGGTCGGCTGGTTCTTCGTGTCGAGCGGCCCGACCTTGCCCTGCGCGATCGGCCCGACCGTGTCGATCTTCAGCGTGACGGGCAGGTTCGAGTACGGCTCGTTCTTGACGAAGAAGTTGTACATGAAGAAGGGGTGGCTCGGCAGCGGCTGCTGCACGCCGAACGCCTTCACCTCGAAGTAGAGCGCGATCGGCCGGAAGCCGAAGATCCCGGTGACGCCGTCGCTGTCGATCGTCACGAGGCACGCGGCGCTCGCGTCGCAGTTCTTCTGATCCTGCGGGGTCGGATCGGGGACGGCCGCGGCCGGGGCGAAGGTGGCCATCGCGCCGTCGAAGAGCTCGGTGATCGCGGTGTCGAGCTTCGGCGTGTTGCTCCAGTCGAGGATGAAGTCCTGGCCGTCGCGGGTGATCTTGTCGATCCCCATCTCGTACTGGTGCGCCTTGCCGTCGGCCTCGTAGAGCCCGCCCGCGCGGCTATGGAACTTCGCCGTCCCGAGATAGCCGCGGTTCATCGTCATCGTGTCGACGATGTGCGTGCCGACATTGTAGCAAAAGACGACCTCTTGATTGTCGCCCCAGGTGCTCCCGTTGTCGCCGATGTCGCAGTACTTGCCGATTCCATCGGACGCCAGGTTCAGCGCCTGACAGTTGATGTGCTCCGCGTCTTCGACCGTCAGTCCTTCCCAGTTGTCGCTCTTGGCCATATCGAGGCCGGCGTATTTGCGGGGAGGTGTGAGCGGCTGGCGAAGCATGTCGCCCCACCGCACTTTCTTCTCCTCGGCGGAGCAGATCTCCTGGAGGCTCTTTCCAGGGAAGCTCGCGTCCTGGGGCGCGGTCACCGGATCGTACGACGGCGCGGACTGGCCGTTGTTGATCGTCTTGTCACCGCCGGCGGGGAGCGGGCTGAATGTCTGCGTCGGCCCGTCTTCGCACGCCAGGAGCAGCGACGAGAGCAGGGCAATGGATACGACGGAAATTGCACGCATGCGGACCTCGACCGGCGAAACCTGGCGCCATCCGTGAGTGGACCGCGGCGGACTTCGCTGAGCTATGAGTGAAAGGCGCCGGAGCGATCACCCATTCGGGAGGAGGCGCGGCCGGCGACAAACCAATGGGTTCTGCGTTCTCGTTTCGACGACGATGCGGCGCGGAAGATCGCTCACCCGCGGACGCGCGCGAAGCATCTTCTTTTCTCCTCTGGGTCGCAGCAATTTTCGAACGCTGACGATTTTTTATTTGGCTGAACCGAAGCTGCGGGGCACATCGCCCCCCATTCGACGGCGAATCGACGGCAAAGGGCTCGCGGACGATCCGAGGATTCGCGCGCAACCTCCGCCGCGCGGCGGTCGACAGGTCGGAGCGTGAAGGTGGGAATCGACCCATCGAGCGCTCTTCGCCCTGGGGGCCGTCATGTGGAGCGTCGTCCGTCGTTTTCTCATCGTTCTGCTCATGCCGTGGGGCGCGATCGGCGTGATCACGCACGGCGGCCGGATCGCCGTCGCCACGGCCACGGCGTTCGCCGATCCGCACGATCGCGGCGCGTTCGAGCTGGGCGCGCCCGCGCTCACGAGAGCGCTCCGCCGCGCGCGGCCCGCGCCGCCCCGGTCTCCCGCCGCTCCCCGCCCCGCCCGAGGCGCGGCGCGCGCGGCGTGCAGAGGACGATGACGGCGCGACACCTCGAAGGCGGGACGATCCCGGCGCGGCGCCGTCAGGAGGGGAACGACGCGTAGAGGCTCGCGAGCGCCTCGTCGAGCTTCGCGGTGTCGGCGCCGCCGGCTTGCGCCATGTCGGGGCGGCCGCCGCCCGATCCGCCGATCTTCTGCGCGACGCCCTTGATGAGATCGCCGGCCTTGTACCTTCCGACGAGGGACTTCGAGACCGCGAGGGCGAGCGCCGCCTTGGGCCCTTGCACCGCGCCGACGAGGACGACCGCCTCGCCGAGCTTGTCGCGGAGCTGCTCGGCGAGCTCGCGGAGCGTCGCCGCGTCGGGCGCGTCGACCTTCACGGCGAGCGCCTTTCCGCCTGGGATTTCGCGCGCGCCGCGGACGAGGTCGTCGACGCCGCCGCCTCCCCCGCCCCCGCCGAACGCGAGCTTCCGTTTCAGATCGGCGACCTCCTTCTCGAGCGCGCGATCCTTGTCGAGGAGCTTCTCCAGGCGGTCGGGCAGATCGGACGGGCCGCTCTTCACCACCTGCGCGGCGGACTTGAGCGTCCGCTCCACCTGCCGGACGTACGCGAGCGCGTTCAGCCCGGTCGCGGCCTCGATCCGCCGGACGCCGGCGGCGACGCCGCCTTCGCTCACGATCTTGAAGAGGCCGATCTCGCCGAGCGCGCGCGCGTGCGTCCCACCGCACAGCTCGACGGAGTCCTTCGTCATCGTGAGCACGCGGACGACGTCGCCGTATTTCTCCTCGAAGATCGCGACCGCGCCCTTCTTGCGCGCCTCGTCGATCGGGAGCACCTCGGTCTCGACCGGCGCGTTGACGAGCACCTTGGCGTTCACGAGATCTTCGATCTTCGCGATCTCTTCGGGCGCGAGCGGCTTGCCGTGGGAGAAGTCGAAGCGGAGTCGATCGGGGCCGACGAGCGATCCCTTCTGCGTCGCCTGCTCGCCGATCACCGAGCGGAGCGCCCAGTGCAGCAGGTGCGTCGCGGAGTGGTTCCGCCGGGTCGCGCTCCGTCGCTCGTGATCGACCTCGAGGCGGACCGCGGCGCCGGTCTCGAGCGTGCCGGAGACGACGCGCCCGTAGTGGACGAAGAGCCCCGCGAGCGGCTTCTGCGTGTCGTCGATCGCGACGACGAGATCGGCCGCGGCGCTCGCCGACCGGAGCGTGCCGCGGTCGCCGACCTGCCCGCCCGCCTCGCCGTAGAACGGCGTGACGTCGGTGACGATCGCCACCTCCTCGCCCGCGGTCGCCCGCTCCACGATCGCGTCGCCCTTCACGATCGCGAGCGCCGCCCCTTCGGCCTCTTCGCGCTCGTAGCCGACGAAGCGCACGCCGTCCTTCACGCGCGCGGCGACGTCGCGCCACACGCCGAGGACCGCCGCCTCGCCGACCTTCGATCCCTCGCTGCGCGCGCGCTGCTCGTCGAGCGCCCGCTCGTACCCCGCCGTGTCGACGTCGAGGTCGCGCTCCTTCGCGATCACCTCGGTGAGGTCGAGCGGGAAGCCGTACGTGTCATACAGCTTGAACGCCGTGTCCCCCGAGATCGTCGCGTGCCCGCCGCGACGGAGCTCGCCGATCTCCTCGTCGAGGATCTTGAGGCCGCGGTCGATCGTCTGCCGGAAGCGGACCTCTTCCTGCTCGGCGGTCGACGCGATGAGCCCCTTGCGGGCGACGAGCTCGGGGTAGTGATCGCCCATCAGGCGGACCACCTCGAGCGCGACCTCGTGCAAGAACGGCTGCGAGATGCCGAGGCGGTGGCCGTGGCGGATCGCGCGGCGCATGACGCGGCGCAGGACGTACTCGCGGCCGGCGCGATCGGGGAAGACGCCCTCGGCGATCAGGAACGCGGTCGTCCGCGCGTGATCGGCGATGACGCGCATCGAGACGTCGTCGTCGCCGGCCGACGCGCGGTACGTCTTGCCGCTGATCTCGGACGCCTTGTCGACGAGCGCGCGCAAGAGATCCGTCTCGTAGTTCGACACCTTCCCCTGGAGGACGCTCGCGACGCGCTCGAGGCCGGCGCCGGTGTCGACGCACGGCGCGGGGAGCGGATCGAGCCGCGGCGCGCCGCCGTCGATCGAGCGATCGAACTGCATGAAGACGAGGTTCCAGATCTCCATCCAGCCGCGCCCGTCGGGGCCGGGCTCGCGATCGAAGAGGCCGAGGTCGGGAGCGCCTCCACCCTGGAAATAGTGGATCTCCGAGCAGGGGCCGCACGGGCCGGCGTCGCCCATCTGCCAGAAGTTGTCCTTCATCCCCATGCCGATGATCTTCGCGTCGGGGAAGCCGGTGACCTTGCGCCAGATCGCGCGCGCCTCGTCGTCCGCCGCGATCCCCTGCTCGCCGCCGAAGACGGTGATGACGAGGTGGTCCTCGGGGAGGCCGAACACCTTGGTGAGGAGCTCCCACGCGTACGCGATCGCGTCCTCTTTGAAGTAGTCGCCGAAGCTGAAATTGCCGAGCATCTCGAAGAACGTGTGGTGGCGCGCGGTGACGCCGACGTTCTCGAGGTCGTTGTGCTTGCCGGAGATGCGGATGCACTTCTGGCTCGACGTGGCGCGCGAGTACGGGCGCTCCTCCTTGCCCGTGAACACGTCCTTGAACTGCACCATCCCGGCGTTCGAGAACATGAGCGTCGGGTCGTTCGCCGGCACGAGCGGAGCGCTCGGCACCACCTCGTGCCCCTTGCGGCGAAAGAACCCGAGGAACGCGGCGCGCACGTCGGAGGCGGTCGTCGCGCGCGCGGGCGGCGCGGAGGCCACGGGCCCGTCGTGCGACGCGGCAGGCTCCTTCGGATCGTGCGCCGCCGGCGACGCGGCAGGCTCCTTCGGATCGTGCGACGTGGGCTTTTCGGGAGGCGGCGAGACGCCGTCGGAGGTGCTCATGGTCGTGCTCGGGGATTTACCAGGGGTGCTCGCGGGCGGGGGGGCAAACGACGCGGCGGCGCGCGGGCGGCCGAGATAGAGCTCTTCGTATCGCGCGGCGACGACGTCGGGGGCGTACGCGCGGCGGTGCGCCTCCCGCCCCGCCCGGACGAGCGCGGCGCGATCCGCGCCGCCGCGGAGCAGCGCGATCGCCTCGCGCGCGAGCGCCTCGGCGTCGCCCGCGTCGACGAAGCGCGCCGCGTCGATCGCCTCGAGCGGCCCGCCGCGCGCGAGGACGAGCGGGACGCCGAGCGCGAGCGCCTCGAGGAGGACGAGCGGCAGATCCACCTTTCCGTACAGATCGTCCACCGGGAAGAGCACGGCCGACGACGCGGCGAGGAGCGGCGCGAGGTCGGCGAGCTCTCCGGCGTGGTGCGTGTAGGATGCAACATTCGCCTCCCGGAGCGTCGCCTCGACCGCCGCGCGCGCGGCGCCGGCCCGCGGCGTCTTCGGCCGGCACGCGAAGACGACGCGCGCCTCCGGCACCGCCCGCGCGATGGACGCGACGGCGCGCGCGACGGTGTCGGCGCCGCGCGATACCTCGTAGTCGCCCGGATAGAGGAGGAGCGGCGCGGGCCCGAGCCCGAGCGCGGCGCGCGCCGCCCGCCGCGCGTCCTCGGACGGCTCCGCGGGGGCCCGGGCGCACGGCGGGATCACGACGACCCGCGCGGGGTCGGCCCCGCCGCGGACGAGGCGCGCGCGCGTCCACTCCGACAGCGCGACGACCGTGTCGCCGAAGAGGAGGTGCCGCGCCCAGTCGAACGATCGCGGCGCGCTCGCGACGGTCTGGATCACGGCGCCGCGCCAGCCGCGGAGGCGCCGCGCCGCGCGCGCGACCCGCCCCGCGGTGGACGACGCCGGGTTCGGCGCGAAGACGAAGTGCCACGCGTCGTGCGGATCGCCCCGGACGAGGCGGTCGAGGACGCGCGCGTTGGCGACGAGCCCCGGCGCGAACCGCCCCGCGTCGCGGTACACGGGATCCATCGTGACGCGCGGGCCGATCGGCTCCGCGCCGGGCGTCGCCATCACGGTCGCGCGGGCCTCGACGAGGTGCGACGCGACGTCGCGCACCAGGTTCTTCGACCCGTCGTGCCACGGCGGCGCGATCGGCTTCGAGACGAAGAGGACGCGGGTCAAGGCGATCGGATCACTTCGCGGCGGCGATGCTGAAGCCGCGCTCGGCGTTCTTGAGCGCGCTCCCCACCGCGCCGTCGACCGCGGAGTCCTGGAGCGACGTGACCACGCCCGGGTTCGAGCTCGATCGGGCCGCGCCGAGGCTCGTCGCCGCGCCGGAGAGCGACGCCTTGAGCGTGTGCTCGGGCGACTTGCGGACGCTGAACTCGACCTCGGCCGAGATCGCGATGCTCCCGTCGGTCTTCTGCTGCTGCGCGAGCTTCGTCAGCGAGCCGTCCAGGATCAGGACCGGCATCTTGTTGTCCGAGGGTGCGTCGGTGAGCATCGCGCCGGGGATCGTCTGCGCCTTCTCGCGCGTCGACTGCCGCATCACGCGCGTGAGCTGCTCGCCGCGCACGTTCGTCAGGTTCTTCATCGAGCCGAGCTTCACCAGGTACTTCGCCCCCGGCGCGCTCGCCGCGGCGGCGCCCGCCGATCCGGACCGGAGCTGCGCGAGGCTCGCCTCGAGCTGCGCCTTGACGCCGGGCGACCCTTCGGTCGCGAGGTGCTTCTCGAGCGCCGGCACCGCCGCCGCGTCACCGAGCGTCGCGAGCGAGGCCGCCGCCGCGGTCCGCACCGCGGGGTGCGGATCGGAGAGCGCCTTCTCGAGGATGGTGCGCGCCTCGGGCGGGTGCGTCCGGCCGAGGACGATGGCCGCGCCGATGCGAACGCGCGGATCGTCCGCGTTCATGTCCTGCGCAGGCGACGCCGAGGAGACCGTTACGAGGGAGGCCGCCAGCAGCGTCGCCGCAGTCGAGAGGAGCAGCCGGAGCTTGAAAAGACGCCGTCCCGAAGGACCGCTCGAAGCTCGAACCATTCACTCTCCCTTACACGGCCTTCCTAGAGGAGGGCCTTGATCTGCTTCTCGAGCTCGACTTCGTCCCCGTCATGGTAGCCGAGGTGGGCGAAGCGGACGACCCCTTTGCGATCGACGACGAACGAGGAGGGCATGCTCTTCGGCTGCCACTTGCCGGCGATTTCCTTCTTCTCGCCGTCCCAGCCGATGGGGAACTTGGCGCCGTAGTTCGCGCCGAAGTCCTGGATCCCGCTCTTCTCGTCGTCCTCGGAGATCGCCACGATCTCGAGGCCGCTCGCCTTGTACTTGACGTTCAGCTCCTGGAGCTTCGGGAAGGACTTCTTGCAGGGCTCGCACCATGTCGCCCAGAAGTCGACGATCACCACTTTGCCTTCCATCCCCTTGAGCGAGATCTTTCCCTGCCCGTTCAAGGAGTCGGTCGCGAAGACGGGCGCCTGCGCGCCGACCAACGGGTGCCCTCCCCCTTCGCCCGCCGGCGCGGAGCTGCCGCTCGAGCCCGAGCCGCTGCTTCCGCACGCGCCGAGAGCCAACGTCACGATGCCGAGGAGCGCGAGTCTTCCGAGAGTGTTCATGACCGTGCTTTCTAGCACTTTCGCAAGTTCGGTTTCAACGGCACCGCTCGAGGGCTTCTTCGAGCGAGCGAACGCGGACAACTTCGATGTCCCTGGATTCCGGCGAGCTGTGGGGCGCGATGGCGCGGCGGAAGCCCATCGCCGCGGATTCGGCGAGGCGCGACGGCCCGCGGGTCACGCCGCGCACCTCGCCGGCGAGGCCGATCTCGCCGAACGCCACGAGGTCGCCGGCGACCGGGCGCCCCGCGAGGCTCGACGCGACGGCGAGCGCGACCGGCAGATCGAGCGCCGGCTCGTCGACGCGCACGCCCCCGGCGACGTTGACGAAGACGTCGCAGCCGGCGAGGTGGAGCCCGGCCTTCCGCTCGAGCACGGCGAGGATCATCGCGAGGCGCGCGCCGTCGACGCCGTTCGCGGTGCGCCGGGCGGAGCCGACGGCGAGCGCGCCGACGAGCGCCTGCACCTCGACGAGCATCGCGCGGTCCCCCTCGCCGGTCGCCGCGACCACGCTGCCGCTGACGCCGCGGGGCCGCTCGCTCAAGAAGAACGCGCTCGGGTTCGGCACCTCGCGCATCCCCTCGCCCGTCATCTCGAAGACGCCGACCTCGGTCGCGCTCCCGAACCGGTTCTTCTGCGTCCGCAGCGCGCGGAACGCCTGCCCGCGCTCCCCCTCGAACGCGAGCACCGTGTCGACCAGGTGCTCGAGCACCTTCGGGCCGGCGAGCGTGCCGTCCTTCGTCACGTGGCCGACGAGGAACGTGGCGATCCGGTCCTTCTTCGATCGCTCCACGAGGCGCGAGGCGACCTCGCGCAGCTGCGTCACCGTCCCCGCGCCGCTCTCGAGCTCCGGCACGCGCACGGTCTGCACGCTGTCGACGACGAGGGCCGTGGGCTGCACCTCCTCGATGACGCGCTCGATCACGCCGAGGTCGTTCTCCGCGAGCACGAGCAGGTCCTCGGCGATCGCGCCGAGCCGGCGCGCGCGCGCCGCGGTCTGGCCCGCGCTCTCCTCGCCCGAGACGTAGAGCGAGCGGCACCCCTTCGCGCTGAGGCCGGCGAGCGCCTGCATCAAAAGCGTCGACTTGCCGACGCCCGGATCGCCGCCGACGAGCGTCACGCCCCCGAGCACCGCGCCGCCGCCGAGGACGCGATCGAGCTCCGCGATCCCGGTCGGGATCCGCGCCGCGAGGTCGGCGTCGATCGCGTGCACGGGGAGCGCGCGCGACGCCGCGACGCCCGGGGCCGCGGCCTTCCCGCGCTTCGGCGCCGCCTCCTCGACGAGCGTGTTCCACGCGCCGCACCCTGCCGGCGGCGGCGAGCACCGCCCCTGCCACTTCGGGTACACCGCGCCGCACGCCTGGCACGCGAACCGGGTCGACACCTTCGCCATCGGGCCCCCTTACCGCGCGCCGTCCACGCGTACAACGCCGTCGCGCTGGCCGGCGCGGAGCGACGCGCGCATGATCGTGCGATGCTCCGTCCGTCCTTGGCCCGCGCGCCTTCGGCGCGCGCTCTCTCCGCGGTGCTCGCGTCGATCGCGCCGACAGCGAGCGGCTGCGCGCGCGGAGCGCCGCCCGGCGAGGCGCCGGTCGACGCGCCCGCGCCGGCGGTGGTCGCGACGATCCCGCCTGCGAGCGGCGCGCCCGAGGCACCGGCCGCGTCCGGCGCGCCCGCGACGCCGTCGTCCGATCCGGATCACCCGCCGGTCACCGCCGACGAGCGCGGCGTCGACGAGGAGCTCGGCGCGGTCCGCGCGGACCGCCCCGGGTGCGACGGCGCGTGCGCGGGGACCGCGACGCCGGAGCTCGCGACGGCGATCGCCCAGCTCGCGAGGCGGACGCGCCATTGCTACAACGTCGCGCTGATCGGCGACCCGTCGCTCGCGGGGCGGCTCACCGTGCGCGTCCGCGTCGGCCCCGACGGCGACGTCTGCTCGGCGCGCGTCGAGGGCGACACGCTGGGATCGCGCTCGGTCGCGTACTGCGTCGAGCACACGTTCCGCGAGGAGACCGGGCTGCCGCGGCCGCGCGGGTGCGGGGAGGTGATCGTGCCGCTCCGGTTCGCGCAGCCGAAGCCGTCGAACAAGCCCTGACCGCGCGGTCCGCGCCGTCGACCGCCGGCGGCGGCGCGGGCACCGCCGGCGCGGAGGCGTCATCTCGCCTCGAACGCGCCGCCGAACACCTCGCCGCACGGGCCGTCGAGCGCGACGCGGAACCCCGCCGCGCCGTGGGGCGTGTAGTACCCCCACGCGCCGGTCGCGTCGTCGTGCAGCCACACGTCGCGCCGGACGCCGCCGAACGGCTTGCCGTCCTCGGCGCCCCACGACGAGTCCACCTCGATCGCGCGGACGCGTCCGCGCCCGGCGAACCGCGCCGCGTCGGCGAGGGCCGAGCCGCCCTTGGCCGCGAAGTGGTCCATCGCGCCCTTCAGCGCCTCCGGATCGGCGCGGTTCGAGTAGACGATGACGACGTGCCCGGGCTCACCCCGCGCCGCCGCCGCGGCGGGCGGCTTCAACTTCGCGATCGCGCCGGGCATCGCGCTCGCGATCGACACGCTCCGGAACTTCGCCCGCTTCTCGGCCGCGCTCATGTCGACGAACCCCTCGTTCCCCACGGCCGGCGCGAGGCCGATCGACGCGCGGTCGCTCACGCTGCCGGAGAGCCCGCGCACCGCGAGGAGCGCCTGCTGCACGTACCCCGCGCAGTCGAAGCCGACGCCGTACGCCCACTGCATCGAGCGGATCCGATCGACCAGCGAGCCCGCCTGCGGGCCCGGCAGCTTGCCCGCGTCGATGAGCGCCTGCGTGATCCGGACGAGCGCGACCGGCGACGCGCGCCCCCATCGGGCGAACTGGATCTCGTACGCCGGCACCTTGCCGTGGCACACCGCCGCCAGCTCGCCGCCGCGCGCGTCGGAGGCGCGCTGGTTGTAGCCGCCGTTCATCCGGAACTGCGAAGGCGCGAAGACGAGCCCCACGATCCCCGGCACGCGATACGGCCCCGACGCCGCGACGCGCACGGCGTCGAGCCGCGCTTGCACGGCGCGCGGCGCGTGCGCGGCGGACGCCGAGGCGATCGCCCCGGACGGCGCGCTCGCCGCGTTCCCCGCCACGGCGCGGAGATCGCCCGCCCGCATCGCGAACGCGACGACCGCGTGCGCCTTCGCCCGGTCTCCGGCGCGCGCGGACCCATCCGGCGCGCCGCCGCGATCACCTTCGCGCGGCGCCCTCCCAGGCGCGACGCCTCGCCGTGACGGCGGGCTGGACGAGGGAAGAGGATCCAAGGAGCGGGCGGTCGAGGCGATGTCGGCGATGTCGCGGCGGCGGTCGATAGGGCTCATACCGGCCCGTCGACCGGCGCCCGCGCGAGGTTGCGCGCGCGACGTCGATTTTCTTCGCCCAGCCCCCGGGCGGCGCGGCGCGCGCGAGCCCGGGCGGCGCAGAGGGGTCGCGGCTTACAGCGCGGCGCTGCAGTGCGAGCAACGCCGCGACGACCAGTCGTCCGGACCGAGCTTGGCCCCGCAGCTCACGCAGAAACGGAGCATGCCGGGAGGTGGCGCTGCCGGCGCACCCGGCGGCGCGACGGCGCTCGGCGGCGCGGGGACGGCGGCGCGTGACTCGGCGCCGGGCGCGGCGGGGACGGCGCCGCCCGGCGCCTGCGGCTGGAGCTCGTTGGCGCGCGCCTGCGCCACGAGGGACGCGACGCGTCGTTCGCACCGGTCGCGCAGCGGCTCGATGCCCTGACTCACCTGATCCTGGAACGCGCCGTCCTGCTCGCTCGGGCTCTCCGTCACGGAGAAGTATCGCTCGAGGTCCTGCTGGATGGGCTCGAGGCCGGCCTCGTTCTCGAGGAGCACCGGCTCGATCTTCGCGCGCAAGAGCCCCTCGATCCGCTCGATCTTGTCGTCGGCGCCGCCTTCGCGCTGCGCCGCGACGAGCTGCGCGCGCGCCTGGGCGAAGAGCGGCTCGCACGCCTGCTCCACCGATCGTCTCCACGCCTGATACCGGTCGACCCCGGGCTTGATGCTCATCGACGCACCGTCGTGCGACCGGCGCGCACCGTCAAGCCCTCCGCGACCCGGCCGCGGCGCGGGGGCTCCCGGCGCATGACGTAAAGGCGACCGCGTCGAGGGAGGGGGGGACGGCGCGCCGAACGCGAGAGCGAAGGGACCCAAAGGCGTCGAAGCGCTCGCGTCCATCGGCGCGTCCATTCATCGGAGACGGCTCGGCGGCGGCGCTCGACGCGAGGTGGCGCGCCGGTCGTGGAAGAGCCGCGTCATGGCCCAGCCGCTATTGGGTAGTTCAAAAATAATTCAGGAACAGCCTCGCATCCATTCGCCTCGAGCGCGGTCTACGAACTAAGCTCGTACCATCGGGGCGCGCTTCGATATCAGCCTGCTGACTTGGACCGGTATTTTGGATCTCGGATGTCGTCGAAGGCAACGCCCTACTTCGTGCTTCGTATCCCAGGATCGGCGGGCGTGGCGCACACTCGCCGGACAGCGGCGCCCGGGGCGGACGCCGCCGCACGACGCAGGCGCGGGCGGCAGCGGCGCCGGGCGCCTCGAGCCGTCGGTCGCTCCCACCATTCGCTTCGCTCGATCCTTTCGCCTCGATCGTTCGCGCATCGAACATCGAACATCGCTCATCGAACGTAGACATCGCGCATCGGCCGAACGAGGAGACTCTCGATGCAAACCATTCTTGTCGTCGACGACATGGAGACGGATCGGCAGCTCGCCGGGCGCGTCGTCGCCAGCGCGGGGCATCACGCGATCTACGCCGAGAACGGGCTCGAGGCGGTCGCGAAGGCGAAGGGGATGCAGCCCGCGCTGATCCTGATGGATATCGTCATGCCGATGCAGGACGGATTCAAGGCGACGCGCGAGCTCAAGAGGAGCCCGGAGACGTCCGGTATCCCGATCGTCCTTTTGACGTCGAAGGCGAGCGAGAGCGAGCGGTTCTGGGGGAAGCGGCAGGGCGCCGACGATCACCTCGCCAAGCCGTTCTCCCCGTCGACGCTGCTCTCGCTCATTCGTCGCTACGCCGGGTGAGCGTGGCGCCCGCGGCGCGGCGGTCGACCTCGTTCGCGATCAGCGTGATCGCGTCGTCGGCGTGGACGCTCACCGGGCCC
>Ga0105247_10001541_pt1 | contig 16441 bp, 16 predicted proteins | sample KBSS24metaG_FD_81519 | JGI IMG/M metagenome (GOLD analysis project Ga0105247, IMG submission 81519) | Switchgrass rhizosphere microbial communities from Kellogg Biological Station, Michigan, USA - KBS S2-4 metaG | ecosystem: Host-associated > Plants > Roots > Rhizosphere > Soil | place...
ACTCTTTTACAAAAAATGATAGAGGCCTGCCACAAAGATGATCAGCAACTAAAAGAAATAATGAAAGGACATACAAGAAAAGGAATAATCTCCATCATTTGCTACACATCTGCCATACCGCTTGCATACATCAATTCTTATATCTCGGTAGGTATCTTTTTTATTATTGCGGTTTATTGGCTGGTACCAGATAAAAATATTCTTAAAACCATATCCTGATCCTTAACACTTGTAATTATATATGTTTCGTTATCTTGACGCTTATTATTCATGCCTGAAACTTATACTACATATTATCATTCACCGGTGGGTCTATTAAAAATAAGTGGTACCGAAGATTATATCAGCGAAGTTTCTTTTCATGACACTACGCAAAAAGCAGAAGGAAATAAAAAAACTTTACCACCAATGCTGATCCAATGTATCGAACAGCTTATTCAATATTTTCATGGTGAAAGAAGACAATTTGAAATTCCGATCAATCAGCCAGGCACTCCCTTTCAAAAAGAAGTATGGAGTGAATTGATGCAAATACCTTTTGGCAGAACGATCAACTACCTCGAGCTGGCTTTGAAGATCGGTGACGCTAAAGCAACGAGAGCTGTAGCTAATGCAAATGGAAAGAACAATGTTGCTATTATTATTCCCTGTCATCGTGTTATTGGCTCCAATAAAGAATTGGTTGGATATGGCGGAGGCTTATGGAGAAAAAAATGGTTATTGGAACATGAGGCCAAAGTAGCTCATGGAGTGCAAACGCTTTTCTAATTTATTCCAATTCATTACTCGTAAAAGCAAAAGGCAGTAAAGAAACTGCCGATCTTATTATCAAAACTTTACCCTGCTGACCGCTTAATATTAACCTTATCGGTTTATGAAACCTTGTCTCCTGCTCAATCAATGCCTGACGACACATGCCACATGGCGATATAGGATGATCCGTACTTACATTGACGCTGTTGTAACTTACAGCTATTGTTTCAACAGCTATTCCCGGATACATGCTTGCAGCCGCTCCAAGTAGAACTCTTTCGGCGCAAATCCCCACAGGAAAAGAAGCATTTTCCTGGTTAGTGCCTGTAACTATTTCTCCGTTAGATAATCTCGCTGCTGCCCCCACATGAAAATCTGAATACGGAGCATAAGCATATTGAGTAACAGTTCTTGCTTTTTCAAGTAGCTCTGCATCCTGCTTTTTTAGTTCAGATACATTCTCATATACTTCGTACTGAAATTCAAACTTACTTTCCTTCATAAATAGTAAGATACAAAGTTTAAGAATATAAAACCCCTCCTTCGGAGGGGCTTGGGGAGGCTATTTATTTTACGATTTTAAACAATCGCTTCCATCTTGGCCCATGATCCCAGCTAAACCAAATCATCCAGGCTTTACCAACAATTCTGTCTTCAGGAACAAATCCCCAGTAGCGGCTATCCTGGGACTTATGACGATTATCACCCATCATCCAGTAATAATCCATTTTAAAAGTATAAGTCGTTGCTTCTTTACCATTGATAAAAACTTTTCCATCTCTTTCCTGCAAATCATTTTTTTCATAAAAACCTATACAGCGCCTGTATAGTGCCATGTTCTGCAGAGTCAGGTTAATGGATGCACCTTTTTTAGGTACCCAAATACTACCGAAATTATCAATAGTCCACTTGTAATAATTAGTATCATATGGAAATACATCACCTGCAGATGGAGAGTCAATTTCAGGAATAATCGATGATGGATCCACCGCCGGCATTTTTTTAAGTATTTCTAATTCTGATAAAGTAAGATTTATCTTGTAAGTATTATTAGTTAGTGGTGTAAAATCGGGAAGATCGTCATCCTGGTTAAGTGATATACCTGCATCTTTCAAGTCAAACTCATTCACTGTTTTCCCAGCAGCACTACTAAAAGTGTAAAAGGTAGCAGAGGTTGGAGAAATAAATGCCGGTTCATGATTTATAAAAAGTTTGCCTTTTATTATCTGAAGCGAATCACCAGCTATAGCGACACAACGTTTGATATAATTATCTGTTTTATCAACAGGGTGAACGGCGATTGGCATGTCAGGATTATTGAGTATCTGCTGTCTTATTTCATCAGACGTGGTTCCATTCAATTGCCGGATAAAATTATAATAAGGCCTTGCCGATTGGAAGTCTGGTTTATTAATAACAGTATCTCCTTCAGGAAAATTAAATACCACGCAATCGTTTCTCTTTACCGGCGATGCAAACCATCTTATATAAGGTAATCTTATCAGTGTTGAATAGGATTTGCGGCTGCTTCCAGGCAAATAATTATGAACAAATGGAACAGATAAAGGTGTATTAGGAATGCGGGGGCCATAACTCAATTTACTTACAAAAAGAAAATCTCTTACCAGCAATGTTTTTTCCATTGACGAGCTTGGAATAGTATATGCTTCAAAAACAAAAGTGCGGATAAGTGTTGCAGCGACAATAGCGAAGATTGCCGCATCAATCCATTCTCTCCAACCTGATTTTTTATGTTTTTTTACTACAGCCGGGCCTACAAACTTTGTATCCGGTTTGGAGGCTATATAAGGAAAATAGAAAAACGGCACTAAAGCAGCAAGTGTATGATGACCCAATGAAAACTTTCCAAATACTTTTGCGAACTCTATGAAAATGCCCGGACTGATAAACCATCCAACTACGGGAATAAATTGCCAGAATACCCAATGTTTTGGACGTTGTGTTAACTCCTGCATGATCCATGTATTGTAAAATGGAACGTAAGCTTTCCACGCAGGAACCCCTGCCTTCGCAAATAATTTTGCAAAACCAAATGAGGGAAGGAAAACAATTAAAGTACCTATTAAATAAACAATGAGTAAATCTTGAAGGGGCATGTTCGTGTTTTATAGCTGGCAAAATTATCATTATTATTTGCCACGCAAAATTTTAATATTCAAAGTTTTGCTAAGACTGGTTGCTGACCAGTTTGGTTGTATTTTTTGTTGGGTTGTATAGGGAAATATCCTGAGTTAAAACACAAGAAACAAATAGCCGGCAACTATTTCGGCATTACATAATTCTTTATATCGTCGGTAGTAATGTTTTTGCCGGAAAGGATAACAAGTCTTTCTACTACATTGCGAAGCTCCCGGATATTACCTGTCCAGTTATATTCCTGCAATAATTTAATGGCATCTTCATCAATTGCTTTTTGCGCTACTCCGTAATCATTGCATATATCTGTCAGAAATTGATCCACAAGCAGAGGAATATCATCTCTTCTTTCATTTAAAGAAGGAACATGTATTAATATAACACTAAGGCGATGATAAAGATCCAATCGAAATCCTTTTGATTCTACTTCTTTTAAAAGATCTTTATTCGTCGCAGCAATTACTCTTACATCCACATTAATATCTTTATCCGCTCCTACTCTTGTTATTTTTCCTTCCTGCAATGCCCGGAGTACTTTGGCTTGTGCATTGGCACTCATATCGCCAATCTCATCCAAAAAAAGTGTACCGCCATTTGCTTGCTCAAATTTTCCGATACGTTGCTTGATCGCTGAAGTAAAGGAGCCTTTTTCATGACCGAATAATTCACTTTCTATTAATTCTCCAGGAATAGCGGCGCAATTAACTTCGACCATTGGTCCTGTATTGCGGTTGCTTTTTTCATGTATCCATCGGGCCACTAATTCCTTTCCTACTCCATTATCGCCGGTAATAAGTATACGGGCATCAGTTGGAGCCACTTTATCGATCGTTTCTTTGATCTTTTTAATAGGCGCCGATTCACCAATCATTTCCTGTACCCTGCTCACTTTTCTTTTCAGCACTTTGGTCTCTGTAACAAGACTGCTTCTATCCATCGCATTACGGATAGTAATTAGCAAGCGATTAAGATCAGGCGGTTTTGAAATATAATCAAACGCACCTTTTTTCACTGCTTCTACTGCCGTTTCAATATTACCATGACCGGAAATCATGATAATCGGAACGTCCGCATTACTTTCTCCCGCTTTTTGCAGGAACTCTATGCCATCCAGTTTGGGCATTTTAATATCGCATAGAACAAGGTCATAGTTTTTGTCCTTGAACTTTTTTAATCCTTCTTCACCATCCGAAGCTTCTTCTATTTTATAACCTTCAAAAGATAAAATTTCCGATAATGTTTTACGGATTGCTTTTTCATCGTCAATGATCAATATATCTGCCATTAATGAACCATTTTGTTCCATAAAAATAGATGATTTGACCCAAGCATGGCAAGAAGAATGCCGTATTAGTTATTGGAGTTAAGAGTTCAGCGTTTAGAGTGATAGTTACAATTTTATTCTCTTTCGGAGATAAGTGAAAAAAATAGAAGCCGGGTAGAAACCCAGCCTCGTTGTAAAATCCAATATCCTATGAAAAACCATAACAAAGATGAGGGGAAAAAATTAAAACGTGGCGGAATAACCGAAAAATAATTTTCCAGATAATAAACGACGATTTGCCAGCAAAAAACCGCTAAATAAAGTGGAATATGTAAGTTATTTACGCATGTACATAACTTCCTTTACAAGTTTTACTGTTTTATCAACACTTGGTAAAGCAGCATTTACAAGGTTGGGAGCATAATGCAGTGGAGCATCAGCAGCAGTAATTCTACGGATGGGCGCATCAAGATAATCAAAGCCCTCTTTTTGTATCTGGTAAGCAAGCTCAGATGAAACAGAACCAAAAGGCCATTGCTCTTCTATAATAACAAGACGGTTTGTTTTCTTTACACTTTCAAGAACGGTCTTCCAATCTAACGGGCGGATGGTACGAAGATCAACAACTTCAGCGCTTATATTTTCTTTTTCCAATTCACCAGCTGCTCCCAGTGCCACTTTCATCATTTTATTAAATGAAACGATTGTTACATCACGCCCAGCCTTTTTTACATCGGCCTTTCCTAATTCAATATAATATTCTTCAGTAGGGACGTCGCTTTTATCACCATACGTTACTTCGCCTTCCATAAATATCACAGGGTCTTCTTCATAACGGATAGCTTGTTTCAACAATCCTTTTGCATCATACCCATTGCTGGGAGAAACAACTTTTAAGCCGGGAATATTTGCATACAAACTTTCAAAGGCAGTTGAGTGTTGAGCTCCTAATTGACCCGCCGATCCATTAGGTCCACGAAAAACAATAGGGCAATTAATTTGACCGCCGCTCATTGCCAGCATTTTAGAAGCTGTATTTAAAATTTGATCGATGGCCAAGGTGGCGAAGTTCCAGGTCATGAACTCAACGATTGGACGAAGTCCGTTTTGAGCAGCACCTACAGCAACCGCCGTAAAACCTAACTCAGAAATAGGAGTATCGATAACTCTTTTCGGGCCAAACTCAGCAAGCATTCCCTGGCTTACTTTATATGCTCCGTTATATTCTGCAACTTCCTCTCCCATTAAAAAAACTCTGTCATCACGCCTCATTTCTTCCACCATTGCTTCTCTCAAAGCTTCACGAAATGCTATTGATCTTGCCATCGTATTTACTAAAATTTAAAGAGCCGCAAAAATAGGCTACGGGCAGGATAAAACCTAAAATGGGACAAGCTGAAATTGCATTACACCATTAACTTTTTGAATGCACAGCATTAATAAAGGCAGTCAACTTTTCTGCATCCAATCTTCCATTTGTTCTTACTCCACTACAAACATCTACACCAAATGGTTTAACGATCTCAATGGCTCTTCGAACATTCAGCGCATTTAATCCCCCGGCAAGAAATACGGGTATCTTTACATTCCTGACAATTTCACGGCTTATTTCCCAATCATGAATATTGCCTGTACCTCCTAACGTTTTTATGGAACCTTTTGGCTGGCCGCTATCAAGTAATAAAGCATCTACCTCCTGAGAAATACGGAGAGCTTCTTCAATATTTTCTTCATCATTAACATGAATAACCTGCACGATTTTTAAATAAGGCAAAGAAATTCTTATATCACGATAGGTTCCCGATGTTAACTCATCTACTATTTGTACCGTATTCGTATCAACTCTCTTTACATGATGTATAATTTCTTCAGAAGATTGATTACTTGTTAACAGAAATGTTGCTATAGGAGGATGAATAGTTTTTGCGATTTCTGCAATCAACCAATCAGGTATTGGCCCTGGACCATTAGGCATTTTACCAACAAGTCCTAATGCATCGGCGCCATGCCTGATCGCCATTCTTGCTTCTTCAACAGAACTGATGCAACATATTTTTATTCTTGTTCTCATTAGCTTGCCATGTTCAATATACTGCAATCTAAAATTATTTTTGCCACAATAAAAAAGGCTGCCCGGTAAGACAGCCTTTTGAAAACCAAATTTTCTTTTTCTATTGTTTTAATGTTGCTGTTCCTGCATCGGTAACCTGGCCAAGTACAACATTCAGATTATTTATCGTTGTATCACCGTAACCATTGCTGCCATCAACCCAGACTTTCCATATACCAGCCGGTACACCACGTATAAGATAATTGCCATTGGCATCCGGAATTGTGCTTAATGTATCCGTACCAGAAATAGCAGAAGCTGCAGGAGCTGCAGCAGCAGGCAATGCAATTCCTTTAATAGCTCCGCTTGTTGCTTCAGTAAAAGTTCTTACGACTGGCTTTAAAATATAGTTGCTGCTTCCCGTTTTTACAATTGACCGTGCAGCATCAAAATCTATCCATACTTTATAGGTTACTCCTTCCACCAGATCTGCATGAATATTAAACTTTAAACCGGATTGCTGTGCAGAAGGTGTTTCCAATGATAATGGCAAAGAGCTTCCATTTACGACTATGGAATTGTTAGAACCTAATATCATGCGCAATTGAGATACTTTACCTCCCGGTAGCTCAACTGATGATAACAATGTATCCATGCCGTTTCTGAAATCGAGAAGATTGTACACTCCTGCTTTTGATAGCGTTAATTCCTGCCATCCATTGTCAGAAGGATCGTCATTTGTTTTGATCTGCAATTTTACAATATCAATATTTACTGCATCGTAATCTGCCGGTGCATCGGTAAGATAAACACTGAGCCTGGCATTGCCTTTATCCTTTTTACATGATGAAAATGATATTGTAATTGTAAGTGCACATACTAACCAAAGAATTGATTTTGTTTTCATAGCTGTATTTTTTTTATCTGATAATAACAATTATAATGCCTGTACGATATTATATGCTCAAAGAAAAAGCATTTCGGAAAAAAAGAAGTAGGAGAAAGTATAAATTGAAAAAAAATGACAAACCAGTTATCGGAAATCTACGAAGTTGTAGGGTTTCCTGTAGTATAAATTCGAAATGATCTTTTCTTTTCTCTCATGTAAAGAAATAATGGAAATGGTCCTCCTATTCCAAACAATAATGTCAATATCCAGATCAACCAGACATTTTTTATATTGAATTTTTTAGCTTCAAAATAAGACCAGATAATAAATGTAATGACCGCAGCAAAAAGATCAATGATAAAAGCAGTTGAAATGCTATTACCAAACATACCGTGAAATGTCGTCTGCGGATCAAGCCAGAATAGCCAATTGCCTGTTTCAACAGATTCGATTACTACAGGAATGTTAGGTGCAAGGAAACCAATGATAGTAAGGATAATGTAGACTCGTTTCATGTAATTATTAATTTAAATACTCTCAATAACCATCGCTGATGCGCCACCACCACCATTACAAATGCCTGCAGCTCCGTACTTACCACTGTTTTGTTTCAATACATTTATTAATGTAACAATGATCCGGGCACCACTTGCTCCTAATGGATGACCAATGGATACTGCACCTCCATGCACATTTACTTTAGAAGGATCTAATTTCATTCGTCTTGTATTTTCAATACCAACTACAGCAAATGCCTCATTAAGTTCCCAGTAATTTATATCACTCATTTGCAAACCAGCTTTTGCCACGGCCTTAGGTACAGCAAGAGAAGGTGTTGTGGTAAACCATTCAGGGGCTTGCTCCGAATCTGCATGGGAAAGAATTTTTGCAATAGGTTTTAATTTTAATTCATCGGCTTTTTCTTTACTCATTAAAACTAATGCAGCTGCTCCATCATTCATGGTACTTGCATTAGCGGCAGTTACTGTCCCTTCTTTTTGAAAAGCCGGGCTTAATGACGCGATCTTATCAAATTTTACATTGAATGGCTCTTCATCTTTTGCAAAAACAATGGGTTCCCCCTTTCGTTGACGAATTTCTACCGGTACAATTTCATCTGAGAACTTTCCATTATTCCATGCAGCTTGTGATCGTTTATAACTTTCAATAGCAAATGCATCCTGTTCTTCACGACTTATACCGCAAGTAGCGGCACATAATTCAGCAGCATTTCCCATTGCTTTTCCATTATACACATCAGTTAATCCATCCTTTGACAGCCCATCTATCAATTGCACATCACCATATTTATTACCCCATCGCAACATGGGCGAATAATAAGGAACATTACTCATGTTTTCCATTCCACCGGCAACAACGATATCTGCATCCCCAAGCAAAATGCTTTGTGCAGCAAGCGCAATTGCCTTCATTCCACTTGCACAAACTTTATTTATTGTAGTACAATTAACTTCATCAGGCAAACCGGATAATTTTGCTGCTTGTCTTGCCGGCGCTTGCCCCAGGTTAGCCTGCAATACACATCCCATTAATACATCCTGCACCAATTCTGGTCTGATCATCGCTTTCTTTATGGCTTCTTTAATAGTAATGGCGCCTAATTGAGTGGCAGATAAACTTTTCAATGTTCCTCCAAAGCTTCCAATCGGTGTTCGTACAGCTGAGACAATTACAACTTCTTTCATATAAATTGAATTAAAAAGCAAAGGTAAATATTATAAAGCCGGCTTTTTGGTCCCGATTCTTTCTGAATTGATTTTTAAGTTTTAAATTACAATACCACTATTCTCAAAATGAACCTGCTTAAGAATCTGCCCATCGGGTACACGGCCCAGCTAAAAGATATTAAACTGATCAATTTTTCTGTTGATCAGCATGAATTACGTGGTTATTTGTCGAAGCTTCCTCTTGTATTAATAAATGATAAGCCTGTAATTTCTTTGCTTACTGTTACGGTGTCGCAACTCAGGCCTTCATTCTTGTTAAATACTATTGGTTTTACATACCGGCATATCGCTTTCAGATTATTGATAAAAGACGGCGATCTTCATCACGACAATGTGAATCGAGGAATCTATTACTGGAAATCATTTACTGATAAGACATTCATCGTTCAGGCAGGTAAACTTTTTACCAATTTCAATTTTGAAAAAGCTCATATTGATTGTTGCAATGAAAATTTTATATTGACAAAAGGTAACAGGTTCCTGCGCTATTCATTCAATGACGAGTCAGTAGAAAATTACGATCATTTAAAAGAAACCTTCATCAATATTGACCGGGCTTATTCTCTTAATCATGATAAAATGAAAGTAACAAAAGTGCGAAGAAATGATCTGCCTTTGGAACCTTTGAATTGTACCTGTTTTGAAACCAATTTTTTTAATACGGCGAAATTTGTTTGTGCTTTCCAGGTAAAAAATATCCTGGATTATGAATGGTTGCCACCTCAAAAAACTTCCTTGCGCCACCCTATCAGTCAATCAATGCCCGCTTTTATTTCCCCGTAAAATATTCCTGAACATTTTTCTCTATATATTGTTAAGGTTATTTCATCGTTTTATTTTTTGAATTTTTCTTTTAACCCTTTATTAAAATTTTATGGCAAAAAAGATCATTACAGTATTTGGTGCTACAGGTGCACAAGGTGGTAGTCTTGCAAAGGCAATTTTAAATGATGCGAACAACGAGTTTGCTGTTCGAGCAGTTACCAGGAACATTAATTCAGACAAGGCAAAACAACTTGCTCAGCTTGGCGCTCAGGTAGTGGCCGGCGATGTAGACGATGCAGCATCGGTTGAAAAAGCCTTGGAAGGAGCTTACGGCGCATATTTCATTACATTTTTCTGGAATCATTTTTCTGCTGAAAAAGAAACCGAACAAGCAAAAACATTTGCCAATGCAGCAAAGAAAGCCGGGATAAACCATGCTATATGGTCAACGCTAGAGGATACAAGGGAGTTTGTTCCACTTCATGATAACCGGATGCCAACACTAAATAATAAATACAAAGTGCCACATTTTGATGGTAAAGGTGAAGCTGACAAATTTTTTATTGAAGCCGGTGTCCCCACTACATTTTTTTATCCTTCATTTTACTGGGAAAACTTTATCTACTTTGGCGCAGGACCGAAAAAAGGCGCTGATGGTAAACTTGCACTCACATTACCTATCGGCGATGCAAAAATGGGAGGCATTAGTGCTGAGGATATTGGAAAATGTGCTTATGGCATTTTCAAAAAGGGCCAGGAATTAATCGGTAAAAAAGTAGGTGTAGCCGGCGAACAACTTACAGGACAGCAAATGGCTGATAGCTTAAGTAAAGCATTGAAACAACCAGTTGTGTACAATAAGGTTCCTGCAGCAGTATATCGCAGCTTTGGTTTTCCGGGAGCGGAAGATCTCGGCAACATGTTCCAATTTTATGATGAATTCGAATCGCATGTAAATATGTTGCGTGAAGTAAATTTTTCAAGAGAACTAAACCCGGAACTACAATCCTTTGATCAATGGCTTAAAGAAAACGCAAAGAAGATACCGCTGGAATAATATATGAACCTGGCTCTAATCCGGTTTTATTCGGCCAATTTTTTCATTTAGTAATCAAGCCGACACAATTTTATTTAGAGTGAATATAATTTGCAGAAAATTGACACATGCAGAAACATAAGCCGCTGCCTTTAACTGAAATAAAAAAACAGCGCAAACAGCTCCGTAATGCTAATGAAGTACAAAAAGAAAAGATATCTGCTATTAACCGAATTGCTTTATGGATAACCAACCATGTAGGCACAATGGGTTTCTTTATTATCATTTTTATTTGGACAACCTGCTGGCTTAGCTGGAATACGCTGGCCCCCACATCTTTACGCTTTGACCCTTTTCCTGCGTTTGTACTTTGGCTTTTTATGTCAAACATGATTCAGATATTTTTAATGCCCTTGATCATGATAGGACAAAACCTGCAATCACAACATGCTGAAACAAGAGCCGAAATAGATTTTGAAATAAATAAAAAGGCAGAGATGGAGATCGAAACTATTCTCATGCATTTGGAAAATCAAAGCCAGCTAATGCAAAAAATCCTATATGAAGTAGAACAAAAAAGTCTTCATAAAACAACTCTGAAAGGAGATTTTATGAACATGCCCAGGCAAACATAAAAATAAAGGCTTGCTTGTAATTTTGGCTGATGAAGCCAACAGCATACATGTATTATGTAGCTATCGTTTGTCCGCCAAACGTAGATGAAAAAGTATTGCACTACAAAAACTGGATGAAAGAACAGTTTGATTGTATTGTTGCGTTAAAATCTCCGGCCCATATTACCATGATCCCTCCTTTTTGGTTAGAGGAAACAAGGCAAGAGACATTGCTGCAAACTTTAGCGTCTTTTGAATCACCACTTCAAGAATTAGAAATTATCCTCGATGGTTTTTCACATTTTGGAAAAAGAGTTTTATTTATACAGGTAAAGAAAAACCTTTTATTATCCGGGATAAAAAAGCAAACAGAAGATCATTTTATAAAAACTTTTAGCCATACCATAAGACCTGATGAAAGAGATTTTCATCCTCATATAACTATTGCCAATCGTGATCTTTCTCCATCTGCATTTACGAAAGCATGGGAATATCTTTCAGGAAAAGAATTCGGGGAAACATTTGCAACAAAAACTATTTCGCTTCTTAAACTAATTGACAGGAAATGGCAATTGATCGGTCAAAAAGATTGGGTTGCTTTGATCTTGTGTGCCAGTTTTTTCTTTACAAGTTTTTCAAGATAATGATGGAAAGGAACTAATACTGCAGCAATACCCACCAGCAGCAACATCATCATTACAGGAGCATGATGTGTTATCTCTTCAATATAGGGATGAAGGATGAGAGAAACAAATTCAAACAGCATTAGTAAGCCAATGACTCCAAGAACCTCTACGGTTTTGGCATTTGTTTTTTTCTTCCGTAATAATAAGAAGGCAAGAAGAACACTGATTATTACTGTAGCAATACCCATGAGTTGAATATTATCCCTTCTCTCCTCTTCTTTTCTTTTTCTTTCCATTTCCAATTGTTGCTGTCGGTTTTTTTCATTAAAGGTCATATTATATATCTGTCTTGTTTTTTCCTGGTTAAAAAGAGAATCGTTTGCTGTAATAATGCTACCCTGGTAAAAGAGAGCACTATCGCTATTTCCCCTGTTCTTATAATACCCCGTTAGAAAAATACTTGCATCCAGTAAATATTTTGGGAAGTTATTTTGCGCAACCGCTACTGCCCGCTTTGCATAAAACAAAGCAGAATCATATTTTCCTTTATCCTGGAAAATTTTAGCCATACCAAGAGAAGATTCACAAATACCTTCTCCCTCATCTTCACCATAATAAACCAGGGATTGTTTGTAATATTTTAATGCAGTATCTGGTTCATTCATTTTAGAATAGATATTGCCAAGATTATTAAAAGCGGTACCAATTGAAGCCATATCATCTAATTTTTTTGCAAATTCGTAGGCTTGGTTGGTGATGATCCTCGCTGAATCAAGCTTTCCTACTTTCTCATATGTGTCGCCAATCCCAAGTATGGTTAATAGCAATTTATCTTCATCTTTTACTTTTTCAGCTATTCTCTTCTCCTGGAAAGAATAATTTAAGGCCTCATAGTAATCATGCTGGTCGGCATATATATTTCCTATATTACCCAGGTTACGCATTCTGCCATCTTCGTTGTGTATCTCTTCGTTTATTTTTAGTGCTTCTATTAATTTTTTAAAAGCCAGGGGATAGTTTCCTGTTGATCTTAATATGGTTCCCATCCTATTCAGGCAAACCGCTTCTCCTTTTTTATAATCTATATCCTCAGCAAGTGCCAATCCTTCTTCTGCAAGCAATAACGCAGTATCCGGCCTTGAGCCTTTTAGTTCAGAGCTAAGTTTTTCTAACAATAAAACCCTGGTTGTATCCGATGCACTAAGCAGCGATTTCCTGATTTTATTTATAGCAGCTGTTTGGGCTTCTGCATGCAACATAAACAGGCATGAGCAGAAAAAAAGAGTTATTCTTTTCATACAAATAATTATGTGATCCGATTTTTCGGATCATACTAAAAATATACACGAGTTGACTATTGATCAGGTCTGCGGAGTCCTTCAGTAGAATCAGTCATCATTTTAACAGCGCTGGTATCGATCATTGAGTCATTTGACTGCATCATGCTACTGCCCGCAGCTGAATCAGTGGAAACAGCTTCATTGGCAGGTTCTGATGTTTTTGGAGTTGGATTGTTCGTACCGCTGCTGCATCCGGCTAATGTGCCGCCAATAAGCAGGACAACAAAAAAATTTTTCATTAGAAATGTTTTAGTGTGGAAGAAATCTGTGGTAACATAAAAAATGGATGTGGTTATTTAAATTACACCATAAACTTAATTCATTATCTCGACACCTCTTACCGTTCTTAAGTTCTCACCTCCATATGAGTTTTGAAGAGTGAGTATTGATAAGATTACATTTTCAAAACCACCTGGTATCGAACCCGATAAAAGTAATATTGCCAAAAAGAAGTTTATTTCCCAGTATATTAATTTAGATTCTTAGATCTTTTTAATCAAAACTTTTTGTTGATTAAACTCGAGTGACTTATCAAGAAAATCCAATAATAAAGGCCATTTAGCCGCTGGCTCAAAAGAATTGAAATAATATTTATTGACATCTGCGATCACCTTATTGCCTTCTGTTTTCACTTTGGAAATAAACCCGCCAGCCTTATTTTCAACTGACATATTTAATTTATCCAGGCCCTCAATTGTATAACCATTAGGGATCGTAAATTCAATGTGATAAGAAAAACTTCGGGGAAAAGGCATATAGACATCTTTTACTCTTTCTCTTTGATCTTTTTTTATTTCGATCTGGCTTGAAATAAGTTTTCCAAAATCCACGATATAATTATTACCTGCTCTTTTTACCCAACCGTCCATAACAAACTCTTCTTCAAATTCAAAAGGTGCATCTGTATTGGCTCCAAAGTCAAGTATTTTATAGCTTTTTACTTCTTTTGCCTTTATATCATAATTACGTTCTATCTCTTTTTCAAAATCTTCTTTGTGTTTTATCCTGGCCTTTTCAAGCAACGCTTTTAATTCATCCTCCGGTTTCCTCATCGATTTTTCCCGATTCTTATTTTGAGTTATCAGGTCATCTGTTACATCAACAGTTATTCCTGTTTGCGTGGCCATTTCTTCATAGATTGTAAGAGCTGCCTGCTCATCCTTTTTCAAATATCCTTTTGCTTTTACTCTCCTGGTTACATTCAGCATTTGTGGGTCAGACGCATCCATTTTAGCTGCAATAACTTCAAACTCGGCGTTAGCTTTATGATCAGTGGCGGGTAAAGTGATTTTGCTGGTTCCTTTCAAAGAAACAAGCAAAACTTTTCCTCCTAATAATTGTTTCGTATCAAATGGAAATACCTTAGCCTCCTCACCCTGTAAATAGTATGGAACAATATTCCCATAATCGAAATTGTCTGAAAAAGAAAAATATTGCGGACTACCATCATGAGTTTTTACAAGAACAGAAAGATCGCCGATGCTAAATAGATTTTCCTTTGTATAACTATTTTTACCCGGGAGTATCAATAGGTCAAGGTCTGTTTTAAATTCAAGAAGCATTATATAACCAAATTTAGCAATCCGGTATAATTGATTTTCCAGGTCTTGCGGGTAGTAAGCATTGTCATAATTCGTTTGTAGTCCAAAATTCCCGAAATAATCACTCCAGGTGATTTGCCTGAACACAAATGAAGCGATGGAATCCGGATTATTAGCTTGTGGGTGTTTTGAAATATACTGCTTCCAGGCTTTTTTTATATCACTTCTCTGTTCTTTATAAATGCGGGTGCTAACTGCTGCGTTGTAGCAGACGCTGCTAAAAGTAGAAGCCATTTCCGCTTCTATCATGTCGGCATACTTACCGGTAGCATTTAATACATCACCTTCTTTAATACCCTTCATATCTGTGTGTGAAATGTATCCCCGCTTGTAATTCAGCCGAATAATAGGCAATTGCCTGTAAATGGATGACCAGGTTAATCCTTTTATTTTAGGTACGTTCTTAACAGCCAGGTCAAGGATATTACCTCCGCCATCTGCATCAGGACTAATCTTAAAATCGGGAGCTCCGTTTATACTTTGGTATTCAACAGAGATGCGTGCATCAAACTGTAGTGATATAACATAATTCAGAATAGGATAATCATCGCCCAATACATAATTAACAGGAGTTATCCTTCCATCTTCTTCCTCCTGGTAATAATTAGCAATATAGTAATCAATAATATCTCCGACGCTCAGGTCAGGGATTGCTATTTTATTTTCTTTTTGATCTTTTTCATTTTTAATGGTGACAGCACTTTCATCTACATCAATTGTTTTTATACTCCCATTGGGTTTTATAAGACGAATATTAATGAATGTATAATTCTTCATTTTGCCAAGTGGGCTCCAACCTTTTGATTGGAGTTTATTAAAACTTAGCTGAGAGTATTCTGTTAAAGCTGATTGGTCGTTAATAAATAATTTTTTCCGGAAAATATCGAAGAAACTAAATTTAGCACCGCTACGGGCAAATAACCCGATCCTGAATTTCATTTTTGAATCAGATTCAAGTGAATGTTTTTGCGCCAGTATTACCGCTGACTCATCTTTATATTGATCAGGCAATTTATTATCCTTAAAATATGGATCAGCAGTGCCGAATATCTTTTGATTCAGCTCTTCTTTCATTTTTGAATAATCCTTGGTTTCATCCTTATCCTTTTGAGCAAGGACGGATGATGAAAGAAAACAGAATGTTACAAGCATTAATAATAATTTCATAAAAAGGTTTGTATCATTATAAGATTTATACTTTTTCAAAAATTACCTGTTCACGATATTGGTCACTTATTTGTTTTATCATTCTATTCCAGTCAGAAAAAGATTTCTTTTTCAACCTGACGTCGGATATCCTGATCTGTTTTTTATATTCAATTTTATTGCCTTTCGGAGTATACGAAATTGTCACATGCATATTCGGATGATCCCATTCCTTACTGACCGGTAATTGTTTTATTTTATAACCGGCCGGGATAGCGATAGAAGTTTCAGTTATAAGATTCATCCTGAAGGGAAGCATTATGTCAAATTTTCTTTTTACAGAATCAATTGTAAAACCATCCATCTCTTTGCGAAAATCAACCTCTAAATAGATCTCTTTACCAAACGAAGAGGCCGCATTTTTATAAAGCACATTGTAATTAATGGTGAGA
>Ga0105247_10001542_pt1 | contig 16439 bp, 12 predicted proteins | sample KBSS24metaG_FD_81519 | JGI IMG/M metagenome (GOLD analysis project Ga0105247, IMG submission 81519) | Switchgrass rhizosphere microbial communities from Kellogg Biological Station, Michigan, USA - KBS S2-4 metaG | ecosystem: Host-associated > Plants > Roots > Rhizosphere > Soil | place...
GACCACCGACGCGGACGAGGGGGAGGCCTTCACCGCCGCCCGCCGCGCCGCGATCCCGGCGCTGGAGCGCAAGGGCACGATCCTGTTCGAGGACGTCGGCGTCGCGTTGCCGCAGCTCCCGGCGCTGGTGGCCGGCGTCGAGCGCATCAGCCTCGAGCACAATGTCCCGGTCGCGCTGCTGGCCCATGCCGGTGACGGGAACACCCACCCGCTGATCGTCGTCGACCCCACCGACCCGCAGCAGGGCGCACGCGCGCAGAAGGCGTTCGCCGCGATCATGGACCTCGCGCTGGAGTTGGGCGGGACGATCACCGGCGAGCACGGCGTGGGCCGGCTCAAGAAGGGCTGGCTGCCGGACTACCTCGGCCCGGACGCCCTGGCGCTCACGAAGAAGATCAAGGACGCCCTCGACCCGCTCGGCATCCTCAACCCCGGCGCGGTGCTCTGACCGGGATCACGTCAGGGCGGTCCGTACGGCCGCCGCGACGTCGTCGGTCAGGCTCAGGCTCATCGCCGTGGTGAGGTGGCTCGTGTCGCGGTAGGCGAGCAGGCCGCCGACCACCTGGTAGCAGCGGGCGCCGCGGCAGAAGCGATCGGTGAGGTCCAGGACGCGGACGCCGGGCACGTTCACCGCTGCCTTCTGGTCGGAGCCGCCGTCCGGGAGCGCCTCGGGCTGGGGGAGCGAGCATGCGGCGAGGTCGTCCCTGTGCGCCAGCACGCAGTCGGGTGCGGCGCGGGTGAAGGCGGGCACGTCCCCGATCAGCAGGACGCGCAGGCCGGCGTCACGCAGGCGGGTGAGGCTGCGTTCCATGCCTGCCTGGAACAGCTCGTGCGCCCGCTTCTGCGTCGCGCCCTTGTGGGTGTGCGGGTCGGTGACGTGCAGGCCGGACGAGGCGTAGTTGGTGATGATCACCAGGCTGGGCCGGGCTGCGATCAGCCGCTTGATCACGTCCGCGCGCCAGCGGTTGCAGCTGACGTAGTCGCCGCCGCCCGGGCCGGCCTTGTGGATGTCGGCGAACGGGCAGGACGTCCGCGCCCAGGCCCGTAGCCCCCAGCGGTTGTCCTGCGCCGCCTTCTGGACCGCGGGGAACGCGGCACCCGCGTGCGAGTCGCCGACCAGGATGAGGTCGCCGTGGCCGCTGTCCGGCAGGTATCGGCAGTCCGGTGCCGCGGCAGTGGAAGTCATCGGCAGCTGGCAGCCGTCGATGCTGAGCTGCGACTTCTCCGCGGCGGCGTCGGCAGGCTGCGGGGCGAGCGTGCGATAACCGTCGGCCACGATCCGCACGTCCTCCGCCGCGTGCTGCTCGGCGCTGGACGTCCACACCGACACGCCGAGGGCCACGGCCATCAGCGCGCCGCCGAAGGCCAGCGAGCGACCGCCGTGCCGGATGGCGAGCCAGCGGTTGCGGCGCAGCGGATCCTCCAGCAGGTGGTACGTCAGGACGGCGGCGAGCAGGGTGCCGATCGCGCACCAGCCGAGCTCGCGGATCCGCAGCGGGCGGTCGAGCGCGACCGGCAGCAGGACCAGCGGTGCCCAGTGCCACAGGTACCAGCTGTAGGAATACCGGCCGCCCAGCTGGCCGAGCCGGGTACCCAGCAGCCGCGCGGCCGGGTCGGGTCGCGTACCGGGCTCGCCGGCGACGACGATCAGTGCCGCACCCAGTGCGGGCAGCAGGGACCACCAGCCGGGGTACTCGCTCGCGGACGGCCCGAAGCCGTAGAACCCGAGGATGACGCCCAGGCCCGCGACACGTCCGCACGAACGGACCCAGAGTGGCAGTGCCTCGCTCCAGGCGATGCCGGCGGCGAGCAGGCCGCCGAGGGCGAGCTGCCAGACCCGTCCGAACGTCCCGTAGTAGGCGTAGGGCTGGTTGCCGACGGTCTGGTGGAACGCCAGCGTGAACGACAGGACGCCGCCCCCGACCGCGATCAGCGGCAGGGTACGCCGCGGCGCCAGCGCTGGCCGGCGGCGCCACAGCAACGCGAGCGCGAGCATCAGCAGCGGCCAGGCGAGGTAGAACTGCTCCTCGACGGCCAGCGACCAGTAGTGCTGGAACGCGCTCGGGTCGGGGTCCTGCCCGTACGCGAGGCCACTGGCCGCCTCGTGCCAGTTCATCCCGAAGATCGTGGAGAAGATGCCGTCGCGGGCGATGCGGTGCGCCTCGAGCGGGTTGGTCATCAGCCGCCCGGCGATCACCGTCACCACCAGGACGAGCAGCGAGGCGGGCAGCAGACGGCGGGCCCGTCGCGCCCAGAACGCGATCAGGTCGACCGTCCCGGTGCGCTCGACCTCGCGCCGCAGCAGGCCGGTGATGAAGAAGCCGCTCAGCACGAAGAACACGTCGACGCCGGCGAAACCACCGGGCAGCCAGGAAGCCTTGAGGTGATAGATCACCACGCCGAGCACCGCGACCGCGCGGACACCCTGCAGGTCGTGCCGGATCGCCGTCCCGGCGGGCCGGCCTGCCGCTCGATGCCGCGCCGATCGCGGTTCAGGGGCCGGCGGTGTCGGCGGATGGTCGAGCAGCACCCCGCGAGCCTGCCATCCGCGCGACGGTGAACATCCCGGATCGGCCGCCCGGTCCGCTGCTGTTCACCCAGCCTTCGCCGGCCCGCAATCCGTCGGTCCGATCAGACGGTGACCAGGACGATCGAGGTGGCCGCCAGACCGAGGCCGGCCAGTTGTACGCGGCTGACGTGTTCGCGCAGGACGCCCACCGCCAGCATGACCGTCGCGGCGGGATAGAGCGCGGTCAGCACGCTGGCGATCGACAGCAGTCCTTCGCGGCTGGCGAGCAGGAAGAACAGGTTCGCCGACGCATCGCACGTCCCGGACACCAGTGCCAGGGCGAACACCCGACGCGGCAGGCGGCCCAGTGCCTTCATGCGCAGTGCGAGCGGCCAGATCGCGAGCGCCGACGCGAGTCGTGAGATCACCAGCGGCCACAGCCCGACCTCGTCGCCGCCGGCGCGCGCCAGGAAGATGAAGTAGAAGCCGAAGCCGACGCCCGACACGCAGGCCAGCAGGATCAGCCGCGGAGCGATGCGGCCGTGCGGGTGGTCCTCGCCCGTCCTGCTCACGAGGGTCACGGCGGCGATGCCCAGGGCGATCCCGGTCCATGCCAGCGGACCGGGACGCTCGCCCATGCCGACGCCGAAGACCACCGGGACGATGGTGGCGAGCACCGCACTCACCGGCGAGATGACGTTCATCGGGGCCATTGCCATGAGGCTGTAGAGCAGCACCACGCCGATCAGCCCGCAGAGTCCGCCGGTGACCCCGAACAGGACGGTCCGACCGGTCGGGTCGCCGGGGAACAGCGGCAGCAGCGCAAGCATCAGCACTGCGCCGACCGGGTAGGCCGTCAGCAGGACGGTGATCGCGTTGCGGGAGCGGGAGGCGAAGCCGCCGACGAAGTCACCGAGCCCGTAGACGAAGGCGGCGAGCAACCCGAAGACGACGACCACGCCACACGGTATCGGGGCGCGCGACCCGGTTTGGCCTGTGGGCCTGGTACCTACACGAACCAGCGTGGGATGCCTGCACGCTAGGCGGGGCAGACCGTGTTCTTCGGCGGTAGTTCGCCGCTGATGAGGTAGTTGTTCACGTAGTCGTCGACGCAGGTGGTCGACAGGTACGAGGTGTGCCCCTGCCCGTCCCAGGTCAGCAGTTCGGCGTTCCCCAGGGTCTTGGTCAGATCGACGGCGCCCTGGTACGGCGTCGCGGGGTCGTGCGTGTTGCCGACGACCAGGATCGGTGCGGACGTCGTGGCAGTGGGCAGCGGCGGAGGTGTCGCCTTCGCCGGCCAGTCCTGGCACTGGAACAGCGAGATCGCGTTCCATGCACCGAACATCGGGTACTTCGTCGTCCACTCCGCGGCGGTGCTGCGGATCTGCGCGTCGGTCGGCTGGCTGTCGGAGTCGTTGCAGTTGATGACGAAGTTGGCGTTCAGCAGGTTGCTGTACGAGCCGTCCTTGTTGCGCTGCGCATACTGGTCGGCCAGGTCGAGCAGGCCCGCACCGTCGCCCCGCTTCGCGTCGACCAGTGCGTCGGCCAGAGCAGCCCAGTAGTACTGCGAGTACAGCGCCTCCAGCACACCGAGCGAGGCCAGTCCCCAGGTGAGCGGACGTGAGGTCCCCGTGCCGAGTGGCTTCTTCTTGGCCGCCGCGAAGACGCCGTACACCGCCTGGCGCGCATCGCCGATCGAGTTGCACGACGGTTTTGTCTTGCACCATGTGGAGAACTGGTCGAACGCGTCCTCGAAGCCCTTGATCTGGTCGCCCCACGATGTGATGTCGTCGGTGAGCGGACCGACTGCCCCGTCCAGCACTTCCACCCGCACCTTGTCCGGGTAGAAGTGCGCGTACTGCGAGCCGAGCACGGTCCCGTACGAGAACCCGAGGAAGTTCAGCTTCGGGTCGCCCACGGCCTGCCGGATGCGCTCCATGTCGTGCACCGTGTTGACGGTGTTGAAGTAGCCCAGGAACGAGCCGTACCTGGCCTTGCAGGCGTCGGCGAACTTACGCGCCACGGCCTTGGCCTGGGCGAAGCCGGCGGGGGTGCCGACGTCGGCGGAGGTCGCCAGCAGCTCGCCGAAGTCCTTGCCGTCCTCGCAGACGAGCGGGTCCGACAGGCCGACGCCGCGCGGGTCCCAGCCGATCAGGTCGAAGTTGTCGAGGACTTCCGGCGCCAGGGCGATGTAGATGCTCAGCGCGAAGTCGATGCCCCCGCCGCCCGGTCCGCCCGGGTTGATCAGCAGGGATCCCTTCTTCGGGGACGTCCCGTCCTTGTGGATCTTCAACAGTTGGACGTGGGTGACGCCCACGGAAGGGTCGTCATAGTCCAACGGGAGGGTGAGCATGTAGCAGGAGAACTTGATCTTCGGGTCTGAGCTGGGCTGGCTGACCACGCTGCCGCAGTCAGTGAACGGCACGGGCTTCTGATCGGGAAGCGCGGTGCCACCCGGCTCGGTCGGTGTGCCGCTGCTCTGTGCGCCACTGCCCGTCGGTACGGCTGACGGTGTGCCGTCGACGGTGCTGCTGCACCCGACGACAAGCGCGGCGACAAGCGGGACGAGGGCGAGGGTGCTGCGGGTGGGGAGACGCACGGACAGGACGCTACCGACCGCGTGCCCGGGCCGCCGTCAGCGGCTCAGTGCGCGGCCCGGCGTGCCGGCCGTCGCGCGGCCCGGATCTGCGGCCGCCCAGAACTGCCGGCCGAAGTCGGAGATGCGGACGGTTCGGCGCGCGGTACGGACCTGGCCGGACTTCTTGGCGGCGGCGGACTGCTGCGCCGCCCGGACGAGCGGGTCCTCGAGCAGGGCGGTGTACTGGTGCCCGAGCGCGGGGTCGGGCGCGTCGAACTCGAGCAGACCGAACGAATGCAGCCGCCCCAGGTAGGTCGCGGTGTTCTCAGGGGAGGCGAGCCCCAACAGCACCCCGATCAGCGAGAGGTTGCCCAGGTGGGTGCGCGGCCGGCCGCGGCTGCTGGTACGGATCTGCACATCGACCGTCGCGTACGGCGTGCCCTTGGCCAGGGCGGCGACCAGGCGCGCCTCGTCCGGGACGAGCTGGCTGATGATCGAGCCGAACAGGTACTCCTGGTTCGTCTGGCGGTCGGACGTGCCGGCCCGCTGCAGCAGTTCGTCCATCGCCGCGCGCAGCGGCTCGTCGCCGGGATCGGTGTTCTGGATGAGCAGGACGGCCCGCTGCTCCGGGTCCTCGCCCCGGACCGGAGTCTCGATGAGGCGCTTGAGGCCCTTGGCGGCACGCTTCTGCAGCGCCTGCGCGCTCTGCTCGACGAGTTGTCCGCCGGGCAGTTGCCTGGCGATGCGCCAGCCCGAGCGTCCCAGCAGCCGGCCGACCCGGGCGGCCGTGACCACGGCACCGACCGGCGGTTCGGCCAGGGCGATCTCGCGGCCCGTGGGCTCGGCCGGACGGACGGCGGGAAGTTCCTTCTCGACGAGGGGCGCCGTGGCGGGGTTCTGCCCGGCGCTGTCACCGGTGTGCTTGCGGGGGTGTGGCCGGGGGGACGGACGGCGTGGGGTGTCGCTGTTCTGCTGGGCGGTCATGACAGGCGTCCACAGCTCCCCTCAACGGCCCTCCCGTTGGCGAACACCCTAGTTGTGACGCGCTGTCATCGGGAAAGCCCCGGGACGATATCGCCCAATCGGAACGCGACAGGCTGCTCCAACTGTTCGTAGGTGCACGAGTCAGGCGTGCGGTCCGGCCGCCAGCGGCTGAACTGGGCGGTGTGGCGGAACCGAATGCCCTCCATGTGGTCATACTTCACCTCGACGACCCGCTCTGGGCGCAGCGGGACGAAGCTGAGGTCCTTTCCGCTGTTCCATCTGCTTCCGGCACCGGCCTGGGGCGTCCGGGCGCCGCTCTCGAGCGCGGCCCAGTTCCAGGGGTGTTCGTCGAATGTGGTGACCAGGGGCTGCAGTTCCTTGTAGAGCTTCTTGCGGGTCGCCATCGGGAAGGCGCCGATCACGCCGACGCTGGCCAGGCTGCCGTCGGGTGCGTAGAGCCCGAGCATCAGTGAGCCGATCGCGGTGTCGTCGGTCTTGTGCGGCCGGAACCCGGCGACGACGCAGTCGGCTGTCCGGGCGTGCTTGATCTTGAACATGACCCGCTTGTCGGGCTGGTAGGTCAGGTCGTTCGGTTTCGCGATCAGCCCGTCCAACCCGGCGCCCTCGAACTCGGTGAACCAGCGCTCGGCGGTGGGGGTGTCGTCCGTGGCGGGGGTCAGGTGGACCCGCGTCCCCGCGGCGGCCAGTGCGTCCTTCAGCCTCGCGCGCCGCTCGGCGAAGGGACGGTCGGTGTAGTCCTGCTCGCCCAGGGCGAGCAGGTCGAACGCCACGAAGCTCGCCGGCGTCTGCTCGCTCAGCAGCGCCACGCGCGAGGCTGCGGGGTGGATGCGCTGTTGGAGCACCTCGAACTGCAGCCCGTCCTCGTCCGCCACGACGATCTCGCCGTCCAGCACCATCCGGTCGGGCAGTTCGGCCCTCATCGCCTCGACCAGTTCGGGGAAGTACCGCGTCATCGGCTTCTCGTTGCGGCTGCCGAGTTCGACCTCGTCCCCGTCCTTGAAGACGATCGACCGGAACCCGTCCCACTTCGGTTCGTAGATGCAGTCCGGCGGGATCGCCGTCACCGGCTTGGCCAGCATCGGTGAGACAGGCGGCATCACGGGCAGCTGCATGGTCACCAGCGCAGGCTGGTGGTGCGGCGCGCGACGGCGTTGCCGGCGCCGCTGCTGGCGATCAGCACGAGTACGGCGGCCACCGCGATCTCCAGCAGGTAGGTGACGGCCCTGCCGGAGTGGAAGGCGTGCCGGCCGAGCAGGCCGCCGATGATCGCGCCCACCACCAGAGCGCTGATGATGACCCACGCCACCCAGCTGATGAGCAGGACGATCAGCAGGCCGATGACGACGCCGAGTAGGACGAGCATGGGATCAACGTACTGCGTGATAGCGACCGAACAAGGCCCCGTCCTCCTCGAGCAGGCCGTACAGGCTGTACGGCCGCGGGCCGTCGGGCCAGGGCATCCCGTGGGTGATCCGCTGCGGACCCGGACCGGCGAGCAGCGGTGAGACGGACAGGCACAGCTCGTCCACCAGGCCGGCAGCGGCGAACTCGCCGAAGATCGACGGTCCGCCCTCACCGAGCACGCGGGTCAGGCCTCGTTCACCCAGGGCGGGCAGGATCGCGGCGAGGTCGACGCTCTCGTCGCCGAGGACGAGGACGTCCGCCACCTCGGCCAGCGCCGCACGGACGGACGGGTCGGACGCGGCACAGGTGATCACGACCGTCCGGGCGTCCGGCTCCGCGCCGGTGAACAGGTTCCAGGCCGGGTCGAGGGTGAGTGCACGGCTGACCAGGGCGATGGGAGGGACGGGCGCCAGCCCAAACCTCTCGCGGTTCGCCCGCCGCTGCGCGCCGGGTTTGCTGGGGCGGTACCCCTCGTCCCGCGCCGTCCCCGCGCCGACGAGCACGACGTCGGCGAGGTCGCGCATCGCGGCGAAGACCGCGTTGTCGCCGGGTGTCTGCAGGCCGCGGGACTGCCCCTGGATTGAGGCGGCGCCGTCCAGGCTGCTCACGAAGTTCATCCGTAGACCGCCCTCGTCGATCCAGCCGCGGGCGTAGAACTCGTGGATGTCGACGTCGTCAGTGAAGGTGGGCACCAGCTCGCGCATAGGCCCATTCCTACACGTACGCTCGTCCGGTCATGCCGATCCCACGCCTCTCCGACCGGAACCCGGTCGTGCCTGCCGAGGCGTTGATTGCCGCGCTCGTCCCGCCCCCTCTCTTCTCGGACGTCCGGTTCGACACCTACCGGCCCGACCCGGCCGAGCCCACCCAGGCCGCCGCGGTCGCCGCACTCTCAGCGTTCGCCGGGCAGTTCGACCGTCCCGCGAAGACCGGGGGTCTGTTCAAACGCAAGTCCTCCGCGCCGCAGTCGCGCGGCGTCTACCTCGACGGCGGGTTCGGCGTCGGCAAGACCCACCTGCTCGCCTCGCTCTGGCACGCGGTCGAGGGTCCGAAGGCCTACGCCACGTTCGTCGAGCTCACCCATCTCGCCGGTGCGTTGGGGTTCGCCGGCGTCGTGGAGGCGCTGGGCGGCATGCGGCTGCTCTGCATCGACGAGTTCGAACTGGACGATCCCGGGGATACGGTCCTCGTGGCCAACCTGCTCGCCCATCTGGCCGACCGGGGCGTGGCCCTGGCCGCCACCTCGAACACCCTGCCCGACCGGCTCGGTGAGGAGCGGTTCGCGGCTGCCGACTTCCTGCGGGAGATCCAGGGTCTGTCCGCGCGGTTCACCGCGATCCGGGTGGACGGGCCGGACTACCGGCACCGCGGCCTGCCCGGCGCCCCGGACCCGATCGAGGACGCCGCGGTGCGGGGTGCGGCTGCGGCCCTCGACGGGGCCACGCTCGACGACTTCGACGACCTGCTGGCGCACCTGGCCACGCTGCACCCGTCCCGCTACGGCGCACTGGTCGACGGTGTGAGTGCGGTCGGCCTGCTGGGCGTGCACCCGGCGCCTGACCAGGCCGTCGCGTTGCGTCTGGTCGTGCTGATCGACCGGCTGTACGACCGGCAGATCCCGGTGCTGGCGTCGGGCGAACCGGTCGACCGGCTCTTTCCCGCCGAGATGCTGGCCGGCGGCTATCGGAAGAAGTACCGCCGCGCCATCAGCAGGATCGACGCGCTGGCCCGCCTGGGACGTGTCGATGCCTAAGCTGCGCATCCCCGTCCCGTCCGGTGTCGAGCAGGCTCTGGACTCCGCGCTGGACAGGGCGCTGTCGATCCAGCGTCCGGTGGTCACGGGCTATGTGGACCGGATCCGCCGCAACAAGGCCGACGCCACCCCGGCCGAGGTGATCACCAGGCTGGAGACCGCCTACCGACGCTCGGTGATCGGGATCGGCGCAGCGGCCGGCGGCACCGCCGCGCTACCCGGTGTCGGCACCGCCACCTCGATCGCGGCGGGAGGCGCCGAGATCGCTGGTTTCGTCTCCGCCAGCGCCATGTACGTGCTAGCGCTCGCGGAGGTGCACGGTGTGCCGACGAGCGACCCCGAGGTGCGGCGCGCGCTGGTTCTCGCGACCGTCCTCGGCGAGGGCTCGATGGCCGCGATCGAATCCGGCGGTGTGCGGGAGGGCAAGCACTGGGCGCAGATCATCGCCCGCACCGCCGCCAAGGACCAGGACAAGGTCAAGGGCATCAACGCCAAGCTCGGCACGCTCATGCTCACCCGCTTCGGCGCCCGTCAGGGTGCGCTGCTGGCGGGACGGGCGCTTCCCTTCGGCGTCGGGGCGGGCATCGGCGCCTTCGGCAATGCCGCCCTGGCAAAGGGTGCGATCAAGGCCGCCCGCCGCGCCTTCGGGCCTGCCCCCGAGGACTGGGGCCCGAGAGTCATCGACGCCTGACTCCCGACTTTGGGCCTTGAGCTCACGCGGCGAGGGTGTGCCGGGGGCCCAAGATCGCGTCTCAGGTGCGGACGATGGCGGCGGACTCGGGCGGCAGGCTGAGGCCGCCCGTGCCCGTCCGGGTCACCGCTGCGGTCTCGAGGACGATGTCGCCGCTCACGTCGAAGCTTGCGGGGGACTCGCCGAGGTTGGCCAGCACGGTGAACGCGCCGCGGGTGATCGTCAGAGTCGTGTCGGTGTGCTCGACCCGCACCCGCCGCAGGTCGCCGTCGCGCAGGTCGGGCTCGGCCGCGCGCAGCTTGATCAGGTGCCGGTAGAGCCAGAGCAGGTCGTAGTGGACAGGGTCGGCGACCTCGTCCCAGCGCAGCTTCGCCTCGTGGAACGCGCGCGGATCCTGCGGGTCGATCATCGCCGAGACGTCCCAGCCGTGGTCTGCGAACTCGGCGATCCGTCCCTCGCCGGTGGCCTTCGCCAACTCGGGCTCCGGGTGCGCGGTGAAGAACGGCCAGCGGGTCGAAGCACCCCACTCCTCACCCATCCAGAGCATCGGGGTGAACGGCGAGGTCAGCAGCAGCACCGCCCCCACGCGCAGCAGTCCCGGTGAGGTGAGTTCGGGCAGCCGGTCGCCGACCGCGCGGTTGCCGACCTGGTCGTGGTTCTGCAGGCACGCCACGAATTTCCACCCGGGAGTGTCGGGAGGGATCGGGCGGCCGTGGTCACGCCCCCGGAACGACGAGAACGTCCCGTCGTGCAGGAACGCCTTCGTCCAGACCTTCGCCAGCACATCGGTGCCCTCGAAGTCCGCGTAGTAGCCCTGCGTCTCACCGGTCAGATTCACGTGCAGCGCGTGGTGCACGTCGTCGTCCCACTGCGCGTCCAGCCCCCACTCGCCCAGGACCGTCTGCGCGTCGTTGAGGTCGGACTCGCCGATGAGCGTCATCGTCCGCCTGGTTGACGCCTCCACATCCCTTACGGCATCGGAGAGTTCGCGAAGGACGTGTACGGGGGAGTCGTCCTGCAGCGCGTGGATCGCGTCCAGGCGTAACGCGTCGACGTGGAAGTCGCGCAGCCACATCAGCGCGTTCTCGATCACGAACGACCGCACCGCGGGCTCGGCGAAGTTGACCAGGTCGCCCCAGGTGTTGCGTCCGTGGCGCAGGTACGGGCCGAACCGCGGCAGGTAGTTCCCGGACGGGCCGAGGTGGTTGTAGACGACGTCGAGCACCACGGCGAGCCCTCGCGCATGGGCCGCGTCGACGAAGCGCTTCAGCGCGTCCGGGCCACCGTAGGTCTCCGAGACGGCGTACCAGTCCACGCCGTCGTAGCCCCAGTTCCAGTCGCCGTTGAACGAGTTGAGCGGCAGCAGTTCGACGTGCGTCACGCCGAGGTCCACCAGGTGGTCCAGGCGTTCGACCGCGGAGTCGAGCGTCCCCGTCGGTGTGAACGTGCCGACGTGCAGTTCGTAGACGATGCCGCCCTCGAGCGAACGGCCGTGCCAACTGCCGTCCGACCACAGGAACGCGGCCTGGTCGTACACGCGGGACGGGCCGTGCACGCCGTGCGGCTGCCACCGCGACGCCGGGTCCGGCAGCGGATCGGAGCCGTCCAGCACGAACGCGTAGTCCGTACCCGGCGGCAGGTCAGGCCCAGTCCACCATCCGTCCGCGGTGGCGGCCAGCGGACTGTCGGCGGCGTCGACACGGAGTGCGACCTGAGAAGCGTCAGGAGCCCATACCTTGATCACGTCCTAGAGTCTGCCCATGCCTTCCACGTCCATGCGCGACCTGCTCCGTGTTCCGGCCGGTCCGGTGAACCTCGCCGGCTACGACACCGACGGCCGCCCCGGCGCACCGGTCAAGAAGAAGAGCGGCAAGCCCAAGCCGCTCGTCAGCGACCACGAGGCCCTGCGCCTGCAGCAGGAGAAGCTCTTCGCCGAGTCCACCGACGGCGGGAACCGGTCCGTCCTGCTGCTCCTGCAGGGCATGGACACCGCCGGTAAGGGTGGTGTCACCGAGCACGTCGTCGGCGTCTGCGGCCCGATCGGCGTCGAGTACACCGCGTTCAAAAGGCCCACTCCCGAGGAGCTGCGGCACACCTTCCTGTGGCGCATCAACCGGCGCGTCCCGCCGCCCGGGCACATCGGTGTCTTCGACCGGTCGCAGTACGAGGACGTGCTGGTCGTCCGCGTCCACGACCTCGTCCCCGAGGCCGAGTGGCAGACCCGCTACGACAAGATCAACAAGTGGGAGGCGGGTCTGGTCGCCAAGGGCGTCACGATCATCAAGTGCTTCCTGCACATCAGCTACGACACGCAGCGCGAACGCCTGCTCGCCCGCCTGGACGACCCGCGCAAGAACTGGAAGTTCAAGGAGGCGGACATCGACGAGCGGGCCAGGTGGTCCGAGTACACCGAGGCCTACGAGGCGGCCCTGACGCGCTGCAACACCGAGGCCGCGCCCTGGTACATCGTCCCGAGCGACGACAAGGCCTACCGCAACTGGGCCATCGGCGAACTGCTGCGCGAGACGCTCGACGAGATGGACCCCGGCTGGCCTCGCATCGACCTCGACCTCAAAGCCCTGAAGAAGAGATTGAAGCCGCCCAATTGATCAAGGCCGCGGTCGACCAATAAGGGCCGAGATCGACCTCCTCAAGGTCCCTCGCTGCCGCTCGGGACCGTCGTCGGCCGAAGCTCGCTGCGCGAGCGAGCGGCCGGGAGTCCCTCAGTCACCCTCCGCCGGGGGGGTCACCAGGAGCGCGGCGGGGTAGGTCGACAGGAGCTCGGTCAGAAGGATCGGGCCCGCGTAGGAGCGGCCGGTGAGGACGTCCGTGCCGGAGACGTCGATGCTCGTCCCGCCCCAGCCACCACGGGACTCGAGCCCGACGGGCAGCCGGGTGGCGACGGTGACGGCACCGCCGCGGTCGAAGGCCACCGCGTGCGCCTCCGCCGGGCCGGTCACGGGCACCGGTGTATAGGACGTGAACAGCTCCGGACGGGACCGCCGCAGCCGCAGCACCCGCGAGACGAGCCAGAGTTTCGCGTCGCCCGAGGAGTCGACCGGCGGGGGAGTGCCTGCCTGGTCCAGGGCGGTCAGCCTCGACTCGAGGTTCGCGAAGTCCACCGGCCGACGATTGTCCGGGTCGACGAGCGAGTCCTCCCACGTCTCAGTGCCTTGGTAGACGTCCGGCACGCCCGGCATGGTCAGCTGGACCAGCTTCTGTCCGAGCGAGTTCGACCAGCCGTACGGGGTGATGCGGTCGAGGAACGACTGCACGGCCAAGCGCAGCCCGGCGTCGTCGTAGGCGCGGTCGATCGCCGCGTGGACGGACGCCTCGAACTCGGCGTGCGGCTTCATCCAGGTCGTGAGCACGGCGGCCTCGCGCATCGCCTTCTCGGCATACGCGTGCAGCCGTGACCGATCGACGAAGCCCACTCCCACCAGGGTCTGCCAGAGCAGGTAGCCGAACTGGACGTCGTTGATCGGGGCGGCTCCCATCAGCCGCCCGGCCAGTCCGGCCCACTCGTCCGGTACCTCGGCCAGGACCGCCAGGCGGGCGCGCACGTCCTCGCCGCGCTTGGTGTCGTGCGTCGACAGCGTCGTCATCGACCGTCCCGCACCGGCCTGGCGGGCCGCCTGCAGGATGTGCCACTCGCCGACCGTGACGCCGATGCGGGCAGGGTTGCCGCCCACCTCGTTCAGCGCGACGAAGCGCGAGTAGCGGTAGTACGCGGTGTCCTCGACACCCTTGGCCATCACCGCGCCGGAGGTCTGCTGGAAGCGGACGCACAGCTCGTCCGCCGGGTCGCACAGCCGCGGCGTGAGCGCGTCGATCGCCGACGCGAGGTCGGGACGGTCGTACCGAACCCAATCCAGCGCCTCGGTCAGGTAGTCCGCTCCGGTCGGCAGGTAGGAGCGGTAGACGGGGAAACAGACGAGCAGTTCCAGCAGGGCCTGCGCCGCGTCGCGGACGTCCGGGACGAGCCGGGCCAGCCGCTGCACCTCCGGCCAGAGGATGGTGTTGGCGATCTGGCGCTTGCCGTCGGTCGCGTGCTCGGCGAACGAACGGGAGTCGCGTCCGAGCTGCCGGTAGACCTCGGTGACCGGCTCGGTCTGCTCGGGGTCCAGGAACAGCGCCTGTACCTCGGACAGCGCGTCGTAGCCGGTGGTACCGGCGACGGGCCATTCAGGCGGCAGGAGCTCGCCGTGCTCGAGGATCTTCTCGACCAGCAGCCAGGTGTCCGGGCCGACCGCGGCACGCAAACGTCGCAGGTAGCCCGACGGATCCGCCAGCCCGTCGGGGTGGTCGACGCGCAGGCCGGCGATGCCGTCCTCCGCGACCCAGCGCAGGATCTCGCCGTGCGTGGCCGCGAACACCGACTCGTCCTCGACCCGCAGACCGGCGAGGCCGTCGACGGCGAAGAATCTGCGGTAGTGCGCCAACTGCCCTTCGGACCACTCGATGTCGAACCAGTGCGCGTAGGGGGAGGCCTGGCCCTCGTCCAGGACGGAGGCCCACGCCACGTCCTGCCGGTCGGTGGCCGCGTGGTTAGGGACGATGTCGACCACGATGTCCAGCGAACGCGAGCGTGCCGCGGCCAGCATGCGCGTCCAGCCGTCCGCGCCGCCGCGCTGCGGGTCGATGCGGTCCCACGCGATGACGTCGTAGCCGTGGTCGGACCCGGGCGCCGAGGGCAGGACGGGAGACAGGTACAGCGCACCGGCACCCAGGGTGGCCAGGTAGTCCGAGGCGACTGCGGCGGCGTGCAGGTCGAAGGACGGGCGTACCTGCAGTCGATAAGTCGATGAAGGCACTGCCATCAGTCCACCCGCCGCAGCACGGTGATCGCCCTCGGCCCGACGCTGATCGTCTCGCCGAAGCCCCGAGTCGCCTCGCCGTCGTCCGGACGCATCGTGTCCAACTCGACCGTCCAGTTCCGCGCGTACTCGCCCGAAGGGAGCTTGAAGTCGATCGGCTCGTCGTGCGCGCTGAAGCACAGATAGAACGAGTCATCCAGGACTGGTTGCCCGCGCAGGTCGGTGTCGGGGATGCCGAGCCCGTACAGGTAGACCGCGACGGCCCTCCCGAAGCCCGACTCCCAGTCGGCTTCGGTCATCTCGCGGCCGTCCGGCGCGAACCACGCGAGGTCGGGCAGGCCCTTGCGTCCCTTCCGGCTGATGGGACGGCCGTCGAAGAAGCGGCGGCGGCGGAAGATCGGGTGCTCGCGGCGCAGCTCCGAGAGGCGCTTGGCGAAGGCGAGCAGGTCGTCGTCGACGTTCTCCCAGTCGACCCAGCTGAGTTCGTTGTCCTGGCAGTAGCCGTTGTTGTTGCCACGCTGGGTGCGGCCGAGTTCGTCGCCGTGGCAGAGCATCGGGACGCCCTGGCTCAGGAACAGGGTCGTCAGCAGGTTCCGCCGCTGCTGGGCGCGGATCGAGTTGATCTCCGGGTCGTCCGTGTCGCCTTCGACGCCGCAGTTCCACGACCGGTTGTCGTCGGTGCCGTCGTGGTTGTCGTCGCCGTTGGCCTCGTTGTGCTTCTCGTTGTAGGAGACCAGGTCGCGCAGGGTGAAGCCGTCATGCGCGGTGACGAAGTTGATCGAGGCGACCGGACGGCGGCCGGACGACTCATAGAGGTCGGCGCTGCCGGTCAGCCGGGCCGCGAACTCGCCGATCGTCGCGGGCTCGCCGCGCCAGAAGTCCCTGACGGTGTCGCGGTACTTGCCGTTCCACTCGGTCCACTGCGGCGGGAAGTTGCCGACCTGGTAGCCGCCGGGTCCGACGTCCCACGGCTCGGCGATCAGCTTCACCTGCGACACGACCGGGTCCTGCTGCACGAGTTCGAAGAAGGTCGCCAGGCGGTCGACGTCGTAGAACTCGCGTGCCAGCGTGGCGGCGAGGTCGAATCGGAATCCGTCGACGTGCATCTCGGTCACCCAGTACCGCAGCGAGTCCATGATCAGCTGCAGGATGTGCGGGTGCCGCACGTTGAGCGTGTTGCCCGTCCCGGTGTAGTCCATGTAGTGCCGCTCGTCGCTGTCGACGAGGCGGTAGTAGGCGGCGTTGTCGATGCCGCGCATGGAGAGCGTCGGGCCCAGGTGGTTGCCCTCGGCGGTGTGGTTGTAGACGACATCGAGGATGACCTCGATGCCGGCCGCGTGCAGCGTGCGGACCATGGTCTTGAACTCCTGGACGTGGCCGCCCGGGGTCGAGGAGGCCGCGAACGCCGAGTGCGGCGCCAGGAACGCGATGGTGTTGTAGCCCCAGTAGTTCGACAGGCCCTTGTCCAGCAGGTGCCCGTCATCGATGAACTGGTGGACGGGCATGAGCTCGACGGCGGTGACGCCCAGGTCACGCAGGTGTTCGACGATGGCCGGGTGGGCGATGCCGGCGTAGGTGCCGCGCAGATTGTCCGGCACCTTCGGGTGCAGCTGGGTCAGGCCCTTCACGTGGGCCTCGTAGATGATGCTCTCGGCGTACGGCGTGCGCGGCGGACGGTCGGA
>Ga0105247_10001543_pt1 | contig 16436 bp, 10 predicted proteins | sample KBSS24metaG_FD_81519 | JGI IMG/M metagenome (GOLD analysis project Ga0105247, IMG submission 81519) | Switchgrass rhizosphere microbial communities from Kellogg Biological Station, Michigan, USA - KBS S2-4 metaG | ecosystem: Host-associated > Plants > Roots > Rhizosphere > Soil | place...
CAGTCGAGAGTCGGCAGTCGGAGTCGCCGGTCGCGCGCCGGAGCCCGAAGCCTGAAGCCCGGAGCTGAAGCCCGGAGCCTGAAGCCCGGAGCCTGACTATGTTGAGACACTATCTCGTCCTCGCCACCAAGGTCCTGCTCCGGCGGAAGTTCTTCACGTTCATCAGCCTGTTCGGGATCAGCTTCACGCTGCTGGTGCTGACGATCGCGACCGCGATGCTCGACCACGCCTTCGGTCCGGCGGCGCCGGAGACGCGACAGGACCGGACGCTCGCGGTCCAGTACGCGATCTTGTACGGCCCGCACAACATGACCGGCAACAGTGCGGGATTCAAGCTATTCGACCAGTACGCCCGCAACTTGCCGGGGGTCGAGCGGCTTTCGCTCTTCACTCGCAACTTCGAGGCCTTTTCGTACGTGAACGGCCAGAAGGTCCAGTCGTCGATGAAGCGCACGGACGGCGAGTTCTGGCAGATCCTCGATTTCAGATTCGTGGAAGGCGCGCCGTACTCGCACGACGATGTCGATCAGGCGCGGTTCGTCGCAGTGATCAACACCACCACGCGCCGCAGGTTCTTTGGCTCGGGACCAGCCGTCGGCCAGACGATCGAGGCCTTCGACCAGCGCTTTCGCGTCGTCGGCGTGGTGGAGGACGTCTCCGAGATGCGGAACATCCCGTTCGGCGACATCTGGGTGCCGCTCACCACCGTGAAGTCCAACGCCTACAAAGCGCAATTGATGGGCGGCTTCAATGCGATCGCGCTGGCGACGAGCCGCTCCTCGCTTCCAGCCATCCGCGAAGAGTTCAACGCAAGGCTCAAACGGGTCGAGCTCCCGAATCCCAGGCAGTACGATACGCTCGTGGCGCCGTTCGAGACGAAGTTCGAGAACTTCGCTCGCACCATCGCAGAGGCCACGCAGGGCTTCGCTGTACGGAAGAGCCCGACGTTCGCCGAGAGTCAGGCGTGGAAGGCCGTAGTGGCGTTCACTGTCGTCGGAATCCTTTTCGCTCTCCTGCCGACGATAAATCTGATCAACCTCAACGTCAGCCGCATCATGGAACGGACCTCCGAGATCGGGGTCCGCAAGGCGTTCGGCGCCTCGTCGCAAGCCCTCGTCGTCCAGTTCGTCGTCGAAAACGTGCTGCTCACGTTGATTGGCGCCGTTATCGGATTCGTGCTGTCGCTGTTCGTGCTGCGCGCCTTGAATGAAAGCGGGATCATCCGATATGCCCATTTCGCCATGAATGTCCGGGTGTTCGGATTTGGCGTGCTGCTCGCGCTTGCTTTTGGACTCGTCTCCGGCGTCTACCCGGCGTGGCGCATGTCGCGGATGCATGCGGTCGAGGCGCTGAAAGGAGGCCGTCTGCGATGACCCGGCATCTCATTTCGTTGATCTGGAACCGGAGACGTCACAACTTTCTGCTGTCGGCTGAAATCTTCTTCTCGTTCCTCGTCCTGTTCGGCGTGGTGTTCACCAGCCTCAAGTTCGCCGACAACTGGCGCCAGCCGCTGGGCTTCGATATCGAGCGCGTCTGGAACGTCAACGTCAACCGGACCGGGCCGCCGAGAGGACCGGCGGGCGTGTTCGCCACCTTTCAGCAGCTCGTCGTTGCCGCCAGGGAGCTGCCACAGGTGGAGTCGGTTGCCGCTGCAGTCACGGCCCCCTACGACGACTCGAACTGGAATGGCGATGAAAGGCTCGCCGACGGCCGTAGCGTTGAGTACAGCGTGAACGAAGTCACGGACGATTTCCTGAAGGTCGTTTCGCTACAGCTCGTGCACGGCCGCTGGTTCTCCCGCGAGGACGATGCCGACACCTTGAAGCCGGTGGTCATCAACCGGCGGATGGCGCGTGCGATCTTCGGGACCGACGACGCGGCCGGACAGATCATCCACCTGCAGCACGTGCCCGACGCGCCTCCCGACGAGCCTCGGGGGGACAGGCGCGTCATCGGCATTGTCGAGGATTTTCGCAAGAACGGCGAGCTCTCCGACCGTGGCAATTTCCTTTTTCACCGCTTCCGTCTCGACGTCGACGGAACAACGTCCGCGCCCCAGCAGTTCCCTGCCGTGCTCGTCCTGCGCGTCGCTCCCGGCACGACCGCGGCGTTCGAAGAGACGCTCGTCAAGCGACTGCAGGCGGCGTCCGGCGGCTGGACGTTCGACGTGCGGCCGGTGACGCAACAGCGACTCGATATGTTGCAAAAGTACGCCACTCCGCTTATCGCCATCGCGATCATCGCCGCCTTCCTGCTCCTGATGGTTGCCCTCGGGCTCACCGGTGTCGTCTGGCAGAGTGTCACGCAGCGGATCCATGAGTTCGGCCTGCGCCGGGCGCAGGGCGCGACCATGGGCAACGTGCGGCGACAGGTGCTCGGCGAGCTGGCGGTGTTGAGCACCATAGCGCTCGTCGCCGCGGTTCTGCTGGTGGTGCAGATTCCGCTCCTGCCGATCGACGCGCATGAGTACTCCTTGCTGGCGAACATGTCGACGGAGAGAGGCGTATTCTTCGCCAGCGTTGTGCTTTCGGTTGCGGCCATCTATGGTTTGACGCTGCTCTGCGGCTGGTATCCAAGTCGGCTGGCGACCAGGGTTCAGCCTGCGGAAGCACTCCATTACGAATGAGGCGGGCTCCAGGCTCCGGCTCCAGGCTCCGGGCTCCGGACTTACGGGCTGGGAGCGAGAGCAGTGACCATTTTCTGGAGGCTCCGCACTAGTTCGCCACAGAGTGCTTCCAAAGATTCTGCGGCGGGGCTTGGGCAGGAATTCGAGTCTATATGCGAGATCGACCAGGTACCGAACTTCGCTTGCAGAGCCCAACGAGACGTGAGGAAGTGTACGTAGTCCTTGGTCGTGGTGCGCGCACATCCTTCGACAATGTTCGCGGCCGTCGACACGGCTGCCCGCCGCAACTGAGCCTGCAGTCCGTATCGTTCAACCAAAGCGAAGGTCGCTGTAGCACGATATACCTCGAACGCAACTTGGTCGGCCAGAGCGAATACCCTGAGTTTCTTATGGTCTCTGCTCATGGGCATCGGGGTATACCCGTAGCCTATAGCCCGTAGCCTGTAGCCTGTAGCCCGTAGCCCGTAGCCTGTAGCCAGTCATGATTCTCGTAGTCGACGATGACCGTTCGGTGACCGCGTCGCTCTCGCTGTTGCTCAAGCAGGCCGGATACGCGTCGATCGAGGCGGGCTCTCCCGACCAGGCCCTCGAAATCCTTCGGAAGCAGCCCTGCAAGCTGATCATCCAGGACATGAACTTCTCGCGCCGGACTTCGGGCGAGGAAGGCCTCGATCTTCTCCGGCGCGTCAGGGAAATCACGCCGTCGCTCCCCGTGATTCTCATTACGGCGTGGGGATCGATTTCGCTGGCGGTCGAGGGCATGAAAGCCGGCGCATCGGATTTCGTCACCAAGCCGTGGACGAATTCGCAGATGCTCCAGGCCGTGCAGACGGCCCTTGGACTCGTCGAATCGGCGGCGCAGGGCGAGCATCAGGCGCTCTCGCGCGAGGAGCTCGACGCCCGATACGACTTCGGCCAACTGGTCGGCAACGACCCACGGCTGCTGCGATTGCTGCAGCTCATCGGACGCGTGGCACCGACGGATGCGTCGGTACTCGTGACGGGCGAGAGCGGCACGGGCAAGGAGCTCATCGCCGAGGCGATTCACCGCAACAGCCGGCGCACGAAGGCGCCATTCGTCAAGGTGAACCTCGGCGGCATCTCCTCCACGCTCTTCGAGAGCGAGATGTTCGGCCACACGCGCGGCGCCTTCACGGACGCCCGCACCGATCGCAAAGGCCGGTTCGAAGTCGCCCACGGCGGGACGATCTTCCTCGACGAGATCGGCGACCTCGATCAGGCGTCGCAGGTGAAGATGCTCCGCGTGCTCCAGGACCGCACCTTCGAGGTGCTCGGATCGAGCCAGCGCCGCGAAGTCGACGTCCGCGTGGTCTCCGCAACGAATCGGAATCTCAACGAGCTGGTCGGTCGGGGCGAGTTTCGCGAAGACCTGCTGTATCGGATCAACCTGATCACGATCCACCTGCCGGCATTGCGCGAGCGGCCGGACGACATCCCGGTCCTCGCGAACCAGTTTCTGCGGACCCTGGCGCAGATCTACCGCCGCGACCGGCTCGCGCTCGGCAGCGCGGCGCGCCGCTGGCTGCAGGCGCAGCCGTGGCCCGGCAACGTGCGACAGCTGCGCCAGTCGATCGAGCGTGCCGTCCTCGTGAGCACGCGCGACGTGCTCGAGATCGACGATTTCACGCAGACGGCGGTGATGGAAACGACCGGCGCCATCGATCCGCTGCCGGCGGTCGGCTCGATGACGATGGACGAAATCGAGCGTGCGATGATCGTCAAGTCGCTGAAGCACCACGGCGGCAACATCAGCAAGGTCGCGGAGTCGCTCGGTCTCAGCCGCGCCGCCCTCTATCGCCGCTTCGAGAAGTACGAGATCACGGTGTGACGGGCTACGGGCTCGGGGCTACAAGCGACGGGCTACGGACTACAGGCTACGGACTACAGGCTACAGGTACAGGCTACGGGCTACAGGCTTCGGGGATGCAGAACGCAGACTTCAGGCTTCAGGATTTCCGGGGCGAGCGCCACCGAGCGCGCAGTCTGAAACCCGAAGCCTGGAGCCCGTTATGACTCTTCGCGGACGCTACGTTGCCTACATCGCGGTCGTTCATCTCGTCTTCGCGGCGCTGGCCGTCGCGCTCGTGCGCAGCCATGCGCTGTGGCTGTTCGCCATCGAGCTCGCGTTCGTCGTGTCGCTGGCGATCGGGATCAAGATCGGCCGCGACCTGTTCAGGCACCTTGGGTTCGCCGCCGAAGGGCTGCGCCTCATCCGCGAACAGGAATTCACGTCGCGTTTCCTGGAGGTCGGCCAACCGGAGGTCGACGAGCTGATCGCGGTCTACAACCGGATGGTGGACAACCTGCGCGAGGAACGGACACGCCTGCGCGAGCAGGAGCACCTCCTCAGCCAGATTCTTGCGGTCTCGCCGTCGGGCGTGGTGATCCTCGATTTCGAGCAACGGGTGAGCGACGTCAATCCCGCCGCCGAGCGGCTGCTCGGACGCGCGGGCGGCAGCCTCCGGGGCCTGCGGCTGGACGCGCTCGGCTCGCCGCTGGCCGACGCGCTCGGATCGCTACCGCCGGGTGGCGCCGACGTGATCGCGCTTGGCGGCACGCGACGCGTCAAATGCCATCACGGCACGTTCCTGGACCGCGGCTTCGCCCGCAGCTTCTACTCGATCGAGGAGCTGACCGAGGAACTCCGTCAGTTCGAGCGGGCCGCCTACGAGAAACTGGTGCGCGTCATGTCGCACGAGGTGAACAACTCGCTGGCAGCAGGGAATTCGCTGCTCCATTCCTGCCTCAACTACGGCCATGAGCTCAGCGCCGCCAGCCGGGTCGACTTCGAGCAGGCGATCGGCATCGTGATTCAGCGGACCGAGCAGTTGAACGGCTTCATGCGGCGGTTCGCGGACGTATTCAGGCTGCCGCCGCCGGTCAAACAGCCGGACGAGATCGTCGCGCTCGTCGAAAACATCGTGCGGCTGCTCAGCGCACGGGAAGACACGGCCGGCGTCACGTGGCGATGGGATGCCGAGGACAGGACGCTGCGCGTGCCGATCGATCGCGGCCAGATGGAACAGGCGCTGCTGAACGTGCTGCTGAACGCGGTCGAGGCGATCGATGGCGCGGGCACCATCACGATCCGCTTGTCGGCGGGCCCCGGGCGGCCGAAGCTGATGATCGAGGACACCGGTCCCGGCATGGCCCAGGAGGCGCAGACCAATCTGTTCACGCCGTTCTTCAGCACGAAGCCCCAGGGACAGGGCATCGGGCTCACCCTGGTTCAGGAGGTGCTGTCCGGCCACGGCTTCGATTACGCCCTCGAGCGGCTGCCGAACGACACGACGCGATTCACGATCGTGTTTTAGTAGGGGCGGTTCGCGAATCGCCTCTAACGTTCACCGTGTCGTAAAATCACGTCATGCAGCCCGTCAGCCGCGTCGTCGATCTTCTCGATCCCGCACTGAACCGCATCTTCAACATGGACCTCGAAGCCGCGAGAGCCCTCGTGCTCAGCGGCAATCCGTCGGCGGTGCGCGCCATCGACGGGTCGTTCGCGCTCGTTGCCCAGGAGGGCCGAACGGTCCGGCTCGCGCGATCGATGGATCGGCCGATGCGGTATTTTCTGGCCAAGCGCCACGAAGGGCCGGCGCTGTACGTCGCGGATCGCATCGACGCGCTGCAGCAGGCGCTTGCCAGCGACGGCCTGGCCGGGCAGTTTCACCCGAGCTACACCCGCATGGTCCCGGCCCACTACATCGTCGACCTCGCACTCGTCGGCTGTCCGGATCCCGACCCGACCTATACGCGATTCTTCGATCCGCCGCGCGGCACGCTCCCCCCCGATCTCGACGAGCTCGGCCGCCGCTACGTCGGCGCGCTCGCGGACGAGGTCGCCAAGTGGCTGAAACGGATTGATGCCGCCGAACAGGTCCGGCTGAAGCCGGACACTACGTACGAACTGGACGCGACGTCCGGGCCGGACGCCAGACACTCGCCCATTGGGATCGCCTTCTCCGGCGGGATCGACAGCGGATCGGTCTTCCTGGTCACCTACCACGTGATGCTGCGGCTGGGTTTGGCGCCCGCGCGGCTGAAAGCGTTCGTGCTGAATGCCGGCGACGGTCCGGACGTGGGCCAGGCCCGCGATTTTCTGTCCTCGGTCGGGCTGTCGCTTTTTCTCGAAGAGATCCCGGCGCAGCCCGACGAGATCGACATGTGCGACACGCTTCGCGTACTCGAAGATTACAAGCCGCTCGACGTGGAATGCGCAGCGATGGGCCTGCGCTTGTGCCGCGGGATTCGCGAGCGGTATCCGGACTGGCGGTACCTCGCCGACGGCGACGGCGGCGACGAAAACCTGAAGGACTATCCGATCGAGGAGAACACCGAGCTGACCATCCGCAGTGTCGTGGACAACCTGATGCTGTATCAGGAGGGCTGGGGCGTGAGCCGCATCAAGCACTCGCTGACGTACAGCGGAGGGCTCAGCCGCAGTTACGTGCGCACGTACGCGCCGGCACGCCGCTATGGGTTCGACGGATTCAGTCCGTACACCCGGCCGAACGTCATCGAGGTCGCCGAAGGGATTCCGTTCGCCGCGCTGACCGCGTACGACGTGCCGACGTTGTACTCACTGAAGGGCGAGATTGTGAGCCGGGGCGTCAAGGCCATCACCGGGTTCGACATGCCGGTGTTCCCGAAGCGGCGCTTTCAGCACGGCGCGATGTCCGAGGGCACGTTGCGGCGGCAGCTCGGACAGGACGAGAGCGCCTACCGCAGGATGTTCAACGGGTTCTACCCTTAAGTGCGCCATCAATGGCTGATGGCTTATGGCTTGTCGCCGCTTTCATCTGAGTTCTGCCATCAGCCTTCAGCCATGAGCCATAGTCTTGAAACGTGTTCTCAGGGTCCGTCTGTCCGGATCACGCGGCCCTCACCCACCGGATGAGCGTCGCGAGGTCGGGCGGCTTGCCGTACATGAGCAGGCCGATCCGGAACACCTGGGCGGCGAACCACACCGCGCCGAAGACCGACGCCACGCCGACGGCAATCGACAGCCACACCTGCCAGATCGGCGGCGGCGCGCTCGACGCCATGCGGATCAACATCGTGAAGCTGTTGACCGGAGGGATGAAGCTCATCACCGTGCTGAACGTCGAGTTGGGATTCTGGGAAATCGGCACCTGGAGCATCAGCGGGGCGACCAGCATGATCATGATCGGTCCCATCAGCGACTGCGCTTCCTTCATCTCGTTGACGGCGGCGCCGATGGCCGCCATGAGCGAACCGATCACCAGAAACGCGATGACGAAAAAGATCACCAGGTAGAGCAGCAGCCGGACATCGACGAGACCAAAGAGCGCGAACGACACGAGGAGCGCGACGCCCATCACGACGTACAACGCCATGGCGACGAGACTGGCGCCCATCTGCCCGAGAATCTTTCCCGCCATCAGCTCGAACGGCGACACTGCCGAGAGCAGTACTTCCGCGACGCGGCTCGATTTCTCCTCGATCGTCGACGTCATCAGGGTCTGTCCGCCCATCATGACGCCGAAAAAGACGATGAACGTGAACGCGAACGGCAGGGCACGGCTCAACGGTCCGGACGTCGGCCGCTCGGCGTCTTTCGTGACCACCACCGAGCGCGCGCGCTCGACCCGCGTCAGTGCGTCGATCCGGTCGCGATCCAGGTTCTGCGCGCGGGCACGTGCCGCGACGAGGGCGATCCGCAGGTTCTGCTGAATCACGTTGTCGATCCGATCGTCGAGATTCGCGGTCAGAAACAGATCGTACGTGCCGTACGCGGCGCCGTCGCCCGCCGGAGTCACCGCGTCCGGATGGATGACGGCCAGGGCCAGGTGCCGATCGGCGTTGGGCCGCTCCTGACGCAGCCACTCCTTTTCCTGCTGAATATCAGCGCCTGACGGTCGCTCGACTACGTGCAGATCCGGAATCTGCCCCAGGGTCGTCTCGAGCGATCCGGCGCTCGGCTGGGCGACTTCGCGCACGCCTTCAGGAACCTGCGCCAGCGCCTGGCGCGCGTCTTTCTCGCGGCGCGCGGCGATCGCCACAGGATCGAGGGTCGCGCGTAGTTCGCCGGCGACCACGCCTGTCGGATCGATGACGGCAATCTGACCTGCCGCGCGGAAGCTCCGCTGGCTGAAGATTCGCGGGCCGGCGATCGCGAACACCGTGATGAGCGCCGGCATGAGCAGCAGGCCGACGATGAAGCCGCGCGTCATCACCGTTGCGGCGAATTCGCGCGCGGCGATGTGGCCGATCTTCCTCATACGGCCACTGCCCCTTCGCCCGCCTCACGCAGATCCGCTCGAAGCTTCGATTCCGTTTCCACGCTGCCGCTTTCGCCGCTCACGATGCGGATGAACACGTCCTCCAGCCGCGGACGCGCCAGCTCGATGCGTGCGGGTGCGATCGCCATGGCGATGCGTCGGATCACGGAGGCCGGATCCGTCCCCTCCTTCAGCAGGATTTCATACCCGCGGTCGGCCCGATCGATGCGCTCCACTTCGGCGAGCGCGCGCAACGGAGACACGTCCGCGCCCGGCTCGAACGGCTCGAACCGAACCGCGCGAGGATCGTACTGACTCCGGATGGCCGCCACCGGCTGGTCCAGCACCTTCTGCCCGCGGTGAATCATGACCACGTGGTCGCAGATTTCTTCCGCATGCAGCATCACATGCGTCGAAAACAGAATCGTCGCCCCTCGCGAATGTTCGGCGAGGATCAGCTCCCGAAGCTGCCGCGTGCTGACGGGATCGAGTCCGCTGAACGGCTCGTCCAGGATCAGGAGGTCCGGCTCGTGAATGATCGCCGCGAGGAACTGCACCTTCTGCTGCATCCCTTTCGAGAGCTCCTCGCAACGCTTGCGCTCGGTTCCGGCGAGGCCGACCCGCTCGAGCGACCGCGGCACGCGCGCGGAAAGATCGGCGTCCGCCACGCCCTTCAGACGGCCAATGTAGGTGAGGAATGCGCCGACGCGCATCTTCCGATACAGGCCCCGCTCTTCCGGCAGGTAGCCGATCCGGTCCTTGGCTTCGAGCGCTGACTTGTGTCCGAGGACGGTCAGCTCGCCCGAGTCCGGAAAAAGAATCGACATGATCATCCGGATCGACGTGGTCTTGCCGGCGCCATTGGGACCGATGACGCCGTACAGACCGCCGCGCGGCACCAGCAGATCCAGGTGCTGAACGGCCATCGTCGAGCCGAACCTTTTCGTGACGCCCTTCAGAGAAACGGCAGCATCCATGATGGTGGGATTGGCGTCCTTATATCACGACCGTTGGGACAAGAGCTGTTTTTGCCGCAAGAAACGTCGTGTCAGCCGCTGCATGAACCCGCGACTTGACTCAAAGGTCAAGTTGCGGGGCGCGCAAGTGAACCATAGCGGGCCGAGGCCCTCGCTGGGCCGGAGGCCCGCTGGAACCCTTGAGAACCCGCGACTTGACTCAAAGGTCAAGTTGCGGGGCGCGCAAGTGAGCTATAGCGGGCCGAGGCCCTCGCTGGGCCGGAGGCCCGCTAGAATTGACGCCCATGGCCGGCCGATTCGCGGCGGTTCTCGGCGCGCTGTTCTTCGTCGCCGGCTGTTCGAGGACGTCGACGCCTGCAGGTGGCGGGCAGAACAACGCCCGATCTACAAGTGCAGCCCGGACGTTATCAGCGCCGGTGGCGGACGAATGGTTCACCGACCGGGCCAGGGAAACGGGCCTCGACTTCGTGCATTTCAATGGGATGTCGGGCGAGCTGTACATGCCCGAGATCCTGGGTCCGGGTGTGGCACTCTTCGACTACGACAACGACGGCGACCTCGACGTATACGTGGTTCAGGGACAGATGCTCGGAGCTGGAAAGACCCTTCGCGACGCCTTGTTCCCTCCGGCCGATTCGAGGCCGCTGACCGATCGACTCTACCGGAACGATTTGCAAATCCATCCAGACGGCACGCGAACGCTGCGATTCACTGACGTGACCGCGGCGAGCGGAATCGTGTCGCGGGGCTACGGCATGGGCGTCGCCGCCGCCGACTTCGATAACGACGGCTATGTCGACTTGTATCTCACCAAGTTCGGCGCGCCCAACCAACTGTTTCATAACAACGGAAACGGCACGTTTACCGACGTCTCCAAAGCGAGCGGCACCGATGCCTCCGGATGGAGCGTGTCGGCGGCTTTCGTCGATATCGATCGCGACGGCTGGCTCGATCTCTACGTCGGGAGCTATCTGCGCTACAGCCTCGAGGCCAACACACGCTGCTTCAGCCCGTCGGGCGCCCCCGACTACTGCACGCCGCGCAGTTATCAACCCCTTCCCGGCCGCTTGTACCGGAACCGGCGAGACGGGACGTTCGTGGACGTCACCGCGCGCGCGGGGGTTGGCAGCGAGTTCGGCCCCGCGCTGGGCGTGGCCACCGCCGATTTCAACGGCGATGGATGGATGGACATCTATGTGACGAACGACGGCAAGGAAAACCAACTGTGGCTGAACCAGCGTAACGGCACCTTCCGGAACGTGGCACTGCTGTCGGGCGTAGCGCTGCCGGTGGACGGCAAAGCCGAGGCAAGCATGGGTGTGGACGCGGGCGACTTCGACAATGATGGCGACGAAGACCTCTTCATGACGGAGTTGACAGGTGAAGGCAGCAATCTCTACGTCAACGACGGGGCGGGGACCTTCGTGGACCGGAGCTCCTCCTCAGGGCTCGGCCCTGGCACCATCACCTCGACCGGGTTCGGGACGTCGTGGCTCGACTTCGACAACGACGGCTGGCTCGACCTTCTCGTCGTCAACGGCACCGTGCAAATCATCGAAGCGCTGCGACAGGCGCACGATCCGTTTCCACTTCACCAGCCGAAACTGTTGTTTCACAATCTCGGCAACACGCGGTTCGAGGAGGTGACGGGTCGAGCCGGCGCGGTCTTCGGGTTGTCGGAGGTGAGCCGCGGGGCCGCGTTCGGCGACGTCGACAACGACGGCGACGTCGATGTGCTCGTCGGCAACAACAACGGGCCGGTCCGGCTGCTCATCAACAACGTGGGAAACCGCAAACATTGGTTGGGATTGCGGCTCGTGGGCCCTCGACAAGCCCGGGACCATCGCGAGCCGGGTCGACCGGTCGCAGAGCGCGACATGCTCGGCGCGCGCGTCGAGATCATTCGAAAGGACGGACGGCGAGTCTGGCGCCGGGCTCGCGCCGACGGCAGCTATGCATCGGCGAACGATCCACGAGTGCTCGTGGGGCTCGGCGATTCGACCGAGCCACCCACGGTGCGTGTCCACTGGCCGAGCGGCGGTGTGGAGGAATGGAGGGACGTGGCGATCGATCGATACGTGACGTTGAAGGAAGGCACTGCCAGGTGAAGGCTCCAGACTCCAGGCTTCGGGCTCCAGGCTCCAGGCCTCGGCAAGAGCGTTTCGGCGTGATCTGCCCGAAGCCCGAAGCCCGAAGCCTGAAGCCCGGAGCCCGTACTCTTCGCAGGCTCTCGAGGCGGACCGTGATCTTCGTGGTCTGCGTGCTCACGTCGATCGCTGGCTGCGTGTCGAAGACCGACCAGGCGTCCGCGCCGGCGTCAGATCAGGGGAAGGCAAAGCCAGCCCTTCGTCCGGTCACGCTTCCCGACCTTTCGAGCGCGTCATCGTCGGTGCAGTCGCAGATCCGCGAGCAATACACGTCGTTGACGACGGCCGTCCAGAAGGCGGACACACCGACCGCGGACCTCGCCAGCGCGTACGGCGAAACCGGGAAGCTCCTGATTGCTGCGGAATATCTCGATACGGCGGAATCGTGCTTTCTCAATGCGCAGACGCTCGTTCCCAACGAGATGCGCTGGCTCTATTACCTGGGACACGTCAGCCGGTTGAAGAACGATCCAGCGAAAGCCGCGGCCTGGTTCGAACAGACGCTGCGCCTGCAACCTGACCACGTGCCAACGCTTGTCTGGCTCGGCGAGATGTACCTCGCGCAGAACAAGCTGGACGAAGCTGACCCGCTGTTCCGGAAAGCGCTCTCGCTCGTGCCACGATCCGGAGCCGCACGCTACGGATTGGGGCGGGTCGCCCTGGCCAGACAGAATTACGCGGAAGCCGTTCAGCATCTCGAGCAGGCGCTCGCGATCGCGCCCAACGCCTCGCGAATCCACTATCCGCTCGCCCTGGCCTACCGCGGGCATGGCGATCGCGCGAAGGCGGAGGCTCACCTCAAGCTGCGTGGCGACGTCGAACCATCGCCTGACGACCCGTTGATGGCCGAGGTCGGCGGGCTGCTGAAGAACGTGGCCGCCTACGAAGTTCGCGGGCAGGAGGCGCTCGACAAGCGACAGTGGAAGGAAGCCGTCCTCTATCTGCGCAAGGCGGTCGAGGGTGCGCCCGATAACGCGTTCACGAGGTTGAATCTTGGCACCGCGCTCTACCTCACCGGCGATGCCCCGGGGGCGCTCGAACAGTTCGACGCCGCCGTTCGACTGTCACCCTCACTCGCCAAGGCCCATTACAGCATCGGCGTCCTGATGGAAGCAGCCGGCCGCGATCGCGAAGCCATCGAGCACTTTTCACTCGCGGTCAAATCCGACGCGAGCTACGTCGAGGCGCGGATGCAGCTCGCCGACGCATTGAGACGCTCCGGGCAGGTGAAGGAGTCGCTGCCGCACTACGCGGAAGTCATCAGGACGAGTCCGGGTGTCTCGCAGGCCGTGTTTGGCGAGGCCATGGCCCTGGTGCGCCTCGGCCGGTATCGCGAGGCCCGCGATCGGTTGAGCGACGGCATGAAATCCTATCCCGATCAGGCCGGCTTTGCTCACGCTCAGGCGCGGCTGTTGGCCGCCGCGCCAGACGCCGCGGTGCGAGACGGGTCGCGATCGATGGAGCTCATGCAGCAGCTGCTCAAACAACAACGCACACTCGGACTTGCCGAGACGATGGCGATGACGCTGGCCGAGCTCGGTCGATTCGATGAAGCCGTCGCGTGGCAGCGTGATGCGCTCGACACGGCGAGGAAGAACGGTCGCGAGGACATCGCTCGACGCCTTGCGGCCAATCTCCTGTTGTACGAGCGGCAGCAGCCGTGCCGCACGCCGTGGACAGACGATGATCCGGCGTTTCGGCCGGCTCCGGCGCGCTAGAAACAATTGTGAGCGAGCGAGCCTTGGCCACGAAGACACGAAAACAACGAAGAAGAATCATTTGATTGAGCCGCGGCCCGCAAATGACGCAGACACGGCACAGGCGTAGAGAGAGCGTGACGAAATGATTTCGCGCCGAGCGTTTCTTGAATCGGCCGGCCGCGCCAGCATGCTGTGGGCGGGGCTTCCATCGATCGCCGCTGGCTGGGCGGCGGCCGCGCCAGGCGCGGTGCCGCTCTTCGAGGAAATTCCGCCGACGGCAAGTGGCATCACCTGGACTCATGAAAACGCCAGATCGCCCGGACGATTTCTTCCGGAATCGCTCGGTCCCGGCTGCGCGTTCGTCGATTTCGACAACGACGGATGGATGGACGTCTATCTGGTCAACAGCGGTCCGTGCGACTTCTTCCAGCCCGTGAAGCCACTGAAAAACGCGCTGTACAAGAACAACCGGGACGGCACTTTCACCGACGTGACAGACAAAGCGGGTGTCGCCGGCGGGACCTTCGGGATGGGTGTCGCGATTGCCGACTACAACAACGACGGCTTCCCCGACATGTTCGTCACCGCGTACGGCCGCTCAATTCTCTATCGAAATAACGGCGACGGCACGTTCACCGACGTGACCGAGAAGGCCGGCGTGTCCCTTCAGGGCTGGACGACGAGCGCGGTGTGGTTCGATTACGACAATGACGGGTTCCTTGACCTCTTCGTCTGCAGCTACATCGAGTACGGGGTGGGCAAACACCTGCTCTGCGCGGACAAGAAGGACGGACGCCTCTATTATCACTACTGCATTCCTCACCTCTTCAATCCGACACCGAGCGTGCTGTTACACAACAACGGCGACGGAACGTTCACGCGAGTCGAGCGTGGTACCGACATCGCCCGGGCGCCGGGCAAGGCGCTCGGCGTCGTCGCCACCGACGTCAACAACGACGGACGGATGGATTTGTTCGTGGCCAACGACACCGTTCAGAACTTCCTGTTCATGAATCGCGGGAAGGGCCGGTGGGAAGAAAAAGCGCTGGTCAACGGCGTGGCGGTCGGCCCCTCGGGCCAGGTCCGGTCGGGCATGGGGGTCGACTCGGCGGACGTGGACGGAGACAGCTGGCAGGATCTGCTCGTCGCCAACATCGACCACGAGTCGTTCTCGCTCTATCGGAACATCGGCGGCGATTTCTTCACCGATGTGTCGTTCGACCACGGCGTCGCCGCCGCGACACGGATGCTCAGCGGGTGGGGACTGAAGTTCTTCGATTTCGATCTCGACGGCCGCGTCGATCTCATTCTCGCCAATGGGCACCCCGACGACACGATTGCGCTGCGCGCGCCGGAAGTGAAGTACCGGGAGCCGCTGCTGCTCTTCCAGAATGACGGCCGGCGTTTGCGGAACATCAGTCAGCAGGCCGGGCCAGCGTTCGAAAAGGCGCTCTCAGCGCGCGGATTGGCGGTCGGCGACTTCGACAACGACGGCCGCCTGGACGTCCTCATCGGCTGCAACGGCGAAGCGCCCGTGCTGTTGCGCAACAACGCAGCGGCCGATCACCACTGGGTGGGACTCAAGCTGCAGGGGGTCACGTGCAATCGCGACGGCGTCGGAGCGCGCATCGCGTGGTCGGCCGGCGGCGTGCAGCGATCGAGATCCAGAACCGCCGGTGGGAGCTACCTCTCATCCCACGATCCGCGTGAAGTCCTCGGCCTGGGTCGATCGGCCACGCTCGACTGGCTCGAAATCAAGTGGCCGCTGCCCAGCCGCAGGATCGAGCGGTTCGCAAGCGTGCCAGTCGATCGCTACACGACGATCGTCGAAGGGTCGGGTAGGGCCTGACCTACCTGACCCACCCGACCTACCTGACCTCTCAGAAGTCGAACTGCGCGCCGATCTTGAAGAAGCGAGCCTGGAGAATCAGGTTCGGCGTCTGCCAGATGGCCTGTCCGCCCGGCACGAGCGTGTAGGCGTTGTCCTGACCGGTAATCGTGTCCGCATTGAGCGCGTTGTAGATCTCGAAGCTGATCATCGTACGTGTGCGGCCGGACTTGAGGATCTTCTTGACGCTCAAGTCGACCTGATGCAACCGCTCCCCGTACAGAAGTCCCGGCTCCACGATGTGGAAGGAGGGAAAGATAAACTGCAAGCCGGCAACCGGTACAGCACCAGTCAAGTTGGTGGGAGCCGTGATCGGTACGCCGGGCAGACTCTGGTAGGTGCCGCTCACCTGAACATCCAGTTTGGGGATCATGTACGCGGCGAGACCCTTGACCTGGGTCACGAACACCCCGTCCTGCTTGCAGAACGACGCCGGGACATTGTTCAGAAAGAACCCTCCGTTGAAGAAGTTGAACGTGTCGATGGCTGTTTCGGGCAGCGCCTGGACGATTTCACAGTTGTCGCGGCTCGTGCGCCCGGTGCTGACGCCGCCCTGGGCAAGGAGGCCGCCCGAAAGCCGGGCGTTGAAGGTGACGTCAAACCCGTTCCAGTGCTCGATCTGCCTGCCGATGTCGTCCGACAGCTTGACGACATTCGCGGCCGGCACGAAGCCACCGAATCCCACTGTCGGCTTGACGACCAGCAGGTCCGTCACGGTATAGCCGCCGCCGTTGGGCAGCCGCGGATCCGCGGGCGTCGTGTAGCTGACGTGATTGAAATCAGCCGGCGACAGCGACAGGCTGTCCACCACGTGGAAGTTTCCGTACCACTTCCG
>Ga0105247_10001544_pt1 | contig 16419 bp, 13 predicted proteins | sample KBSS24metaG_FD_81519 | JGI IMG/M metagenome (GOLD analysis project Ga0105247, IMG submission 81519) | Switchgrass rhizosphere microbial communities from Kellogg Biological Station, Michigan, USA - KBS S2-4 metaG | ecosystem: Host-associated > Plants > Roots > Rhizosphere > Soil | place...
TCCCGGAGGGGCTCGTCGAGGCGGCAGCCAAAGACGCCGAGCACCTCGAGCTGCTCCGCGATCTCGAGCTCGAGTCCGCGATGATCGTCCCCTTGCGCGCGCGCGGCCGCGTCTTCGGGGCGATCACGTTCGTGTACGCGAGCTCGGGCCGGCACTACTCGAAGGACGACCTCGCGTTCGCGGAGGAGTTCGCCCGCCGCGCGGCGATCGCGATCGAGAACGCGCTCGCCGTCAAGGACGCGGAGGAGGCGCGCGCGAAGGAGAGCTGGCTCCGCAGCGACGCCGAGCTCGCGAACCGATCGAAGGACGACTTCCTCGCGACCGTCTCGCACGAGCTCCGGACCCCGTTGAACGCCATCCTCGGGTGGACGGTCATGCTCCGCAGCCACAAGCCCGCCGACGACATCGACCGCGGCCTCGTCATCATCGAGCGCAACGCGCGGTCGCAGGCGAAGCTGATCGACGACGTCCTCGACGTCTCCCGCGTGACCAGCGGGAAGCTCGCGCTGAGCCTCGGCCCGACCCGCGTCGCCGACGTGATCGCCGCGGCCATCGAGACCGTGACCCCGGCGGCGAGCGCGAAGGGGGTCGTCATCTCGTCGGACGTGTCGGACACGTCGTTGACGATCACCGCCGACGCCGATCGCATGCAGCAGATCGTGTGGAACCTCCTGTCGAACGCCGTGAAGTTCACCCCCCGCGGGCGGAGCGTGCTCGTCGAGGCGCGCGGCGAGGGCTCCGACGTCTGTGTTCGCGTGAGCGACACCGGAGAAGGGATACGGCCCGAGGTGTTGCCGAACATCTTCGAGCCCTTCAAACAGGCCGACGCCTCGACGACCCGCCGCCACGGCGGCCTGGGCCTCGGGCTCGCCATCGTGAAGCAGCTCGTGTCGGCGCACGGCGGTACCGTGCAGGCGGCGAGCGACGGATTGGGCAAGGGCGCCGCCTTCGAGGTCCGGCTGCCGGCGCGGTCGCTCGTGCCCGCGGTGGGCCGCGCGGCGCGCGCCGCCGCCGCGAGCTCGATCTCGACCGACTTGAAGATCGGCCCGCGTATCGACGGGCTCCGCCTCCTGGTCGTCGACGACGAGTACGACGCGCGCGCGCTCGTGAGCCAGCTCCTCCAGGAGCACGGCGCGGAGGTCCACGTCGCCGCCTCCGCGAACGAGGCGCTCGAGCTCTTCGCGCGCGTGCGCCCCGACGTGATGGTGAGCGACGTCGGTATGCCGGAGGTCGACGGCTACGCCCTGATCCGAACGATCCGCGCGCTGTCCGCCGACGCCGGCGGGCGGACCCCCGCGGTCGCGCTGACCGCGTTCGCCCGGACGCAAGACGCGCAGCGGGCCTTCGCGGCCGGATATCAAATGCACGTCACGAAGCCGGTGGAGCCCGCGGACCTCGTGACCGTCGTGGCGAACCTCGCCGGCCGGAGCCTGGACGGATAGGCGGCCCGGCGGGCGCTCACCCCTCGACGAGGAGGCGCTCGATCTCGCGGAGCGTCTCGACGTCGTCGCCTATCATCTCCTTCATCGACTGGATACGCCGCGCGACGACGCGGGCGATCTTCTCTTCGATCGTCCCGTCGGCGTATGCCCAGTAGACCTGCGCGAACCGGCCGTCGCGGTGGCATCTCCCCTCGATCTGCGCCATCTGGATCGCCGACCAGCGAAGATCGTGGATCACCTCCGATCGCGGCGCGTCGCCGTGCTCGCCTTGATGGAGCGATATCCCCTCTTCGACGGTGAAGAGGACGACGCGCGCGTCCCCGCGCTGGAACCGGAGCCGCTCCTCCTCGCGCGCCGCGGCGGCGAGCGCGCCGTGGATCGCGGCGCACGGCGCGCCGGACGCCCCCTGCTCGAGGGACGCGCGGAGGGACGCGAGCGTCTCGATGAACGCGACCGACACCGCCACCTGATGACCGTTCTCGAGGAGCTCGCGGACGAGCTCGGCGGTGCTCTCGGCGCGAATGAGCGAGCTCTTCTGGCGGAGCCGGAGCGCCGCGGCGAGCGCCGACTTCGGATCGCGCCCGCGCGGCGCGAGCTCCATCTCGCGCCGGAACTCGGTCCACGCCTGGTCGTAGAGGGCGCGGGCCTCGCCGTCGAGGTCGAGCGGCGTCAGGATCCGGTTGATCGCGGGCCAGCCCGCGATGTCCTCGGGCCGCCTCCTGATCCCCGCGGCGGGCCTCCGGCCGGCGCGCGAGCTCGCGTCGCTCGCCGGGCTCGCGTCGAAGAGGAGCGCGCGCACCTTCTCGCAGTCGCTCGGATCGCCGCGCCAGTCCCACCGTCCGTACGCGCCGCGCGTGACGCCGAGGCCCAGGTCGTCGCACCACGCCTCGAAGTCCTTGAGATCGGACGCGCGCGCCCCCGTGACGCTGGCGAGGAGCGGCGCGAGGTACGACAGCTCGAGCGGGTTCTGTCCGGCGGTCGCCGAGAGCCACAGACAGAACCCGGCGCGCGCGTTGAGCTTCGCGGCCATCTTCGAGCGCGCCGCCGCCGGGTTCTTGCAGCGATGGCTCTCGTCCCACACGATCACGTCGAGCTCCGGCGCCTCGCCCGCGCGCGCCAGCCCCTTCTTCGACCGGATCTTCTTCCGCGCCTCGGGCGTCACCGCGAACAGCTTCCCGAGCCGATCGTAGTTCAGAACGACGACGTCCTTCCCGCCGTCGCCCATCGCCTGGATGGTGCGCCGCCAGTGAGCGACGACGGCGAGCGGGCACACGACGAGCACCGTCTCAGCCTTCGGCATGCGCAGGATCGCCTCCCACGCCGCGATCGTCTTTCCGAGCCCGACGTCGTCGGCGAGGAGGAAGCCCGCGCGACCGGCGGCGGCGGACGCGGCGATCGCGAGGACCGCCTCCTCTTGGTGCGGCCGCAGCGCGATCGTCCCCTCGGGCCGCGACGCGACGAGGTCGGTCCCGTCGATCTCGCGCTGGACGTGGAGCTCCCACGAGCACGGGAGCGCGCGAAACGGCGCGAGCGCCGCGGGGAGCGCGCCCCCCTCGAAGACGAAGACGCCGTGCCGCGGGTCCCACCGCGCGCCGCTCGCCGCCGCGACGCCGCGCATCGCGAACGGCACGTCGAGGACGTGGATCCGCCCGGCCCGCGCCGCGGCGTCCCGCGACGGTGCGGCGCTCTTCCTCGGCTTCGGTGCAGAGACTTGGCGCTTCGCGCGGAGGATGCTCACGCGTCGGTGATACCAGAACGCGTTGTCACAAACGCCCTCGCGTCATCGCTGGACCGGCGCGCTGACGACAAATTGTCGGAGCGCGAGGGACGGATAGCGGAGTCGCGCGCGGATATCCGTGTGCGCGAGCGTGGCACGACAGCTGCTCTTTCGATCATCGATGTCCGCGCGAACCGCCGCCAAGTCTTGGCTCGCCGTCCTGTTGTCGTGCGCGTCGTTCACCGCGGCTCCCGCCGCGCGCGCCGCGGATCCACCGGCCGCGGCCGCGCGCCCCGAGCCGTGCGAGGCGGCGCGCGCGGCGTGGCGTGACGATCCGGTCCGGGCGCGCGCCATCGAGATCGCGAAGTGCGAAATGGCGGCGAATCGGCCGGAGCGCGCCGCCGAGGCGCTCGCGCCCATCGACCGCGCCCCGCCCGACGACCTGCCCGAGCAGACGGAGGCGCACCGGCTGTTCGTGTCGGCGCGCGCGCGCGTCGCCGCGGTGTACGCCGAGACCGACGAGCGCGACGCGACGCTCTTCGTCGACGGCCGGAGCGTGGGCATCACGCCGCTCGCCGACCCGATCTTCGTCTCCCCGGGGCGTCACGTCGTGGCCGCAAAAGTCGAAGGCCGCGCGCGCGTCGAGCGCGCCGTCGACGCGTCGGCCGGAGGCACGACGGGGTTCGTCCTGCGGACCGTCCCGCTCCGCGGGAGCGTGATCGGGTTCGACCAGCCCGGCGATCAGCGCGACGTCACGCCGCGCGAGAGCTCGAAGTCGGCGCCGATCCTGATCGCGGGGGGCGCCGGCGCCGCGGTCGCCCTCGCCGCGGCGATCGCGCTGAACCTCGCGGCGAACGCCGAGGCGGACGCCGCGCGCAGCGCGCAGCAATCGATCCGGAGTGCCGGCGGATCGACGACGAGCTGCGCCGGGGCCGCCGCGCTCGCGGCGAGCTGCTCTTCGCTGCGCGACGCGCTCTCGCGGCGCGACGCCTTCGGCGACGTGTCGGTGGGCGCGTACGTGGTGGCGGGGCTCGCCGCGGCCGCGACCATCGCCTACGCGGCCTGGCCGGAGCGGCGCGCCGCGCGCCGCGCCGATCTCGCGCGCGCGTCGATCCACGCCGCTCCGCTCGCTGACGCGCATACCGGTGGAGTCCAGCTCACGGGGGTATTTCGATGACAAATCGTCGATGGGTATGGATCGTCCTCGGGATGGCGCTCGAGCTCGTGCTCTTCCTGCACCTCGCCGGCTGCTTCTCGTCGGTCGACGACTGCAACGCGAGCTACTCGTGCGTCCCCGCGGAGAGCGACGCGGGCGACGCCCGGGCCGACGCGGGCGACGCGGCCGACGGCGACGACGGCGGGGATGGAGATATCGAAGATGGCGGAGACGCGGGCGACGCCGACGCGGGCGAGGCCGACGCGAGCGACGCCGACGGGGGCGACGCCGACGCGGGCGACGCCGACGCGAGCGACGCCGAAGACCTGGAGCGATGACGTGGAGACCGTGGGAGCGGGTCGCCAGGCCCGGGCGCGACGAGGCGGGGGTGACGTCGGCGTTGACGCGGACCGCCGCACGTCCGACGCTCTCGGGCATGTCGTCCGAGGTCAATATCGAGTCGCACGTCGCGCGCATCGAGCGAGACGGATATACGATCATCGAAGGAGCGATCGACGACGCGCTGCTCTCGTCGCTCCGCGACGACCTCGAGCGGATCGAGCGCGACGAGGGCGTGCGCCCCGCCGAGAACATCTTCGAAGGGACCCGCACGGTCCGCATCTACAACCTGCTCGCGCGGGGCAAGGTGTTCGAGTCGGTCCCCGTCCACGACAGCGTCCTCCCCGTCGTCGAGCGGGTGCTCGACCGCGGGTGCCTGGTCTCGTCCGTGTCGTCGATCGCGATCGATCCCGGCGAGGCCGCGCAGCCGCTCCACGCCGACGACCAGGTGATCCCGCTGCCGCGCCCTCACGTGCCCATCGTGTGCAACACGATGTGGGCCGTCACCGACTTCACGGCCGAGAACGGCGCCACCCGCCTCGTGCCGGGATCGCACCGCCGTGACCGCGCGCCCGAATTCGGCGAGCCCGTCGAGACGATCGCCGCCGAGATGCGCCGCGGGAGCGTCCTCGTCTTCCACGGGAGCCTGTGGCACGGCGGCGGCGCGAACACGACCGCCGAGCGGCGCGTCGGCCTCGCGATGAACTACTGCGCGGGCTGGATGCGGCAGCAGGAGAACCAGCAGCTCGGGATCCCCCTCGACGTCGCGCGCGGCTTCGGCCCGCGCCTCCGCAAGCTCTGCGGGTTCGGGCTGTATCGAGCGCTCATCGGGCACATCGATCGATGCAGCCCGGTCGATCTGCTCGACGACGCGGGCCGGCGCGTCGTCGTCGGCGTGATCGGCGGGTGAGCGCGAGTTGCGACGGCGAATCGTCGAGCGCGGGACCGCGGCGGCGCCCGCGCCGATCAGGCGATGTCGTCAGGTGAAATCAATCAGGTGAAATAACAGAGCTGGTCGTCGGCGAGCATCGTCGGGCTCCGGAGCGCGATCCCGGCTATCGATCGGATCGACCAGCGGCGGAGGCCGCAGAGCTCGAGCAAGGGGCTGCCGCGGTCGGCCACGAACGCGATGGATGTCCCTCGGTCGCGCCAACGCCAGCGGACGGTCTCGAGGAGGTGTCGCGCGGCCCTCCGCTGCCCCGGCGCGAACCAGATACGATTCAGGCGCAGCTCGCGCATGACGCCGTCGGCCGGGACGACGTGGAGGATCTTGTTCGCGAGCGCGAGGAGCCTCGGGACCTGCGTGATGACCACCCGCCGCAGCCGGTACGCCTCGATGACACCGAGCCCGGCGAGCACGTTGCCGGCGGGGTCGGCGGCGATCACGTAGTGCCGATACGGTGCGTCGAACGGCGTATTCGCGCACCACGCCTCGATGTCGGGGCCGGTCTCGCGCGGATAGAGCGCATACGACCGATAGAACCGGTTCTGCCCGTCGGCCGCCTCCTCGAGCTCCGGCGGAGCGGCGGCGCGCACGTCGATCCCCGCGACGCGCGCGGGGGGAGAGGAGCGCAGGGGGATCGGGACGGTCACGATCCGATCGGGCAGGTATTGCCGGCTCCACGTCCGGATCGTGCGCTCCGAGCCGACGTTGTTCTTTTGAATGACGGAGTACGCGACGCACTCGTCGCCGAAGCGCTCGCGCACGCGGGCGTCGCGCCACGCCACCATGCGCGCCGCGACGCCTCGTCGGCGGAAGTCGGGGCGCACCGAGAGCGAGTGGAACATCGCGGTGGGCAGCACGGCGTCTCCCCACTGGCGGTGATCGAAGCGGATCGACGCGCTCCCGATGAGGCCGTCCTGCCCGGGCGCCTCGGCCACCACGGAGGCGCTGTCGGGGTGGACGAACGCCATGGCCGCGTAAGGATCGATCTCGAAGTGAACGGAGGAGCGCACTTTGCCCGAATCCGGATTACCGGCCAGGAGCTTTCCATACGCCGCCCCGTCGGCCGCCGTCATGAGCCGGAGCGAGACCGAGCCCGTCTCCGGTGCGGCCGGGTGCACGACGACGCGCACGAGCCCGCGCGTGTCCGCGCCGGATGGCGCGAGCTCCGAAGCTCGCGGGTCGCCGCGGACCGCTCCGTCGTCCTGCGCGCGCGGCTCGGCGGAGACATCCACCCGGGCGTCGTTGTTTTTTCGAGCGACCGAGCGCGTCCCGAAGACCATGGATCGTCACGCTACGAGATACTTCGCATATCGCCACCGCTTAAAAGTCGATGAAGCTATATGGAATATAGCTCGACCGTATTCCGTGGCAACGACAGCCGAACGAAGCGCCGTTTCGACGCGCCCGCGCCTGGGCGCGCGAGCCGCCGAGGCGCGATCCGCGGCCGCCAGATCAGCGACGGCGACGCTTCGACGCGATCAGACCGAGCGCCGCGACCAGCGCCAGCCCGAACGCCGAGCCGTCCACGCCCCGGGCCGCGGCGCTGCAGCCGCCGACCGAGCCGCTCTGCGGCGTGTTGGAGTTCTCGTCTTCCCCTTCGCTTGCACCCGTGCCGCCGTCGTCGGCCGGCGGGCCGGACGCCCCGCCGCCGTCGCCCGTGGTCCGGACGCCGCCGTCGGTGCCGGTGCCGGTGCCGGTGCCGGCGTCGCCGGTCGGCCCGGGGCCGCCGCCGTCGCCGGTCGGCCCGGGACCGCCGCCGTCGCCGGCGCCGCCGTCGGTGGGCCCGCCGCTCGTCGCGCCGGTGATCGTGATGTCGCGCGTCGTCACGGCGACGCCGTCGCCGCCCGTGCCCGACCCGTTCGCCGACATCGCGGCGAGGTACATCGTGATCGTGCCGTTCTTGTTGGGTGCCACGAACGAGAACTTGTACGTGCCGGTGGCGCCGTCGGGCGGCGGGACGACGGCGGCGATCTCGTCCGGCGTCTGGAGCGGGAACGGGATGTCCGTGTTCGAGATCTTCGTCGCGACGACGCCGGTGGTGAACGCCGCGTTCATCGACGTGCGGACGCGCGATCCCTTGATGACGATGGTGACGTCGGCGCTCTGGCCCGCCTTCATCGCCGTCGGGATCGTGATATCCACCGTCGGAGGCGCGCCGCCGCCGCCGTGACACTCGAGGCACGTGTGCGAGCTGCCGTTGTACGGCTTGCCCGAGTAGCCCGTGATACCGGGGTTCGCCGACGCCTCGCGAGCCGCGAGAGACCACGCCGACGCCAACGCAAGGACCAGGAACGTCGATCGTATGTTCATGAGTGTGACCCCAGTGTAGCGCCTCGAATCGAGCGCGCTCGCCAGTAAACGTTCTCCGCGGCGATACCAGAGAGAGCGGATTCTTGATCGTAGAGAGAGCGGATTATTGAGCCGCGAATGCACCTCACGGCAGATGGATCCTTTTCCCATCAGCGCCGCGTGGGTCCGGTGCGATCCAGGGGAGCCGTTCGTCGTCCGCGCGCCGCGTCGACGACGATCGCTCGAAGAAGCGCGCGCCCGGATCGGCGTCGGTCCGCTCGTGCTCTTTGGCGCGAGGCCGCCCGAGCGCAGCGAGCGCCGCCTCGAACGCGCGCCGCCGCCGGCGAGAGCTCGCCGGTCCGAGCGAGAGCGAGGGCGAGGCCGCCCGCGCGCGGCGCCATCGCCGAGCGCCGCTGAGGGGGAACGAGGGCGCGGCCGCGCCGGGCGACGGACAGGCCGGCCGAAGGAGGCCAGGGCCGCGGTCGGGTCTTGACAGAAGGGGCCTCGATCCAGCAATTTGCGCGGCGGAGAGATGACCGAGTGGCCGAAGGTGCCTGATTCGAAATCAGGTGTGCCCGCAAGGGTACCAGGGGTTCGAATCCCCTTCTCTCCGCCGGAATCCTACGGACGATCGAATCTGGGGCCTGCGCGCGACCAGACCGTCCCAGGACCCTTCGCGTGGCGCCGTAGCTGCTGAATTCAGCGTAAACGCTGGAGGTTCGGCGTCATGGCCGAGCCCCTGGACGGCCCCGTCGCAGGCGGTCCCGACGAGCTCCTTCGGCCCCGGTTCGCGGCGGCGTTGGCCGCTCTCCTCGCCCTGGTGGATCCCACGTCCCGCCCCCGCGCGGCGCGTCCGCGACGGCATGCGCCCACGGGCCCGACGTCCATTTTGGGATCGCACCCTACGCACTCGAGGCCGAGCGGCGCCTGTCGTCGCCACGGCGAGCCCTCACTGACGAGCCGCATTCGCGCCCGGCGAGGTGTTCTCGACGGTATTCAAAATAAGGCATTGCGCCTCGACCGCGACTCCATCGTCGGCGACGGCGGCGCGCGGCACCGTCACGGGATCACCGACAATGCGGACGACCGATTCGCGGCCGGCGCCTCCAGCCCCCTCCGGCCGGCCAGCCGGGCGAGGTCGCGCCTGCTGGCGCGCGGAGCGCGAGCTCCCGAGGCGACGTCGTCGACATGCGCGCCCGCCGCACGTGGTCCCGTAGGAGAACCGTGGACCCGTAGGAGAACCGGGCGCGGTATCGTTTGGATTCACCAACGGCATCGAACCGTTGTAGGTTCCCCCGCCAATGAAGGATCTAGAGAAGACGATCAAGGCGTTGGCGATGGAGTTCACCGAGGGCCTCCTGCGCGCGGTGAGTCAGGCGCGACCGATGGACATCGTGGACGAAGACATCCGAAGAGCTCTGCCTACCGCGGTGCGGGGCAGCAACGGGACGAGGGCCGCCGCAGGCGCCGCGCGGAAGCCGGCCCAGCGGCCCAGGCCCCTCGCGACGCCGGCCGGCGGCGACTCGAGGAGCCCGGACGGAGGAGCGCGCGGCCCGGTCGACGGCGCGCACGCGCTGAATGCCGTCCTCGGCGCGCTCAAGCGCGCGAAGGGCGGCCTGCGGTCCGTCGACCTCCAGCAGGCGCTTTCGGTCGACAAGGCGACGATCTCGCGCGCGGTGAGCGAGGGTCTCGCGACGAAGAAGATCCGAAAGACGGGCCACACGCGCTCGACCACGTATTACGCGAACGCTTGAAGCGGGCGACCGCTGCCCGCGGGGCCATGGCGACGGAAGCGTCGTCGCCATGACGTAGCGCATCCGCCGCGGCTCCCCGTTTGACGCCGCGGCGAAATTTCGGTTGGTTCCCGGGATGCGGATCGCAACCTGGAACGTGAACTCGCTGAAGGCGCGGCTCGAGAAGGTCGCGTGGTGGATCGAGCGCGCGAGCCCCGACGTGCTCCTCCTCCAGGAGACCAAGTGCAACGACGCGGACGCCGGGGCGCCGCGCGCCGCGCTCGCGAAGCTCGGCTACGAGCTCGCGCACCACGGGTCCGGCGGCAGGAACGGCGTGGCGATCGCGAGCCGCGCCGCGCTCACCGAGGTCGAGACGAACTTCGGGGAGCCGCTGCGCGCGAGCGGGCCCGGCGAGCCCGGCGACGACGAGCCGCTCGGCGAGGCGCGGATGATCGCCGCCGTCGCGGGCGGCGTGCGCGTCGTCAGCCTGTACGCGCCGAACGGGCGCGCCGTCGGCAGCCCCTTCTACGCCGCGAAGCTCGCGTGGTTCGAGCGGCTCGCGGCGTGGCTCGGGGCCGCGCGCCGCCCCGACGAGGCGCTGGTCCTCGGCGGCGACTTCAACGTCGCGCCCGCCGACGCGGACGTGTGGGATCCGCGGGCTTGCCACGGCGGCACGCACGTGTCGCCGCCGGAGCGCGCGGCGTTCGCGCGGCTCGGCGCGTGGGGGCTCGTCGACGCGTACCGCGCGCGGCACGAGGAGCCCGCGCGATACACGTGGTGGGATTACCGCGCCGGCAACTTCCAGAAGAACATGGGCATGCGGATCGATCACCTGCTCGTGACCGCGCCGCTCGCCGCGCGCGCCGTCGCCGCGGAGATCGATCGCGAAGCCAGGAAGGGGCGCCCCATCCCGTCGGACCACGCGCCGCTCACGCTCGATCTCGACGAGCCGGGCGCGCCGTTCGACGCGGGGTGGATCGGCGCGGAGGAGCGCATCGCCGCGCGCCGCGCGAAGAGCGCAAAGAAGTGATCGCGCGCGCGGGAGGTCGTGCGCGATCCGCGCGCGCGTGCGAGATTGAGCCACGATGTCCTTCGACGATGTCCTCGGGCGGCGGCTGACGCTGCCCATCCGACGATTCGGCTCGCCCGGCGCGTTCCTGGCCGTGGACGAGCGGCGCGACGTCCTCCTCGTCGGGAGCGAGATCCCGGAGGACGCGGTGGAGGGCGACGAGGTCGACGTGTTCGTCCACCTCGACTCCGAGGCGCGGCCCATGGCGACGACGCGCGTCGCGAAGCTCGCGATGGGGGAGGTCGCCTTCCTCGAGGTGACGGAGCTCACGCGCTTCGGCGCGTTCGTCGATTGGGGATTGGCGAAGGAGCTGCTCGTGCCGTTCGCCGAGCAGACCGCCGAGCTGCGCGCGGGCGCCAGGCACCCGATCGGCCTCTACCTCGACGACACGGGGCGGCTCGCCGGGACGATGCGCGTGGCCGAGATGCTCGACCGCGAGGAGGTCGAGTGGCGAGACGACGAGTGGGTCCTCGGCGAGGCGTGGCGAAACGAGCCCGAGGTCGGCCTCTTCGTCATCGTCGAGCGCGCCTTCGTGGGGCTCGTCCCCAAGAGCGAGCCCCACGCGCTGTCCCGCGGCGAGGCGGCGCGCTTCCGCGTCGCCCACGTGCTGCCGGACGGCAAGATCGAGCTGTCCTTGCGCGGTCGTGCCCACGAAGAGCTGGGCAACGACGCGCAGCGGATCCTCGATTTCCTCGCGCGCCCCGGCGCGCCGAAGATCGGCGATCGATCGTCGCCCGACACCATCCGCGGCCTCCTCGGGCTGAGCAAGAAGGCCTTCAAGCGCGCGACGGGGCGGCTCCTCAAAGAGCGATCGGTCGCGATCGACGCCGACGGCTTCCTGCGGACGAGGTCGTAGCCCCGACCCCGGACACCGGCCGAACGGAGCGAGGCCCGGACGCTCGGGTCGAAGGTCGCGCTTCGACGCGGCGCGCGTCGAGGCCGGCGGCGAGCGATATCGGCCGATGGAACGAGATTGGCAATGAATGGCCGCCCCCGAGAAGGAGAGCGGCATCATGAATCGTGATCCCCGGAGCGCGTCCGCGCGCGACGACGACGACTTGGCGACGGACGAAGACGCGACCGAAGAGACGGACCTCCCCAAAGACCCGTACGCCGTGACGAGAGGCGGCGGCCGGCGGCGCGTCGTGGTCATCGATCGGGGCTCGCCCCGGAACGGCGCGTCGAGGGCCTCGCACGGGCTCTTCACGCGCGACGGGGCGGCGCCGTCGGAGCTCCTCGAGATCGGCCGCGCACAGCTCGCGCCGTACGGCGCGCCGGTCCACGACGACGAGGTCACGGCGATCGCGCGGGAGGCCCCGGGGTTCGCGATCGCCACGCGCTCGGGCCGCGCGTTCGAGTCGCAGCGCTGACGGCGCCCGGTCCCGCGGACGGCGAGCTCGGCCCCGCGAGGGCGCCGGCGCATCAGGGCGCCGCGCGAATCAGCTCCAGCAAGCCGGGGAAGTGCTCCTCGATCTCGTCGAGCCGGAGCGAGATCATCCGGCGCGTCCCGTCGGCGCGGCCCTGTATGAGGCCGGCCTCCTCGAGGATCGCCATGTGGTGCGAGAACGTCTGCTTCGTCACGTCGTAGGCGAAGCAGCCGCACGCCTTCTCGCCCTCGCTCGCGTCCAGGAGCTGCCGCACGATCGAGAGACGGACGGGATCGCCCAGGCTCTTGAGGACCCGGTCCAGCGGCGGCCGCGCCGGGACAGACGACCTTTTCCTCGCCGGCGACATTGTCAGACGTTTATCTAACGAACGGCTTGCGCCCTCGCAAGGCGCCGGTTACATGTTCGAGCGATGTCGAACAATGGCGCCGCCTCGCCTTCGTCCCTTCAAAGGACCATGAGCATGCCCAGCCTCCTCGATCCGATCGCCGTCGGCGACCTCCGCCTCCCGAACCGCGTCGTCATGGCGCCCCTCACCCGCAACCGATCGAGCGGCGACGGCCGCGTGCCGAACGCGATGATGCGTGAGTACTACACCCAGCGCGCGTCCGCGGGCGCCATCATCACCGAGGCGACGTCCGTATCGCCGTCCGGGGTCGGCTATCCGCACACGCCGGGCATCTGGTCCGCGGAGCAGGTCGACGGCTGGCGCGACGTCGTCGAAGGCGTCCACCGCGAAGGCGGGCGCATCCTCTTGCAGCTCTGGCACGTCGGCCGGATCTCCGATGTGAGCTACCACGGCGGCGCGCCGCCCGTGGCTCCCAGCGCGATCGCCGCGCGAGGGAACGTCAGCCTGCTCCGCCCCGCGCGCCCTTATCCGACCCCCAGAGCCCTGTCGACGGACGAGATCGCGGGCGTCGTCGGGGAGTTTCGTAGGGGCGCGGCGAACGCCAAGGCCGCCGGGTTCGACGGCGTCGAGCTGCACGGAGCCAACGGGTACCTGCTCGACCAGTTCCTACAGGACAGCACGAACCACCGCTCCGATCGGTACGGCGGCCCCGTCGAGAACCGGGCGCGCCTGCTGCTCGAGGTGACGGACGCCGTGGCGTCGGTCTTCGGCGCGGGCCGCGTCGGGGTGCACCTGTCCCCGCGCGGCGACGCGCACGACATGGGCGACACGGACCCCGCGGCGACCTTCGGATACGTCGTTCGCGAGCTGAGCGAGCGCGGCGTCGCGTTCCTCTGCGTCCGCGAGTCCCTCACCGGCCACCGCTACGGCCCGGCGCTCAAGGCGGCGTTCCGCGGCGTCTACATCGCGAACGAGGGGTTCACGCGGGAGACCGCCGAGGCGACGCTCGCCGCGGGCGAGGCGGACGCGGTCGCGTTCGGCAAACCGTTCATCTCGAACCCCGATCTGCCCCACCGGCTCCGCGCGAACGAGCGGCTCGCGCCCTGGAACAGCGAGACGTTCTATTCGCAGGGCAGCGAGGGATATACCGATTATCCCCCTCTGCCGGCGCCGCGAAAGCCAGGGTCCCCTCGCATCGACCACGGCGACGGGGTGTAGGAGGCGAGCGACTCGAGCCACGGCGCAGTGAGAAAAACGGGTGAACGCGGCTCGGCGCGCGGGTTTTTCTTGGCAGCGCACCAGAGAGCGCGTCCACTGATGCAATGAGGCGATGCCTCGTTCATCCGAACACGGCCCGAACCGCTCGCGTCGTCGCGCATATCCTCCTCACGGTGCCGGCCGCGCTGACGGGGCTCGGGGACGCGCGATCGGCGGCGGCGCAACAGGGCGCGCCTCCTCCCGTGTGGTGCGTGCCCGGGACCGTCGTGTGCGTCCAGGGTGCGGGGCAGGGCAACGGAAACGGCGCCGCCGGCGCGACGCTTGGTGGAAGCGCTTCGGGTCAAATCGGTCCGAACGGCGCGCAGGGACGGGCCCAGGCGCAAGGGAACGCCGACGTGAACGCCAACGCCAACGCGAACGCCGCGGGACAAGCGTCGCGGCAGCAGCGGCAACCCGAGGAGACGGTTTCTCCGCAGCACCATCGCGCGCGCGTGGGGCCACCGCTCGCGATCGGGACGAGCCCATGCCTCGTGGGCCGCGTCGGGATCTGGTCGGGTTACCACGGTGGTGTCTGTTTCGGCTTCGGGCTCCGCGCGCACAGCGGCGTCGGGTTCGAGCTCGAGTCCGTGGCGCTCGCGGGCGGAACGGTGCCCACCCTCGATCTCCTCCTCCGTCCGACGCTGGTCGTGCCGCTCGCGGGCACCACACCTTATTTCGATCAGCTCTCGCTCAAGATCGGCAGCACCGTCGTCGGAGGAAGCATCCCCCTCGAGGGCAGCAAGAGCTACCTGCGCTTTGGTGGCTCGGTGGGTCTCGGCTACGATTTTTCGTGGAGCGACTCGGTGAACTGGCGCGTGCTCGACGCGAGCTTCTACGGAGAGGTACGGGTCGGGCCGCGTCGACCGGCGTACATGGATCGCCTCGGCGACAGCTGGGACCTCGGCCTCATGGTCTCGACGGGCCTGCTCTTCCACTGACGAAGAGCGGAAGAAGCGGATGGCCGTTTTTTGAATCAGCCTTGTCGGCGGGCGTGAAATGGGTATCGGAATCCCGGAACGGGATTCGAACGGGAAGGGGTCGAAATGACGTTCCAGGCAGGCAGCGTAACTGCGAGCGGGCATTGGGAAGGTTCCCATTCGCATTGCACATTCGATTTCGATGGCAGAACTTTCGCCTACATCCAGACGGGCAATGGACTGAACGATCACGAAGAAGGAACATACCCGTGGTCTATCGCTGAATTAAATCCAGACGGGTCGATGGGCAACACTATTGACCACGGCTCGTGGCACTACGGGTACTTTTCCTGTTGCGCGGTCCGGGTCGGGGGCAGGACTTTCATCTACGCCCAGCAGCACAGCTCCACCCCCAATGGCCCTATGGCATCCAAATGGTTCATCCAGGAAGTGCTGCCCGGCGGAATAATGGGCAACGAGACGGCCAGCGGCGAGTGGGGCGGCCCCGGCTACCTTTACGTATGTTCGTTTGTCGTTGGAGGCAGGGCATTCATCTACGGCGGGAATCTTGGAGACTGGTGGATCCATGAAGTGCTGCCCGGCGGAATAATGGGCGCGCAGACGGATACCGGCCCGCACACCTACAAGTCAGTCACTTCAGTGTGCTCGTTCGGGATGGACGGAAAGACGTACATCTATTTCCAGTCCTCGGAATACCCCAACTTTATCCCGGTGCCCAAATGGGACTATGTATGGGCGATTTGGCAAGTGTCGGCCGACGGTAAACTCGTCGATGGGGGAGCGGACAGTGGCCGATGGCACAACGAATACCTTGCTGTAGCCGCGGTGGAGGACAGAGGAGAGGTCGCCATCTACTCCATGGGCAGCGCTTCCAGCATAGGCGACCCCGATCACTGGTTCCTCCAGGAAATAGATCCTGGCGGGAAAATGGGCAACGAGATAGCCAACGGCAACTGGAACCTGCCCGACCACAAGGAGCCGTACCCGTATATAAGCTCATACCGGGCTGGCGGCAGGACCTTCGTCCTTGTCACGGGCATCTATCGTCTCCCCACAACCGCAGGAACCGACTGGTACATCCAGGAAGTGGAATCAGGGGTGACCATCGACCACCCCACGTCAGGCCAGCGCGTTGCCCCGGATGTCACCTTCACCGGAACCGCGTCGCAGGGCGCGCTCTCGGTGGTCGCTCACGCCGAACACCAGCAGCAGATCAACGTCGTGGGGGTGCGGGACGGCCGCTGGAGTCTCCAGCGGGCGGGCGATCTCTGGCATCCGGGCGATCACACGGTCAAAGTCGAGGCCTGGTACGACCAGTCGGGCACCAGGAAGAGCACCCCGGCTTCCGTCGACTTCACCGTCGAGGAGCATGACCTGGTGACCATCGACCACCCCACGTCGAACCAGCACGTCGACCCGGACGTCACCTTCACCGGAACGGCGTCCGTGGGCGCGCTCTGGGTGGTTGCCTACGACGAACACCAGAACCGGATCGTCCCCACCGGGATCGTGAACGACGGGAAATGGAGTATCCGACGGGAGGTGGGCGGCGACTGGGCTCCGGGCAATCACACGGTCACCGCCGAGGCCTGGTACGACAGCGTCGGTTTCAAGAAGAGCCCCCCGGCTTCCGTCGACTTCACCGTCACGCCGTCGGGGCCTCCGGCGCGTGCCCCGAAAATTGAACAGCCGACACCGAACGCCACCATCCACCATAAGCGTGTCGTTGTCAGCGGGACCGCTGAAGACGACACGACGAGCGTGCTGGCTTGGGACCAAACTGGAGAACAGATCGCAAA
>Ga0105247_10001556_pt1 | contig 16352 bp, 14 predicted proteins | sample KBSS24metaG_FD_81519 | JGI IMG/M metagenome (GOLD analysis project Ga0105247, IMG submission 81519) | Switchgrass rhizosphere microbial communities from Kellogg Biological Station, Michigan, USA - KBS S2-4 metaG | ecosystem: Host-associated > Plants > Roots > Rhizosphere > Soil | place...
ATGATTGAATTGGTGCTTCCGGAGCTTTTATTTTGATACCAGGAAGATCTCCAAAATTTTTATTCAATAAATTTTCAAGATCCGGAGGAAGCTTTCCGGCCACAAAGAGAATAGGCTTACCCTGCTGATAATATTTTTTATAAAACTCCAATAGCTGGTCCCGCTGCAATGCATCAAATGCTTCAAAGCTGCTAAAGCGGCCATAAGGATGTTGTTCTCCAAACAAATAAACATCAATGAGACGGCCAGCAATAAAATCACTTTTTTTCAAATTCACTTTCAGTCGCTGCTTCATATTTTGTTTATAGATCGCCAATTCATCTTCCGGCATAACAGAATCGATGAGCAATTCTTTTACTACGGGCAATAGTTCGCCTATATGTTTACTCAGTGAATGAAGCGTAATAGATGCCGTTTCATGAGAGCAACTGCGGTTGAGATAAGAGCCGAAATATTCAAAATGTTCATTGATCTCGAAAGCCGTTCTTTTTGTTGTGCCATTTCGGAGTAAGAAATTACTGGTGGCTGCGACAAGATTTTGTTCTTCCAAACAATTGCCAGCCGCATATACCCACTCTATTAAAATTACTTCTTCAGCACCGGCATCAATAGTATAGACTTCAATACCATTGTTTAAAATAAATTTCTGGTAAAGTTTTAACCGAAGGTCAAAATTTACTGCATCTATTATAAGAGGTGCTTGTTTCCTGTCGATCATTTTATTTCTTCCTTCAATCAGTTTTGTGATAGATAATATAAGGTATTACTATTCTCTTTGCGGAAGATCCTGCGGCTTTCTTCTAATATATCTCCTGTGGTCACCGATCCATATTTTTCCAATTCAAAATTTATCCAGGATGCATCGCCGAGCAATTCATAATAAGCCAGGCTATTTGCTCTGTTCATTACACTCATGTCTTCAAATGCAATCATACTTTCTGTTTTATTCTTTACTTTTTGTAACTCTGCTTCACTTACCAGTTCATTTTTCATTTTATCAAGCTGCTCTTCTACTGCATTTTCAGCATCTTCAATTTTTATTCCTTTAACCAATTTACCTTCTATTGCCAGCAAGCCTGCATCTGTACTGCCGAAATGATAGCATTCAATATTGCTGAATATTTGTTTCTCTTTTACCAATGCCTGGTAAAGCCTTGATGAACCTCCACCGCTAAGGATATCGGTAAGAAGATCTGTAATATAATATCGCCTGTCAAGACGGGCAGGCATGTGCCAGCATTTATAAAAAGCATCAAGCGGTACATTGGATTTTACTTCTATTCTTCTTTCTGCATTTTGCTCCGGCTCTTGCGGAACATTCCGTTTATATTTTTCCCCGGAAGGAATTTCAGCAAACCATTTTTCTGCCAATGTTTTTACTTTTTCTGTAGTCACATTGCCCGCTACAACCATAATGGCATTTGCCGGGCGATAATATTTAAAGAAAAAATTTTTTACATCTTCCAACTGCGCATTTTCAATATGAGATAGTTCTTTGCCTATGGTCATCCATCGATAGGGATGTTTTTTATATGCTAATTCTCTTAACCGATGCCATACATCCCCATAGGGTTTGGTAAGATAATGTTCCTTAAATTCTTCGCATACAACCTTACGCTGCACATCCAAACTTTTTTTACTAAAAGCCAGCGATAACATTCTATCGCTTTCCAGCCAAAATGCAGTTTCTAAATTTTCTGCTGGTAATTGTATATAATAATTGGTGAGATCATTAGTAGTATAGGCATTATTTTCTCCACCAGCTCTTTGCAATGGTTCATCGTATTCAGGAATATTAACAGAACCTCCAAACATTAGATGTTCAAACAAATGAGCGAATCCTGTTCTTTCAGGATCTTCATCTCTTGCTCCGACATCATACATAATATCTAAAACAGCCATTGGTGTGGATAGATCCTGGTGCACAATAACACGAAGTCCGTTGGCAAGAGTAAACTTTTCAAATTGAATCATAAAGGGATAACAGCATTATAAGATAAAGGTTGCCCGCCATAGCAGGGGATGTGGTAAAAATATTGAAAATTAAGTTGCTGAAAGATGTCGGCCAGTTTTTATCCAAAGCTACTCACCGTGAAAGCATACTTTTAACTTTAAAATCGATTTCTTTCAGCTCATTCGCCCGGCGGATAATCAGATGAACTCTTTCATTTGGGGCCTGCAGAATTATTTTGTAAGTATTAAGATTCTGTGTAAAGTTTTTATTTATAGCTATCACTTCGTCACCTTCAAGAAGTCCCGCCTTTTCTGCGGGAGATCCTACCGCTACATCTCCAATTATTATTTTCCCATTTATCATATATAGCTCGACGCCGGGATAGGAATAATCAAAAGGTTCCGTAAAGTGACTGTTAGGGGTTATATAAATATCTCTTTTATCATAGTTTATTATAACATTGAAGCGGCGAAGAATATCATTACCGATCAAACCACCGAGGTAGGGATAAGAAGTAACATTATATGCATCATCAAAAATATATACCGGCACAGATCGGAATTTATATGGTCCCAGTTTTACTTCTTTAATCACTGTGCCCAGCATATCTATTTTTCCACCAACACCTTCACCTTCTTTTGTCCAAAGCTTTCTCTTTTTACTGAGGAGTGAACTATCACTAACAAAATCTTTTGAAAACATAAAACATACGCCGGCGCCAATATCATATAAAAACCTGGCAGTAATGGCAATATTATCTTTGACCCTTAAAGTTTGAGCTGGCAATGTGCCGATATTTGGTTTTAATAAATATCCGCCTCTGGGATATCGAATAATGCCTTTACTGCAAATATCAATTTTGAGACTGTCGTAATTTATTTTAATAATATACCGGTTAATCAGTGAATATCCGATAATGCCATCTATACGTTCGCCATAAACGGCCGTAAGAATGGAATAATCGTTAACATGAAAATCAAGACTGTCAACTGTAAAACCAGGAAAACGAAGCTTTTGATTGTATAAAAATGGAACTGTGCGAACGCCTCCGATGCCCCGTATGGTCCTATTAGTCGGAGTAGGATGGAGATTTAACTCTGCAGCTGTGGTAGAATCTAACGAAATACCACTGCTTCCAGTATCTAAAACGAAATTAAGTGTATCTGGGATATTGCTAAGTCTTGCCTGAATTATTATTATACCACCGGTAAGTTGAATAAAAGGAATGCTGGCAAGACGCTGGGAAGGAGGTTCAATAAATTCTTCCTGGGCATTGATAGGATTGTCTCCCAACAATGACATAAATATGGCTAAGCAAAAGAAAAGTCTCTTCATGCAGTCAGGTTCGGTTGCGACCCGTTGTTTACACATGACAAGCGTTTGAATTAAAATGATGCAGCCACCGGCTTTTAAATAAAAATAATTGAACGTTTTAGTTATTCAAAACCATTCACCCTTTTTTATCCATTGCATTGTAACTTTGTGCTTAACTATATGCAATTACCTGATTTGTATCAAAAGGCTTCCGCTTTTGAATTTCTTTCACTCGAAGAGGGAGTTTTTCTTTATCATAATGCCCCCCTTTCCGAACTAATGCTGGTTGCCGACGAGTTAAGAAAAAAACAAGTACCTCATGGAAAGGTGACCTGGCAAATAGACCGCAACGTAAACACCACCAATGTATGTATTGCCAATTGCAAGTTCTGTAATTTTTATCGCATCCCCGGGCATCCTGAAGCATATATTACCGATATGCCAACTTACCGGCGCAAAATAGAAGAGACATTAAAATGGGGTGGTGATCAATTGCTGTTACAGGGTGGTCATCATCCTGATTTAGGATTGCAATTTTATGTTGACACTTTTAAGCAAATAAAAAAAGAGTTCCCTTCCGTCAAACTCCACACACTTGGACCGCCGGAAGTAGCGCATATCACAAAACTTTCTAAAGAATCCGGTGGGGAAAAAAGCACCTATCGTGAAGTGCTGATTGCATTGAAAGAAGCAGGCTTGGATAGTTTACCCGGAGCTGGGGCAGAAATACTGGTTGATAGGGTCAGACGATTAATAAGTAAAGGCAAATGTGGTTCACAAGAGTGGCTTGACATAATGCATGAAGCTCATAAATTAAATATCACAACATCAGCTACGATGATGTTTGGTCATGTAGAAACAATAGAAGAACGCTTTGAACATTTTATAAAAATAAGAGAAATGCAAAGCCGCAAGCCGGCAAATGCGAAAGGTTTTCTGGCCTTTATTCCATGGACATTTCAGGATGTGGATACATTGCTGGCAAAGATCCGCGGCGTGCATAACCTGACGACGCCGGAAGAATATATCAGAATGATAGCACTTAGCCGTATCATGCTACCGAATATTAAAAATATCCAGGCAAGCTGGTTAACTGTTGGTAAACAAACAGCCCAGTTATGTTTGCACGGAGGAGCAAATGATTTTGGAAGTATTATGCTGGAAGAAAATGTGGTAAGTGCTGCGGGAGCTCCGCATCGCTTTACCTATAAAACGATACAGGATGCTATTCGTGAAGCAGGTTTTGAGCCTCAGCTTCGCAATCAGCAATATGAATGGAGAGAAATACCACAGATGATAGAAGAGCAAGTAATCGATTATTAGTTCTTATTATGTCGTGCTTGTCGTACGATTATTTTCCAGAAACCAAATAAATCCTTACAATTTAAAGAAAGTACCAAATAGTCCCAGGTACTTATCTGTTCTTATTTTTTTATTGATACCAACAGAGCCCCCTAAAATATTATTATCACTTGTTGCTATTCCGCAATAATCTACATAATCAAGTGAAAATATTTTATAGGAGGAATGCCGTGTACCACCCAGGCAAGTCCCGATATTTTTTCCCTTTTTTGCTAAATACTTATTGAATTTCTCATGACTGGGTTCAGTAATGGTAGCTGCAATAAAAACAGCCAACAAAAAAAGAGTAAAAGATCGCATACGGGAGTTTTGCACAAGGTAATACTGTTTTGATCTTACAGCATACCACTGTTAAGGTATTTATTTTCTCAGCCCTTTGTATTACTTTGAGACAGCTTCAATCTACAATATGAGTCTCTGGTTACCTACTATTCTTACTATTGTTGTTACCATTATTTTTCTTATCTGGGAAAGAGTTGTTCCTGGTCGTGAATTACCTAACAGCAAAGGATGGTATGCAAGAGTGTTGTTTGTAAATGCACTTCAGATAGGAATAACATTTGGCACCAATAAACTTTGGTTTACTTGGCTGAGTGGTTCATCTTTATTTCATATTGATAACTGGTCTTCGCCGGTGTTGCAAGGTTTTGTTGGCTGGCTGATCAGCACTTTCTTTTTTTACTGGTGGCATCGTATCCGTCATGCAAATGGTTTCTGGGTTATCTTTCACCAGGTGCATCATTCGCCGCAGCGCATTGAAGCATTGACTTCTTTTTATAAACACCCAGTAGAAATTTTGTCTGATTCATTGCTGATTGCATTATTAATGTATCCGTTATTAGGCGCCTCATTAGCTGGCGCTTTTTGGTTAAACTTTTTTGCAGCAACGGGAGAATACTTTTATCATTCCAATATCCGCTCACCAAAATGGATGAAGCATTTTATTCAAACACCTGAGCTGCATTCTATCCATCATCAATTAGATGTTCATAAATACAATTACTCTGATCTGCCTTTATGGGATAAAATGTTTGGCACTTACAAAGACACCCACGAATTTGCTGAACATTGCGGTTTTCCAAGAAACAATGAACGAAAACTTTGGAAGATGATGATCTTTAAAGATGTTTATAATGATAAAGACCCTGAACCTGAAATAAAAAAGGAGTAATTAAATATTACTCCTTTTATTTTTTAATTCTTATTTATTTCGGGTATTTCTCAATCTTATTAGTTACTGGTTTAATTGAATGCAGGTAAGCATATATAGCTTTTAGATCATCATCTTTCATACCGGCATAAACACTAAGGGGCATTATGGTGTTTTGTTTGCCGGGATCAAAATTATATGCTTTCTCTTCGCGGTAAGGGATGAACTTATTTAGAAACCGTTCTTCTGTCCACGTCCCAATACCTGTGGCTGAATCCGGTGTAATATTAGCTGAAACTACTTTGAAATTGCCGGGATTAAAATTGTTGCCTCCTGCATATGAACGATCGAAATCAGGCTGCCCTTTGACAAAAGGTGTATGACAGGTACCGCAATCGGCCATGGTAATCAGGTATTCTCCATACTTTATTTTATCACTTTCGGGAGGAGCAATATTTGCATCAACCGATGGTTGTAAAGCAGGGCCCGGGTATGCCATATTTATTGGTATCATTAATTGCCTTGCAGGTATAACATTTTTTATTGGCTTTAATGTACGGATATATGCAATTATGCTTAGCAAATCTGATTTAGCCATGTGGTTGAAATTTGCATAAGGCATGATAGGAAACAGCGTGTCGCCATTTTTGCTGATACCTTGTGTTATAGCACGCAGAATTTGATCATCGGTCCACGAGCCGATGCCGGTTTCAGCATCTGAGGTGATGTTTTTGGCATAAACTGTTCCTGGCATAGCATCGAATAGTTTGTGATCAAACACCTCTCCACCCATTCCTTCAGTACCGGGAGTAATGGGCGCCGAAAATTTTGTCCAGTCACGTTTACTATGGCAATCCAGGCAAGCGGCTACACTTGTGACAAGATATTCTCCTCTTTCCAACACTTTTTTTACCAAATCTTCTGTGTTATTAGCCTGTGGCTCGATCTTATTATTATTACAGGCCATGAAGTGGGCAGTGAAGATTAATAAACCGAACATTCCGGCTACGATGAAAAGCTTTCTCATGCGATTAGCATTTAGATTGGTTAATAATGTTAGCTAAAGTTTGGAAAAATTTTTTAAATCGCCAATACATATATTATTTAACGATTATTTTCATCACATCGAGTTCTTTATTGATAACAACGAATTTTACCTTATAGCCTTTTTTAATTTTCCCAATTGAATTCTGCATTTTCATTACCTGTGCAGGATAAAGACTACACATCCGCAAAGCTTCTTCTAGTTCAATACTGCAATGGTTTACTAAATTCTGAAGTGCTTTATTCATTGTTAGAGCCGAACCACTAAGAATACCTCCTGATTCATATTTATCGCCGGCTTGTTGGTGTTGGTAATATCCGTTATTCGTTTCTGTTACTGCATCGGTGATAACAAATAATCTTTCTCTCATTACTTGTTTGGCAATACGAATAGCAGCATAGTCAACATGATAACCATCCGGAATAATACTTGAAGTAGTTGAATGATGATCCATTGTCGCTCCTGCCAGTCCTGGTTCACGGTGCTGAAGCGGGCTCATTGCGTTATATAAATGTGTAACCGTTTCAATACCGTTTTCAAAGCTTTGCATTGCTTCTTTATAAGTAGCATTGCTATGACCTGCTGAAATAATGATATTGTGTGAAAGAATAAGATCAATAACTTCTCTGCTGCAAACTTCTGGTGCCAGCGTTATCATTTTAATGACTCCCTTACCATACTTTAATAGCTCTTCCGCTTCTTTTAATAAAGGGCGATGGATGAACGATTCAATATGTGCTCCCCGTTTGACAGGATTTATCCATGGCCCCTCAAGATGCAAACCCAAAATACCTTCGCCTTCTTTTTCCCAATACCCTTTCACTGCATCAATAGAACGGTGAAATATCTCTAAAGTATTTGTTGCAACTGTTGGTAAACAGAAGGCAGCACCTCCTTTACAACAATATTCATTTAATTTAAAAAGAGAATCTGTTTCAGGATAGGCCGACAATAATTTTCCATAGGCACCATAGATCTGTAGATCAATAAAAGCAGGAGCAATAAAACTATCTGTAAATTTTTCCTGAACAATGCCTGGCGGTAATAATGAAAGCGGCATTACAGCCTTGATAATATTTTCATCGGCAAGAATGCCATGGTCAACGAGCCATTCGTGCCCGGTAAAAATGCGATCAGCTGTATATATTATTGGATCTACCACACTGTTGCGGGCAAAGGTATTATTTGCAATCTTCTTTTTTCAACCCCCATTTGGTGCAGGGTATTGCTAATTCAAATTTTTTTAAGCCTTGTTTCAATTTATTTGTTTGCATCTGCCTTATTTCATTATTGTATTCGTGCAGGTGAATGCGATTGGCTTCAGGTATAGGCACATAAATATATTTTGTTTCGACAGAATAAGAATCATTGTACCTGAGGTATAAGTTTTTATCCCGGTATTCACAGAAATTATAATGAACGATGTATTTTCCTGCTGCAAAATAATATGATGTGTCGTACTCATAAACATAATGAAGAGCTATTCTTTTTTTACGATAAGCCGTAAAATCTTTGTGCTCCATAAAATCGCATCGATCATAGGTTGGCTGGCCGGTTCCGAATAACGTATCGGTGATCACATTTTTATTCTCATCTACCAATACTGGCTTCATTTTATATACTTTTTCTTTGGATATATCTGTTTGCAACATGATCATACCTGCACAATCCCATGGACAATGCTGGGCCTGGCAGAATTGAGACGCCTTCAAAAGAAGAAAAATAAAACCCCGGCGCATAAAAGAGTTTTATTAAAGTTAATTACTCTATTGATCTTTTAGTTACGGGTAATTGGGTATTTTCAGGCTACAACAAAACGATAGCCGATGCCCTTGATTGTTATGATTTCCAATTGAGGATCATCTTTAAGATAGCTACGAAGTTTTGTTATATAAACGTCCAGGTTACGGCTGTTGAAGAATGAATCATTTCCCCAAAGAAGATTTAGAATATCGCTGCGGCCAATGATCTTATCTCTGTTTTCGTATAAAAGTTTTAATAATTCGCTTTCCCGGTAAGAAAGTTTTCGGTCTTCCTTTCCATTATTGAGCACCTGCCGGTTAACCTGGAAAACATATTTGCCTATTGTAAAGCTATCACCGGTTATTTTTTTAGAATCCTCTGTTTTTATTCGTAAAGCATTTTGCACCCGAACGATCAATTCTTCCATACTAAAAGGTTTGCGGATATAGTCATTACCACCTAATGAAAAGCCTTTAACAACATCTTCTGTTTGGGTTTTAGCCGTCAAAAAAATAATGGGAACATCTTCATCTATTTCTCTTATCTCATCTGCAATAGTAAATCCATCTTTATTAGGTAGCATCACATCCAACACACAGATATCTGGTTTGGCTTTTTTAAAAGCCTCTGTTGCTTTTGCTCCATCGCTTTCCATTACCACGTCAAAACCACGACTCTCCAGGCTTTCACGAACGATCTTTCCAAGAAAGAGCTCGTCTTCTACGTAAAATATTTTTGTTTTGCTCATGCTTGTTATTGCTTTTAAGGTAGGTCATAGTTATGAAAATTTTTACAGCTTATCAATACCTGTTTAAACTATGATACCCTATTACCCTATCTTCCTGGGTAAACTAATGATGAATTTTGAACCAATTCCCGGCTGGCTTTCAACTGCAATCGTTCCCTTATGTTTTCTTACTACATGCGCCACATAGCTAAGACCAAGCCCATATCCTTTTGCATTATGCGTATCGCCGTGTGGTATGCGGAAAAATTTATCAAACACTTTGTCCGTATATTCTTTTGGAATGCCAATGCCATTATCCGTTATACTCATTATTATATTATCGTTATTGCCCTGCAATTGTATTTGTATAGCAGGGTCACCTTTACTATACTTAAGTGCGTTGTCCAATAAATTAAAGATCACACTTTGTAAATGTAACCGATCAGCCTGCATATCTGTATTGCCATCTTCAGTAATGGAAACTCTTGCACGGTGTTTTTCTAACTGCAACCGCATAGAGTTGGTCACCTCTTCTACCAACCCTTTTAAATTTAATGATTCATATTTTAATTCAATTTCTTTTTTCTCAAACATGGAGAGCTTGAGCACTTTATCTACTAATAAACTGAGCCGTTGTAATTCGTTTTGTGAAATATCGAGATATTCCCTGGTTCGCTGAGGATCGTCAATAGCGTTGAAATTCTTTAATGCTTCAATTGCCACTCCCACAGTCGCAATTGGTGTTTTTAATTCATGAGAAATATTACTGATAAATTCATTTTTTACGGCGGCCAGTCTTCTTTGCCGTAATAAGGTTCTGTATAAGAGAACAAAAGAAAGCATCGTAATACCAAGCAATAAAATAGAAAATAAAATCGGCAGCCTTATTTGCTTCATCAGATAAGAAAAAGTATTCCCCAATTTTAATTTATAAGTGATGGGGTTAACAAAGCCCACTGTTACTTCATTAAATACTGGCCTGTTTTGATCTTTTTTATTCTTAAGTCTTAATATGGTAAATGGAACATTAAGTTTTTGATCTTTCAAGCGAATAGCATAAGCACTATCTATTTCCTTCAATTTTATTGAATCCTGCAATGAATCGACCCCATATAACATTTGAATAAAATGATCCCGTTCTGTTTCGTGAAGGTCTGGTGGGTGTGGTTTGAGAGAATCCCGTTTATAATAAAATGATTTTTTATCCAATGAAATGACCATGCCTCTCTCCATGCCCGCCCTTTGTTTCAACGAATCTTTTAATTTATTGCTCAATACATTGATGGTAGAAACAATTTCTGCTTTTGGGGCAACCCTTACATCGATGTTTTCATCGTTATCTCCCCTCATAAAGATCTTCATCCTGTTTTTATGACCAGGATCTAATGGAAGACCTTCCAATTTTAGTTTTGTTACCTGCAACTGCTCTACAACATCACGAAAAGCAACCTCTGATTTGATGACCAACGTTTTTTCTTCACGATCATAGTTTTGCTTTAGCCAATAAAGCTGGAAGCCGGTAATACCGACTATTGTGATACCCATTAATACTCCCAGCCAATGAAGTTTTTTCATGATCGCTGCTTAAAGGATCAAAATTAGACGAATGTTTCTGTCCTTTTAATCTTATTAACCTTTATTAACCTTAATGCAAGGTGAGTTAACCCGTCTTGATAAGACTATCTTTTAGTTTTGGATTAAAATCAAAACAAATGAAAAAGAATTTGATTGCAATTTTTGGTTTGCTACTTATCACATATACCACAAAAGCTCAGCAAAAAGAAGGGAAGGTTATATATGAAAGAGTTTCCCAGATACAGGTAAGGTTTGCGGGAATGAATGATGAAATGGAAAGAAATATCCCAAAGACAAGAACGGATAAACTGGAATTAACCTTTGGCAATAACCAGTCTTTATGGAAACAGGCTGAACAGGAAAACGATGGGAATGAAAATTTTGGAGGTGGAGGAATGCAAATAAATATAGTAGCAGCAGGAAGCGATGATGTCTTGTACACGAATTTTGATGCTGCTAAAAAAGTAGAGCTGCGGATGATGTTTGATAAAAAGTTCATTGTAGAAGACAGCATACGTCCATTAAAATGGAAAATAACCGAAGAAACAAAAACCATCCTTAATCATCTTTGCCGTAAAGCAACAGCAGTAAAATATGGAAAACGAACAATGATGAATATGGATAACGGAGTAATGGAACGAAAAGAAGTGGATGATACTTCAACTATTGTTGCGTGGTTTACTACAGATATTCCGGTATCTGCAGGTCCGGCTGATTACCAGGGACAGCTTCCCGGTTTAATTTTAACAATGGACATTAATAATGGAAGGCAAATTTTTATAGCAAAGGAAATTCTTACTAAGGCAGATTTGACCATTATTAAAGAACCCCAGGGTAAAAAAAGATATACTCCTGATGAGTTTCGTAAAGAAACGGCAAAGATGATGGATGAAATGCAAAAAAATAATATGGGTGGAAATCGACAAGTGATACATATGAATTAATAATAAAAAACCCTCTGTATTGCAGAGGGTTTTTCGTTTAAAAAATCTTAACGCCGTTGTGTAGGTATATAATTATCCAGGAAGTCTTTTACTGCCTTGTTCCATCCATCCAAACCCGATGATCGTTGTTTATTAAAATCAGCATTGGATCTATTAAAATCATTAACAGAAGCATTCAGATCATTTACGGCTTTATTATATTCATCTACGTCCTTCTGGGTGCGCCGTGAACCCGATTTTGCATCGAATTGTTTTTTTAGTTTAGAAAAATTATCGGTTTTCAGGAAAAAATCGGTTATATAAGAACCTTGCATAGCCTCTGTTTTATAAAAATTTAAAAGATTTCTGCAAGAAATAATAAGTGAAGCATCCCCATTATACCCTTTCATTTCTTTTAATTTAGAAAGGCCTTCTTCTGAAAACTTACGAAGTGAATTGAGATTCTGCTCTACGCTATTTATGTTTTTTTGATTTACAGCTTCCATCAGGTAGCCTTCCTGCTTGTAACTTTTAAAAAATATAAGATATACTTCGTCATAATGACTCATAATAGCAGTGGCTATTTTCATTTTTGAATCCATTTCAGTTTCATTATCTACCAGCCTTACATTATTTTTTGCAGCAAACTGTTTTTGCATTTCATTTTGCTTTAGCGAAGCTTCATGCAATTTTTCATTGGCCTTTTCCTTTGCCAGCATATATGCTTCCATTGCATCATAACTCTGCTCAGCTATCTCTTCCATATTTACAATCTTACCATAATCTTCATTAAAAACATTGTCAAGTATCTTCAGGTAAGCAACAGTTGTATCACGAAATGTCTTATCTCCTTTATAGGGAGGCATCCCCCTGATGTCAAATCTTGTGTTACTTATCAATTGCACTAATTCCAGCCTTCTTTTTTCTACTTTCCTTGCACTTTTACCGTGTGACATTCCACTCAGGTAAACAAGATATTTTTCTGTTATTTCCATATTTGCCTTGCTGATATGATCCATATAATCAACCGGCGTTTCATATATCTGTGCAACCGTACGAAGTGAGCATACTATTGTAAGTAAGAAAATAAACATGAATTTTTCTTTTAACAGCAATCTCATGATGGTTCAGTTTTTAGTTTTGGCTTGTTGTAAATTAATTAAATCACATAAAACGGAAAAGGCTTCCTGTATATAAATGTCTTCTTCAATATTGCGAAACCAGCCTTTATTTATTTCAATAGCATATTCATTATTGGCGAACAATACTTTATCCTGCGCATGATTATCAACTGTGAATTTTTTATTAGGCGCTTCTGTTTTATCACCCGGGTTATCGTTTTCCATTTTTCTCTTTTTTACCCACTGCTCGAAACCATCCCATTTTAATGGAATAGTTTCTGTATTTGCCAGTTGTATTTTCATTGTCTCTACAAAATTTTTTATCTCCTGAAAGTTTTTATTTGCGTTTATTCTTTCTGTGCTAAGTTTTGAAAGTTCATTCACCGGCAATGGAACAAGTGGCTTGTAATAGTTATTCTTTGCTACTGATTCGGATGAAAGTGCAAGAGGTGAAAATTTTTCTCTGTAATCAATAGCATCGAAGGCATCTGGCAATATTACATCTGGTTTTACTCCATGTAATTGAACTGATTCACCATTCAAGCGATATAATTTACCGATTGTGATCTTCACCATATCTTTTTCATTACCTGCTCTTGGTGGTTTTTTTGAAAAGGTATCCAGGGAAAACATTTGTTGCATTGTGGCTTTACCATAAGTATTGCTGCCAATGATCACAGCACGATTATAATCCTGAAGCGAAGCAGCTAATACCTCAGAAGCTGAAGCGCTTTGACCATTTACCATCAGCGCCATCGGTCCGTCATAAATAGTTCCGCGGTTCGGATCTTTAAGAAAAGTTACTTTCCCCTCTCTCATCCTTTCACCGGTAAGTGGCCCTTCTTCAATAAAAATTCCTATCATTTCCATTGCTTCGCCCAGGGAGCCGCCCCCATTGAAGCGTACATCCAATATCAAACCATCAATGTTTTCTTTTTTAAGTTTAATTATTTCTTTTGCTACATCATTGGCACAACTTGAACCCGATTCATTTTCCCATTCGGTATAAAATCCAGGTAAAAGAATATAGCCGATCTTTTTTTCTCCTTTTAATACAAAGCCTTTGACAATATTCTCTTCGTTATCGATCTTTTCTTTTCTCAACAACACTATTTTTTGAGAGCCATCGGTTTTTTGAAATTTAAAAACGAGGCGTCCATCAATTGATTGATCTAATATTTCATAAACATCTTCAAGGGGTATCCCGAGCATATCTACTGCCGTCTTTCCTTCCCATTGAAGACTTAATAATACATCGCCTTTATTCAAGTCGCCGGATTTCCACGCTGGTCCACCGGGTATAACATGATCAATAATTATCTCCCCCTTCTCATTTTCATCCAAATCTAATCCGAAGGAAAGCGCCTCACTGCTTAATTCCGCCTGGAATTCTTCTTTACCTTGTGGAGAAAAATAATTTGTATGCGGATCAAAGCAGGTGGCTTCTGAATTAAGATATAATTGCATAATATAGTTAGAATAGCCTTCGGAGTAATCAAGTATTTTTTTAAGAGCCGCAGTTTCAGTTAATCGGACTTTGTCTCTCACTTTGGCTTCTGAATTAGCGATAACAGTTTTGAATATTGTTTTTCCGGTGCTGTCAGTTTCAACTATATCATATAGTTGATCTAATATTCTATACTTTAAATAACGTGACCAGCGATTTGATAAAGAAGCAAGGTCTTTTGCAAAACTGGTGTTCACATCTTTTGATCTTATTACTGTTTCATCTGTTGAAAAGTCAAATGGTTTTTGTGTTTGCCTATTAATAATTGAATCGGCACGAATCAGCGCCTTTTTATATAACGATTCAAAGAGATCAAAAAAGCTCCAGCCCTTTCCCTGCAATTCATCATCAAGTTGAAATTTATAGGCAGAAAGGGCCTTATATTCTGCATCAGTAAATAGTCTTCCGCTTCCGTCTGTTGATCTGATAATTTTATTAAACATGTAGGCTGAAAAGCTATCGTCAACGAGTCGGGGAGAAAAATGATTCAACTCGATCATCCTTTTCAATATAATAGCTTTCTGCTGCAGGGATGAGGATTGAGACCAAAGTATTGTGTTGAATAAAAAGAGGGCTGAAGTGCCCATCGCAACAAATGTTCTTGTCATAGCGAAAGTCGAATGGTTCGTTTGTAAAAGATATAAAATAATTTCGCTGCTCCAAATTATTGTTTAAAACTATGGCCTTTATCATCAATAATGATTGTTGCCACCAGCCTTGTAATTAATAAAATGTATTCAGCGATACTTTGCCAGTAGATTTACTTTAGTGATTTGATTAATGCGGCGTAATTACCCTCAAAAAAATAAAAAAGTTATATTTCCTGCTTGCAATAATTAAGGTCAGATAATATTTTCACATTTCATTGCGTTTCTATATCCTGTTTGAAGATTAACCCTGAAGAAGAAAAACCGTACCTAAGTGAGAAACCTTATTATTCCAATATCTATTGCGTGCCTGTCTGTTGCATTTACTCCTATTCCGGCAAGCCTTCCCACTCCGACTACGGTCATTTCATCACAATATTCAGCTATCGACGGATCATCATCGTTGTATGAAAATATCAATCTGCAGCAATATGGCTTATCCAAAGAAGCATTTGACTACGCCTATAAAGGTTACCAGAATTTATTGAAGAAAAACATGATCAGTCGTTCTGATTATTTAACCATTTGTGATTTCAGCCAACCATCAAGACAAAAAAGATTATACATTATTGATATTGCAAGCAACGAATTAGTATTAAATACTTATGTGGCGCATGGTAAAAATTCAGGCGCTGAATATGCAACAAGATTTTCTAACAGTCCTTCATCCTTGCAAAGCAGCCTTGGTTTTTATATAACGCAAGACACTTATATAGGTGAGCATGGCCTTTCATTAAAAATTAACGGAGTTGACCGCGGTTTTAATGATAAAGCTTCAAGACGTCATATTGTAATACACGGAGCAAACTATATTGATCAAAGCTGGTTACGTCACAGTCCTTTTATGGGCCGCAGCTATGGCTGTCCGGCTGTACCGGCAAATGAATGTTTGACGATCATCAATACAATTAAAAACGGAACCTGTCTTTTCATATATCATCCATACAGGAAATATCTCAAGGGATCAAAAATACTAAACGGCTGATTGGACATATAACAAGGATGGATGATAACAAAAAGCTCAACTTACCCTATGGTTGGGCTTTTTTGTTTTCTACAACTTCCCGATGCTTTGTGAAATGATGATATAACTCATATAAGTCATAATAGCTACTACCAGCCAGCCGATAATCTGTAATATTAATGGATGTCTGTAAAGACCCATCAATCTTTTTTTAGTTACAACTATCAGCATTACAGATAGCGCTATAGGTAATATGAAACCATTCAAAGCTCCGGCAATAACGAGAATAGCCGAAGGTGTTTGATTTAGCAATACAAATA
>Ga0105247_10001557_pt1 | contig 16342 bp, 8 predicted proteins | sample KBSS24metaG_FD_81519 | JGI IMG/M metagenome (GOLD analysis project Ga0105247, IMG submission 81519) | Switchgrass rhizosphere microbial communities from Kellogg Biological Station, Michigan, USA - KBS S2-4 metaG | ecosystem: Host-associated > Plants > Roots > Rhizosphere > Soil | place...
CGGCGGCGGTCTCGATCGCTTTATTGATGGCCGGAGAATCGAGGGCTTTTCCGTCGCCTTTGGCACCGTAAGAACGGATATTGAATACACTGGCTCCGATCGGTGTGCCTTGGGCATACAGTAACCCAAGCGGCTTTGAGACCGGGAAACAGCCCAACATCAGAAAAGCCAGGATTGCCCAAAACGCTGTGTTTTTCTTCATACAGTTGATACAAATTCTCATTTAAGCCGAATGCAGACCAGCTCGAAGGCGTACGAAATCCAATTTTGTCTTGCGAATGTTACCGATAAAAATTAATATTTAAATGCCGGATTGGCAAGGGTGATCCGAACACCAGGTGAAAGAAGTAATTCGCGATCAGCCAATGCCGGAACACACGTTAGAATGGGATCGACTCTTGCAGACATAGCGCGCGAGCTTGGCATTTCAAAGATGACTGTCTCGCGTGCCATTAATAACAATCCGCTGGTAAAGGCTGAGACACGCGAACTGGTTCTTGAAGTTTCGAGGCGTCTGAACTACAGTCCAAATCATTTCGCGAGGGCGCTGGCCACCAATCGATCATTCCTTATCGGGGTAATTGTTCCGGACCTGATGCACTCCTATTTTGCTGAGATCCTTCATGGGATCGGCGAGGTGGCCCGCTCTGCCAAGTTTCAAATTGTAATCGGGAACTCCGAAGAAAATACAGCGGGTGAAATGAATGAGATCGAAGCCCTTCGTTCGCGAACTGACGGTCTGATCATTGCCCCATCCACGCCGCAGGCAAAAGCGGGATCGTACAAGAGGATGATCGACGAAGGAGCAAATATTGTTCTGATCGACCGAACACTCGACGGTCTGGACTGCCCGATGGTCTCAACTGACGACGTTGAGGTAGGCATGCTCGCAACAGAACATCTGATCGGGCTGGGGCACAAGAGGATAGGGCATCTCCGCGGCACGACGACTTCGACGAGTAAGCGACGGCTCGAGGGATATAAACGCGCTCTGGAGAAAAACGAAATTGCGATCGAAAAAGCGCTGATACGTGAATGCGGCCTGATGGAATCGGACGGCTACCGGGCAATGAAGGAATGGCTTGCTGAAGACGACCTGCCGACAGCTGTCTTTGCCGTTAACGATCCGACGGCGATCGGCGCAATGCAGGCAATGGACGAGGCCGGCATTCGCATCGGGGATGAGATCGCCCTGGTCGGAAGCGGAAACATTCATTACGGCGACATGCTCCGCGTGCCGCTTACAACAGTGTCCTGGTCACGAAGCGAGATGGGCAGGTCGGCCGCACGGCTTCTCATCCAACTCATAGAAGAAAAATCCGACGTTACGGGCCAAAAGATCATTCTGTCGCCGACTTTGATCGTTAGAAGATCCTGCGGCGCTAACGGACATGCAAAGGCCTTTGTTCCATAGGTTTTGAGTCTCAAGTCAAAGGCTAAATTGATTTGGTTGCCGATCCCTTGGATATCCGTCCGGCCGGTGCTTGTACGCTATGTCAATTCTCGAACTTCGCGAAATTACAAAGAATTTCGGAGCTACCGCTGCGCTGGCCGGTGTAAGTCTGAACGTCGCAAAAGGTGAAGTTCACGCCCTCATAGGCGAAAACGGAGCCGGGAAGAGCACGTTGATGAATGTGCTGTCGGGAGCGATCCGGCCGGATACGGGTTCGATATTGCTTAAGGGCAGGAAATATGAGCCGACCAACACGCTGGATGCGCGCAAAAACGGAATTACGCTCATCCATCAGGAGCTGATGCTTGCACCGCATCTTTCGGTCGCGGAAAACATCTTGATGGGAATGGAAAAGACCCGGTTTGGCTGGTTGGATCCAAGGAAACTGAATGAGCTTGCCGGGAAGGTCCTCGTCGACTTTGGCCATCCGGATATACAACCGAGTGTTCCGGTCGGAAAGCTTTCCGTTTCGGCACAGCAGGTGGTCGAGATATGTCGGGCGATCGCAGCCCGGTCCGAAGTAATATTGATGGACGAGCCGACAAGCAGCCTGCCGCGTCGTGATGTCGAAAGGCTTTTCGAACAAATTAAAAAGCTCAAGGCCGCAGGCATCAGCGTTGTCTACATCAGTCATTTTCTCGAAGAGATCCGCGAGATCGCCGATAGTTTTACCGTTCTTCGGGACGGAGTGACCGTCGACTCCGGCAAAATAACAGACGTAACGGATGCATTTTTGATCTCGAAGATGGTTGGGCGGGACGTCAACGATCTGTTTCCGCAACGTGAAGCGCTGAAAGATGCACAAACGGTTTTGAGCGTTCAGAACATGTCCGCCCCGCCCATGCTTGAAAGCGCAAGTTTTGAATTGAGGCGAGGTGAAGTTTTTGGGATCGCGGGTTTGATGGGTTCCGGCCGAAGCGCTCTGATTCGCGCGTTGTTCGGGCTCGAAAAAGCAGATTCCGGAACCGTTTCGATCGAAGGAAAACCTGCGAGGCTTAATGCTGTTCCCGGCAATCGAATTACGAACGGGCTTGGCTACGTCAGTGAAGACCGGAAGATCGAAGGACTGGGCCTCACGCTTTCCATCGCCGACAATATTACGCTAACGCGCTATTCGGCATGCTCGAAATTTGGTTGGCTTAGCCGTAATAAGCAAGACAGACAAGCCGCGGATTTGATCGACGATCTTACGATCAAGGCCCCGGACACTCGTCAATCCGTCAGCCAACTCTCCGGCGGAAATCAGCAAAAGGTAACGATCGCCCGCCTGATCCATCAGGATGCAGAGATCCTGCTGCTGGATGAACCGACACGCGGCATCGACATTGGAAGCAAGGCTCAGATATATCAAACGATTGCGGAGCTCGCAGCCAAAGGCAAAGCGATCCTTATGGTGAGTTCTTACTTGCCCGAGTTGTTCGGGATGTGCGATAAATTGGCCGTTATGAGCCGGGGACGGCTGTCGGCCCCAAGACCGATCGCGGAATGGACACCGGAACTGGTTATGCAGGCTTCAATCGGCGCTGGCACAAGATAGATAGATACGGGAACGAAACGATGGAACAGGAGCTAAAGCCTTCGGCATCAACGAACCGTTATTTGCGAAGGTGGGCAACCCTTCTGGGCCCATTTCTTGGTTTGGCGTTGGTCATTGCCGTGTTTGCAGTTTTGACCGGAACCCCTGAGAAGTTTCTCTCTCCGTTCAATATACGCGTAGTTTTATCACAGACAGTGATCGTCGCCATAAGCGCAATTGGCATGACGATCATAATGATCGGCGGCGGAATTGACCTCTCGGTTGGTTCAACCATCGCACTGACAGGCGTTGTTACCGCGCTCGGCGTAAATGCCGGGTTCGATCCGATAATTGCCCTGCTTGCAGGTATTCTTGTTGGGGCTGTCGTAGGCTCAGTTAATGGCCTGACGATCACAGGTCTGCGTGTCGTTCCTTTTATCGCCACGCTCGGAATGCTCGGGGTTGCACGCGGAGCTGCGAAATGGATATCAGGTCAGGAACCTGTCAATACCGCTCCAACCTGGATCAACAATCTCGTCGTGACATTTCCCGACCCACCATGGCTGATGCTCGCGCCGGGTGTCTGGATCGCGCTCGTGTTGGCGATAATAGCAACGATCGTACTTAGAAACACGGTGTTTGGCCGAAGAGTTTTTGCCGTTGGCTCCAACGAGGCTGCGGCCCGCGCCTGTGGCATTTCGACAAACAGGATAAGGATCGCGGTCTATGCGCTCGCCGGCGCGTTCTTTGGCCTTGCCGGTGTAATGCAGATGTCGCGACTTCGGCAGGGCGACCCGACTGTCGCAGCCGGTGCAGAACTTGATGTGATCGCTGCGGTAGTTATAGGCGGCGGAAGTCTCAACGGCGGCCAGGGAACTATTCTCGGATCGATGATAGGGGCCTTGATAATGGCCTTCCTTCGCAATGGATGTCAGCAGATGGGCTGGCCGAATTTTATTCAGGAAATTATCATCGGAACGATTATCGTAGCAGCCGTAGCCGTTGACCAGCTTCGCCGTAAGCAGCTTTAGATATTCCTCTTGGATAGACTCTTTTTGTAACAATCCGACTCTTTTTGACACTAAGTCCGAAATTCTAATTGACATCATTTGAAAAAAATGTTATCGGTAAATATCCATTTGTTAGCGGTAACAAAGCCCACTTTGCTTTCATGTATTTTGAATGATCTTTTATTTGGTCGGTGCTGAAGCTTTCTCTTACGGAACTTGAACGAGGTATCGGAAGTGATCAGGGCTAGGGGCCCTACTGTGGTCAGAGCCTATCAATTTTGAAATTTCTTTCGAATCGTATAGCTGAATAACCCAAATTTGGCCCACCAAGCAATAAGAGTTGGTAATACCAATTTTCGACCGTGAAATTGAGGCGTATTTTTCGCTTTGCAAATAACCAGAAGTGCTCGGGTAGGACTTTGACTGCTTTGGTTAACCTATCTATCCCGTCGAGCCAGTTGCGAATTTCTGACTATTTTCTCAGGAGGTCTTCAATGTCCATTTTCAGATTGGTTGGCGCGATCATTCTTTTTTGCGCGGTTGTTTTTTTGTTTTCGGGGCCATCAGTCTCCGCTCAGAGCATTACCGGCAGTATTTCCGGAACGGTAACGGACCCGAATGGCGGTATTATTCCGGGCGCAAACATTACCGTCACTTATTTACAGACCGGAGCAACGCGCAGCGATGTTACGAACGATGAGGGTCGATTTACGTTTGCGGCTCTTCAACCGGGTGTTTACACCGTCAAGATCGAGCATCAGGGGTTTCAGACCCTTTTACGGCAGAACACCGTGCTTTCCGCGAACGAGAATTTAGCTCTTGGCATTCTGGCCCTCGAGACGGGAAACGTAAATGAAACCGTTACCGTCGACGGCAGAGGTGCGGTGGTCGAACTTGAAAGCAGTGATCTAACGGCACGGCTGACTTCCGACCAGATCGATCTGATCTCGACAAAGGGCCGCGACATAACGTCGCTGCTTCGACTGATCCCTGGAACGACCAATGAAAATGACGTTGAGTCGGTTGGTGAGGGTTTCGGTACTGATCTGCCTTTTGTTTCTGGCCAACGGGGACGTTCGACTGTACCCACGGTCGACGGATTAAATGCTGGCGAGCCGAGTGGTTCGAACAAACTCAGTATGACCATAAACCAGGATGCAGTTTCCGAGGTCAAGATCCTGCGCAATAACTATGCGGCGGAATATGGAAATAACGGTGGAGCTATTATTAACCTCGTTACTAAAGGAGGAAGTAAACAGTATCGGGGTACAGCCTATTACTTCCTTCGCAACGAGGCTCTAAATGCAAGCCCATTTTTCATTAATCAGTCGGGCCTGCCCAAGCCCCTTTATCGCCATAACATCTGGGGTTTTAATTTTGGTGGGCCATTGCCCCTACTGCGGTTTGGCGAAACGGATAAAATGTTCGTAAAGGATAAAGCCTTCTTTTTCTTCTCGTACGAAAAACCCCATACAATAACCCCAACGAATCCTATCTTTGTAACGGTGCCTACGGCCCTTGAGCGGTCAGGAGATTTTTCGCAATCATTGAACTCCAGTGGGCAGCCTTTTTTTATCGCGGATCCACTTTTAGCTGCTGCCCCCAATAATTTACCGTGTTCATCAAGCGATACTCGGGGCTGTTTCACGGATCCGTCACGCGCAACCGCGAGCAATCCAACGGGCTTAAACATTATTCCGCTAAACCGATTCAATCCAAGCACCGCGTCGCTGCTAAATATTTTCCCTTTACCTAATGCCAATGCTCGCGCCGCAAACGGTTCGCTAATCTACAACTTTGTGGCCCAGAGAAGCGTTGATGTTCCGAAGAGAAGCATGCTTATCCGTTTTGATTTCAAGCCGACACGCAATGACAGCATCTTTTGGAAAGAACAGTGGTTTACATCAGACAACGTAGGGTTCGGGACATCTGGGTGGCCGAGCGGCGATCAAAATCGTTGGGGGATCCTTTCACATTACCTCTATAGAGATGGCGGCTGGTCCGCCAACTGGGCGCACGTTTTCGGTCAGAACATAGTTAATGAGTTCAATTTCGGGATGCGTCATGACTCCGAAGGATTCATCCCGGATGACTCGATCTTGCCATTGATCAGTCGTGCAGAGCAGAATTTCAATGCTCCGCAGCTGTTTCCCGAAAATAATACTCTCGGAGCAATTCCGCGGGTGACAAGTTGGAGCGGCGTACCAGGTACGCCAGCGCAGATCAACTGGCTTACCCGTTGGGGCGAAACTGGAAACGATTATGTTCGCCCGTCGTTCTCGGACAATCTTTCCTATCTGCACGGGAAACACAGCTTTAAGTTTGGTATGTACCTCGAGCGATTGCTTAATAGCGAGGCGGCCGGCAGTAATTGGTCGGGAACGTTTAGCTTTACGAACAGCACGAGCGGCGGATGGAGCGCTGCGGCCGGGAATACAGGCTACCCGTATGCGAATGCGCTGCTGGGCAACTTTCAAAGTTATTCCGAGGACCAATTTCGACCGCACACCAATATTGAACAGGATATGGTGCAGTGGTACGGACAGGACCAATGGAAGCTCAATCGACGTTTTTCTCTAAGCTATGGAATGCGCTTTGGATGGCATACTCCGTTCTATCAAAGAAACGGCATTGGCTCAAGTTTTGATCCAAGCTTGTATGACACCGCAAATCCTCAACGGTTCTATGTGCCGGTTTGCACTGCACCTATTGCAACCTGGACCCCTGGAACCACTTTAGCAGCCTGCCCAACCGGTAATCAGTTCGCCGTAGACCCTGCGAATCCAAGTGTTAGATTAAATCGCAACCTTGCACGCAGCTATGTTCCCGGATCGGGCGACATCCTAAATGGCGTCCAGCTCGCTAGGGATCCGAATACTCCGAAAGGGTACAGAGAATTTAGCCGAGCAGTCGACCTGGAACCACGTATCGGCTTTGCTTACGATCTTACAGGCAAGGCCAAGACGGTTTTGCGGGCAATGGTTGGCGTCTACCATACGCCGCGTGCCGGCGGCGGCACGACGGGCGATCTCACCGGCAACCCCCCGGAGCAGAGAGGTTGGACGGTAACGAATGGAAACATCAATAACCTCGAAGCTCTCTTGGCGCAAGTAAGGGCGTCGGCACCCATCCAGCCGTGGGGCGCGGTAAGAGGCCTTGAAAAGCAAACTCATACACCGGAGATCTACAACTGGTCCATTGGTGTCCAACACGATATTGGTTGGGGTACCGTGATAGAGGCGAGTTACGTCGGGTCAAGAGCCAGGTGGTTAGGTGAACAGCGCGACATAAATCAGATTCCGGACGAGGCGAGATTCGTAAACTGTACTTTGGCCGCGACGCTCGGCGTTCCCTGTCATCCTGAGAACCGGGATCCTGCAGTCGCATTAAGCCCAACCAACATTACGACCGGGGCGCTGAATGATGACTTCCTGCGTGAGTTTATGGGTTACGGCGACGCGATCAATTATGTAACATTTTCCGGCAATTCGCGTTATGACTCGTTACAGGTTCAGATGAATCGCCGGTACACGAAAGGATTCCAATACGGCGTTGCGTATACATGGTCGAAATCGACGGACGTCACAAGTGACGATCGGGACGGATTGGTTTTTGCGACCGGAACCGCACTCGGTGGACGTGACTACAATCGATTCAATCACACTGCGTCCGATTTCGATCAGCGACATGTATTTGCCGTTAACTACATCTGGGAGGTTCCTTTCTTTAACAAAGGCGGCAACAATTTTATAAGAGCTATACTCGGCGGTTGGATAGTTTCAGGTACCACATCGTTTGCTACTGGAAAACCGAAAGATGTAACCGTCTCCTACTCCAGTACCTCAGTTAGCGTCAGCAATAATCAGCCATGCCCGGTGGGATCAATTGCCGGAACAGCTGGTCCAACAACCACCACCTGCACGCCTATAACCGATTTCACCGGTGGTTCACTCAATGCCTTACCTTTCGTGACATGCGATCCGACAAAGATGGACGGTGTAAACGGCGAGGGAACCCCGCTTTTCCTGAACGTCGACTGTTTTAGCAGACCCACCAAACTTGGCGACATCGGCGATCCAATGAGAAATCTTGCACGGCGTCCGAATATCTTCAATAGCGATATTGCCTTGTTTAAGAATTTCAAGTGGGGAGAACGGCGTTCGATTCAATTGAGATGGGAGACCTACAACATATTCAATCAGAGCAACTTTAGTGACATCGATTCCGGTCTGACCTACGGACTGGTTCGGCTTTCAACCCGTCCGGTCACGACTCAGGATCCTTGCAATGCAAGCAACATTTGTACGGCTCAATATCAGCAGACCAATCCTCGTTTTGGAGCTGCGATCGCCGCACGTTCTCCGCGCGTAATGCAGGCGTCGATCCGCATCAACTTCTAAAGGAACCGTAAAGAGGCCTTTTTTCGTTTGGAGAAGAGGTCTCTTTCAAGCTGACGTATGCGCACGGTTCTTCGGGAGGCCACTATTTTTTTCACGATTTCCTTCCCTTAGCGTAATTTTATGTTGACAGCCTGGGGGGAATAATGTTATCGGTAAATATCAGTTTGTTAGCGGTAACAATTTAGAGAGGTTCCAAGCGGGTTTGATCGCATTCTCCCTTAGATAATTGGTATTACCAATTAAATGAGTTCAAGAATTGTTTAAGTCAACGCCGGAAAGCAAGTGTATTCATTAGTCGGCGGTCCAAGGTGGAAGTAATTTACGAAGTTGCTAGGGCTGTGTCCGCACGGTGAACTAATTCCACGGCATTCTAACCTTTCCAATTTTAGGAGGTCGTCAATGTCCACGTTCAAATCTCTTGAAGCAAAGGTGCTGTTCAGCGTATTTATCATCCTGTTTTTGGGTGTCGCCGGACGGCCACAATCAATCACGGGAACAATCTCGGGAACAGTAACGGACCCGAATGGTGGCGTAATCCCAGGTGCAAGCATAACTCTGACGTATCTGAAAACGGGAGCAAAGCGCAGCTCAGTTACAAGCGAAGAGGGCCGGTTTGCATTTTCTGCGGTCCAACCTGGTGCGTATACCGTAAAGATCGAACATCAAGGTTTTCAAACGATGCTTCGTGAAAATACCGTTCTTGCCGCGAACGAGGATTTAGCTCTTGGTGAGATCGTGATGGCAACGGGCAGCGTAAGCGAAACGGTGACTATAACAAGCTCGGGAGCCACTGTTGAGACGGAAACCAGCAATCTATCTGCTCGGTTGACATCCGATCAAATTTCGTTGATATCGACAAAAGGACGTGATTTCACGTCTCTCTTGCGACTCTTGCCTGGAACGTCAAACAATGATGACATCGAAGCCGTCGGTGAGGGCTTCGGCACCGACCTACCAAACATTTCCGGTCAACGAGGGCGTACGACCGTCACCTCAATTGATGGGCTGAACGCCAGCGAACCGAGCGGTTCAAACAAGGTCAGCATGTCGATAAATCAGGATGCGGTCGGCGAGGTCCAGGTTTTGCGTAACAACTATGGAGCCGAATACGGAAACAATGGCGGTGCTCTTATCAACGTGGTCACAAAGGGCGGCGGCAAGGACTACCGCGGCAGCGCATATTACTTTTTGCGAAACGAGGCACTCAACGCCAACAGTTTCTTTAACAACAAGGCCCGTCTTGTTAGACCGCTTTATCGTCATAATATCTGGGGTTTCAATGGCGGTGGTCCCTTGCCGCTTCCCCACTTTGGCGAAGGTGGTCCGCTCTTGATAAGAGATAAAGCCTTTTTCTTTTTTTCGTATGAGAAACCGCACAGCATAACGCCGCAGGATCCACGGTTTGTGACTATGCCCACCGCGCTGGAACGGGTTGGTGACTTCTCGCAATCTATTAATTCTACAAACCAAACGGTATTTATTCGCGATCCGCAGATTCTGCCAGTCGTAACGAACGACTGCAGCTCTTTAAATCAGAGTGCCTGCTTCCATGACCCGTCGCGGGCAACGCCGTCAAACCCAACCGGCTTGAACATAATTCCAATATCACGCTTCAATTCGAGCGGGATTGCTCTTCTAAAATATTTCCCTCTGCCCAACACATCCGGTTCAACAGCTTTCAATTATGTCGTTCAAAGTCCTCAGGACGTGCCAAAACGAAGCATGTTGCTTCGATTTGACGTAAAACCGACAAATAAAGACAGTATTTACTGGAAATATCAGTGGTGGACGTCCGACAACGAAGGAACGGGCACCTCAGGATGGCCTGGGGGAGACAATAACCGATGGGGCATCAGCTCCCATTACTTGTATAAGGACAATGGTTGGTCTGCGAATTGGGTTCATATCTTCAGCTCGAGCGTGGTAAATGAATTCAATTTCGGTATGCGCCATGACAGTGAAGGATTCATACCGTCGGACGGATTTGTTGAAGGTTTGCAAAGGAGTGCATTGAACTACTCTGCTCCCCAGCTCTTTCCTGCAAACAACACACTAGGTACGATCCCGCGAGCAACGGGCTGGGGAGGAGTGCGCGGTACTAACCCGGCGAATATTAACTGGCTTGACCGTTGGGGTGAGGTTGGCAACGACTATATTAAGCCGTCGTTCGCCGACAATCTGACGGTCACCCACGGAGACCACACTCTCAAATTCGGAGTATACTTTGAGCGGGTACGGAACGGTGAGGCTCCCGGAGGGCAATGGTCAGGCGTATTCAATTTTTCGTCTAATGACCTTACTGCATACCCACTGGCCCAGGGAAATACTGGTTATGCTTACGCTAACGCGGTCATTGGCAACTTCCGGAACTACCAGGAAGCATCGGGTCGACCGTTTACCAACCTTGAGCTCAGGCTTTTTCAATGGTACGCATCCGATCAGTGGAAAGCTAATAAAAGATGGACTCTTAACTATGGGGTTCGTTTCGGATATCATTCACCGTTTTTCCAAGTTGATGGACAAGGCTCGAACTTTGACCCATCGCTCTTTAATCCAGCTAATGCAGTAGCCTTGTACGAGAGTGCGTGCGCGGTTGCGTTTACTCCCCCTGCTACGTGCCCCGCAGCTAGCCGGCGAGCCAGGAATCCGATAACGGGACAGCTCATCCCATTAACCGGAACCAATGCTGGGCTTGTAGGGGCAATAGTTCCGGGAAGCGGAAGCGCCACAAATGGATTAGCGCTAGGAACCGACCCAAACACACCATTGGGATTCAGAACGACAAGGCCTATTGATATCGAGCCGCGTGTAGGGTTTGCATGGGACATTTTTGGTAAAGGCATGACGGTGCTTCGTGGGATGGGCGGAATCTATCATGCTCCGCGCGTAGGCGGGGGAACGACCGGTGGCAATCTTGTCAACAACCCACCCGCTAGCCGGACGGTGAGTATTGATTTTGGAAACATTGACCAGCTTGCGAATTTAACGGGAACCGCCCTTTTCAGGCCGACCGCATTGAATGCTGTTGAGGTAAGCTCCCATACTCCCGAAACGTATAACTTCTCCCTTGGAGTTCAACAAGATATCGGCTTTAAGACCGTCTTGGAAATTAGTTATGTTGGATCGTTCAGCCGATGGCTCGGGGAACTGAGGAACATAAACGGCATCCCGGACGGGGCGAAGCTAGGAACTAATAACGTCGACCCTATTACTGGGGCCCGTTTTGGTGATGATTTCCTACGTCCGTATCGTGGATATGGCAACATCAATTTGATCTCGTGGTCCGGTACTTCAAAATATAACGGGCTGCAGGTTCAGGCGAACCGGCGGTATGCCATCGGCTTTCAGTTTGGAGCAGCCTATACCTATTCGAAATCGTTCGACTACGCGAACGACGATTCGTCGGACGTCTTTAACTCCCGTCCATATAAGGATTTCAACTACGGTCCCTCGGATTTTGATCAGGCGCACATACTAACCGTCAACTATATATGGGATTTGCCGAGACTTAGCAAGTTTTGGACGAACCGTTTTGTTAAAGCGTTCTTCGATGATTGGCAAATTTCTGGCACCACATCTTATGCCACCGGAAAGCCAAAAATCTTCGCAAACGGACCCTCCGGATCGGGCTTGACCTGGGCTTACAATGCCGGGACAGCAACGATAACGGCGGGGCAAACCTGTCCTGCCGGGACGACACAGACGTCGGCGACAGTTTGCGCGATGATTACGGACTTTACTGGAGGGACTGTTAACGCTCGACCCACATTGACGTGCGATCCAAATAAAGGTGCAACTGGCGCGGACGCCACTGGCTCGCCCTATGTGATAAACGTTTCTTGTTTCTCGGCACCTACTGCGCTTGGCCAGATCGGTAACTTGGGGAGAAATTCGATTCGGCTTCCCGCGATTCTTAATACGGACCTCGCGGTTTTTAAGAATTTCCGTGTCGGTGAGAGTCGAAGCATACAATTGCGGTGGGAGACATACAATCTCTTTAATCGAACGAATTTCAAGGACATTAACGGCGTAATGACCTTCGGCGTGGTTCAAGTTAAGACCGGGGCCCAGCAACCTAGTGACCTCTGCACCGCGACTGGTGTTACGTGCACCGCGGTCGTCCGACAGACCAGTAATACATTTGGAACAGCCAATAGCGCGCGTTCGCCACGTGTAATGCAGGCGTCGATAAGGATCAACTTCTAGCGTGCATTATTAATCCGGCTCTTGTAGATAATCGATCTGGGTACTCATAAAATCGCATTGTAATCAAGATAGGCCGTCGCAGTTTGTGCGGCGTGGTTTCCGCGGGTGGGCGGGAGATACCTGAAACTAAATCATGGGCAAAATTTCAAGACGGGATTGTTTGAAGTTTATTGGTGCAGGTGCGGGTGCGGCAGCTATGGTGGGATCGGGAGTTTCCCCTATTTCCCCCCAAAATCCCCAAAACCTAGGGGACGAGACCGCTGAGCAAAAAGCCGATCGTGCACGCCGAATGAAATGGTGGCATGAGGCAAAGTTCGGGATGTTTATTCACTGGGGGCTTTACAGCGTCCTCGGACGGCATGAATGGGTAATGGAGATGGAAGGCATTCCTGCTCAGGAATACCAGCAGCTTGCCAAACAATTCAATCCCAGGCCGAACGCAGCCAGGGAATGGGCAAAGCTCGCTAAACATGCTGGTCAGCGGTACATGGTGATGACGACTAAGCATCACGAAGGCTTTTGTTTGTTCGACACTAAGACGACCGACTATTGCGCGCCAAAACAAGCCGCCGGACGCGACCTTGTTAAAGAATTTGTTGAGGCCGCTCGTGCTGAAGGCCTTCGCGTCGGATTTTATTATTCCTTGATGGACTGGCACCATCCCGATGGCGCGCGCTGCGCAACTGATGAGTCGGCCCGCCGACGGTTTGTCGATTATGTTCATACGCATATCCGCGAATTGATGACAAATTACGGCAAGATCGACATCCTTTGGTACGACGTTTCGTGGCCGCTCGATGTAAAAGGTTGGGAATCAGAAAAAATGAACAAGATGGTTTTCGAGCTTCAGCCGGACATTGTTGTTAACAACCGAAACAAATTACCAGGTGATTTTGCTACGCCCGAGCAGCGAATCGAGGCGGCGGATGCAGGCCGGGCATGGGAAGCATGCATGACGATGAATGACAGTTGGGGATATCACAAAGCAGACGATGCATGGAAAACGCCAAAACAAGTAATCCGCAATTTAATCACGTGCGCTCATGATGGCGGCAACTACCTCATCAATATCGGCCCGAAGCCTGACGGTTCGATACCAGAGGAATCGGTAAAGATACTGACGACGGTTGGAGATTGGATGGGCAAGAATGGTGCCGCCCTTTATGGAGCCGACGCGTGTCAGCCGACCCGCTGTCGTTTTGGCAGTTTTAGCCGGCACGGCAATACGCTTTTTCTACACATTCAATCATGGCCGGGCAGCACGGTCGCGCTTGCGGGTCTAAAGAATAAGGTGACGTCCGCGAAACTGTTTGCAACGGGGAAGAAGGTTGATTTCGAACAGGACGAGTACAGAGTGCAGTTTAAAGGGCTTCCGGAAAAGTCACCCGACTATCCCTTGACCACGATCGCGATCGAATGCGATTCGGTCCCGAACCAGGACAATATTTTTGTGCGAAATCGTGAGCGGGGAACTGTTTAGGGTTAAGAATCTTCGACCTTGCCAAGGAACGCAATGCTAGTGATTCCGGGTGGACTCGAAGTAACTTTTCACCGTCGTCAATTCGTTTATCTGCGTTGCGTTTCGATCAACAAAAAAAGGGGTAATCATGTCATTAGTTTCACGTTCTTTCAAAAGATCCGGCTTCATCTCTATTGTTCTTTTCGGAAGCTGTCTCCTATGCTCGTTCGTTCGCGGCCAGCAACTTGCTCCTTTCGACTCAACGAAGCTGTCAGCCGACGAATTAAGAGAAAAAAGGCTCAAGTGGTTTCGAGAAGCTCGCTTCGGCATGATGATTCACTGGGGTCTTTACTCGGTGCCGGCAGGCGAGTGGAAGGGGAAGCTTATCCCCGGTTTAGGTGAATGGATAATGAACCGCGGCAAGATTCCGGTCGGGGAGTACGAGCAGCTTTCAAAACAATTCGATCCCGAGAAATTCAACGCGGCTGAGATCGTTCGTTTGGCAAAAGATGCCGGGATGAAATACATCGTCATCACCTCGAAACACCACGATGGCTTTGCAATGTATCACTCGACGGTGAGCAAATACAATATCTATGACGCAACTCCTTTTAAGCGTGATCCGATGAAAGAGCTTGCTGACGCAGCCCAAAAGGTAGGGATCAAGCTCTGTTTTTATTATTCGCAGACTCAGGATTGGCACGAGCCCGATGCTGTCGGCAATGATTGGGATTTCAAAGACGATAGCAAGAAAGACTTTGCCAAATATCTTAAAGAAAAGGTTGAGCCACAGGTCACTGAGTTGCTGACGAACTACGGGCCGATCGGTCTTATTTGGTTTGACACGCCGCGAAATATCACCAAGGAGCAAAGTCAGGAACTTGTCGATCTTGTGCACAAGCTTCAGCCCGATTGTCTAGTGAGCGGCCGCGTTGGCCACGGACTCGGTGACTACGATTCGGCCGGCGATAATCAGATCAGCGTCGGCCAGGTTAAGCGGGACTGGGAAACTCCCGTTACGATGAACGACACATGGGGATTCAAAAAAGACGACACGAACTGGAAGCCGACGTCCATCCTGATCCGACAGCTTGTTCAGGTGGCGAGCCGGGGTGGGAATTATTTACTGAATGTTGGCCCTACTTCAGAAGGACTCATTCCACAGCCAAGCGTCGACCGGCTGAAGGAAGTGGGCTCATGGCTTAAGATGAACAGCGAATCTGTATACGGAACGGGCCCGAGTCCATTTTCCTACGAGCTTCCTTGGGGAATCATCACGACCAAACCGGGCAAGGTATACCTCCATGTCTTCGACTGGCCCCAGAATGGCCTCGTGCTCTTCGGCCTCAAAAACAAGGTCAAGAGAGCTTATCTTCTAGCGGGCAATGTAAAACTGAAATTCACACAAAGGAACGACAGCATGGCGGATCATTATGCCGTTTCAATGGCGCTGCCGACAGCGGCACCAGACAAGAATGATTCGGTGATCGTGCTGGACACGGAAGGTGACGTGTCGGTCGATCCTGCCCTGATGCAGCAACCGGACGGCAGCGTGACGCTCCCTGCGTTTCTCTCGAACGTCCACAAGGCTGCGGGGGAAGAAGGGTTACGCTTTGACAGCCGCGGCGTGGCCGAACGTTGGCTGAATAAAAACGAATGGGTCGACTGGAACTATAAGATCTCAAAACCCGGGGACTTCGACATAGTTGTTCTCACCTCCGAACAAAAATACGGACGTGATTGGGAAGGCGGTCACTCGGTGACTCTTGAAACCGCCGGGCAAAAACTAACGGCAAAGATCGAAAACAATCGAAAGGAAGAAAATCCCACTAACCCGTACTGGAAGTACGTCATATCCAAAATGGGCCGCGTGACGATAGATAAGCCGGGACAGTATACGCTTTCGCTAAAACCTGAAACGATACTCGCCGACAAGAAGCTCGGACTCACGCTCGTCTCAGTGAAACTGGTACCCGCAGGGAAAAACTAAGATGGGAGTCATGAACGCCTCGAAGTTAGTCGCGGCGCTTGTTACAACAATAATTGCCACAAACTTTGTTTTCGCGCGCGGCACCGACTGGTCGATGACGGTTGTCGACTCGACGATAAAGCGCTACCCGACCGCCGAATCGTTAAAAGGTTGGGGATATGCGAAATCACTTTATCTCTATGGCGAATATTTGGTTTATTTGAGAACAAAGTACAAGAAATACCTGCATCACGTTAAAGACTGGATCGATCTGAATAACGATAAAAAGAGCAAGAAAAATCGCATAATCAACACTATGGATTACTAGA
>Ga0105247_10001558_pt1 | contig 16340 bp, 16 predicted proteins | sample KBSS24metaG_FD_81519 | JGI IMG/M metagenome (GOLD analysis project Ga0105247, IMG submission 81519) | Switchgrass rhizosphere microbial communities from Kellogg Biological Station, Michigan, USA - KBS S2-4 metaG | ecosystem: Host-associated > Plants > Roots > Rhizosphere > Soil | place...
GATCTCACCGGCCGCCGCAACTTCCATTACCTCAACGCCGAGACCGAGGCGATCGAGGGCGGCTGGGAGAACTTCGGCGACATGGGATGGCTGGACGAGGACGGCTATCTCTACCTCGCCGACCGCGCGAAGGACATGATCCGCGGGGCCGACGGCCTCATCGCTCCGTTACCCATCGAGGGTGCGATCGAACTCCATCCCGCCGTCCGTTCCGCGGTCGTCATCGGCCTGCCGTCGGGCGACGGTGAGCGCGTCCACGCGATCGTCGACACGGCAGGCGAGCAGGTCGATGAGGCCGACCTGCGCCGGATGCTCGCCGAGTGGTTCCCGGACGTACGGGTACCGGATACTTGGGAGTGGACAGACGCACCGCTGCGCGATCTCGCCGGTAAGGCTCAGCGCCTCCGGCTTCGCGCGGCCCGCTACCTCAGTAGCCAGCCGGAACCAGCGGGCTGACGTCCTCTCCCGCCATCATGCGGCCCCGGACTCACTGTCCAATGACGCGTTGCGATGTGGGCTCACTCGAACTCGTTACAAGTTACAAGCCTGCTAAAGACCGGTAGTGCCGTCGATGAGTTCGCGCAACAGGTCGGCGTGGCCGTTGTGTCGTGCGTATTCTTGGATCATCTGGTGGTAGATCGACCTTAAGGTGACTGGTCGCCCACGCCATTTGCTTTGGAAGTCGAGCGAAAGCTGCGCGGCGTGTGCGCGGCTGACTTCACATTCCCGCTGCCAGGTCTTCAGGTCGGAAGTCCATTCAGAACCTGCGGGTACAACCAGCGTGTCGCCGACTTCTTTCGATTCAGGCCAGATGTCTGGACCGTCAAGATCTCCGGCGAGGATCCGCCCGAACCAGTTGCGTTCGGCCTCGGCGATGTGACGAACAAGGCCGTGTAGTGAGAGCAGCGAGGTCGGGATCGGGCGGAGGAGCACTTGTTCATCGCTGAGCCCCTCGCATTTGACAAGCAGGGTTGCGCGATGAAATTCCAGCCATGCCTCAAGCAGAGATCGCTCGTCCGTGAGATGGACTGGACGTCGGCGTGTCGGTCTAGTCAACTCGCCGCTTGCCTGGCTTGATACGACGGGGCGAATGCTCGATCAATGAGGTCGCGGTCGGCTGCGAGCTTGGGGCGCTGCATCTCATACAAGCCTGGTGTCTCGGACCATGTTATGACGGCATCCCATAGGCGGCCGGCCGCTTCGCCGGTCGGAGCCTCCACAAGCACAGGGCCAAAGATGACCTGATCATTGACCACCAAAGTGGGAACGCCGAATGCGCCCCTGTTTGTTGCGGCTTGATGTTCTGCGCGCACGATCTCGGTGGTGGCCGGGTCGGCCACAGCCGCGTCAACCATGTCTGGATCCCAACCGAGTTCGGCTACTGTGGCTCGAGCGCCATCGCGTGTGTGCACTGGGAACCCTTCCTCGTGATAGCGCCGACCGGCTACGGCGTAGTAGCGATCGACGGCAATGTTGCCACCCATTTCTCTGCGCGCGTAGGCGGCGATGCGTAGCAGCGACCACGAGTAGGACCACGGTCGCTCCCACGGGTGCTTCTTGCCCTCTTGCCAATTCTGTTCCTCAAGCGAGAACACCCGCCACTCAACGCTGAGACCACGTACGGCGGCGGCCTCGCGAATCCACTTGCTGCCTTGGTACGCCCACGGGCACATGACATCGAAGTGGAAGATCACTGCACTGGTCATAGTGGAAACCTTCCCTCCTTAAGCAAGTCCAATGGTTCTAATACGCATCTGCGTGTCTGGGCGCCGGCGAGGCCACCATTCCATTCTGAATCGGCACCCGAGTCTTTGCTTCTGCATCAGTGGTCCGACGTTGGTGCTTCCGGCGGACAGCGTGGTATCGACGAACAGGACCTCGATGCCTACCGCCTTGGCAGACTCCACAGCGTTCCTGGGGCCCCGTACCGAGTTCGGACTGTTGCCGTAGCCGATGGTGGCGAGCTTAGTGACGCTACGTTCCTTGAAATAGTCGCCGAGAGTCGTGCTGACGTTCCCCTGGTCGCCATAGCCGTAGACGTCGAAGAGGTTCGTCGTGCTCGGGTCGAACTTGGCGTAACTGGAGGCGAAATTGCCAGTCAGTGAGGTGGCGACGCCGACCTTGATCGGTTGTCTGGCCGGGGTGGCAGGGCCACTTGTCTCGCTGCCACCGGTAGATTGCTCCGCTGAAGGGGTGCCGGAGGTGTCGTGTCCAGACGAACTACAAGCAGCCAGGGTCAGCGGTCCTGCCACCGCCATTGCCAGGACTGAACCGCGTTGATACCGCACGGGCCACCTCGCTGTGTCTAGGTCAATTAGGCTGATGTAAGGAACTTACACGTGTAAATCACCAATTCAAATAGCGGTGTTGTTACTTTGCCGGTCTTTCTGGCGGCGTGTTTGCCGCACGCGCACTTAGGAGAAGGCGGGTAGCTGCACCCATCCGGCTCCGGCTGAGGAGGCGCGCGCAGCGTCGATGACGGCTTGGGCGCGCCAGCCGTCGCGGAAGGTGGCGTTGGGAGTGGGCTTGCCTTGGAAGGCGGGTAGCCAGTCCTCCAACATCAGCGCCATGCCGAGGATCATGTTGCGTGAGCGACTGGGGGGTAGTTCTGGGTTGGTGCGGGGCAGTCGCTCCGGCCCCGGCCACGGTGTTAGGGACTCATCGCCGGCGACGGCGAATTTGATGTCGGGGGCAGGCAGCCCCCCGGTGAGGGTGGCGGTGCCGTCTGCACCGAAGGCCTCAAAGGTGAAGGTGGCGGGAACGCCGGCGCCGACGACAGAGCAGCTGACTTCGGCGCTCATTCCGTTGGTCAAACGCAGGATGAGGATGGTGGTGTCGTCGGCGGTCACCTGCACCTCGGTGCCGTCGGCGAGGGTGACCGTGGGGATGGTGGTGCGTACGTCGGCACACACGGCAACCGGGTCGCCGAACATGGCGCAGATCCAGTCGATGTCGTGCGAGAGCATCCCAGCGAGGTATCCACCGCCTGCTTTCAGGTCGTACATCCACGCCGACTGTGGCTTGTGCGTGGGGTGCCACATGCTACCGCTCTGCACAAGCCGGCTGCAATAAGGAGTTCCGAGTCTGCCGTCGCGTACAAAATCCCAGATGGGCAGGCGTTCAGGTCCCCAGCGCAGCTCGAAGCAACAGGCGGTGGCCAGTCCACTCTGTTCAGCCGCGGTGACCATCTCCTCGGCCTGCGCGGCGGTGATCGCCAGCGGCTTCTCACATAGGACGTGCTTGCCGGCGTTCAAAGCGGCGATGGTCATCGGATGGTGCAGGGCGGCCGGCGAGGCGATGGAGATGACATCTAGGTCGGGACGCTGGACAAAGGACTCCCATGACTGTGTGGTGCCCTCGACGTCGAGCTTCGCAGCGGACTTGTCGACCTTCTCAGGATTGCGCGCGCAGATAGCGGCAAGCTCGTACTCCGGCACCAGCTGAAACGCCGGGCCGTGCACGAGGGTGCCCCAACCAGTACCGATGATCCCGACTCGCAACGACGTCATGTCTTCTCCTCTCGTCGTGGTTCTAAGCGGCGACAGCGCGGTTTCACCCTCCCGTCGTTGGCCCGAGACTCAGTTGGCGAGAACCGCGCGTGCGCCGTCAAATCAAGATGCGTTTACCGGGGTGCACGGGTGCTGGATGTCTTTGCGGTACTGACTCGTGTAAGTTTCCTGATGTTTCGTTGCTTGGTCAAGCTGCATTCGTCGGCCGAAGCGCTCCCTGGCTGACCGTGGACAGGAGATTTCATGGCAAACGGCGAGCTGGCGGCGTGGCCGCTGGATCCTCGTGATCGCGACCTGCTGCGAGGCAGAGTAGCGATCGTCACTGGTGCGGGTCGGGGCATCGGTCGTGAGCATGCCAAACGACTGGCTCAGCTCGGAGCCCTCGTCGTGGTTCAGGACCGCAACGACCCAAGCAGCGTGGTCGAGGAGATCCGCCAAGCCGGTGGAGAGGCCAGCGCAGCGGTGGGCGACATCGCCGACTGGACGTTCGCCGAGTCCGTCGTCCAGCACGCTGTGGCCACGTTCGGCTCGCTACATGTGCTCGTCAACAATGCCGGCGTTCTCGCCGAGACACTCCTGGCCGACATGAGTGAAGAGGAGTTCGACCACGTCACGCGCGTCAATCTGAAGGGCACGTTCGCTCCGACGCGAGCTGCTGTTGCCTGGTGGCTGCGGGCAGGGACTCGGTCGGCCGGCGAGGATGTCTGTGTCGTCAGCACGACGTCGGGCGCTGGCTTGCTCGGCAACCCCGGCCAGATGCACTACGGTGCCGCCAAAGCGGGCGTGGCGGCGATGACGACGATTGCCGCAGTCGAACTTGCAGGAACAGGCATCAGACTCAACGCCATCGGGCCGGCGGCTCGCACTTCGATGTCAGGCGAAGACGGCGACTCGGCCGTGGCGCGCTTCATGGCGGCGCCAGCAGATCCGCGGGAGTTTGATCGCTGGCACCCGCGGAATATCTCCCCGTTAGTTGCCTATTTGGCATCGGCACAGTGCCCTTTCACTGGAGAGGTGTTTCACGTGCGGGGTGGCACGATTGCGCGCTTTCGTGGCTGGACGCTCGGCGACGGGCTGGATTCAGATGGCCCGTGGTCGGAGTCAGATATCGCAACAAGGCTGGCGGTTTTGGTGGCTGAGTCTCCGGACCGCGCGGACGCAGGGGGACCAACCTACGCAGCGCTACGCGCCTCGCAGGCCCAAGACAACCTCGGTGATCCGCGGGTGAAGGCATCACGAGACGCAAGCATCTCGACCGTCGAACGGGGAAGTCGATGAACCTGGAGATATTGGGAAGACGTGCACTGTTGCTCGTCTCGAATCCTGAACTGCTGCATGCCTGTCGAACCGTGCTTGAAGCCGAAGGGGTGAGCATCGTAGTGCCAGAAGCCGCGTCCACCGCAGACATCGTCGTCGCTGCGGCTGCGTGCGCGGACGTTCCAATCCTCGATGCCGTTGAAGAAGAGTTGTTCGCCGACTGGGGCGTTTTCGTAGACACGGTTGACATTTATCAACAAGCGCTACCTAACATGCTGGACAACCGGTGGGGACGCTATATCTGGCTCGGCCCGGCCCGGGCGAAGTCACTTGACACCGAAGGCGGCGAGATGGATGCGGCAGTCACGCTAGGCATGCTCGGTCTGCACAAGGTCATCTCGGGGGAGAACGCTGCCGCCGGCATCACCGCCAACGCGATTCTGTACTCACGAGCTGTCCCGCCAGAGGCCACGGCTTCGGCCGTCGCCTTTCTTTGCTCCGTCGGCGCCGGCTATCTCACCGGAGTGACCGTCACCGTCGACGGCGGCACGGGATCGGCGATGTTCTGATGGACTACGGGATTGACGAACGAGTCGCCCTAGTCTCTGGCGGGAGCCGCGGAATCGGTTATGCCATCGCTACCGCGCTCCTCGGCGAGGGCGCCCACGTTGCCGTTGCCTCGCGAACTCAATCCGATCTTGGCGCAGCCGCTGAGCGCCTGAACGCGGTGGCCCCCGGACGGGTACATGCGATCAGCGCCGACATGACAGACCCTGCCAGCGTCCAGAATGCGGTGAGCGAAGCGCGAGAGCGTTTCGGACCGATTAGCATCGCAGTCAGCAACGTCATCGGTCATGTCATCGACGCACAGAAGGAGGGAACCGGACCCGGAGCGGGAACCTTCGCTACCATCCCGCCGGATGACTATCGTGCCGAGTTCAAGCAACTCTTCGTCTCCGCTTGGGCATTGGCTGCAGCGTGTCTGCCCGACATGCGCGCGCAGCGCTGGGGACGTATATGCAACATCGGCTCAATGGTCGCTCGCGAGCCTGCCACGCACTTGCCGCACGTCCTCCCGAACGTCGTCCGTCCGGCCGTGGCCGGCTTTCACCGGATGATGGCCGACCGGGAGGCAGAACACGGCATCACCGTCAACAACATCCTCACCGGAGCAATCCTGACCGAGCGCAACAGGTCCTATTGGCGCTGGCTGGCCGCTGAACGAGGGCAGACCGTTGGAGATGTCATCTCCGCGGTTGATCGCGCCATCCCAGCAGGGCGCCAAGGCGAGCCAGTAGAGATGGCGGCCCTGGTGAGCTTCCTATGCTCCGAGCGAGCTCGATTCATTACAGGGCAGTCGATCCCGGTCAACGGCGGAGACAGCAGACATATTTGATGCGTGTCCGCCGCGCCGGCCGGCTCTACCATCCGATCCCGAGCTGACCGATCGTCTTTCTCAGCTGGGAGAACGTCCATGGCCCGTCATCGGGGTCTTTCGCGATACGACGGACTACCTGCGGCTTGGCGTACAGCCCGATCGACCCGCCGATAGTCTCGAAGACTTGTCCACTGATATCTGAGGCCGCGTCAGAGGCGAGGAACACCACCATTGGGGGCACATAGTCGGCGCTGAGCGCTGGAGGAGCCGGTGCCAAGACCGGTTGCCGGATACCTGCTGCCGCGATGCGGGCGAGCCATTCCTCGCCATGCTTAGCCCGCATCTGCGTCATCGCGCCAGGAGCAATCGCGTTCACGGTAACTCCCGACTGGGCGTACTCGGCCGCTAGCGCGAGTGTCAGACTCGTGATCGCACCCTTCGCCGCAGCGTAGGCCGCGTAGCCGACTCCCTCGTATGCCGAGTTCGAGGTGGTGTTCACGATCCGGCCCCGGCCCTGCCAAAGCATGATCGGCAGGGCATGCTTGCACATGTTGAACGAGCCACGCACATGCACCGCCATATCCGCGTCGAAGTCATCGGCGGTCATGGTCTCGAACGGGCCATCTTTGAACACGCTGGCGTTGTTCACCACCAGGTCGAGACGGCCGAACTCTGCGACAGCGCGATGCACCAGGTCGCCCGCCTGCTCGAAATCGGCGACGGATCCGAAGTCGGCCACAGCCTCGCCGCCACGGCGCAGGATCTCCTGAACCACCTCGCCTCCAGGACCATCGCTACTTCCGCTACCGTCAAAGGCGACCCCGAGGTCATTGACGACCACCCGGGCGCCGGCCGCGGCCAGGGCGAGGGCATGCTCGCGTCCTATCCCTCGACCGCCGCCGGTGACGAGCGCTACCTGACCTGCCAGCGGTTGGTCGCTCATTCAGGTCGCTTGAAGGGAACTGCTGGCATTCACCTGGGCCGGTTCGTAGTGCAGCACGGGCTCTCCGTCACCGAGAATGTCCAAGGCATGCGTCCAACGGTGGGCGCCGATGAAGGTGGCGCAGATCTGGCCGAGCTCAACGATCTCTGCGATGGTGAGGACTTCCGCCAGAGCGAGGAAATCCGCATCGCTGATCGCGTGATGATCAAGATTGAACTTCTCAAGAAAGCGCAGCGTAGCCCGCTCCCGCTCGGTGAAGGAGGGATCCTCCACGCTCACGATCATGCACTGGACGACCTCGGCAGTGATCGACGGGTCCTTGCGGGACGCTGAGCAGGGGCCACATCCATTCAGCTGTGCACTGCGGATCCGCAGCAGCTCCTCCACTCGAGGTCCGAGAAGACCCTGACGGAACGTGCGCCGGTAGGTCTCGTCTGCTGCCTCAGCGTAGGTTTTAGCATAGGCGAAGATCTGCAACGGCACGGTCGTGCTATAGCGCCCCTCCGCAGCCCCGGCGTCGTACCGGGCGCGGAGTTGGGGGTCTACTTTGTCGTACGGAATTGGCTCAATACGCATCGATCCTTGTCCTTTCTAATGAGTAGGCGAGAACCATTGCAGGGATACTTACACGTGTCAATACCGGCTGTTCAAGGCCCAGGCGACTCTCTGCTGCGGACCGACTGGTCCGCCAAGTCGACGGGTAGGCGCTGTCGTCTCAGCCGTCGATGCGCAGATCTTGGCGATCAGGTCGCAGACGGAGTGGAAGGTGCCGCGGTGGTTTGTCTCGCGTTCGATGAGCAGCGTGCGCTTCAGATCGGCGACGCGTCGGACAGTGCTTAGCCCAGCATGCGGCAGGGGTCGAGAATATGAGGTGCGGTCATGTCGCGAGGGTCCGTGCCCATGCTGCGAGGTTGTCCTGATCACCATCGCGGCTCAGCGGTGCCGAACGACGTGCGACATACGAGCGGCAGCCTCCCCTCGACAGTTCCGCTCGAGCATCTGCTGATCCTGCGTGGACTGCAGCGAAAACGATCAGGTCGTTTCCCGCTCGATGAGCGTCAGGGGCAGCTTTTCAGACTTGAGACGGCTGGGTTCGCCGTTCAGGGCTGCCAGGATGGCTTGGCCCATGTGGGTGGCGACCCAGGTGGTGTCCACGCGAACGGTGGTGAGCGAAGGAGTGATCAGCTGCGCGGCGGGGATGTCGCCTACGCCAATGACGCCGAGCGCAGAGGGGGCTGTTGCGTCATTGGCCCGTAAGCCCGCGAGTACGGCCAAGCCGACGTCATCGTTGGTGCAGAAGGCCGCCGTAAGCGCGGAGTCGGATCGCAGAATGTCTCTGACGGCGGACGTAGCGCCCTCGATATCCGTCGGGATCTTGGCGACGGTGGGCTCCTGGATGCCGAGGCGGCGGCAAACACTACGCGCGCCCGCCATGCGCGCGTTCGATCTCTGTCGGAACCGGTCCTCATCGGCGGCAGCGTAGATCAGTTTCCGATAGCCACGGGAAGCCAAGTGTTCGATCTGCATTGAGGCGATCCGGCGTTCATTGCCGGCGAACGTGTTTCCCAATGTCGCGCGTCGGCCGAACATGGAAATGATGACATCGGTTCCGGCAGACCGGATTGCCTCCGCAGTGGCCGAGTCGAAGTCGGCCAAGGAGATTGCCGCTGCCGGTGTGATCGTCCGCCACACGTCCGTGTCAGCAGGGCTACGACCCCGCGTGTGCAAGACAAGCGTGTACCCGTGGCCGCCCAGGACCTCTCTCAGCGCTTCGACCATTGACAGCGTGTTGTGACTGAACGGCCAGTCCGAAAGATCCAAGAGAACCACGTGGCTCCGGGCACCGCGAAGAAGACGTGCCGCCGTTGACGGGGAGTAGTTCAATCGCGCGGCAGCATCCAGAACCCGCCGACGGGTCGGTTCAGGAATCGACTGAGTCGACTTCCGATTGAGGACGTAGCTCACGGTCGCCCGAGAGACGCCAGCCTCTCGCGCTACGTCCTTGCTCGTGACCCGAGGGGCCATAGTCATTTTGCACGCTCCCGGTCACTAGTAGGGCCGTGAGGAGCGTAACTGTCCAATGTGCGACGGCGGCTAACCGTAGCCCGCGCAGCATCTGCCGCGGTGACAAGGAACGTAGGTGTTCGAGTCTGTTCGCACCATGCAACGAGCGTGGAACGGCGAACCGCTGTTACCCCGACGCGAGCCGATCGGGCCAATCGCCGAGCTCACCAGGCGTGCGCTGCTGCCGGCAGCTCCGAGCTTCATCGCGACCAGGCGTGCGGACAGCTTGCACGTCTGACGGCGCAGAGCGGCTCGGGGTCGTCGGCGCAGGCGAGCACGACGGCTGCGGTCTCCGACGGTGGATGGGGGCGTGCTGTCGAGGCCGCGGCCAGATAGCGCTCCTCGACGGCGGCGAGTTCCGGCTCATCGGTCGCGGTGAGCTGCGCCGCCCTTGCGTCGGGGTCGGAGTCGATCTTGCCCGGTTTGACGAGGCAGACCCGTACGCCGACCTACCCCGCGACAGGGTGCAGGGATTCGTAGAGGCCACCAGGGCGAACTCCGCCGCGCAGTAGGCGTCACAGAACGGCTGGCCGATTGCGCCGCCGATGCTCGAGATCGCGTACCGCTGCTGGACATAGGTGCGCAGCGCCTCGACCGAATCCTGGTCGGTCACATCGAGCGGATGCACTCGACGTCGTATGGGGACAGGGCGGGTCGCGCACCCGTGGCATCGCGCGAGGTCGCGACGACCGTGTCGCCCGCCCGGAAGAAGGCGAGGGCCGTCTCGAGGCCGACGCCCTACGACGCACCCGTCACGCACAGGACGCGGTTCATTTCGGCTCGCGGGGCAGGCCGAGGACCCGCTCGCCGAGCATGCCGCGCAGCACCTCGTCCGTGCCGCCGGCGATGCGGTATCCGAGGGCCCCCATGAGCCACTTGTTCCAGTTGAAGGTGCCCCACTCGCCGGTGTCCGTGGTGAACCGCGGGCCGAGCAGGTCCAGCGCGAGCTGTCCGATGGCGCGCATGTTGTTGACGAGCAGCAGCTTGTCCATCGCCCGCTCCGCGCCGGTGAGGACCTCCTCAGGCGTGGCCTGCATCCGCTGCTGTTGGAACCGGGCGGCGCGTACGTTCGTGTACAGCTTCGCCCAGGCATCGCGGATCAGCGGATCATGGTCGCGTCCCGACCGGACCGCCAGCTGCCACAGCAGCTCTGTCGCCCGCGCGACGATCTCGTGCGAGCGGTCGCCGGTGGCGCGGCGCTCGTGCGCGAGTGTGTCGGTGGCGACCTTCCACCCGCTCCCGGCCAGGCCCACCCGCAGCGAGTCCGGGATGACCACGCCGTCGAGGAAGACCTCGCAGAAGGAGGCGCCGCCGGTCATCTGTCGTAGCGGCCGCACCAAGATGCCCGGCGTGTCCATCGGCACGATGAACATCGTCAGGCCCTTGTGCTTGGCCACCTCGGGGTCGGTGCGGACGAGCGCCAGGCCGATGTCGGCGAAGTTGCCGTTCGACGTCCAGACCTTCTGCCCGTCCAGGCGCCAGCCACCCTCCACGCGAACCGCGCGGGTGCGTACCCCGGCGAGATCGGACCCGGCCTCTGGTTCGGAGAACAGCTGGCAGGCGATGCGGTCGCCGCGCATCAGCGAGGCGGCGTACTCGCCGATCTGCTCGGCGCTTCCGTGATACCGGATCGCCGACTGGACCGTGCCCAGGCCGATGCGCAGGGGGCTCATGTCGACGATGTCGAAGGCCCCCTCGAGCATGCGGTAGAGCCGGTCGAACGAATCCGGGAGCCCGCGACCGCCGTGCTCGACCGGGCCGGTGATCCAACCGAAGCCGGCGCTCCAGCGTTTGCGCTGCCAGGACCGGGCGGCCTGTGCCTCGGCCAGTTCGTCCGCGCCGGAGCTCTCGTGGAACAGCGCGAGGCGCTCCTCGCCCTCGCCCCACTGCACCGTCTGCTCGGACCGGCGCGGTGCGTTCGCGGCCAGGAACTGCAAGGCGTCCGCGGCGAACGCGCGTTCTTCCTGGCTCTCGGCGAGCTCGAGCAGGTCCTTGTCGATGCTCATCCCGTCACCGTCCCATCGACGTCAGCAGTGCGGCACGGTTCGCCGCCGGGGAGCCGAGGGTCACCGTCCCGGTCACGCCGCGCTTGTAGTACAGGTGGGCCGCAGACTCCCAGGTGAACCCGATGCCGCCGTGGATCTCGATGTTCTCGGTGACCGCGAACAGGTACGCGTCCGAGGCCAGCGCGAGCGCGAGGTGGGCGAGTTGGTCGTACTCGGCGTTGCCTGCATCGATCGCCTCGCCCGCCGCGACGACCGTCGACGTCGCCGCCTCGACCGCCAGCAGGATGTCCGCACACCGGTGCTTGATCGCCTGGAATGAGCCGATCACCCGGCCGAACTGTTCCCGGACCTTGGCGTACTCGACGGCCATCTCCAGCGCCCGGCGGGCGCCGCCGACGTGTTCGGCGGCGAGGGCGGCCGAACTCAGGACCAAGGCTCGTTCCAGGATCGTCCAGCCCTCGCCGGCGCGGCCGATGAGACGGGCCGGAGAACCGGTGAACTCGACGGTGCCCTGCTTGCGGGTCTCATCGAGCGTCGACAGTGCGGTGCGCTCCACTCCCGAGGCGGTCGCGTCCACAGCGAACACTCCGGGCCCGTCGTCGGTGGCGGCGGTGACCAGGAACAGGTCTGCTGCCGGCGCGTCCGGGACGAAGGTGCGACGGCCGGTGAGGGCATGCCCCTCGCCAATCGGCGTTGCCCGCACCTCGAAGACATCGGCCGCGTCGTACCCGCCCGTCTCACCCAATGCGGCAAGCGTCGCGATGCATGACCCATCGGCGAGCCCGGGGAGCAGATCCGTGCGGGCTGTCGTGTCATCGGCGGAGAGCAGGACGTTGGTGGCGAGGACGGATGAGGCGAAGAAAGGGCCGCACACCAATGCTCGGCCCATCTCCTCCAGCACGATCTGCAACTCGGCCGCACCGAAGCCGCTCCCGCCGTACTCGGCGGGGATCGTGAAGCCCTGCAGGCCAAGGTCGTCGGACATCCGGCGCCAGAGCTGCGGGTCGTAGCCCGATTCGGTGGCCATCACACGTCGCACCTCGGACTCGGGGGAGTACCTGGCGAAGAAGGCACGCAGGCTCTCGCGCAGCGCCGCACGTTCTTCGTAGCTGGCCCCGCTCATGCATTCTCCGTTCCGAAGACGATCGCTAATCAGTATTCTATATAAACTAATTACGGCAGCGATGGCGGCCGATCCCATTGTGAGGGAGGCGGCTTGTTCCTACAGCGTGTTGGGAATCGGGTCGACCCGTAGCCTGCGGTTGTCCTTCGAGCTGATCCGCCACTTGCCGTCCTCGCACTTGCGGTACGTCTCGTGATAGTGGCCGTAGCCCTTGATAGCAGTCTTCCCGTCGGGCCACATGACGTAGTCGAACATCGCCGTGATGCCTTCGGCCTCGGTCGGGCCGAGGATCGTGATTTCGGGCATGTGGCCGTGGTGCACCGTGAAGGCCTTGTCCAGCATCGCCGGGATCTGCGTAAGGTACTCGTCGTTGGTCAGGTGCGGACGGCTGGTCTCGTCCTGCTCGTTGGAGTCCTTGGGCAGATAGTGCACGCAGTCCGGTGTGAACAGGTCCTTCCACGCATCCCAGTCCTTGGTGTCCATGAGCCGGAAGTACCGGGCCTTGAGTTGCTTGATCTGTTCGATGTCCCAGAGCTGCTGGGCAAGATCCGGCATGACCGTTCCTTTCGCGTGATCAGGAGTCGGGGCGAGTAGTTCGCGGTGTTCCGGAGTGCCGTCGAGCGGTACGTTGATCCGGTCGGCGTGGGGATCCCGGCTGCCGCTGTCGACGGCAGGACCGTACTGCGCGACGAGTTGCATGATCTCGACCTGGTCCTCGGGCGCGCGCACCCTTTCGGCGGGCAGCTCTACCGTGCTGCGCAGCGCGTCGGCGTCGGTGGCGGAGGGACCCGCCGGCGTATGGGTCACCACAGCGTTCGCACCTGCCCGCCGTCGACGACGACGAACTGGCCGGTGATGAAGCTTGCGCGGGACGAGCAGAGGAACGCGACGGCTGCGGACATCTCCGACGGGTAGCCGATCCGACCGACCGGAATGACGTCGCTCTGCATGGCGTCGAACTCGTCGTAGGGCACGCCGCGCTCGTCTGCCTGGCGTTGCATGTAACTGCTGAAGCGGTCGGTGAGGAAGCTGCCGGTGCCCATTGTGTTGACGGTGATCCCGAACGGCGCCACCTCCGCCGACAGGGACTTGTTGAACGACACGGCTGCTGCCCGGGTGAGGTTCGCGGTGAACAGCGGAAGGTCGCGGTGCACCTCCTTGGCCGAGATCGAGTTCAGCGTGACCAGACGGCCCCACCCCGCGGCCTTCATGTCAGGCAACACCGCCCGGGTCAGCCAGTGCAGGCCCATGACCATGTCGTTGTAGGCGGAGGTCAGGGCCTCGTCTGTGACCTCCGCATAGCGGCCGTGCGTCGGACCGTAGACGTTGAAGACGGTGATCCCGACCGGGCCGAAGTGATCCCGGGCGATCGCGACGACGCGCTGGATCTCGCTCTTGTCGGTCATGTCCGCGCTGAGGCCGAGGGCCGTACCGCCGCGTGCCGTGATCGCGGCGACCGTCTCGTCGATCGCGTCGTTGCCACGAGCCGTCACGACGACCCGAGCACCTTCGGCGGCGAGCTCCTCGGCCACCGCACGCCCCAGGCCCTTGCTGCCGCCGGAGACGAGCGCGACCTTGCCCTCGATGCCCAGATCCACGGCCCGTCCTCAGTACTGGCTGTTGCCGGCATCGACGGTCATCGCCAGTGCGGTCACGTATCGAGATTCGTCGGAGGCGAGGAAGAGCACGGCGTTGCTGATGTCGATCGCCTCGATGACGTCGACGGGCAGGCTGTTGGTAAACATCGCCCCGACGCGTGGGTTGGCCGCGATGCCCTGCTCGATGGCGCGGCTGCCGTCTCCTGTCCCCATCGGGGTGTCCACACCGGTGGGGTGGACGCTGTTGACGCGGATGCCGTCCTTGGCGAGTTCGTGCGCGAAGGCGCGTGCGAGCCCCGTGACCCCGTGCTTGCTCGCGACGTACGGGACCAGGAAAGGCAGTCCTTTCAGTCCTGCGACCGAACTGGTGAGGATGATGGAGCCGCCGCCGGTGCTGATCAGGTGTGGCGCGGCGGCCATCACGGTGTTCCAGGTGCCGATCAGGTTGACGTCGATCGTGTCGCGGAAGGCCTGTGGCGTGACTTCCTGCCACTGTGCAGGGATACAAATGCCGGCGTTGGCCACGACGATGTCGAGCCGGCCGAGTTGGGCGACGCCCTGTGCCACTGCGTCGGTCATTGCCTCGAAGTCTCGGACATCGAGCTGGAACGCGATCGCGCGCCGTCCCGTCTTGTCGACGAGGCCTACGGTCTCGGCGAGATCCTCGGGCGTGGCGGGTGGGTAACCGACGCCCGGTACCGGGGCGCAGATGTCCGCCAGAATGACGTCCGCTCCCTCCTCCGCGAGCCGGACGGCATGCGCCCGTCCCTGTCCACGTGCGGCGCCGGTGATCAGCGCTACCTTTCCCTCTACCCGTCCGGTCACTGGGGCTTCTCCATTCCTGCTGTGTCCGCGGCCGAGGGCTTTCGTGGCGCGAGCCCGAATCGCCGCATGAAGACCTCCGCCGTCTCGTGTTGGTGTTCGTATCGCGTGCGTCCGGCTAGGAGCGTGTCGATCCGGGCCTGCTGGCCCGCGATCGCCCTCTCGTCCGGCGGACCTGCCTCGCGCAACTGGCGGAGGCGTCGGTGCTCCTCGGCGAGGACCTCGGAGATCCGGGCAACCACCTCGCTGTAGGTGAGCAGGTCGTAGTCCTCGTCCTCGTCCCGATGGACGACGGGCGGTTCGTCAGTCCACATGTGCCGATCCTGCGCGCATCGTGGATCAGCGTCCGGACCAGATGGGCGGGCGCTTCTCGGCGAAGGCACGTGCGCCCTCCTTGGCGTCGTCGGACTCGAAGACCGGCGCGAAGATCTTCTGCGACTCCGTCCAGGCCTGCTCGTCCATCGTCCAGTCGGTGGCCTTCACGACGATCTCCCGACTCGCGGCGACCGCGAGCGGGCCGTTGGCCGTGATGCGGCTGGCCAGGGCGATCGCTCCCTCGAGCGCTCCGCCCTTCGCAGTGACCGCGTTGATCAGCCCGAAGCGCAGCGCATCGGCGGCGGACAGCGGGTCGCCGGTCAGTGCCAGCTCCATCGCGACGGCCTGTGGGATCCGTCGGGGCAGGCGGAGCAGGCCGCCGCCGCCGGCAACCAGCCCCCGCTTCACCTCGGGGATGCCGAACGACGCGTCCTCGGCCGCGACGATGAGGTCGCAGGCGAGCGCGATCTCGCACCCGCCCGCCAGTGCCGGCCCCTCGACCGCTGCGATCAGCGGCTTCTTCGAGGGCCTTCGCGTGAAGCCCAGCATGCCGCGCTCCTCGTCGGCCACCTGCTCGCCGGCCAGGAAGGCCTTGAGGTCCATTCCCGCGCTGAAGAAGCCGCCTGCCCCGGTGATGATGCCGACGACGAGATCGGGTCGCGCGTCGAGTTCGTCGACGGCCTCCGTCGCCGCGTCCGAGACCGCCCGATTAACCGAATTGCGCGCCTCCGGGCGGTTGATGGTGATGATCGCGACACCGTCACGGTGTTCGACGAGCACGACGTCCTTCACGTCAGGCGACTCCCTCGTTCAACTCGGCGGCCGGCAGCGCCAGCCATTGGCTCCACGAAGCCAAATAAGTAAGCTATTTGTCATGCTAGCTCCCCGACCCTCCCTCGCGGCAGCCCTGGCGTTGGAGCAGACGGGGGAGTGGCAGTTCCGGGCGCCGATGGACGACGGTCGCCCGGACAGGGTCTTCGGCGGCCAGGCGATGGCGGTGGCGCTGCTCGCTGCCGGACGTACTGTCTCGCCCGACTTGGGAGTGCACGTGCTGCACTCGCGCTTCCTGCGCCGGGGCGACCCGGCGCAGCCGGTCGAGTTCCTCGTCGATCCCGCAGTGGATCGTGGCTCGTTCGCGCATCGGTGGGTGGTCGCGAACCAGGGCGACACCCGCATCCTTGATCTGACCGCATCCTTCCATCGTGACGAGAGCGGGCCTGGGCACCAGTTCTCCACCGTGACGCTGGACGACCCGGAGCTGATTCCCACCTTCGAGGAACTGGCGATGGCCGGTGACGCGAGCGCGCGCGAGTGGTGGGACCGCC
>Ga0105247_10001559_pt1 | contig 16324 bp, 12 predicted proteins | sample KBSS24metaG_FD_81519 | JGI IMG/M metagenome (GOLD analysis project Ga0105247, IMG submission 81519) | Switchgrass rhizosphere microbial communities from Kellogg Biological Station, Michigan, USA - KBS S2-4 metaG | ecosystem: Host-associated > Plants > Roots > Rhizosphere > Soil | place...
GAGTTCGTCTTCGTCGACGCGCGCTCGCACACGGAGGAGGACTGGCGCACCGTCGATCGCCAGCGGTCGTCGTGGGCGCACCGCGGCGTCACGGTCTTGTCCCTCTTCATCGACGGGGCACGTCCGCCGGCGGATCGGAAGGCGCGCGCGAGGACCGCGTTCGAAAGAGACTGGCTCGAACGAACCCTCGCCACCCCATAGACACGCGGCAGGGCAACCTCGTCGCGGATCCCGCAACCGTCGCGGTACCGGTCACATCGGACGAACGGCCTGGCGGACGTCGGCCGGGGGCTTCCTCACTGGAGCGCCATACCTTTGCAACGAGCCGTGCACCTTGCGCGACGCGGAGAAAGCCGCGAGACGCGGATCTTCGAGGCGCCCGCGCCGGCCGGCCCGGCGCGAACGCCTCCTGGATCTTGCGGAGTTTGCCCTGCGGCCCGCGCCCCACCCTGCCGCCGGCACCTCCGCGCCCGCTGAGGAAGCCCTGGCGGCCGTCGAGCAAGGGCTCCCGAACGATGAGCAAGCTTCACAACCCGGTGACGAAGCTTCACAACGCGACGAGCGGAGCTGCGCAACCCCTTTTCCTTACCCACGACCGCTACGGGAAACCCCACCGATTCCCTCGTGCGGCGGGAAACCCGGGCGACGGAGGGGCGGCGCGCCGCGCGAGCCCGACTCACGCCGACCTGCGGCCTACATGGCAATCGAGCCGATGGCGAAACCAAATACGCTGTGCGTGCCCGCGTTCGCAGCCGCCCCACGATCCGAAAGGATCACTCGAAACCCGAAACGGCGAGAGAGTGGGATACACGCGCAAACCCAGAAACGGGCGGAGCGCGTCGATCAGAGCAAACACGCGAGGCTCACGGGAGCGCGGAGCGAAGATGAAAAAAAGAGACCGGCGTCTCGCGCTTCGAAATTGCCAAAAATCAGGCCAAAAAAAACGCGTGTAACCAGGTGCAAAGCGCCCCGTGGAGCGAAGAACCGCGCATGAGTTCGCCCTTTTCATCTTCAGGAATCGATCGCGATGAGGTACTTTCCGGAGTCATGCTTTGTGGCTTGAGTCGGCTAGGCCGACGTTCCTCGCCGCGCGTGTCCTGGGCACGCGCGGGTGTCGTGATCGCGTTCTCCGTCGGGATGCTCGGCTCGCCGGGCACCGCCTTCGCCCAGACGAACCAGGGGTTCTCCGTGAACCGGTTCGATCCGTCGGAGCGGGGGAGCGACTGGTTCGCCGACGAGTCGCTCGACCTCCGCGGGACGCGCCTCGCGCTCGGCGTGGTCGGCGACTATGGCCACAAGCCGCTCGTCGTCTACAACGGCGACGGCTCGGAGCGGACGGTCCTCATCCGGCATCAGCTCTTCGCCCACGTCGGCGCGTCGTTCGTCTTCCTCGATCGGTTCCGCATCGCGGCGAGCCTGCCCATCGCGATGTACCAGGACGGCGACACCGGCACGCTGCGCGGCCAGACGTTCTCGTCGACGAACGCGACCACCGTGGGCGACCTGCGCCTCGGCGCCGACGTCCGCCTGTTCGGCGACTACGACGGCCCCGCCGAGCTCGCCGTGGGTCTCCAGGCCCACCTGCCCACCGGCGACCGCAATGCGTTCACCGGCGACGGCGGGAGCAACGTCCGCCTGGTCCCGCGCGTGATGCTCGCCGGCGACGTCGGCGGGTTCGTCTACTCGGCGCGCGTCGGCTACGAGTACCGCTCGATCGGGAGCGACTTCGCCGGGAGCACCGTCGGCAGCGAGTTCACGTTCGGCGCCGCCGCCGGCCTCCGCGTCGCCGATCGGCGGCTCACCATCGGCCCCGAGATCTACGGCGCGACGGTGGTCGAGAGCGAGGCGTTCCGGACGCGGAACACGCCCGTCGAGCTCCTCTTCGGCGGCCACTACGCGTTCCCCGGCGGCCTCCGCGTCGGCCTCGGCGGCGGCCCCGGCCTCACGCGCGGCTACGGCGAGCCCGACGTCCGCCTCCTCGCGTCGGTCGAGTGGTTCCAGGAGTACCGCAAGGCCGAGCCGCCGCCGCCGGCGGTCCCGCCGCCGCCCCCTCCGGCCGATCGCGACCTCGACGGGATCCTCGACAAGGTCGACGCCTGCCCCGACACCGCCGGCGTGCCGTCGCAGGACCCGAAGCTCCACGGCTGCCCGCCGCCCGACCGCGACAAGGACGGCGTCCTCGACTCCGTCGACGCGTGCCCCGACGATCCGGGCGCGGCGAACGACGATCCGCAGAAGAACGGCTGCCCCGATCGCGACAAGGACGGCGTCCTCGACAAGGTCGACGCCTGCCCCGACGATCCCGGCCCCGCCGACGGCGATCCGCAGAAGAACGGCTGCCCCGATCGCGACAAGGACCAGATCATCGACAAGGTCGACGCGTGCCCCGATCAGCCCGGCCCGCCCGATCCGGACGCCAAGAAGAACGGCTGCCCGGCGGCGCGGATCGAGGGCAAGGAGATCAAGATCATCGAGCAGGTGAAGTTCGCGACGGCGAGCGCGAAGCTCCTGCCGGAGAGCGACTCGATCCTCCAGGCGGTGCTCGCGATCATGAAGGACCACCCCGAGATCACGAAGCTGTCGGTCGAAGGGCACACCGACAACAAGGGCGCGCGCGCGCTCAACGTGACGCTCTCGAAGAACCGGGCCGCGTCGGTCGTGAAGTGGCTCACCGGGCACGGCGTGGCGGCCTCTCGCCTGTCGTCGGAGGGCTTCGGACCCGATCGGCCGCTCGCGTCGAACGACACGGACCAGGGGCGCCAGGACAACCGGCGCGTCGAGTTCCACATCCAGGGCGGGACCCCGAGCGTCGAGGTCCAGACGAAGCCGGGCACGGCCACCCCGGCGCCCGCGCCCGCGAGCCCGACCCCCAAGCCGTGACCTCGGGAGCCGCGTCCGCTCGCGCGGGCGCGGCGCGCCACCCTCTTTCCGCCTCGCGCGGCCGTCACCACCCCACGTTTTGCACGCTTTGCATCACCTATTCGCCGCGGACACCGCGGCACACCGAGGACGTGACATGAGGAAGTCTTTCGTCGCCTCCGGCTCGTTCATCCGCGCCACGAGGGCCGCCGCGCTGGCGGTGCTCGTCGCCGGTGTCGTCGCGGCGGGGTGCAGCACCGGTCACGACCCCGGCAAAGAGGCCGCCGCGCGCTCGACGAGGTCGGCGCTCATCGGCGACGACGGCGCGATCACGATCAACGCCCCGAACGTCCAGCTCAACACGTACGCGGTGCTCGCCGCGAACGTGGCGGCGGGCGCGACGAGCCTCACCGTGACGAACGCCGCGGACCTCACGAGCGCCGCCTTCGGGGCGCTCGCGGCCGGCGATCTCGTCCTGGTCGCGCAGATGCAAGGCGCGACCATCGACGCCACCGACACGGCCGCCTTCGGCGCGGTCACGGCGCTGAACGGCGCGGGATCGTACGAGCTCGTCAACGTGGCGAGCGTCACCGGGAACACGATCGCCCTCGACACGTCGTGCGGCGGCCTGAAGAACGCGTACTCGGCGGCGGCGCACACGCAGGTGGTCCGCGTCCCGCAGCCGACGTCGCTCACGATCAACGCCGGCGCCTCGCTCGTCGCGCAGGCGTGGGACGGGCAGCGCGGCGGCATCGTCGCCGTGCAGGTGCGCGACGCGACGACCGTCAACGGGTCGATCGACGCGAGCGGCGACGGCTTCCGCGGCGGCTCGATCGCGGGGGACAACCTGTCGGCGAACCAGGCCAACAACATCACGCTGTTCCGCTCCGCCGATCCGCTCAACGGCGCGGAGAAGGGCGAAGGGATCGCCGGATACCAGGCGTCCTACGACGCGCTCGGCGGCCGGTACGGGCGCGGCGCGCCGGCGAACGGCGGCGGCGGCGGCAACTCGCACAACGGCGGCGGCGGCGGCGGCGCGAACGCGGGCGCGATCGCGTCGTGGACCGGCCAGGGCGTGATGAGCGGCGCGGACATCGGCGCCGCGGCGTGGAAGCTCGACCCAGGCTACATCGCGAACGGCAACGCGCTCACCACGTCGACCGGCGGCGGACGCGGCGGGTACACGTTCGGGAACACGGTGCAGGACCCGCTCACCGACCCGCCGGGCGACGCGACCTGGCAGGGGAACAACCGGCGCGAGCACGGCGGCCTCGGCGGCCGGCCGCTCGACACCGGCGTGCTGCACCTCTTCTTGGGCGGCGGCGGCGGCGCCGGCGACGGCAACAACGGCGCGGCGGGGCCCGGCGGGCCGGGCGGCGGCGCGATCCTCCTCCTGTCCGGCAGCGTCACGGGCGCCGGGACGATCCGCGCGGCCGGCGGCAACGGCGTCACCTCGCCCGCCAACCCGCAGGGCGACGCGCCCGGCGGCGCCGGCGGCGGCGGCACGATCCTCATCCAGTCCGGATCGGTGACCGGCGCGCTCGCGATTAACGCGTCCGGCGGCACCGGCGGCGACCAGACCCGGCCGACCGCGACCACCACCGAGACCGAAGGGCCGGGCGGCGGCGGCGGCGGCGGCTTCATCGCGCTGTCGAGCGGCGCGGTCACGCGGGTCGCCGCGGGCGGGGCGCACGGGGTCACGCACGCGCTCCCGCTCGAGACCACGTTCCCGGCGAACGGCGCGACGTTCGGCGGCGCGGGGAACGCCGCCGCGACGTTCGTCGGGGGCGCGGTGCCGATGTGCACCGGCGCGAACCTCGGCGTGACCATCAGCGACGGCGTCACGACGGTCACGCAGGGGCAGACGGTGACGTACACGGTCACCGTGACGAACGGTGGACCGAACCCGGCGAACGGCGCGTCGATCGCCGAGGCGGCGGGGGCCGCCCTGACGAACATCACGTGGACCTGCGCGGCCAGCGCCGGCTCGGCGTGCGGCGCCGCGTCGGGGACCGGCGCGCTCGCGACCACGGCGAACGTCGCGGCGAGCGGCACGGTCACCTACACGGTCCAGGGGACCATCTCGCCGACCGCCACCGGGTCGATCGCGAACACGGTCACGGTCACCGCGCCGGCCGGCTTCACCGACCCGGCCGCAGGGAACAACAGCGCGACCGACACCGACACGATCAACGCGGCGGCGTCCGACGTCGCCGTGACGCTGACGCCGTCCACGACCACGGTCGCGGCCGGCGGCCCGCTCGACTACACCGTCGGCGTCGCGAACGGAGGCCCCGGCCAGGCGACCGGCGTCACGGTGGTGCAGACGCTCCCGCCCGGCGCGACCTTCATCGGCTCGACCGGCACCGGCTGGACGTGCGTCGCGGCGGGGGTGACCGTCACCTGCTCGCTCACCGGGTCGATCGCGTCGGGCGGCAGCGCCCCGCTCGTCATCCACACCGACGCGCCGACGACGCCCGGCACGGCGTCGAGCTCGGTCACCGCGGCGACGACGTCGCCCGATCCGTCCGGGGGAAACAACACGGCGACGGCGTCGGTGACGGTGCTCGGCCTCGACGGCGGCGGCGGCGACGGTGGCAGCGACGGCGGCGGCGGCGGCGCGGACCTCGTCATCACCGGTGCGGTGGCCCCGGACCCGGTCGCGCCGGGCGGCACGCTGACGTACACGATCGGCGTCCACAACAACGGCCCCAGCGCCTCCGGCGTCGTGACCGTCGTCAACACGCTCCCCACCGGCGCGACCTACACCGGATCGAGCGGCACCGGGTGGACCTGCGTCGACGTGCTGCTCGTCGTCACGTGCACGCACGCGGGCGTCCCGGCGGACGGCGACGCGCCCCTCCAGATCACGGCGACCGCCCCGGCGACGCCCGGATCGCTCAGCGACGTCGTGACGGTGACCTCGACCACCGGTGATCCGAGCCCCGGCAACAACACCATCACCATCACCAGCACCGACGGGATCCCGAACGACGGCGGCGCGGGCGACGGCGGGAACGGCGACGGCGGCGCGGGCGACGGCGGGAACGGCGACGGCGGCGCGGGCGACGGCGGCAAGGCCGACGGCGGAAACGGCGACGCCGGCAAGGGCGACGGCGGCGGGAACGACTCCGGCGTCGGGTGCTCGAGCGACAGCGACTGCGGCGGCCCGACCAGCGGCCGCGTCTGCGAGGACAACGTGCACACGTGCGTCCCCGGCTGCCGCAACCAGGGCGGAAACGGCTGCCCGTCCGGGCAGACGTGCTCGTCGACGGGTCACGAGGTGGGCACCTGCAGCGCGCCGAGCAACGACGGCGGCGAGCTGGACGCGAGCGGCGACGCGAGCGACGGCGACGGCGGCAACGGGAACGGCGCGGCGGACGACGGCAGCATCGAAGGGGCCGGCTTCTCCTGCTCGGCGTCCCCGGCGAAGTCCGGGGCGTCGTCCTGGGCGTCGCTCGCCGGCCTCGCGCTCGTCGTGTCGCTGAGGCGGCGGCGCGCGCGGCGTGGCGGACCGAAGGCGCCACGAGCCACGGCGACCTCGACGGGCTCGGGCGAGATGGTCTAGCTTGCGGAGCCGATGGACAAGGTAGTCAAGACCGCACGCGAGGCGTGCGCCGACATCCCGAACGGCGCGACGATCCTCGCGGGCGGCTTCGGGCTCTGCGGCATTCCGGAGAACTGCATTCGCGCGCTCCGCGAGCTCGGGACGCGCGAGCTCACGGTCATCTCGAACAACTGCGGGGTCGACGACTTCGGCCTCGGGATCCTCCTTCGCGAGAAGCAGATCGTGAAGATGGTCTCGAGCTACGTCGGCGAGAACAAGGAGTTCGAGCGGCAGTACCTCTCGGGCGAGCTCGAGGTCGAGCTCTGCCCGCAGGGGACCTTGGCCGAGCGGATCCGCGCCGGCGGCGCCGGGATCCCGGGGTTCTACACGGCGACCGGCGCCGGCACGGCGGTGAGCGACGGCGGCCTCCCGCTGAAGTACGCGGCCGACGGATCGGTGGCGAAGCAGTCGCCGAAGAAAGAGATCCGCGAGTTCGACGGGCGCTCGTTCGTCCTCGAGCGCGCGATCACCGCCGACTTCGCGATCGTAAAGGCGTGGAAGGCCGACCGCTTCGGCAACCTCGTCTACCGCCACACGGCGATGAACTTCAACCCGATGATGGCCACCGCGGGCAAGGTGACGATCGCCGAGGTCGAGGAGATCGTCGAGGTCGGCGCGCTCGACCCCGGGACGGTGCACACGCCGGGGATTTACGTGCAGCGCGTCGTGAAGGGCGAAGGGTACGAGAAGCGGATCGAACGCCGCACCGTCCAGAGCGGCCGCGACGGCGCGATCGAAGTGACCAGGGCGAGCAAGAAGGAGGGCGCATGAGCACCGCGCCGGCAGGGCTGTCGCGCGAGCAGGTCGCGCGCCGCGCCGCGCAGGAGCTGCGCGACGGCTTTTACGTGAACCTCGGGATCGGGATGCCGACCCTGGTGTCGAACTACATCCCGCCCGGGGTCGAGGTGGTGCTCCAGAGCGAGAACGGCCTCCTCGGCATCGGCCCCTACCCGCTCGCGGGTCAAGAGGACGCCGATCTGATCAACGCCGGCAAGGAGACGGTGACGATGCTCCCCGGCTCGGCGACGTTCTCGAGCGCCGAGAGCTTCGCGATGATCCGCGGCGGGCACATCGACCTCGCGATCCTCGGCGCGATGCAGGTCTCCGAGCGCGGCGATCTCGCCAACTGGATGATCCCCGGCAAGATGGTGAAGGGGATGGGCGGCGCGATGGACCTCGTCGCGAGCGCGAAGCGCGTCGTCGTCATCATGGAGCACGCCGCCAAGGGGGGCGCCCCCAAGATCCTGAAGGAGTGCAACCTCCCGCTCACCGGCCGGCGCGTCGTCCACCGCATCATCACCGAGCTCGCGACGATCGACGTCACCCCCGACGGCCTCCTCCTCCGCGAGGTGGCGCCTGGGCTGAGCGCGCGCGAGGTGCAAGACCGGACCGAGCCCACGCTGAAGGTCGCCAACGACGTGAAGACGATGACGTTCTGACGATGAGTTAAGCTTGTCGTTGGGATGGTGTTCGGAAAAGACCGCGAAGCGCTGGTGGTCCTGCTCGAGCTGACGCGCGAGCTGACCGACAACGAGCCGCTCGAGACGTCGCTGCAAGCGGTGACGGAGGCGGCGCTCCGTCTCGTCCCCGGCGATCACGCGTCGATCCGCCTCCTCGACGGCACGCACACCGAGATCCTGTCGGGGGCGCGCGCGGGATCGGGGCACGACCTGTCGCTGATGGAGTTCCAGCGGGGGGAAGGGCTGAGCGGCTGGGTGGTGCAGCACGCGGCCGGCATCCACCTCGGCGACGCGCCGAAGGACCCGCGGTTCAAGGCGGAATGGCCGGACGCCGAGCCGGATCGGCCGGTCCGGTCGATCATCCTCGAGCCGCTGTGGTCCGCGGGCAAGGTGATCGGCGTCCTGTCGATCTCGTCGCCCGACGCGCAGGCGTTCACCTCGCACCACCAGCTCCTCGTCCGCCTGCTCGCGAACTGCTGCACGCCGCCGATCGAGCGCGCGCGCCTGCGCCGCCTCGCGCTCACCGACGACCTCACCCTCGCGTTCAACCACCGGTACCTGAGCGTGCGGTTCGGCGAGGAGATCGAGCGGGCGCGCCGCTCGGGCGCGCCGCTCGCCGCGCTCTTGATGGACCTCGACCACTTCAAACGCGTGAACGATCGGCACGGCCACGCGACCGGCGACGAGGTGCTCCGCACCTTCGCCGATCGGGTGCGCGCGATCGTCCGGCGGAGCGACGTCTTCGTCCGCCGCGGCGGCGAGGAGTTCGTCCTCGTGATGCCGGGGTCGAGCGGCGAGCAGGCGCGGAACACCGCGGAGCGGATCCGCCGCGCGCTGCACGACGCGCCGTTCTCGCTCGCGTCGGGGCGATCGATCCGGCAGACCGTGAGCATCGGCGTCGCGACGTGGGACCGGGAGGAGACCGCCGAGGCGCTCGAGGGGCGGGCCGACGCCGCGATGTACCACGCGAAGCAGCTCGGGCGCGACCGCGTCGCCGCCGCCGAGGACGCTGGGGCCCCCGCGAAGGACGACGCCGCGCGCGCCCCCGACTCCGGGCCCTGATCCGGCGAGAATCGCGCGCCGGCCAGCCCGCTTTCGGCTACGACACGAGGGTGCCGTGCGTCTTCTGCGAGATCGTGGGCCGGCGCGCCCCCGCGCACCTCGTCCTGGACGAGGCGGACGTCGTCGGCTTCCTCGACCGGACCCCGGTGTTCCACGGCCACGTCCTCCTCGTGCCGCGGGCCCACGTCGAGACGCTCGGCGATCTCGATCCGGCGATGCTCGCGCCGGTCTTCGGCGCCGCGCAGCGGGTGGCGCGCGCCGTCGAGCGCGGGCTCGCGTGCGACGGGACGTTCGTCGCGATGAACAACAAGGTGAGCCAGAGCGTCCCGCACCTCCACGTGCACGTCGTGCCCCGCCGGAAGAAGGACGGCCTCCGCGGCTTCTTCTGGCCGCGCCAGAAGTACGAGGGCGAAGCGCAGATGGAAGAGCTCGCCGCGAGGATCCGCGCCGCGCTGTGACGCCTCCCCGGGGGCGCGCAGCGAGCTCGCGGCGGATGGGGAGACCGCCGGGCCCCCGCGAGCCGCGCCCGGCGAACGAGCGGCGAGCGGAGGCTACTTCGCGGCGACCGTGGCCGGCGGCTTCCCGCCGCTCGCCGCGGACGCGTCGGGCTTGGGCTTCGGCGCGTCGCGGGTCTTCGACGCGTCCGCCTTCGACGCGTCGTCCTTCTTCTTCGGCCGGATGCCGTTCCACGCGTCGTGGTAGTCGGAGCTCGGGTTCCACATCAGCCAGCCGGTCCCCCCGCCCTTGCCCGCCTCGACGGTCTCCTGGACGAGGTAGTTCGGGCCGTACTCGGGCGACCGCCACCCGAACGCCTGGAGCCACGGGCGGACGAGCGTCCCTTCGATGTGGGCCGCGGCGAGCACCTTCACGGCGGCGCGCGTCCCGTACGCGATGATCTCGGGGTGGTTCCCCGGCACCTCGTACCCGAGGAAGCCGACCGGGTAGTGCGACGGGTACACCATCGGGCAGAGCACCTCGCACTCCGGGCCGAGGAGCTCGAGGTCCTGCCCGAGGTTCTCCTTGTCCTCCTTCACGCCGGTGGCGATGACCCCGAACACGTCGAGCGACAGCGGGACGTTCTTCGCCTTGGTCACCTCGTGGACGCGCCGGACGAAGTCGCGGATGAGGGTCGGCCGCTCGCCGTGCCCGGTCTTCGTGAGCGCCGCGTTGCCGAGCCCGGGCTGCACGGGGAAGCGGACGTAGTCGAGCTGGATCTCGTCGGCGCCGGCGGCGATCTCCTCCTTCGCCAGCTCGACGACGTAGTCCTGCGCCTCCCGGTTCGCGGGGTCGAGCCACCCGACCGGGTACGGCCTGCCGAGCTTGCTCTGGATCGACATGCGGGACGCCTTCTCGGCGGCCCACGGATCGTGGAAGCAGCTGATACGCATCACGACGCGGATGCCGCGCGCGTGGGCGAAGCGGATGGTGCGCGCGAGGTCGACGATCGGCGCGTTCTTCGTGGCGCCGGTCTCGAGCGCCCACTTCACCTTCGACGGATAAACGACCGGCCCCATGTAGTCCTTGCCGTCGAGGACCACCGCGTTCATGTCGCGCTCTCTGAGCTGGTCGAGCGTCTTCAGCCAGGTCGTCGTCGCTGCTTTCCCGCCGAGGTAGATGGCGCGGAGCGCCTTGTCCTCCGGCCAGCCGAGGCGATCGTGCTCCGGATCCTTGTAGGGCGCACGCAAGAGCCCGGGGATGACGACCGTGCTGCCCGGCGCCATCGACGGGCGGGCGCGCCCGATCTCCTTCGCGAGGTCCTCGGCGAGGTAGACGTCAGTAAGATCGAGGTACGCCTTCGCGATCGTGAGCGCCGTGTCGCCCGCCTTGACCGTGTGCGTCACGCCGAGCGGCTCGCCCGCGGCGTCGACGACCGCGCCGCCCGGCGGGAGGCGCTCCTTGAGCCACGCCGCGAACGTCGCGCGCTCGTCCTCGACCTTGGGCGCCTTGGGCGCGGCGCCCTCGGCCGAAGGCGCGCCGTCCCGCGCGCCCTCGGGAGCGGCGCCCGGCGCGGCGGCGCTCGCCGAGGCGCGGCCGCGCGCGCCGGCGCACGCGGACGAGGCGATGGATGCGGTGACGACGACGGCCGTGGACGCGGAGACGAGACGGGATCGAGATCGCATACGAGGCCCTCGCGCCCGCCATGATCCGGCGCGCGCGAGCGCGCGGCAACTTTCGAGACCCGCGGGCGCCGCCGCTCGCCGCGCCCCCTTCGCGGGTCGCGTCCGCCGCGAGGACGCGGCCGCATCGCGAGGCGCGCCGCGCAGGACCGCGGCGTCCAAGGCTCGACCGCGGTCGCCCGGTCCGGTACAAGTTGCGGCGCGATGGAATGGCCGACGCGGAAGCCGAACGAGCTCGACGCCAGCGAGAAGAAGAGCTTTGGCAAGGGTGTCTTCCGGAAGTGCGACGGGTGCGGCGTCACCCTCGCCGCCGAGGCGTTCCATCTGAACTTCGAGGTGTGCCCGGACTGCGGGCAGCACCACAAACTCGCCGCGGCGCGGTGGCGTGAGCTCCTCCTCGACGGCGGCGCCCTCGAGGAGTGGGACGAGCATTTGACGCCGTCCGACCCGCTCCATTTCTCCGACGGCCGCTCGTACACGGAGCGCGTCGCGAGCGCGCAGAAGAGCTCTCGCGCGCGCGAGGCGATCGAGATCGGGAAGGGGGCGCTGGACGGCCGCCCGATCGCGTGGGGCGCGTTCCTGTTCGCGTTCATGGGCGGCTCGATGGGCTCGGTGGTCGGGGAGAAGATCACGCGGCTCTTCGAGCGCGCGACGAGCAGCCGCCTGCCGGTGGTGCTCCTCCAGGCGTCGGGCGGGGCGCGGATGCAGGAGGGGATCTTGAGCCTGATGCAGATGGCGAAGACCGTCTCCGCGCTCGAGCGGCTGCGCGCGGCGCAGCTGCCGTTCTTCAGCGTGCTCCTCCACCCGACGACGGGCGGCGTCGCGGCGAGCTTCGCGCTGCTCGGCGACGTCAACATCGCCGAGCCGAAGGCGCTCATCGGCTTCGCCGGGCCGCGCGTCATCGAGACGACGATCCGGCAGAAGCTGCCCGAGGGGTTTCAGCGGAGCGAGTTCCTGCTCGCGCACGGGATGCTCGATCGGATCGTGAGCCGGCTCGACATGAAGCGCGAGCTGTCGCTGCTCATCGGCCACCTCGGCGGCTCCGCGGGCCAGCGCCCGCCCAGCGCGCCGGCGTCGCGCCCCGGCGAGACGCCGCTCGACGGCGACGGCTGACGCCGATGGACCTCTCCGCCGTGCTCGGTGAGCTGTACGCGCGCGCCGCGCGCGGCGTGCGCATGGACCTCGGGGCGATGCGCGCGGCGTGCGCGCTGTACGGCGAGCCGCAGGACGCCTTCCCGGTGGTGCACGTCGCGGGGACCAACGGCAAGGGCTCGGTCTCGGCGATGATCGAGGCGATCGCGCGGCGCACCGGGAAGCGCACCGGGCTCTTCACCTCCCCTCACCTTTGCCGGTTCGCCGAGCGGATCCGGCTCGACGGCGAGCCCATCGGCGACGACCTGCTCGGCGCGGCGCTCGCCGACGCGCTGGTGCGCGCGATGGACCTCAGCTTCTTCGAGGTGGCGACGCTGACCGCGCTGAACGTGTTCCGCGAGGCGAAGGTCGAGCTCGCGGTGCTCGAGGTCGGCATCGGCGGGCGCCTCGACGCCACCAACGTCGTGCGCGCCCCGGTGGCCGCCGCGGTCACGCGGATCGCGATGGACCACACCGACAAGCTGGGCGACACGCTCGAGTCGATCGCGCGGGAGAAGGCCGGGATCGCCAAGCCGGGGCTCGACCTCGTGCTCGGCCGCATGCCCGACTCCATCGCGGCGGTCATCGGGGAGGTCGCGCGCGCCGCCGGCGCGACCACGACCCGCGTCGAGGACCGGGGCGACGCCCACGCGGCGGTCGTCGCGCTCCGATCGCGCAGCCGCGTCGGCCTCGCCGGGGCGCACCAGATCGCCAACGCCGAGGTCGCGTGGCTCCTCGGCGAGCGGATCGGCGCGAGCGAGGCCGACCGCGCCGCCGGGATCGTCGGCGTGCGGTGGCCGGGGCGGCTCGAGCTGATCGAGACGGAGGAGGGCGCGATCCTCCTCGACGCCGCGCACAACCCGGACGGCGCGCGCGCCCTGGCGACGCACCTCGCGACGCACGCGCTCCCGAAGCGGACCGCGCTGATCTTCGGCGCGCTCGCCGACAAGGCGTGGGTGGAGATGCTCGACGCGCTCGCCCCCGCCGCGTCGCTGCGCGTCTACGTGCCGGTGCACCCCGGGACGCCCGGCCGCGCCGGCGCCGACCCCGCCGAGATCGCGTCGCGCTACTCGGGCCGCGTCGCGTCGGACTTCGACCGCGCGTACGCGCTCGCGCGCCGCGAGGTGGGCCCGGAGGGGCTCGTGGTCGTCTGCGGATCGATCCTCCTCGTCGGCGAGGCGCGCGCGCGGATGCTCGATTTGCCGACGGATCCCCCCGTCGCGCTGTAGCCGGCGCGCGCCGGCGCCGCGGGGCCCGCGACGCGGGCGGGGCCGTCACGCGGCGCGCGTCACGGGACGCCCCGTCACGCGGCTACAGGTGCTTCGAGCTGCTGCACGTGCGGCAGTACCACCTGCCCGATCCCGCGCGCTCCGCTTGCTCGACCGAGCGCGAGCGCGTGTAGGTGCCGGCGTCGTGATGCCAGCCGGCGCGGCGGAACTTTTCGACCGCCGAGGCGCGCGCGATGACGGCGATCTCGCGCCTCCCGCACACCTCCGCGCTGACCTCGCGGCACGCGTCGCAGACGACACGAACATGGGTGGTTTCGACGGTTTGAAGTCCCATGAACCACTGTACGTTTGGTCAGCTTTACCGCAACCTAACGGTACGCGCACGCCTCGCCAAACTGCCGATGAACCGCGCCGCGATCAGCCGTAGTGATACGCCGACAGCTTCAGGCCGACGAGCGTGTGATCGTACCCGACGCGCCCGCGATCCTTGCCGGCGGCGCCCGCGACGATCATCAGCGGGAGCAGGTGCTCTTCGCGCGGGTGCGCCGCGCGCGCCGACGGAGCGTTCGCCCAGTCGGTGAGCAGGCGATCGCGCTCCCCCTCGTCGCGCGTCGCCGCGTCGCGGAGCCACGTGTCGAAGGCGCGCGCCACCGGCTCGGCCCGCGGGTGGAGCGCGCGGAGGTTGTGGTACGACATCCCGCTGCCGACGATGAAGACGCCCTCGTCGCGGAGCGGCGCGAGCGCGCGGCCGATCGCGAGGTGCTCGGCCGGGTCGAGGCCGCGCTTCAGCGAGAGCTGGACGGTCGGGATCGCGGCGTCGGGGAACGCGAGCTTGAGCGGGACGAACGTGCCGTGATCGAAGCCGCGCGCGCCGTCCTCCGCGCTCGCGATCCCCGCCGCGCCGAGGAGCGAGCGCACGCGCGCCGCGAGCTCCGGGTGGCCGGGCGCGGGCCACGTGATCGCGTACGTCTCCGGCGGGAAGCCGTAATAGTCGTAGAGCATCGGCGGGCGCGCGCTGGTCATGACGGTGGGGACCGGCTCCTCCCAGTGCGCGGACACGACGAGGAGCGCCTTGGGCGGCGATTTCGGCACGGAGGCGAGCCCGCGCAGGTACGCGAGGAGCGCGGCGCGCTCCTCCTCGGTCCCGATGCCCATCTCGATCCACGGCCACGGGCCGCCGCCGTGCGGCAAGAAGACCACGGGCTGGCGCGACGGCGAGCCGCCCGTCACCGCGGCGCCGCCGCTCGCGGCGGAGGCCGGCGCGCCGGAGCCGGCGCTCGCGAGACCGGCGAAGCTCGCCGCGCCGGTGATCCCCGCCACGATCGCGGCGCGCCGCGTGAGCCCATCCTGCTTCTCCGTCGTCATGATCGCCTCCTCTTCGCCCCTCGAGCGCCCCGCCGCCCGCAGCTCCCAGAAGTGCGCCCGAAATCGCGTTTCCGCCAGACGGAGGAGAGCCAACCCGACGTTGCGCGGCGCGCAACGCTCTGCCGGAGCGCGACGCGGGAGCGGCGCCGCGCCCTTCCGCTGCGGCGCGGCGGCGCGCGTCAGCCGTGGTAGACGTGCGAGGCGACGATCGTGCCGGCGGGGCCGACGGCGAACACCTCCGCGACCATGAACGGCTCCTCGCCCGGGACGGTGCGGAGGTACTCGACGAAGACGCGGTCGCCCATCGCGGTGACGTGGCGCTCCTCGTAGCGCAGGCCGGGGAGGCGATCCATCGCGCCCTCCCACCACGCGCGGAGGGCGGCGACGCCGCGGACCTGTCCGTTCGTCGACGGCTCGCGCGCGCGGAGCTTCGGGCTCGTGTGGACGGCGTCCGCGTCGTAGAGCGCGAGGAGCCGATCGAGGTCGCGCCCGTTGAACGCGTCGAGCCACGCGCGCGCCAGCGCGACGAGGCGCTCCGGCGCCGCGCCGCTCGCCGGGGGGGATCCGCGAAGAGCGAACGCCGCCCCAAAGCCCGCCGCGAGCGCGACGCGCGCGAGCTGGTGCACGTTCGACGGCGCCTCGATCCCGTCGGTCGACGCGACCCACGCGTGATCGGTGAACTCGTCGTTCGGCGTCACCGCCCGGGTGTCGACGTCGGCGACGAAGACGAAATTCATGTGGAGCCCCTTCGCGCCGGCGACGTGCTCTTCGTAGCCGACGAGGCCGGCCGGCGTGCCGTCGATCGCCGCGATCGACGCGAAGCGGCCGGCGAGCCCGGTCTCCTCGCGGAGCTCGCGCGCCGCCGCCTCGAGCGGCGTCTCGCCCGCCTCGATCTCGCCGCCGACCGGCAGCCACGTGCCGAGGCGACGGTGCTTGATCAGCAAGACGCTCCCTTCATGTCGGGCGAAGACGGCGACGGAGAAGGCGCGGCGCGTGGTCATGTCGCGCGACATACCAGCGCCGCGGCACGCGGTCGACGCCGTTCCGGCCGCGCCGCGCCGCGGGAGCGCGCCAGAGCGCGAGACGAGCGCCGGAGAGAGCGCACGAGGCGGCCGCGGGCGCTCGCGCGGCCGCTCAAGGGCGCGGATCGGCGGCGACGACGCGCAGGAGGGCGTCGACGAGATCGCGCCCGACGTTGGCGGGCTTGCGGCACGCGTCGGGCGATCCGTCCGCCGCGGCGACGGGGACGAAGAAGCGGTTGTACCCGGGGAGCGACGCGGTCGTGGTCTTGGGGCGGAAGAGGAGCGCCCGCTTCCACGCGCGCCAGTCGGCCGACGAGAGCGTCGCGTCGCGCTCGCCGCGCGCGAGGAAGATCGGCGCCCGCGTCTTGTGGAGCGCCTTGCCGTCGAACCCGCGCGCCTGGCGCTTCGCCGGGCCGAGGAGCGCGACGCCGGCGATCTTGCCGGCGGACAGGGCGGTCGAACCGGGTCGGTA
>Ga0105247_10001563_pt1 | contig 16301 bp, 14 predicted proteins | sample KBSS24metaG_FD_81519 | JGI IMG/M metagenome (GOLD analysis project Ga0105247, IMG submission 81519) | Switchgrass rhizosphere microbial communities from Kellogg Biological Station, Michigan, USA - KBS S2-4 metaG | ecosystem: Host-associated > Plants > Roots > Rhizosphere > Soil | place...
GATCGCGCGCGCGTCCTTCCCCACCGGCACCGCCTCGCCCGTGAGCGACGACTCCTCGGCCGCGAGGTTGATCGTCTGGAGCAGGCGCGCGTCGGCGGGCACGGCGTCCCCAGCCTCGAGCTCGAGCACGTCGCCGGCGACGAGCTCGGCCGCGCTCACCTTCCTGGTCTTGTCGGCGCGGCGCACGTGCGCGTGCGGCGTCTGCATCTTCTGGAGCGCGTCGAGCGCCGCCTCCGCCCGCTGCTCCTGGTAGTACCCGAGCGCCGCGTTGATCGCGACGATGAGCAGGATCGCGATCGCGTCGCCGAACCGGACGAGCAGCGGCTCCTGGGTGCGGCTCGCGCCGTCGACGAGCGCGATGGCCGCCGCGGCGAGGAGCGTGAGGACGATCGGGTTCGCGAACTGGGCGAAGAACCGCCGCCACGCGCTCGGCTTCGGCGGCGGGGGCAGCTCGTTCGTTCCGTCGCGCGCGAGCCTCCGGCCGACCTCGGCCTCGTCGAGGCCGTGGCGGGGGTCGATGTCGAGCCGAGCGAGGAGCTGCTCGATCGGCTCGGAGTGCGGCGACGACTTCGGGGGCGTCTCGGTCACTCCGTCAGCGCCCGGCCTTCCGCTGCTGGGCCTGCTGCTCCGCCTCGAGCTCCTCGAGCGCGGCGGCGAGCTCCTCTTGCTCGCTCGCGTTCGCCTCCTCCGCCTTGGTCGACTCGACGCGCGTCGGGACCGCCTCCTTCGGCGCGGGCGCCTCCTCGGCCGGCGCGAGCCCCATCTTTCGCTTCAGCGCGAGCAGCTCCTCGTCGGCGCCGGCGTTCTTCTCGAGGTGCGCGAACTGCGACGCGAGCACGTCGCCCGAGTACTCCTCCGACAGCTCCGCGCCCGCCTCGGCCTCGGCCTCGAGCTGATCGATCTTCGACGACATGCGGTCGAACGTCTCGAACGCGCTCTGATCCTTGAGACCGCTCATGGTCTCCTGGATCGCGCGCTGCGCCTCGGCGCGCTTCTTCCGCGCGACGAGCACGTTCTTCTTCCGCTTCGCCTCCTCGATCTTGTCGTTGAGCATGCGGAGCGCGCGTTTGAGCTGATCGACCGCCGCCTTCTGCTTTTGCCACTGATCCTTGAAGGTCGTCGCGAGCGCGTCGTGCTCCTTCTTGCGGTTCAGCGCCTCCTTCGCGAGCTCCTCGTTCCCCGCGCGGAGCGCCATCATCGCGCGACGTTCCCACTCGGCGGCGTTCGAGCTCTCCTGCTCGAACTGCTTCGCGAGGCGCTTCTCGTCCGCGATCGAGGCGGCGACCTGCTTCTTCGCCTCGACGAGCTGATTGTTCATGTCCAAAACGACCTGGTTCAGCATCTTCTCGGGGTCTTCCGAGCGGCTGATGAGGTCGTTCAGGTTCGATTTGATCAGCTGGGCCAGACGGCTGAAAATCCCCATGATGCGTCCTTGGCTAGGTGCCCGCCGGGCGCGGCCCGCGGGCGTCGAGAACGAGAGTCGGCTGCTTCAACGCGTCGTGGCGCCGGCGGACTGCGCCAGGCGGACGAGATCCGGGACCTGCTGCGCGAGCGCGAGGTCGATCTCGTCGACGGTCGCCTCGATCTCGTTGAAGTCCAGGTTCTCGAGCTCGAGGGCGCTCGACAGGACGATCCTGTTCCCTTCGAGGCCGTAGCTGGCGTGCACGAGCGACCGGACGTTGAGCTCGAGGAGCTTGCGGAAGAGGCCGGCCGGGGCGCCGTCGGGCGCGTCGCCCACGTGCACGCGGACGATGACGAGCGGGGGATCGACGCGCACGACCATCGGCGGCATCGCGTCCGACCCCGGATGCAAGAGGAACGTCCCCTCCTGGCCGGCGACGGCCGTGTGGGCGCGATTCAACTTCTCGAGGTAGGCCTCGACGTCCTTCACCGTTCGCATCGTGGCCGCGGAGCGTAGTAAGAAAGGGCGAGGTTGGGGGCGAAAAGCTGCTAGATTGGAAAAAGTCCCGATGACCGCGGATCCCGGGTCGCTGGTCGGTCAAGTCGTTGGTGGCCGCTACAAGGTACGCCGGCTCATTGGGCAAGGCGGGATGGGCGAGGTCTACGCCGCCGACGGGAAGACCGGCGAGAAGGTCGCGCTCAAGGTCCTCCACGACCGCGCGGCGCAAGATCCCGATCTCGTCGCCCGCTTCCAGCGCGAGGCGTCGATCGCCGCGCAGGTGAAGAGCGACTACGTCGCGCGGATCCTCGGCGCAGGGAAAGATCGCAACGGGCGCCTCTGGATCGCGTTCGAGCGCCTCGCGGGCGAGGGGCTCGACGAGCGCCTCCGTCGCGAGCAGTACCTCGCGTTCGCCGACGTCGCGCCGATCGTCGACGACGCGCTCCAGGGGCTCCACGCCGCGCACCGCGCCGGCGTCATCCACCGCGACATCAAGCCGGCGAACCTGTTCATCGAGAAGCGCAAGCTCTCCGCGAAGGAGATCCAGCACGACGTCGCGGAGGAGCGCACGCGCATCCTCGACTTCGGCATCTCCAAGATGCGATCGCGCGGCAACCGCAAGAGCGAGCCGTCGCTCACCGCGTTCGACGCGACGCTCGGCAGCTTCGCGTACATGGCGCCGGAGCAGGTCCGCGGCTCGGCCCGCGTCGACGAGCGCGCCGATCTCTACGCACTCGGCGCGGTCGCGTTCCGCGCGCTCACCGGCCGCCTCCCGTTCGAAGGGAGCAACGCGCTCACGCTCATCGCGCTCAAGCTGGACCGCGAGCCCCCGTCGCTCGCCAGCACCACCGGCGACGAGTGGCCGACGAGCATCGAGCGCTTCCTCGAGAAGATGATGGCCCGCGAGCGCGACCGCCGCTTCGCCAGCGCCGGCGAAGCGCTCGAGGCGTGGCACAAGGTCTGTCGCGTCATGGGCAACGCCCCGCGCAACCCCCCGAAATCGATCCGCGTCCGCGAAGAGCGCACCGACGTCACCGCCGGCACCTTCACCGAGAGCGCGTCGAGCATCATCGGCTCCCCCTTCGGGCGAAGGTAGGGTCACGAGCCCACAAAAAAACGAAGGGCGCGCAGCTTTCGCCGCGCGCCCTTTCGTCAGGAGTCGCTATCGATACTCGATAACGCTCAGTTGCAGGGGCCCGCGCCCGGCTTCGTGTGAGCGCAGTGCGGGACCGGCGAGCCGACGGCCGCCATCAGGTGGTACTGGCGGCAGTTCAGCGTGTTGCCCGCCAAGGTGATCTCGGCCTGCGTCGTGTCGAAGTCGAACGTCGTCGCGCTGGCAGGCTTGCCGCACGCCGCGAGGCACTCGCTGAGGCTCGCGTAGGCCGCGTTCGCGCCCGTGCACGCCTTGAGATCGAGCGCGCAGAACGTCGCGCAGCGGTCGGGCGTGGTGCCGCCGTCAGCCGGCGCCGCCGTGCACGGTCCGCCGCCGGAGATGCCCGCGTGCGGGCAGTGGAGCTTGGGGTTGCCAGAGGTCTTCGCCGCGTTCGCGTGGTACTGACGGCACCCGGCGTTGTCGCCCTTGGCCGTGGCCGAACCGGTTCCGCCGCCCGCGGTGTAGAGGGCGCAGGTCGCCTTGCAGATGTCGAGGCTGTTGAACTGCTTCTCGCCGCCGCCGTCGCCCGTGAACGCGCCCGTCGCGGGGACATCGTTGGTGCAGGCTGCGGTGATATCCGCACAGTAGGTGTCGCACGAGAGAGGAGGATCCCCTCCGCCGTCGCCGCCGTCCGTCTTCCCCGAGTCGCCACCGGTGCCGGTGTCGCTGCCCGTGCCGGTGTCGCTGCCCGAGTCGGTGCCCGTGCCCGTGTCGGTGCCCGTGCCGGTGTCGGTCGTGCCGCCGTCGTCCGTCGGCGGGGTCGTGCTGTCATCGCCACCGCAGCCGAGCCACGTCGCTCCTCCGACCAACATGGCAACCGCAGTAAGCCCAATTCCACGCGTCCAGTTCATGCCAATGCTCTCCTTGGCGCTCGCCGCGCCCATCTGAAGAAAGCGGCAGCCTACCATCGTCTGAGCTCGAATGGCTTTGTTTCTGGTGAGGAGCCTCTTGCAGAGAAACGTGCCTGTCATGCTAGAACTTGTGGCCGTGGATTCCACCATCGTCGCGAAGGGAAAGCTTGAAGTTCGCGGCGGCAAGCTCACCCTGAACAAGGGTACGGCCAACAAACCCGAGCTCGAGATCGGCGCGGATACGCTGGTCGTCGGTCGTAACGAAGCGTGCGACCTCGTCCTCGAAGACCGCAAGGTGAGCGCCGTGCACATGGAGCTCGTCGCCACCGAGCGCGGCGTCCGGGTCCGGGACCTCGGCTCTCGGAACGGCACGTTCGTCGGCGATACGCGGATCGGTGAGGTCTACCTCCTCAAGCCGACGATCATCACCTGCGGCGAGTCGGTCATCGAGTTCAACCCGGCCACCCCCGAGCAGGTCGACGTCCCCGACGTCGCCGAGTTCGGCCCGCTCGTCGGGTCGGGTCAGGGGATGCGCCAGGTCTTCGAGCGCCTCCGCAAGGCGGCCCCCACCGAGCTCACCGTCCTCATCGGCGGCGAGACCGGGACGGGGAAGGAGCTCGTAGCCCAGGCGATCCATCAGGCGAGCGAGCGGAAGAACAAGCCGTTCGTCGTCGTCGACTGCGGGTCGATCCCGGCGTCGCTCGCGGAGAGCGCGCTGTTCGGCCACGAGCGCGGATCGTTCACCGGCGCGGTCGACAAGCGGATCTCGCCGTTCGTCGAGGCCGACGGCGGGACGATCTTCCTCGACGAGCTCGGGGAGCTGCCGATCGACGTCCAGCCGAAGCTCCTCCGCGCCCTCGCCGAGCAGCGCGTGAAGAGCGTCGGGTCGAACGCGTACCGCCCCGTCAACGTGCGCGTCATCGCGGCGACGCGCCGCGACCTCGTCCGCGAGGTGAACGACGGCACGTTCCGGAGCGACCTTTATTTCCGCGTCGCGCAGATCAAGATCGAGCTGCCGGCGCTCCGTCACCGCCTCGAAGACATCCCGGCGCTCGTCCGGCGCATGCTCGTCGACCTCGGCGACAGCAAGGCCTACGGCCGCATCACGAACGACTCGCTCGAGCGCCTCATGCGGCACGATTGGCCGGGGAACGTCCGCGAGCTCCGTAACGTCGTGGCGGTTGCGATCGCGTTCAGCAAGGAGGGGCCGCTCGACATCGCCCAGCACCTCTCGCCGCTCACGTCCACGGCGGCCGAGTCGACGCCCACCCGCGGGCGCACCTTCCAGGATGCCAAGCGCGACATCCTCGCGCGCTTCGAGCGCGACTACTTCACGGCGCTCTACGCCGAGTGCAACGGGAACGTCAGCGAGATCGGCCGGCGCGCGGCGATGGAGCGCGCGCACGTGCGCGGGTATCTGCGTCGCCACGGCATCGGCGATCCGAGCTCTACGAAGGGCTGACGCCGGCCGCGGCCCGACGGACGACGGCCCGGAAGACGGCCGTCCGCGGGCTCGGCGCGCGCGCCAGGGCGAACCGAGCATCCCATGTCCATCCAGGCCATCTGCGAGGGATCCGTCCACGCGTCCTGCGGAAGGATCCGTCCAGGCGAGCTGCGAGGGCCGAGCGCGCCGCTCGTCGTCTTGCGGCGCGCGGCTCGGGTCCTACATTAATCCCCGCCCGTGAACCCCCGCGTCCGCATCCTCCCCCTCTTCGTCAGCGCGCTCTGCGTCGCGATCGCCGCGCGCATGGCGTGGGGAGAGCCGCGCTTCGTCGCCCCGTTCATCGTCATCCTGCTCCTCGCGATGATCCCGCCGTTCTTGGCGCGGCGGAGGATGCGCCGCCTCCTGATGAGCGGCGACGTGAAGCGCGTCCTCGGGAGCTGGGAGGGGTCGATCGAGCGGCTCGTGTACCCCGAGACGATGGCGCCGCTCATGGCCGCGACGGCGTACGCGGCGTACGGCTGGATCGACGCGGCGCGGGCGTCGCTCGCGCGCGCCGTCCGCGGCCCGGCATGGGACGCGGCGCTTGAGCAGCGCCTCTTCGTGGAGACGCTGCTGGACACGTTCGAGGGCGATCGGATGGGGGCGCTCCAGAAGGCGCACGTCCTCGAGCGGATGCCGCTCCCCTCGTCGGGCGTCCTCGCCCGCGCGCGGATCGCCCGCCTCCGCCGCGGCATCGCCGCGATGGCGCGCGCGTTCGCCCACCGCAGCGTGACGAACGACGCGCGCGCGCTCCTCGTCGCCGCCGACACGTCGCCGCTCATCCACTGGGCGATGCGCTACGCCGCGGCGGTGGTCGCGATCGATCGCGGCGCGGCCTCCGAGGCGCGCGGCCTCCTGCGCGGCGCGCCGGAGTGGCCGAAAGAGAGCGCGTTCCGCGCGTTCCACGAGGAGCTCACCGCCCGCGCCGGCGCCACGTAGCCGTCCGAGGCGGGCGCCTCGCGACGCCGCAAAACCCTTGAAATCCTCGGTCGGTCAAACCGTGGGGTCGGCTCTAGTGGAGTCGCGCGACTCTTGTTAGTGTGGCGCCCGACCGCATGACCGACGAGGTCCGAGAGCGCATACGGGTCCTGTACGCCGACGACGAGGACGACGTCCGCGAGGTCTTCGAGGCCGTCTTCGCCGACGATTTCGACGTCACGAGCGTGCCCGGCGGCGCCGAGGCGCTCGCCGCGATGGGCGCTCGTACCTTCGACGTCCTGGTGAGCGACATGCGCATGGACCCGATGCGCGGCTCCGAGCTCCTCGCGAAGGCGTACGATCAGCACCGCGACACCCAGCGGATCCTCCTCACCGGCTTCAGCGATCACGACGACCTCGCCGCCGCGGTGAACGAGGGGCACGTCTTCGCGTACGTGCAGAAGCCGTGGGACGCGGAGCAGCTCAAGTTGACCATCCAGCGCGCCGCCGATCAGCGGCGCCTCGAGGTCGAGAACAGGCGCCTCGTGCGCGAGCTCCAGCTCGCCAACGAGAGCCTCAAGGGCGATCTCGAGTCGGTCCACCGGACCGTGCCGCGCCCGCGCCTGCAAGTGACGTCGCCGCCGATGGCGAAGGTGCTCGAGCAGGTCATCGCCGTCGCGGGGACCGACGCGAGCGTGCTCCTCCACGGCGAGACCGGCGTGGGCAAGGAGCTCGTCGCCGCGGCGATCCACGAGCGGAGCGTGCGCAAGCGCGGGCGCTTCGTCGCGCAGAACCTCGCGGCGCTCCCGCCCGAGCTGATGACCAGCGAGCTCTTCGGCCACGTGAAGGGGGCGTTCACCGGCGCGCAGCAGGCGCGGCGCGGCCTGTTCGAGCTGGCCGACGGCGGGACGCTCTTCCTCGACGAGATCGGCGAGGCGCCGCTCTCGCTCCAGGCGATGCTCCTCCGCGCCCTCGAGTCGCGCGAGATCTGGCCGGTGGGCGGCAGCGACTCGCGCCGGGTCGACCTCCGGATCATCGCCGCGACCAACCGCGACCTCCTGAGCGAGGCGCAGCGCGGCGTCTTCCGCCTCGACCTTTACTACCGCCTCGCCGTGGCCCCGATCTTCATCCCGCCGCTGCGCGACCGGCCGCAGGACGTGCGCGGCCTCGGCGCGCCGATGCTGGAGGCCGCGGCCCGCCGGATGGGGCGCACGCTGCCGCGCCTGACCGACGCCGCGTGGGCGCAGCTCGAGCGGCACGCCTGGCCGGGGAACGTGCGCGAGCTGTCGAACGTGATGGAGCGGCTCGCGATTTACCACGCGGGCCGCGAGGTCGACGGCGGCGATCTCGGCCTCCCCCCCATCCCGGCGCCCGCCGGGGACGTCGGGCGCCCCCCGCCCGCGCCGGTGCAGGCGCCGGTCACCGACGCCGCGGACACGATCGTCCTCCGCGTGCCCGAGCAGGGGACGACGTTCGACGACCTCGAGCGCGAGATCCTCGTCCAGGTGCTCGCCCGCGCCGACGGGAACCAGTCGCGCGCGGCTCGGTCGCTCGGCCTCAGCGAGAGCACGCTGCGAAGCCGCCTGAAGAGGCTCGGCCTCAAGGGGTGAGGGCGGCGGGGCCGGCGCGAGCGCGTCGCATCGAGAGCGGCGTGGACGGCCGCGCTCCTGACGTGGGGGAGGCGAACGCGGCGCGGCCTAGCGTCGCGTCCACCTGCACGAGCCATCTTCTGTTAAGCTGATCGACCGATGGGCGGCGGGAGGACGGGTTAGTGGCGGCGACCGGCACGTCGTCGCAGCGAGGGCGGCTCCCGGAGCTCGCGAAGTACGACGTGGTCGAGGAGATCGGCCACGGCGGGATGGCCACGGTGTACCGCGCGCACGACGCGCGCCTCGGGCGCGACGTCGCGATCAAGCTGATTCACCCGCACCTGCGCGACTCGCCGGAGGTCGCGCACCGCTTCTTCGTCGAGGCGCAGGCCGTCGCGAAGCTCCGCCACCCGAACATCGTCGAGGTGTACGACGTCTCCGCGCCCGAGGAGCCGGAGCAGTACCTCGTCGTCGAGCTGCTGCGCGGCCGCACCCTCCGCAAGATGCTCCAGGAGGTCACGCAGGCCGGGGATAAGGAGCGCCGCGCGATCCCCCCCGAGGTGGCGGCGGCGCTCGGCGTCGAGCTGTGCGCCGCGCTCGCGCACGCGCACGACCAGGGCGTCGTGCACCGCGACATCAAGCCCGAGAACGTGATGATCGAGCACGCCGTCACGTCGCCGAAGACGAGCGCGAAGCCGGAGGGCGAGCGGATCAAGGTGAAGCTCACCGACTTCGGCATCGCCAAGCTCCTCGACGCGCAGGGGGTCACGTCGACCGGGCAGGTGCTCGGCAGCCCGGCCCACATGGCGCCCGAGCAGATCGAGGGGGCCGACGTCGACGGGCGCGCCGACGTCTTCGGGATGGGCGTGCTCCTCTACGAGTGCATGGTCGGGCACCTCCCGTTCGAGGGGGCGAACCCGGCGCAGGTGCTGCGCCGCGTCCTCGACGGCACGTACCCGAGCGCGGAGCGCGAACGCGGGACGGTGGGGAAGACGTGGAGCGAGCTCCTCGATCGCGCCCTCGCGCACGATCCGGCGGCGCGCTTCCCCGACGCGCGCGCGATGCACGACGCGCTCCTCGACGAGCTCCGGAGGCTCGGCTTCACCGCGCCGCGCGCCGAGATCGAGGCGTTCGGCGACGACCCCGCGGCGTACGTCGAGGTCCACGAGAAGCGGATGATCGAGCGCCTCTGCGATCGCGCGCGCGCCGCGCGGCAGGCGGGCGACAGCCTCGCGGCGGCCGCCGACTACAACCGCGCCCTCGCGTACGCGCCGCACGATCAGTCGCTCCTCCGCGTCGTCTCGAGCATGCACCGCGCCGAGGAGCGCCGCCGCGTCGTCGCGCGCGTCGCGCCGGCCGTCCTCGGCGCGATCGCGCTCGGCACCACGGCGTACTTCGTCACGAACATGCTCCGCCGCCGCGCGCCTCCGTCGGTCGACCCGGCCGCGCAGGTCGCCGCGCCGCCCGCGGCGATCGTCGCGCCGGCGATCGCGGCCTCGGCGCTCGCCGCGCGGGCGCCCGCGTCCGCCTCGGCGAGCGCGCTGGCGATCGCGCCGCTCCCCGCGCCCGCCCCCGCGCCGCGCCCCTCGGCGAGCGCGAAGCCCCAGGTCCAGCGGAGCGTCGTCATCCGCAGCGTCACGCCGCAGTTCGGCGTCCGCATCGCGGTCGACGGCGATCCGGCGGTCGCCGCCTCGAAGGACCTCCGGATCACGCTCAACGGCGAGGAGCACGCCCTCGCGTTCACCTGCACCCCGGCCGATCTTTGCGAGCCGGATCAGGAGCGGCGGATCCCCGTCGGCGATCGCGACGAGGTCATCGACGTCGTCATGAAGATCAAGCCCGCGCTCCTCACCGTCGAAGGCGACCCGCAGTCGAGCTACCACCTCCGCGAGGACCCGACGATCAGCCTCCGCCCCGGCGCCCCCGGCACGATCCCGATGGGCAGCAACGGCCGCAAATACGTCCACGTCGTGCAGCTCCCGTCGAACCGCACGGAGAGCGTCTCGGTGATCGCCGGCAAGCCGGCGTTCGTCAGCTTCCTCGGCCCCCCGACCCCCGCCTCGCCGTAGCGCGCGGCGCTCGCCCCGCCGGGCTCCCGCGTGCCGCGAGGCGCTCGCCCGCCGGGCTCCCGCGTGCCGCGCGGCGCCTCGCGGCGCTCGGCCCGCCGCGCCATCCCGGCGAGCGCCGCGAGGCGCGCGTTGCGTCGCCGGGACGGGGCGTGCGAGCGTTCGGACATGAAGCTCCTCGCGCCCGCGGTGCCCCTCGGCCGGCTCCCGTACGCGGCGCTCGGCGTCGCGCTCTCCGCGCTGAAGGTCGGCGTCGACTCGGCGGTCGCGCGCCACTACGGGCGCGTCTTCTCGATCCTCTTCTACGTCGACCCGACGACCGCGCCGCTCCTCCGCCCCGAGGAGGTGCACCCCTACTGGCTCGCCCTCTGCTACGTCACCGTGCCGTTCGCGGCGGTCGGCGTCGCGCTGACGCTCCGCCGCCTCCGCGACGCGGGGGCCTCGCCGTGGCTCGCGCTCTTCTTCTTCGTCCCGTTCGCGAACCTGCTCTTCTTCGTCGCGACCGCGCTCCTCCCCCCGACGCGCCCCGCGACGACGTCGACCGTGAAGGCGACCGATCCGTTTCGCTCGAACGACATCGTCGTGCACCACCCCGAGAAGCCGCGCGGGCGCATGGCGGCGGTCTGCTACGCCGCGGCGCTCGGCACGGTGACGGCGCTGGGCGGGTTCGCCGTCTCGGTCGGCCTCCTCGGCAAGTACGGCTACGGGCTGGCGCTCGGGACGCCGTTCATCGCCGCGTTCGTCGCCGGCGCGTTCGTCGTGCGCCTGTTTCCGAGCGCGCGCTACTCCGACGCGGCGCTGTCGTGCGTCTTCACGTTCGTCGTGACGTTCGCGTTGATCGTCCTGTTCGCGCTCGAGGGGGTCGGCTGCCTCGTCATCTTCTTGCCGCTCCTCATCCTGCCCGCGCTGCTCGGCGGGCTCCTCGGCTACGCGGCCGGCAAGGCGCTCCCGAGGCGCGAGCAGGCCGCGGCGCTCGCGAGCGGCGCGCTCCTCCTGCTCGTGACGTTCGGCGTCGAGGCGATCGCCCCCGCCCCGCCGACCGCCGCGCCGGTCGTGGAGACGGCGCTCGAGATCGACGCGCCGCCCGCCGACGTGTGGCCGCTGGTCACGTCGGTCGCGGACATGCCCCCGCCGGTCGAGTACCCGTTCAACGCCGGGATCGCCTACCCGGTCCGCGCGACGCTCGACGACGGCGCCGTCGGCGCGGTGCGCCGCTGCGACTTCAACACCGGCACGGCGCTCGAGACCGTCACGGCGTGGGAGCCGGGGCGCCTCCTCCGCTTCACGATCGACTCGCAGCCCCCGCCGCTCCGCGAGCTCACCCTCTATCGCACCGTCCACCAGCCTCACCTCGACGGCGCGGTCAGAAACCGCGTCGGCGAGCTCGAGCTCGTCCCGCTCGACGGCGGCCGCCGCACGCGCCTCGTGGGCCGAAGCTGGTACGAGACCTCGCTGAGCCCCGCCCCGTACTGGGAGTCGTACGCGGAGGTCGTGATCCACGCGATCCACCGGCGCGTGCTCGGCGCGGTGAAAGCGCGCGCGGAGGAGAAGAGCGCCGTCGCGCGCCGGTGAGCCGTGTTGAAGGGCGGCGCTGCGCGCGTGCCGTCCGGATCCGTGCGTGGAGATCCGGCGCAGGGCCCGCGAAAGCCCCGCGTTCGACGGGCTCGCCGCGTGCCCGACCGCGAACGGGGCCATTCGGACGTCCTACCGGCCCAAACGGACACGACGCCGTGACAAAACGGGGGCGTGACCGACATGTGGGATGTCCGAATGAGAGACTCGGATGTCCGAATGGGGGAGCCCGATGTCCGAATGGCGCATCGAGCTGTCCGGAATGGCGACCCCGCTGTCCGAATGGGGGGTTCACCCCTCGGCTGCATCACGACCCGACCCGATGGGGCGCGCCGTCACACCGCGTCGGCGCGCGAACCCGCGGTCGCGCACGACGGGGTATCCTTTCGGCACGATGGTCGCGAGGCAGTCTGCGCGGGCGAATCGAGCCCCTCGTACGCTCGACTACGAGGAGCGGCTCGACCGCGACGCGAGGTGGGCATTGGACGAGGGAGAGCGTTTTCTCAAAGGCGAGGGCGGGGTCCACTCCGCGTTACGGGCGCTCGCAGAGCGCCTCCGCGTCGAAGGGATCCCGTACGCCGTGGCGGGCGGCATCGCCCTCTTTCATCACGGGTACCGCCGGTTCACGGAGGACGTGGACGTTCTGGTCACGAAGGACGGCCTCGCGAAGATTCACGAGAGGCTCGTGGGCCTCGGCTACACCCAGGAGTTTCCGGGAGCGAAGAACCTGCGGCACGCCGACAGCCGCGTGAAGATCGAGTTCCTCGTGACCGGTCGATACCCGGGCGACGGCAAGCCCAAGCCCGTCGCGTTCCCCGATCCCGAGTCGGTGCGCGAAGAGGAAGACGGCATCGCGTATCTGCGGCTGCCGGCGCTGATCGAGCTGAAGCTCGCTTCCGGGATGACGGAGCCAGGACGTCAGAAGGATCTGGCGGACGTCTTGGCGCTCATCCAGGCGAAGGGGCTGTCGCGCGACTTCGGCGATGCGCTGCAGCCCTTCGTGAGGGCCAAATACGCCGAGCTATGGAGCTCCGCGCAGCCGACGGCGAAGCGGTACCTGCAGATCTGGCGCAACAAGGGGCTCACGTCCGACGCGAGCACGCTCGACGAAATGATCGCCGCGCTACACGCCGCTGCCGCGGAGCTCGACGCCATGCGCGCCGACGGCGTCGCGCTGGATCGCGAGGGCGGGGCCAAGGACGACTACGCGTACTTGGTCACGACCGACCCGGCGATCGCAAAAAAATACGGTTTTCATCCGGAGGACGAGTTCTTCGACGCCGAAGGCCCGGACACGGACGGAGAGCCATAGCCGTCGCCCGGGCGCTGCGCACCCGGCTCGTCGCGCCATCTTGGGGACGACGAAGCGCGCCGGCGCCGGCCCTCCTGGCGCCGGTGTGCACGCCGGTGCGCTCCCTTTGGGCAAACGGAGCTACCCTGGGCCCGTCCATGCGTCGACGCCTCGCCGCGCTCGTCTTCAGCGCCCTCTTCGCCCTCGCGGGCGCGGTGCGCGCCGACGAGCAAGGGGAGCTCGACAAGGGGAAGAACGCGTACCTCGCGCGGCAGTACGACGAGGCCGACGCGCGGTTCCGCGCGATGCTCGACGCGAAGACGGCGACCCTGCACGACCCGGTGCTCGTCACGCAGGCGTACATGTACTGGGGCGCCGTGATGATCGCGAAGGGGCGGCCGCAGGAGGCGAGCAACCTGTTCGAGCAGCTCCTCCTCAAGGACGCGCGCTTCGAGCCGGACCCACTCAGCTTCCCGACCGAGGTGCTCGACGCGTTCAGCGACACGAAGAACCGGATCCGGCAGCGATTGAACCAGGCGGCGCAGGACGACGCGCGCCGGGAGGCCGAGCGGCGCGCGCGCGAGGAGCAGGAGAAGAGGCGCCAGGCGGCGCGGCTCGCCCTGCTCGAGCGCCTCGCGTCGGAGGAGACGATCACCGAGGAGCACTCGCGGTGGATCGCGATGGTGCCGTTCGGCGCGGGGCAGTTCCAGAACCACGACACCGCGCTCGGCTGGATCTTCCTCGGCGCCGAGGCCGCGTTCGTGCTCGCGGGCTCGGCGATGATCCCGTTCTACTACTCCGAGCGGAGCGCCGCGCTCGCCGCTCCGAACGACTCGAGCGGGTGCGTCTCGCCGCCGTTCCACTGCACGCGCGACGCCGACGCCCGCGACCACCAGGACAGCGCGAACGCGCTCCGCCTCACGAACCTGGTCCTCTACGGGGCGTTCGCCGTCACCGCGATCGTCGGCGTGGTCCAGGCGAACGTGAGCTACGAGCCGCGCGTCGTCGTGACGAGGCGAAGGCAGCTCCCGGCCGCCGAGTGGACCCCCTCCGTCAGCCCGCTCTTCGCCCCCGAGGGGCGCGTCTCCGGCGCCAATGTGGGCCTCACGTTCCATTTCTAGGCGGCGCTCTCCGCGCTCGCCCGCCGAAGGGGGCAGAAGAAGGCAGATAGAGATGGTGCCCCCCACCGTCGCAGCCCCGCAGCGCCCGGCGCGCGCGTCGCGTGGGCTGCGCCGGCTCCCCCCAAGCGCTCGCTCCGCTCGCGCGGGGGGAGCGCCGACGCGCCGCGCGCTAGGTCGACAAAGTCTCGCTGACGATGACGATCGCGACGAGGTCGGCGATGAACCTGTACGGACCTTCACGCCGATCGAGCTGGAGGTCGTCCGCGTCGGCGTGCTTGCGAAGCTCCGCCCACCGTCTTCGACGAGCGAGGCGCAGCCGGGGCCGATTGAGCCCGAACAGCATGAACGAGAGACGGATCCGCGCGCGCGTCCGCTCGTCGAGCCGCGGGTCCGGCCGGAGCCGCCCGTCCTCGGCGTCGAACTCGACCCACTGCTCCACCGGATCGCGGTCGGGCCGTAGCGCCTCACGGTAGTAGCGCGCCCGCTTGTGCGTGCTGTTGCACTCGACGCACGCGGGGAAGAGGTTGTGCCAGTCGAGCGCCGCGAGAGGGAACGCGCTGATCGGCAGGAAGTGATCGATGGTGAGGGGCGACTGCGTTCCGAGCAGCCCGTCGCAGTACGCGCAAAGGGAGGGCTCTTCCGGCGCGCGGACGCCGGCGTGGAACCAGTCGCGCAGGGTGCGTTTGTCGCGCTCCCATCCGAGGGGATCGCTCGGCATCTTCGCTCCGCTGGAGAGCATGTCGACGAGACGCGCCTCGAGCTCGCTCCAGAAGGATGGAGCGGCTTGTCGATCCAGGGCCTTCACGGAGGTGACAGGCGCGCGCGCTGGTCGGCGCTCAGACGGACCTCACGTGCGGCGACGATGGCGCGGACCTCGTCGTTCAACCCGAGGAGGAACGTTCGCGTCGCGCGGAGCGCTTCGAGGTCGACCGGGCGGCCCGTCCTCAGCGCGTCCATCGCCCTCTTGTGCGCCTCCAAGCGCGCGCGCGTCCCTTCGTCGACGAACCGCGACGGCGCCGCGAAGATCTCCTCGACGACCCACTCGAGCGACGAGCCCGGCTCGAGCCGTCGCGCCTCGACCTTCCCGCGCACGCGTAGATCCTTCGGGTCGGGGCGGATGGGGAAGACGACCCCTTCGCCGAGCGACGCGACGACGAACGGCGAGTGCGTGGTCGCGAAGATCTGCGCGTGGGGGAAGAGCGCGCGGATCGCCGGGAAGAGGCGCGCCTGCATCGCGGGGTGGAGGCTCTCGTCGACCTCGTCGAGGATCAGCCAGAACGACTGCTCGAGCGGCGAGATCGTCGGATCGGCCCAGGTGATCCGCTCGAGCCGGACGAGGTCGAGGATCGATCGTCGCGAAAGCGCGCGCCGATCTCCGGGAGGGGAGCGCCCGTCGGGTTCTTGCGCTCGTCGTTGAGGTGCGCCGGGTAGGCGGTGAGAGGGTCGTTGTTGATGAGATGGCGTGGTCCGCCCGAAACGGCCGCCGCGATCATCAGCGCCAGCGTCGTCTTGCCGCACCCGTTCGGCCCCTCGAAGAGAACGACGCCCCCGTCGCCGTCCGACGCGGGGATCTCGAACGTCGCGTCCGCGAACGGACCGACGTCGTGCAGCTCGATTCGGGTGAGGCGCATCTAGCGTCAGTGTACCCCAAGGCGCCGCGCCGCTCTCCGCGCGCTCGCCGCGTTACAACGCCCTCCGCACGAACACCTGCTCCAGCGTCTCCCTTCGCGGCACGACGCTCTCGATCCGCGCGCCGTCCGCCATGGCCGCTTCGAGGACGCTCTTCACCGCGGCCTCCGGCACCTCGACGACCAGCGACGCGCCCACGTCGCGGGCGGGGTGGCCCGCGCTCTTCCACGTCGCGCGGAGCGCGGGGGAGGCGCCGTCGAGCGTGACGTCGACGACGCGGGCCGCGGCGCCGAGGAGATCGTGGATGCTCCCGGAGACGACGACCTCGCCGGCGCGGAGGATGCAGACGCGGTCGCAGAGCATCTCGACGTCGCTCAGGATGTGGCTCGAGAAGAAGACGGTGCGGCCGCGCTCGCGCTCCTCGACGATGAGGTCTCGGACCTCTTTGCGGCCGACCGGATCGAGGCCGCTCATCGGCTCGTCGAGGATCAGGAGCTCGGGGCGGTGGACGAGCGCGGCGGCGAGGCCGACGCGCTGGAGCATGCCCTTCGACAGCGCGCGCACGGGGCGGTCGATGGCGTGCGCCACGCCGGCGCGGGCGATCACCTCTTCGACGCGGGCGAAGAGCTCGCGGCCGGGGACGCCGGAGAGGCGGCCGCACATCGAGACGAACTCGCGCGGCGTGAGGTACGGATAGACGTACGGGTTCTCGGGGAGGAAGCCGACGC
>Ga0105247_10001566_pt1 | contig 16286 bp, 21 predicted proteins | sample KBSS24metaG_FD_81519 | JGI IMG/M metagenome (GOLD analysis project Ga0105247, IMG submission 81519) | Switchgrass rhizosphere microbial communities from Kellogg Biological Station, Michigan, USA - KBS S2-4 metaG | ecosystem: Host-associated > Plants > Roots > Rhizosphere > Soil | place...
TGACCGACGGGTACGTCAAATGTGGGGGCCATGGATTCTCCAGATCGTTGAAATTGACACATACGGACGTGCGGGCGACGTAGACCGTGGGCGCACACAGGGGCCCACAGTTCCGGGGAGTGACAAATCCCGGATCGACCGAGCTAGCCTCGTCGACCTCGGGCATCGCAGACCGGTCGTCGCGGTCAGCGTTGCCAGCCGGTCTGTGGGGTCAGTGTTTGAAGGCGTCCTTGATCTTGTCTCCTGCCTGTTTGGTGTTGCCCTTGAATTGATCGACGCGTCCCTCGGTGCGCAGCCGGGTGTTGCCGGTCGCGCGGCCAAAGAACTTCTTGGCCGCACCCTTGGCCGCTTGGGCCTTGTGGCCGATCTTCTTACCGATGCTCATTGCAGACTCCCTCGCACTCGATGATCGCGTTGCTCCGACTGCCGGCGGACAGAACCGACCCAGGCCTACCGGGACCCGTCACCATGCGCGGTGCCCGTCGGTTGTCGACCCCGCGACCAGCGACCGAGCAGGGGTACCCAGTTGCGGCGGGTCGTGGCTTCCTCCGAGCTCACCGATGAGCTACTGGCTGCGCCCACCGGCGGGTGTTCGAGGCGTCGGTCGCGGTCCTGGTTGAGAAACGCCGTTTCGCGTTGGGACCTCTTGAGTTCGCGTCTAGCGTCGCGCCCGCGGCCCGCGGTGCGTCGAGCACCGCCGAGCAACACGCTCAGCCCCAGCATCGCCACCGCGCCAACCACGATCCCGAACAAGAACAACGTGCCAGTCGACCCGGTGACGTGATAGCCGAATACGGAGAAGTTCTCGGTCAACGGGTGAGCGGGCCCCGCATTGGTCAGCACGCCCATGAACCCGACGATCACGGCGACAAGCAGAACAATTAATCCAACGATGACAATCATGTCGACGCCTCTGATCCTGGGGCTAGAACTCCAGTACACGCCCCATTTGCAAGACTGTCAACACTGTTGACATTTGTTGTTGACAGACAATGTTGAAACTCAGGCTCTGTTGAAGCGATGTTGACCTGGCTCCCGCTCTGACGGCTCGATCAGCGAAGCAGAAGGGCGGCAGGGAAAATGCGGCAATGAGAAGGCGACCGGCTGTCCACCAACAGCCCGCGTGAGGAAACATCCAGTGCGCGGAGGCGTCGGTCCTCATCCCTCAACGGAATCAGTGACCGAGCGCATCCATTGTCCGGGCCATCCGACAGTCCACAGCTGCGACGATGCGCGGGGGCACCGAACCCATCTGGCGTGCCCGCTCCACGTTGTGGACAGCTTCAAATTCTGCTGCCACCCCGCCCGGGCTTGTCCGAACGTACGGCCGTCTGGGTGGCGTCGAGCTTTACCCGCAGGCCGGCACTCGCTGCGTCGTCCGTGCAACTGGCAAGCTGCACTTCGAACTCGCGGACACCTCGGATTCGACGAATGTTGTCAACGACGACAGCAGGCTGCGCGCCCCAACATCGCGCCCGACGCATGCCAAGCACGCCACGCATCAACGACATTCGCATCGTCCGCGAGCCGAGCGCCGCCCTCACCGGTCGGGGGCAATGTCGCCCGCGCGGCGCTGCTTGACTCAACCGGTGGGCACCTCATCGGTCCATACTCTGAAGCTCGTCAAAGTGGCGGGACCGAAGGTGTTGCTTAGCGCGACGTCGGCGGCGTCGCGGCCACGCGCGATCAACACCCTGCCGATGCGCGGCGTGTTGTGGCGCGCGTCGAAGGTATGCCATTGCCCGCCGAGGAACACCTCGAACCAGGCAGAGAAATCCATCGGAGCGTCCACCGGCGGCACACCGATGTCGCCGAGGTACCCGGTGGAGTAGCGCGCAGGGATGTTCATGCAGCGACAGAAGGCAACGGCAAGATGCGTGAAATCACGGCAGACGCCGGTCCGGTCATAAAAAGCTTCCAACGCTGTGCGGGTCATGCGCGCGTGTTCGTAGCCGAACGTGAGATGTCGGTGAACGTAGTCGCAGATTGCCTGAACGCGGCCCCATCCCGTTGGTGCCTGCCCAAAGAGATTCCACGCCGCCTCGGATAGCCGATCGGTTTCGCAGTAGCGGCTCCCGAGCAAGAAGACAAGCGTCTCCTCGGGCAGGTCCGGCACGGGAATCTGTTGCGCCTCAGGAACGATGACGTCGGGGACTCCGGTGTCGTTGACAAGTACATCAGCCGAGACGCGCGTGCGGCCCTTAGGCGCAACAATGCGGGTGCACCAGTTGCCGAAGCCGTCACGATAAGCCGCCACCGGGACCGGCGGGTCGAACACCAGGGCGTCACGGCCGACGAGATCCGACACGCGGGTGAAGTGGACGTTGAGGTTGAATATCATCGGAGTTGGCTGCGGGCAGTCGTAAACCATTTCGAAGCCGACACGAATGCGCATTATTTGTCTCCGGTATCCGGCAGGTGGGGTTGCGCGCTCAGGGCGCATATGCCTTGCGTAACGAATCGATCAGCACACGCCGCAACGCCGTCCAGCGCCGGCCCGCGGCGGAAACGATGCTCTGGTTGACCTCCAGTTCGATTCCGACGTAGTCGATCTGCGCGAAGCGCAAGCGCAAGTGCGAGGTCAACCCGTCTCCTTTGCCGGCATAGGGGTAATTGCGGCGTACGCGAAGTTCCGGCGCGAATGCCGCCAGCGTTTCCTTCCACCGGGCGCACACCTCGGCCTCCCCGCGCCGATCTGGGTGGTAGAGCAAACCCACGTCGGCGCAGCGCACCTTGCCATCCAGCTCCGCGGTAAAGCTGTGCGACGAAATGTGGATCACGCGATGGCCGCGCGACACCGCTTGCCCAACGAGACGCTCGACCTGCACGCGATAGGGCTGGTAATGCTGTTCGACGATTTGCGCCCGGGTCTCGGCCGGCGCGGCGCGTGTCACCGCCGAAAAAAGTTGTGGGTTGCCGATCGAGCGATTGAGATCGATAAGCAGACGGCTGACAGTCGAAGCTACCAGCGGCGCCCGGTATGCACTGGCGAGTGCCTTCGCCATCACCAGCGAACCGGGATCGTAGCCACGGTGGGAATCCAGCAGCGCGCTTTGTTCCCGAAACAGCCGCCGATAGGGCGCGGGTATCCGGTTACCGCCGTGTTCACAGGTGATAATGAAGGTGTCCATCGTGACAACCCGTCACCACCGCAACTCGGGCAAGTGGCGAAACACGTGCCGCACACCTTCGCCCCATTTGTCGCTGAGCGTGGTGAAATAGGGGTCCCCCTCATCGAATCGCCGCCGCCACTGCACTTTGAGGCTGTCCCGTTCGTAGCAAATCAAGTCGATCGGCATGCCCACCGACAAATTGCTGCGCATAGTCGAATCGAAAGACACCAGTACACACTTTGTGGCGTCTGCAAGGGCCGTATGTTGCGTAATTACGCGGTCGAGGATCGGCTTTCCGTACTTGGTCTCACCGGTCTGCAAGAAGGGTGTATCGATCCCGGCTTCGATGAAATTGCCCTCGGCATAGATCCGGAACAGCCGTATAGGCTCGCCGCCGATCTGCCCACCGACGATGAACGACGCGTTGAAGCGGATGTTGTTCTCTTCCAGGTATCCAGCATCGCGATTCTCGATGTCGCGCATCGCGTCGGAGACCAGCCTCACGACGTCGAACATCGTCCGGGCACCCATGAGATTGGTGGCCGCGTCGCCGTCAGCACAACGCTGCGTCAATACGCTGATGACGGCCTGAGTTCCGGCCAGGTTTCCCGAACTCAGCAGAACCACGACGCGGTTGTCGCGACGCTCGAATACCGTCATCTTGCAGAACTTGGCGAAGTTATCCACACCGGCATTCGTCCGGGAGTCCGAGGCGAAAATCATGCCCTTGTCGAGCATTACGCCGATACAGTAAGTCACGCGATGCACCTTCTGGGCAATCGACCCCCGCTCACAATGCCACAGCTCGGCTGGGGGCAGACGCGCAGGTGAGCGATTGCCAATCCGGATGTGATCCTGCCCCGATGCCTACGCGAACACTCAGCCTAGGCCGCTCGACGTGCGGCAACGGCCAGACATCTGGGGCGTGATAACGGGGCGGATCGAGCCATAAAACTCTGCGGAACAGTCATGGTGATCCCGATGTGCAGACGATCAAAGGCATGTAAGGGCCTTGGAGCCGACGCTCCCAGAGTTCTGCAGCGGACAGCGGAACTCATCCCGAACCAGCTGAGATTCTCAGCACCCCCGACGTTACACCCCGTTACCGCCTGTCGAATCGGATTCGGGGCGAACCCGATTCGACCGCGTGCCCTCCGTAGCTGGCGGTGGATGTGCGCGGGTGCGACATCGCGGACACGCAACCGCAGTAACCGGCACGGGCCCCAAACCTTCAGCGGCGGTACTCTTGGCGTGACAAAGCACCTCGTGGCTGTTGGGCTGCAAGGGTATGTCGCCGGGCTCTGGCTAGGGATGCCGAGGCCGAGCAAGACTACGTGAGCGCAGGTGGCAACGGATGACCGAGTTCACCACCGGCGCCGACCGCACCCCGGCAGGGCCACTGGGCGCCGAACAGGCGCGCGCGGAGATCTCCGATTTGCAGGCCGCCATCAGCGATTTGGCGGGCTTGGTGGCGGGCAGTCTGGGCTTGTCGGAGTTGTTGACCGAGGTGGCGACATTCGCAGTGCACGCGATCCCGGGCGCCGAGGGGGCCGGGGTGACCTTATTGCGGGTCGACCGGATCGACAACATGGTTGAAGCGCTGGCGGCGAGTGCACCGTTTGTCGCCGAAATCGACGAGATCCAGTACGTCACACTGCAGGAGGGCCCCTGTATCACTGCAGCGCTGGAGCGCCGCACGGTGCGGTCGGGGTCGCTGGGCGGCGAGAAGATGTGGCCGCGGTTCGGCCCCCGCGTGGGCAGGTTGGGCGTGCACAGTGCACTGTCACTGCCGCTGCTGCTGCCCGATCAGGTGGTCGGGGCGATCAACGTGTACTCCCACGACAAGGACGTCTTCGATGAGCACGCGGTCGAACTCGGGGAACTGTTCGCCAAACCCGCAGCGGTCGCCGTGCACAACGCTCACGTCCTCGCCCAGGCGATGGCGCTGACGGTCCAGTTGCAGACCGCCCTGTCGACGCGACCGGTGATCGATCAAGCGATCGGGCTGCTGCGCGGACGCAGCGGGCGCAGCGCCGAGGACGCATTCGCCCAGCTGCGGGCGATCAGCCAAGCCGAACACCGCAAATTGGCTGACGTGGCGCAACGGATCGTCGATGAAGCCGTCCGCCGCGCCCGCGCCCGCCACAAGCCGACCTGAGTCCCGATCGCCATGCCGGGGTGTCGGTGCAAGGCGGGTCCCGCGTAGGGTTGAGGATGGAGGCACAGTCCCAGGGGACGGTCCTGACCTGCATCCTGGATCCTCCACCGTGCACGGCAACTCGCCCTGTTCGGCTTTGGCAGGCTCGATCGGCGCTCGGGAGCGCCCAGCGGAGCATTCACCTCGTGAGGATCACCGCAGCGATGGCCGCCGCGTTGGCCATCCTGACCGAAGCGCTGGATGAACCCGGCACCGACATCGCGCACAGCCTGCACTGGCTGACCCTCGACGCCGCAGTCGCCGTAACAAGCTACCTCGGTCTGAGCGTGGTTGTGTCCCACAGCGATTCCCCGTTCACCGTCACCGCTCTGGCCGAGGGGGCCCTAGCCAGCGACATCCGCACCTCGCTGCACCTGAGTCTGCTGGGCCCCAATGGTCCTCAGAACTCGCCGGCGGTGGCCATCATTCTGTACGCGGGATCACCGGGAGCGTTCGTCGACCTCGCCGCGGACCTGGCGTGGCTCACTGCACGCTCACTGAGCGAGTTCATCCTCGATCAGCACCTCTCCCTCGCCACCGGGCCGCTGCCCGAGGGACAGCTGCGCGCGGCATCAGCGATCAACCAAGCCCTCGGCGTTCTCATCGGGCGCGGCTACACCCCACAGCAAGCCCACTGGGAACTCGACACCCAGGCTGCCCACGCCGGAACCGACCGACACACCGCCGCCTACCACATCCTCGCCAAGATCAACACCGGCGACGATGACCAGCATTTCGGCATCTACTGGGGGCTGTCCGATTAACGGTGGATCCGATCTTGACGTCGTAGTCCAGGAACGCCACGAACTCGCTCCTGGCGTTCTCCCACAGCCGCACGACCGCCGGGTACTGAGTACTCATCTGGCGGCGAATTCGACGAAGCGGTCCTTGGCCGCCTCGGTCGGGGCGGGGTAGACCGGCCGGATGTCCTTGGCGATCTGATGCCAGTACTTCCGTGATCCGTAGCGAATCGTGTTGCGATACAGATGAATCACAACGTCTGGACGACCGCGTGGTCCCACACCTTGTTGACCTCCTCCGGCGATCCCTTCAGCCCGTCACAGACCACGATGGCATCGGTCTAACGGCCGGTTGCACCACTCGGTCATTTCACCCTTCACCTTGTCGGTGATCCGGGACATGGCGTCCTTGGACACCATCTCCGCCGTAGACTTCGGCGACGTGCGCGGCGACCTCGCCGATCTTCAAACCCTTTGCCGTCAAAGGCAATACGATCTCATCGATCTCCGTCAACCGACGCTGACCTCTTGACGATCTGCGGCTCGAACGAACTATTCGTGTCAGGGGGCGCTGCGATCTTGACCGGGCCGATCTCGGGCAGCACCGTCTTAGCTCGAGTGCCGTTACGCGAGTTGCCCTGCCGCGCCCAGCCGGGTCGTGCCCGTCATAGCCTGCTCGGTCATCTCCGCATGCACCGGTCTCAAACACGTTCTTGGTCAACTGGTTGAGAAACCCGTTCGGGCCGGCCAGTTCGACTCTTTGATTCTTTTGGCCTGCGCCAGCAGCCGCTCGGCCAGCTGCCGTTGATCCAATTCCATCGCGACGGGCCGAGTGTTTCTGCCATCGTCAGCCCTTCACGCCAAGCACAGCTCAGCGTGTCGGACCAAGATCAGATCCACCGTTGCTAGAGACAGTTCCCGCGTCCGGATGCTCAGGCAGGCAGGCTGCGCGCCGGCGCCCCGGTGTCCTGCTGATACCCCTGACTTTGTTGCCGGCCTCATAGTGCCGGGGCTTTCAGCCGCTGTGGCTGAAACGCGCGGCGCGGCGGTGGATGCGATGTTCGCGTCCGCGGGTGCGTTGAGGTGTGCCGGGCAGGTGGATCGGGTCGGCGTAGAACACCTTCTTCGTTATCTCGACGAGGATCAGATATGCGACGGTGAGCAACACCAGTGCGGTGAAGAACTGCCACGGCAGGGTGGTGAAACCAAGGCTGTGCGCGATCGGGGAGACGGTGATCGCGATGCCGACGGCGACAACGGCGAAGGTGGCCACTGTGATGACCAGGCCGGGCCGGCTGCGGATGAAGGGCACGCGCCGGGTCCGGATCGCGAAAATGATCAGGGTTTGGGTGGCAAGGGATTCCACGAACCATCCGGTGCGGAACTCGACCGGCCCGGCGTGCAGCACACCCAGCATCAGCCCGAAGGTCATGAAGTCGAACAGCGAGCTGATCGGACCGAATGTCAGCATGAACCGGCGGATGAATGCGATGTTCCAGTGCGAGGGCGCGTGCAACTGCTCGGCGTCGACGTTGTCGGTGGGGATCGACAGCTGGGAGCTGTCGTAGAGCAGGTTGTTGAGCAGGATCTGGCTGGGCAGCATCGGCAGGAACGAGAGCACGGCCGACGCCGCGGCCGCGCTGAACATGTTGCCGAAATTGCTTGATGTGCCCATCAGCACGTACTTGATGGTGTTGGCGAAAATGCGCCGGCCCTCGGCGACACCGGAGGCGAGCACACCGAGGTCCTTTTCCAGCAACACCACGTCGGCGGCGTCCTTGGCGACGTCGGTGGCGGTGTCGACCGAGATCCCGACGTCGGCACCGTGTAGCGCCAGCGCATCGTTTGACACCGTCGCCGAGGAAGCCGACCGAACGGCCGGTGCGACGCAGCGAGACGACCAGCCGCGCCTTCTGCTCAGGCGAGATCCGGGCGAAGATGGTGTTGTTCTGCGCCGCATCGTCGAACGCATTGTCGTCGAGGGTCTCCATCTCGGCGCCGGTGATCGTGCCTTTGGATGCCAAACCCAAGTCGGCGCAGACTTTTTCGGCAACCTGCGGATTATCGCCAGTAGCGACCTTGACCTCAATGCCCAAGGCGGCCAGCTGTGCCAGCGAATCGCGCGCGGCGGCTTTGGGCTCGTCGGAGAACACCAGAAACCCGTCGAGCCGCAGGCCCGCCTCGTCGCCCGTGTCGATGGTGGTCAGCCCCGGTGCCGCCCTACTGGCCACCGCCACCACACGTCGGCCGTCGGCGAAGAGCGCCGACAGCGTCTGCTGCGCGGCGTCGGGCACCGCCACGCACTTGGCCAGCACCTGCTCGGGTGCACCCTTCACCAGGAGCACGCGGCGCCCGTCGTCATCGAGCACACATGACATGGCGCGGCGGGTGTGATCGAACGGCAGTGTGGCGATGCGGTGGACGGTGCCGGTCATCAGGCGCTCCGCGTCGGTACACCGCGATAGCGCGGCGTCCATCGCGTTGGCGCTGACCACGGAGTCGGAGTCCGCGCCGGCGGCGAGTAGTCCCGCGCGCAGCACCGTGTCTGCGTGGGCGCCGGCAGGGTCGACAGCATCGACGAGGGTGATGCGGCCTTCGGTCAGCGTTCCGGTCTTGTCGGTGACCAGCACGTCGATGTCACCGAGGTCCTCGATACACACCAGTCGTTTGACGAGCACCTTGAGCTTGCCTAGACGCCGCGATCCGGTCGCCAGGCTGGTACTGACCACCGCGGGAAGCAGTTGCGGGGTGATCCCCACCGCGATCGCTAGCGCGAACAGCACCGAGTCGATGACCGGGCGCCCGAGCAGCAGGTTGGTGACCAGGATGAGGACCGTCAGCGTCATTGCGACCCACAGCAGCAGGTAGGAGAATCGGCGCAAGCCGGCCTGAAAGTCGGTCTCGGGCTGACGCTCACCGAGGCCGGCGGCGATGCGGCCGAACTGTGCGTCGACGCCGCTCGCATAGACCACCCCGACCCCTTCCCCGGCGCTGACGATGGTGGCCATGAATGCCAGGTCGACCGAATCAGCCAATGCGGCATCAGGATTCACCGGTGGCAGCGACTTCTCCGAAGCCGATCACTCGCCGGACAATATGCCTTCGTTGCATTCCAGTTCGGTGACCTCGATCAATCGGACGTCGGCGGGCACGGTTTGTCCGAGCGCCAGCCGGATGACGTCCCCGGGGACCAGATCGGTGACATCGACCTTGATGAAGTGCCCGTCGCGGCGCACCACCGCGCTGTGGTGCACGCGCGAATGCAACGCCGCTGTCGCCCGTTCGGCGCGGTATTCGTTGACGAAACCAAGGCCGATGCTGACGGCAAGGATGACGCCGATGATGATCGCCTGCGTGGTGTCGCCGAGGAAGTACGAGACGACGGCTGTGGCCGCCAATAGCCCGAGCACGACGCTGCGCAGCTGCCGACCAAGGACTGCGAGCGCGTTCACCCGATGCGTGCGAAGGGCATTCGGACCGTTCCGCTGCAGACGTGCAGTGGCCTCCGTACTCGAGAGCCCGTCGGCCGAGCTGTCCAGCCGCGCCAGCACCTCCTCGAGCGCAGCCGTGGCCGCCCATCGCTGGCTCAGCGGCGTCTTGGTCACCGACGGCGTGCCGGCGACCGCTGTTGCACCTGAGCCGTCGGCCGTTCGACGCGTTGGTCGCGGCGCCATTGCCGCGCCGTTGCGATCGCGGTCTTCAATCCCCGTCTGCCGTCCGCGGCCGGTGTGGCGCCGGCCAAGCCGGGCCCCAGTTCAGTAAACATCCGCTCGCTGCGGGTTTCCGGTGCGTCATCGGCGGTGTCGCGCAGGTAACGGTCGGGCAGCGACAGCTTGGCGATGGTCCGCCACGTCTTGCCGTACTGCAGGAGGAACGAGCCTGTGGTGTAGGGCAGGTCGTACTTGTCGCAGACCTCTTTGACCCGGATTGAGATCTCGTGTAGCCGGTTGCTGGGCAGATCGGGGTAGAGGTGGTGCTCGATCTGGTGGCACAGGTTGCCGCTCATGAACCGCAGCGCCGGACCGGCTTCGAAGTTGGCGCTGCCGAGCATCTGCCGCAGGTACCACTCGCCGTTGGTCTCGCCGACCATGTCGGTCTTGGTGAACTTCTCTGCACCGTCAGGGAAATGGCCGCAGAAGATCACGGCATTGGACCACACGTTGCGGATCACGTTGGCGAGGGCGTCGGCTGTCAGCGTCGACGTGTAGGTCGCCCAGGGCGACAGCAAGGTCAGCGCCGGGAACGCGACGTAGTCCTTGACCATCTGCCGGCCGGCCTTGATCGAGAACTCTCGCATCCGCACCAGGGTCGCCGCGCGGTCCGACTGGCCCTTGAAGAACCTTTCGAGCTCCAAGGGCTGCAGGCCGATTCCCCACTCGAACCCGATGGCGAGGATGGTGTTGAAGATCAGGTTGCCGAGGTTGAACGGTGTCCATCTCTGGTCGCGGGTGACGCGCAGCACGCCGTAGCCCACATCGTGGTCCATGCCGAGGATGTTGGTGTACTTGTGGTGCATGAAGTTGTGGGTCAAACGCCAGTGCTTGGACACTCCGCTCATGTCCCACTCCCACGTCGAGGAGTGAATCTCGGGATCGTTCATCCAATCCCACTGGCCGTGCATGACGTTGTGGCCGATCTCCATGTTCTCGATGATCTTGGCCACGCCCAGGGTCACGGTGCCAGCCCACCAGGCGGATCGCTTCGCGCTCCCGGCCAGTATGAGGCGGCCCGCCACCTCGAGGGCGCGTTGGGCGGCGATGGTGCGGCGGATGTAGCGCGAGTCGCGCTCGCCACGGGAGTCTTCGATGTCCTGGCGGATTGCATCCAGCTCATCGGCTAGGTTTTCGATGTCGGCGTCGGTCAAGTGAGCGAACGCCGGGACGTCTGAGATTGCCATCGTCTCTTTGCTTTCCGTCGAACCATCGCACCCGCACCACGCGTCATCCGCTGCCGTCATCAACAGGCGAGGCCGCGAAGTCGATGGCGGTTGGGATGAATGCCGGCTGCGGGCTTGAGCGCAGATGGTTAAAGGGTCTGCGGCTCTTTGTGCGTGGAGCGCGGTGTTTATCTGTCGGGGTGGCCGGATCCAGTTTTTCTGCCCGATCCCACTGTTCGTTGAGATGGTCGCGGGAGGTTGCTGCCTCGCTGCGGTGGGCGGCGGCTTGCTGTTGCAGACCCGTGGCTTGGGCCGCTTTGACGTCAGCTTCGGCTTGCGCGGCGCGGGCCTTGGCGGCGGTCTCATCGGCGAGTGCTTCGCGCTGCTTGACCCTCAGTGTTTCTTCTGCGGCCTCGCCGCGGATGTTTTCGGCTTCGTTGTGGCGCTGATGCTTGCGCGTCCTCTGCGCCAGCCATACGAGCGCGGCGGCAAGCAGAAGTAACCCGACCGCGGCGACGACGATTACAGCAATAGTGGTGGTGCTCATGTTGTTTCCTTGGATTGGTGTGCATGGTCAGTGGTTCGATCGACTGTTCAGTGGCCGTTGGCCTGCACTGGCGCATCGATGCGCTGCAACTAGGGTGATCAACTGGGTTGGGGCACATGGCAGTTCGTGACCTTGGGGTTGGCACCGAAATAATTGAGTGGTCCGGCGATCACGGTCACCGCGATCGTGCCGGCGCTGGCACAGTTTTGCGTCGCGTGGGTGAAAAACCCGCGCTGGCCGGCTGCGACCGCGCCCGCGATCAGCCACACGATCACCAGTAGCCCGATGAACCGCATGATGAATCTCCCTGTTTACGGCGGTCGAGGCCCGTCCAGTCCGGTCGCGTGAGGTGTTTGTGGTGTGGCACATCATCTGCCGCTCCGGGCGGCCCGCGTGTCGTGTGTGTTGCGGGTTAGTAGTAGTGGCGGCGCCCGCCGACGGCGTGTCCCCTCCGTCCCATCAGCATCAGTAGCAGACCGACGACGAGGAGGATGACGCCAATGACCACACAAATATGGGCGAAGGCGAAGGTAGGGACGAGGCTCGGGAGCAGGAGTCCGAGGACGATAAGGATGATGCCGAGAACGATCATGATGATTACCTTGTTTCTGTGCAGATGTTTTGGAAGAAGGATTGCCGGGTCAGTGCCTGAAGGCGCCCTTCGGCTCGGCCCCAGCCTGCTTACCCTTGCGTGGACGGCGCGTGGGTGCGTCAGCGGCCGGGTATTCCCGGAGCCACCGGCACGGTTCTTTGTCGCCTGATCGCCTGTCAAGTGGGCGACATCCGACGAGCGCGGGCCAGGCGACCGCGGAGTTCGCGGGTGCCCGAATTCCGAGCTAACGGGGGGAATGAGCAAGGTATGCATGCTGTCTCGACCGCGGCGGGTGGACATCGGCATGTACGGCGTGAGCTGAAGCTCATCGAGTTCGGCGGCGGACGGCCGGACTCGTTCCGAACTGGCTGAAAGACCCAGCAACTACAACATTACACCTGGCGCGAACCCCCCGCCATGTCGGCGAGGCGAGGCGGCAGACAAGAGTCTGGCTGGCAGAAGGATTCATGTCCCACCGCCCGTCTGAGTGATGTTTGGTGCAGTCCCATGCGATCTGCCTGATGACGTCGTTCGATCTCAGTTCGGTTGCGCGTCAGTAATTCCCCGGATCAACTACGACACGGCGACATCCACGCCGGTCGGTCAAAACGCGCCCCGTCGACTGTGCTTCGTACCCGCCAGCGATGCCGGTTACACGGGGAGTACGGATCCCAGAACGCACATCTTGGCGTGCCGCGCCCGGTGTCCCACGCTAACGGCAGAGCTTGTTGTTGCCCGTTGCGCCATAACAGCTCCGGGGCCAAGGAATGCGCCGCGATCGAGAAACGTCGACGCCACGATCAACCAAGATCGCGCACACGACGCTGCGCAAGGTGGTCGGTCAACACACCCAGGACGAGGCGCTCTCCGAAACCGACGTCATCAACGTCAATATCCAGAAGATCCTCGATGTGGCGACCCGCGAGCGGGGCTGGAAGTGAGTGAACTTCGTCGAGCTGAAGGATAACCAATTGCCCGACAGTGTGAAACGCGCGACGGCCCGGCAAGCCGAGGCCTAGCGGGAGAAGCGCGCCAAATTTATTGCCGCCGAGGGCGAATCGATGGCCGCGGCCGCCTTTTGGGTGCGTTGGACACGATGATGGCGCGCCGCTGGCCCTTGCGACTGCGGAACTTGCAGACGCTGGCCGAGCTCGGGTTGGAGAAGAACACCACGGTGATGTTCCCGTCACCGATGATGAGTGCGATCGGCCAGATCAGCAGCTTCCGCACCCGGGAAACCACCGCCGCGCAAGGGATCACACCCCGCCGGCAACAGCCAAGCCATCGGCACTACCGGCGCCCACTCACAACCAACGGGGAGGCGGCAACCAACGGGGAGCCGGCCAACGGCGCGGGCTGTGGGACCGGGGCACGCGGGCATCCGACCGCTCGACGAATGGATAGAGATTGAGACGCGCACACGAAACACGGAAGCCGTGCGGTCGCAAATGCGGGACCACCGCGTCGCCGTTGTTCAGCGCATCTTCTCGGGGATTGAATTCAGCGCGTGCAGGACGTGCACGGCAAGTTCGCTTGCCGCCTTGTCTCCAAGCTTGGAGTGAGCAGTGATGATGTCCCTGACGAGTTCGACACGTTGGTCGTACGGCGTGCGGATCGTTGTTGGCGAAGACATTTCAATTTCCTTTGCAGTCGAGCATGTTCGCTCGCTAACCGAGCTGCCCGATATTTATAACGGTACGCCGTTTCCCATCACCGGGGTTGATTACGGACTTGTCAGCCCCTCGCCCCCAAAGGCGCTTTGCCGATCGACACCAGCTGGTCGATGGCATCCCGGGGAAGGGTGCCGTCGACGTCCGCCGTCACCACCAACTTGTTCAACGTGATAGCACCGTTGTGGTTGTCCAGGAACGCGATGTCGTCAGCATCGCGTCCGGTGGCGATGCGCATCATGGACTTCCACGCGGTCGCCGAGACGATCGTCGAGGGGCAGTGGCGGGTGGTCGACGGCACACTCGTGGCGCCGCCCCCGGCGCATCCACCGAGACAACGCGGGCGGGTACGTTCACGGCCCGCAATAGCGCCACCACCTGGTGCGCGAAGTCGCGGCACACCCCGGCACCCGCGAGCAAGGTGTCCATCGCTCCGTCGATCGGGTCGTTGGAGCCGGGCACATAGTTCAGCTGCGTACCCACCCACAAGGGGACCTTCTCCAATCGATGTAGTTGCCGAATTCCGTTGCGGCGAAGCCCGTAGAACTTATCGGCCTCGGCGTAGCGGCTCGGTCGCAGATACACCGACAGGCCGTAGTCACTCACCGTCGCGGGGTCGGTCCGGCCGATGATCGTCCCGGCATAGTCCACCGTCAGATTGCCCACCGGGGCGTCCAGTTTGTGGATACGGTTACTGCACACCGCTGATCTCTAGGGCCTGGACGGGCTGCCCGTCCAGGACAACGGACAACGACTCGGACACCTGAGTATTTGGCGATGCGGCGCGACTGCAATCTGGAACTCCAATGTTGTCGGCGCGGTGATCTCGACTTCGAGTTCTGCGCCCACACTTCATAGCGCTGATGATGTGCGGGTCAGCGACCAAAACCACGAGGCGGCGCCAGCGGAAAACCCCCGCTACCGCGGGGCTGCAACTCACCTTCCCGGGTTGCGCCGCCTTCGGAATCCCACATGGACTGGGCCGCAGTCATTTCCTTGCGTGTGGTCCTGCGCCGGACACCCGCGCGCAGTACGTCCGTAACGGTCAACGAAGTACGAGTGGCCGCGGTGGTCGACCCACCCATGTCAGCATGGTTGCCGATAACGCGCTCTTCGGTGATGTGCGTCATGACGGTCTCTTTATCTGCCCGCGGAAGCGAGCGGCTGGTTGGTGTTCGGATGCCGAATCGTCGCGCTCCTGAGCCGGCGATTCTTCATGGGTTCCCGCGCCGACTTCTGGTGTTCGAGCTGCCGGATCAGCTCACGCTTTGCATCGTAGAGACCGCGAGTGAGGTCCGGGTTGTCGGCGACCGCCACGAGCTGCGGACGGCCGGGCAGGGTCGTCCGCAGTGTGACCCGCTGCTCCTTGCCGCCGCGGTCCTGCAGGGTGATGTCGATATCCACCTCACTGGGATCCCACCTCCCCAGATGGGGCGCTCGCGTCGACAACGCCTGCAACACGTGCGGACGCTCCTTCGCTACAAAGCCCGCTCCCACGTGGATCGCGTTCTCGCGGAAAACATTTCTTTGGTTGTTATCGGACTTACTCATCGTGGTGGTTCTCCTATGAAGAGTGGCACGCGTTTTCGGGTTGTCCCGACGCGTGTCGTTGTTCGTGCTGTGGTCTGAACCCGATTACCGGGGGTAGGACAGGAAACGCCGCGACTCCGACGGCGAACCCAATATCAATGCTGCCGAGGGGCGGTTTCCGGATTAGACCTCTAGTAAACGCCCTGCTAGAGGCAATGTCAACACTGTGGGCCAACAGCGTAACGGCAGGGATTGCTGGTCGGCTGTCTCAGTTCTCCGCCGCCCAGAGCGGCGAGGAGTTCGGGCAGCGGCACGGTGGCGACACCGATCGCGGAATCGGCGATGCCATACGGCAGCAGCAGGGTCTCGGCGTGGACAAGTGCGCCGCACGAGTAGACGACGTTGGGCACGTAGCCGTCCTGCTCGTCGGCGGCGGGGCTGAGCAGCGGCTCCCGGAGCTGACCGAGGATCCGTGTCGGATCTTCGAGATCGAGCAGAATCGCCCCGATGTGGTAGGTGCGCATCGGGCCGACACCGTGGGTTAGCAGCAGCCACCCTGCCTCGGTTTCGATTGGCGGGCCACAGTTGCCGAGTTGCAATGCCTCCCAGCCTCGAGCCGGCCTTTGGCACGGAACCGAGTCCGTCCACACGAACGGATGATCCGAGTAAGCAATCGAATTCGACTCGCGGTCCGATCTCGACATGGCAGCGAAGCGTCCGCGAATCCGGCGTGGAAACAGCGCCAAGCCCTTGTTGGCCGCGGCACCCCCGACCATCGGCGTGGAGGTGAACGACCGGAAATCTTCTGTCTCGAGAAGCTGCTGGCCGATGTGGGATCCGCTGTAGGCCGTGTAGCTGGCATAGAACGTGACCGACCCGTCGTCGTCGACAAAGCGGACGAATCGTGCGTCCTCCATGCCGGCGGCCTCGGCGCTCATCGCCGGATACAAGACCCGTTCGGATAGCGGACTGTCGTCGGCGAATTCGATCCCGTAGGTCCGTTCGGAGATGGTCCGAATCA
>Ga0105247_10001570_pt1 | contig 16260 bp, 14 predicted proteins | sample KBSS24metaG_FD_81519 | JGI IMG/M metagenome (GOLD analysis project Ga0105247, IMG submission 81519) | Switchgrass rhizosphere microbial communities from Kellogg Biological Station, Michigan, USA - KBS S2-4 metaG | ecosystem: Host-associated > Plants > Roots > Rhizosphere > Soil | place...
CCAATACGTGACGAACAGGTTGGGCCGGTAGTCGCCGGGGCCGAACTTCTGCTCGTATTGCAGCTGGAGGTCCTTGACGCCCTGCAGCGTGACGCCGGTGAACTTGCTCTCTGCCAGGAAGGGCAGCACGTAAGGCACCTCGATGGCATGTGTGACGCTGTCGCAGTTGTTGTGCGTACCGACTGTCAGGACCGAGAAGTCGGGATCGTATTCGGTGTGGCACAACGATTCCGCAGACGCCATCTTCATCGGCTGCTGGACGAACATCAGCTTGCCCTGGAAGTCGCCGGTGAAGAACAGTCCCGCCGCGGCCGCCAGTACGATCAGGCTGCCCGCGATCGTCGCCGGCCGATACATCGTCGTGGCGTCCGCGGATTCCTCCGGTCGCCTGTGCGTGCGGACCATCAGCCATGCGGACACCCCCGCGACGAACGCCCCGGCGGTCAGCAGTGATGCGGCGACGACATGAAGGAACGCCCATATCGCGGTGTTGTTCGTCAGCAGTGCGCCGAAGTCGACCAGTTCGGCCCGTTTCGTTTCGGGATTGAATCGGGCCCCCACCGGATGCTGCATGAACGAATTCGCCGCGATGATGAAGAACGCCGAGGCGTTCACCCCGAACGCGACGATCCAGATGCAGGCCAGGTGGACCAGTCGCGGCAACCGGCTCCAGCCGAAGATCCACAGTCCGAGGAACGTCGATTCGAAGAAGAACGCGATCAAGCCTTCGAACGCCAGTGGCGCGCCGAAGATGTCACCGACGAAGCGGGAGTATTCGCTCCAGTTCATGCCGAACTGGAATTCCTGCACGATTCCCGTCGCGACGCCGATCGCGAAGTTGATCAGGAACAACTTCCCGAAGAACCGCGTCAGGCGGTACCAGTCGGTGTTGCCCGTGACGACCCAGGCGGTTTGCATCGCCGCGATGAGCGGCGCAAGGCCAATTGTGAGCGGGACGAAGATGAAGTGGTAGACGGTGGTGATTCCGAACTGCCACCGCGAGACGTCAAGGGCATCCATGCGCCACTCCCAGGCTTAGAGTCCTACCTACGACACATTGTAGTAGCGATTTGGCCTGGTTCGATAGGGCCATAGTGCCCGCTTTGCCGAGACGTACGGGCCTACCCTGTCGGCTGGACAGGCGGTGGCGCGGTCAGCTTCTCCTTGACCGCTGTGACGTCCTTACCCGCTTTGCGGATGCCGAAGGCGGAAATCACCTCGAAGACCCCGAGGATGATCAGCCAGATACCCACGACAAGCGTCAATACCGCGAGCGAGTCGAGCGGACTGCCCATCACCACGACGCCGGCGATTATGGAGATGATGCCGAAGAAGATCTCCCACCCTCGTCCCGGCATTCCGGGATCGCTGATGGCCGACACCGTGGTAGCCACGCCGCGGAAGATGAAGCCGACTCCGATCCAGATGGCCAGCAGAAGCAATGCGTAGCCCTCACCGAAGTGGCGGAAAGCGAGCACGGCCAGGATCAGCGACGCGGCGCCACTGATGAACAGCAGCACCCGCCCGCCTGCCGAGACGTGCAAGCTGAAGGCGAATATCACTTGCGCTATGCCGGTGATCAAAAGGTAAGCGCCGAAGAAGATCGCGGCGACAATTATCGTCTTGCCTGGCCATGCCAAAACCAGAATGCCAAGGATGACCGCGAGAATCCCTGACAGCAGCGTTGATTTCCACAGATGTTGCAACATGGGCGGAGGTGCAGGGCTTTCCATGCGCGAAGTGTGGCACAACCGGCCGTAATTGACGCGTATTTCAGCGGTTGTTCAACCTCCCGCAAAGTATGGTGGGCTCCAGCGCAAATACCCCGCTCCAAGCTCAAAGTTCGAGATTGCTTTAATGCAAAATGAGTTCGCTTTAATGAGTGGGCGAGTGATCCCTGTTCAGCACACCTGGTCTGTGCCATCCAGCAAACAAGCAGCTCGATGGCGAAGACGGCGTTTCGCGGCACCACCGGCGCGCTTGCGGCCCTTTTAGAAGTTCATCGACTACTTGGACAAAGTTAAGGGCGTTTCCTACAAAATCCGGACGGAGATCATCCGGGTCGTCAAGCAACTCTGTCTCGACAGTTCCAGGCAGGATGGTTCGACGTGGGAGGCTGGATACACGCTCATGACAGAGTCAGGGCTGGATACACACCGAGGCAACGAACCTCATCCACGCGGCGGTCCCTGCCTACTGTCCCAACGCGTGGGGTTGATCGGCCGCTTCCGTTCTCCTGCCAGCGCATTAAGTCTCTACTACTGTTCCGTTACCGGTGCTGCGCGCCGGACCCACGAAGCAGAAAGTAGAGGCAATCGTGTCAGCTGGATGTCAAGGCGGACCAATGAAGTTCTGGCGCATCGCAGCAGTGTTTGCTGCGACCGGCGCACTCGTGCTGTCGGGATGCTCGAGTAAGAGCGAAGAGAGCAGCGGACCGACGACGCCCACGTCGGCGGTGAACGCCGAGAAGGTCGATGCAATCGCCAACACCGTGCCTGAGGCCATCAAGTCGTCCGGAAAGCTGATCGTCGGCGTCAACATTCCCTACACCCCTAATGAATTCAAGGATCCCAGCGGCAAGATCGTCGGCTTCGACGTCGACCTGATGAACGCGATCGCCGCAACGTTGGGCCTTCAAGCGGAATACCGCGAGGCTGACTTCGCGAAGATCATCCCGTCGATCCAGGGCGACACGTTCAACGTCGGCATGTCGTCGTTCACCGACACCAAGGAACGCGAGCAGACCGTCGACTTCGTCACCTACTTCTCGGCTGGCATCCTCTGGGCCCAAAAGGCGGGCGCCGGAATCGACCCGAACAATGCGTGCGGGAAGAAGGTCTCGGTCCAGGCCACCACGACGGAGGAAACCGATGAGCTGCCTGCCAAGAGCAAGGCGTGCACCGATGCAGGAAAACCGCCGATCGATATCATCAAGTTCGACGGCCAGGACGCGGCCACCAACGCCGTGGTGCTCGGCCAATCCGACGCGATGTCGGCCGACTCGCCGGTGACGCTGTACGCGGTCAAGCAGAGCAACGGCAAGCTCGAGACCGCCGGCGAGATCGCCGACGCGGCGCCGTATGGCTGGCCGGTGAAGAAGGGCTCGCCGCTCGCGCAGTCGCTCCAGCAGGCGCTCGAGCACCTGATCGAAACCGGCACTTACAAGCAGATCGCCACGAACTGGGGCGTCGAGAAGGGCATCATCGACAAGCCGGTCATCAACGGCGCGATCAGCTAGTTACGGAGGCTCGAAATGACTGTTGTCGATTCGTCGCCATCCACCAGCCCAGCCGCGATTGATGCCGTCCCCCTGCGTCATCCGTGGCGGTGGGTGGCGGCGGTCGTCATCGTTATCCTGGCAGTGCTGTTTCTCTACGGGGCGGCCACCAATCCGGCCTACCGCTGGCCGGTCTATGCGGATTACCTCTTCAACCACCGGATCATGTTGGGTGTGTGGAACACCCTGCAGCTCACCGTCTACTCGATGGTGTTGGCGATCGTGCTGGGCGTGCTCCTCGCGGTGATGCGGTTGTCGCCCAACCCCGTTTTCAATTCGGTGTCGTGGGTGTACCTGTGGATCTTCCGCGGCACGCCGATATACGTGCAGTTGGCGTTCTGGGGCCTAATCCCGACGATCTATGCGAACATCCAGCTCGGCGTCCCATTCGGGCCGTCGTTTTTTCATCTCAATCTGCAGGCGCTGTCCATCCCGTTTATCCTCGCGATGCTCGGCCTGGCCCTCAACGAGGCCGCCTACATGGCCGAAATCATCCGCGCCGGAATCAGTTCCGTGCCGGAAGGTCAGTCGGAGGCCTCCACGGCGCTTGGCATGTCGTGGGGGATGACGATGCAGCGCACCGTGCTTCCACAGGCGATGCGGGTGATCATTCCGCCGACCGGCAACGAGGTCATCAGCATGTTGAAGACAACATCGCTGGTCACCGCCGTGCCCTACGCGTATGACCTGTACAGCATCGCCACCCGCGAAATCGCCGCCCGGACCTTCGAGCCCGTCCCGCTGGCGCTGGTGGCTGCGACCTGGTATCTCGTGGTCACCAGCATCTTGATGGTCGGACAGTATTACCTGGAGCGGTATTACTCCCGCGGGGCAAGCCGAAAGTTGACCACCAAACAGCTTGAGGCGTTGGCCAAGGCGCAGCAGATAGGTGAGGCGGGGCACGTATGACGACGACACAAGAATCCAAGCCGATGGTGCTCGCCGAGAGCGTCTGCAAGAGCTTCGGCGCCCTGCAAGTCCTGAAGGGCATAACGCTGGAGGTCGGCAAGGGGCAGGTGCTTGTCATGGTCGGTCCGTCGGGGTCGGGCAAGTCGACGTTCCTGCGCTGTATCAACCATCTCGAGCAGGTCAACGCGGGCCGGCTGTACGTCGACGGTGATTTGATCGGTTACCGCGAAAAAAAACGGGGTGACAAGCTGTACGAGATTTCGCCCCGTGACGCCGCCAAGCAGCGCCGCGACATCGGTATGGTGTTCCAGCACTTCAACCTCTTCCCGCATCGCACCGCGCTCGAGAACCTCATCGAGGCGCCGATACACGTCAAGGGGGTCAAGAAGGCTGACGCTGTGAAGCGGGCAAAGGATCTGCTGGATCAAGTGGGGATGGCGGAAAAGGCCACCGCCTATCCGGCACAGCTGTCCGGCGGCCAGCAGCAACGCGTGGCGATCGCCCGCGCGCTCGCGATGAACCCCAAGCTGATGCTGTTCGACGAGCCGACCTCGGCGCTCGACCCCGAGCTGGTCGGCGAGGTGCTGGAGGTGATGAAAAAGCTGGCCCAAGAAGGCATGACGATGGTGGTCGTTACCCACGAGATGGGCTTCGCCCGCGAGGTCGCCGACCAACTCGTGTTCATGGACGGCGGCGTCGTCGTGGAGAGCGGACCTCCCCGTGAGGTACTGGCAAACCCGAAACACGAACGCACGAAAGCATTTCTGTCCAAGGTGCTGTAGTGCGCGAGCCGGACCCTGTCGCCCCGCTGTGGCGGGCGGCGCAGGTATTCCGGCTGCTGAGTTGCCTTTACGCGCTCGGCTTCCAGATCGCGATCAATCCCGACCTCGACCACCCGACGGCCGGCTGGCTGCTGTTCGCCGTCCTGATCGGCTGGAGCGTTGCCTGCGCGGTGGCATATCTGCAGGGATTCGGTCGCAGGCGCGCCTGGGTGATCGCCGAAATCGTCGTGGTGGTCGCGCCGGTGCTGTCCACCGAGTTCGTCGCCTCTGCGCAGTGGGCGCTGGACAACCAGTCATGGCCGACGACGTTGTGGGCCACCAACGCAACGATCTCCGCGGCGATCCAGTTGGGTCCGATCCCCGGCATGCTCGCCGGTGTGGCGGTGATGATCGCGAGCACGGTCGTGAAAGGCTTCATCGACTACGACCTCGGCCGCAACGCGACAATCGTCATCGAGCTGGCGGTAGGCCTCGCGGTGGGCATGGCAGCGCAGACCGCCAGGCGCGCCCACGCCGAACTGGAACGCGCGACCAGGCTTGCGGCCTCGCTGGAAGAACGTGACCGGCTGTCGCGTCAGGTGCACGACGGCGCGATACAAGTTCTCGCGCTGGTGGCTCGGCGTGGGCGCGAAATCGGCGGGGAGACAGCCCAGTTGGCCGAACTGGCCGGTGAGCAGGAGCGCGCGTTGCGGCGGCTGGTCAGCGCGGCCGGTGCCGAGCCGCGGACGGGCGCGATGGCCGACGTCGGGGCGCTGCTGCGGCGGCGAGCGTCGGATCGCATCTCGGTCAGCGTGCCCGCGGAGCCGGTGTTGCTCGGCTCGGCGGTGGCCGACGAGCTGTGCGCGGCGGCGGCCAACGCGTTGGACAATGCCGCGGCGCACGCCGGACCCGAGGCCCGTGCCTACGTCCTGCTGGAGGACCTCGGCGACTCGGTCACCGTGAGCATCCGCGACGACGGTGTCGGCATCGCCGAGGGCAGGTTGGAGGAAGCGGTCGCCGAGGGCCGCGTCGGGGTTGCCAGATCGATTGTGGGACGGATGAATTGGCTGGGTGGCAGCGCGAAGCTGACCACCGCGCCGGGATGTGGGACGGAATGGGAACTGACGGTACCCCGACGGTGATGGTCGTCGACGACCATCCGATCTGGCGCGAAGCAGTGGCCCGCGATCTCACCGAGGACGGCTTCGCTGTCGTCGCGACCGCGGACGGGGTGGCCGCGGCTCGGCGCCGCGCGGCCGTCGTGCACCCCGACGTGGTGGTGATGGACATGCAGTTGTCGGACGGCGACGGCGCCCAGGCTACCGCCGAGGTGCTCGCGGTTTCGCCGTCGTCACGCATCCTGGTGCTCTCGGCGTCCGACGAGCGCGATGACGTCCTGGAGGCGGTGAAGGCAGGCGCCACAGGCTATCTCGTCAAGAGCGCATCGAAGCAGGAACTCGGCGACGCGGTGCGCGCGACCGCTGACGGGCGTGCGGTGTTCACTCCTGGGTTGGCGGGACTCGTGTTGGGGGAGTACCGGCGCATCGCGCAATCCGCTACCACCGGCCCGCCTGGGACGTCGGTGCCTAGCCTGACGGAACGGGAAACCGAGATACTGCGCCACGTCGCCAAGGGTTTGACGGCCAAACAGATCGCGGCCCGGCTCTCGCTGAGCCACCGCACAGTCGAGAACCACGTGCAGGCCACCTTCCGCAAGCTTCAGGTCGCCAACCGGGTCGAACTGGCCCGCTATGCGATCGAACACGGCTTGGACAAGGAGTAGTCGAGTAGTCCTACTCATCCGCCTTCGCCCGCGCGCTGTGACGCTGTTTGACATGACCGAATCGCCTCATCGCGCCGTCATTTCCCGGTTGTCCGCGGACTTCGCCACGATCTCGCAGCAGCTGGCCCGGGCGTCCGCGGATCTGACCGAGCTGGATCGCCTGTTATCGGAGCAGCCTCAGCCCGCCGCGCAGCCACAGGCCACGCCTTACGTCCCACCTGCGGTGCCGTACTGGCCGCAGTACCCAACGCCGTACGGGCCGCGCCCATATGTTCCCCCGCCACCTCAGCCCGTTCCGGCGAAGCCCAGGCAGGACCGCTCCGAAGGCTGGATCGGCAAGATGCTGGCTGTAGCCGGCGTCGCGGTCACCCTGATCGGCGTCGTGTTGCTGCTGGTGCTGGCGGCCCAGGCGGGCATTCTGCGTCCCGAGTTCCGAGTCGCCGGCGGCGCCGTGCTCGCCATGGCATTGATGGCCACGGCGTGGTGGCTGTCCGGCAGGCCTGGTGGACGCGTCGGCGCGATCGCGCTGGCCGCCACGGGCGTCGCGGCGGCCTACATCGACGTCATCGCCGTCACGACGATCTACCACTGGGTGCCCGCACCCCTCGGGCTGGTCATAGCCGCGGTCGTCGGCGGCGGCGGTTTGACCCTGGCCAGGCGCTGGGATTCCCAGCATCTCGGCCTGCTGGTGCTGGTGCCGCTGATCGTGCTGGCTCCGGTGGTCACCGACGGCATCACGCTGCTGCTCGTCGGTTTCATGCTGGCGCTGACCGCCGCCTCGCTGCCGGTGCAGCTCGGCAAGGACTGGATCTGGCTGCACGCGTCGCGCACGGCGGCCAGCACGGTCCCGCTGCTCGTTGCGCTGGCCGGGGAGTACTTCGACGACGGCCGCGATCTGTGGCTCGCGGGCGCCTGCGGCATCGCCGCTGTGCTGGCCGTCGCTGGGGCGCTGATCCTGTTGCCGCGCATGGTAAATCGGGCCGCCATGGCCCTGCTGACCGCCGCAGGTGTGGTGCCCGTGCTGTCCGTCTCGCTGGCCGTCGACCGGGTCGTGGCCGCATCGATGGCGGCGGCACTGGCCGCGGCGCTGCTGGCGATCGTGCTGACCGGTCTGCCGGGAGTGACGGGCGTAGTGCGCCAGATCTGGTCTGCGCTGTCGGCGATCTCGGTGCTGATCGCGGTGACGGTCGCGTTCGACGGGTACATCGCGGGTCCGGTTCTGCTGGCGATGTCCGTCGTGGTCGCGATCGCGGGGCGCCGCGATGAGGTCGCGCGGTGGGCGGCGATCGGGTTCGGTGTCGTCGGTGGCGGCATCTTCGGCAGCTACGCCCCGCCGAGCACATTGGTGGAAGCGACCGAGACGACCGCCGCTGCGGGCATCTCTACATTGGTCGCGAGCCTCCTGCTGGTGGCATCGGCGATCACGATCGCGTGGTCGTGGAAGTTCGCCTCGGGGCAGCAAGGAGCCGTTGTCTGGGCGGGTGCGGCAGCGGTGATCGCGTACGCCGTCACCGCGTTCACCGTCACCGCCGGTGTGCTGGTGGGCGGCGACAACGGTGGCTTCTTCGCAGGACACATGGCGGCGACGATCTGCTGGATCGCGATGGCGGCCGCGCTGTTCGGCTACGCGGCGCGCCTGACTAAAGCGGACCGGTCGCTGCCGATCGGCGGAGGGTTGGCGCTGGTCGCCGCGGCGATGGCGAAGCTGTTCCTGTTCGACCTCGGCACACTCGACGGCATCTTCCGAGTGGTGGTGTTCATCGTCGTCGGGCTTGTCCTGCTGGGCATGGGCGCGGGCTACGCGCGGCTGCTGGAGAGGCAGGACCAGCAGCAGGACCACGCCGGTGTGACCGGGGCGACACTTTAATCTGGACTCATTCCAGATTAGCGGGGCGTTGATCGAGGCATGAGCACCACAACACGTCGCACAGACACACAAGTACACGGATTTCAGGCATCGCCCGAGTTGAGCGCCAACCTGCAGCGGGTCTTGGTCGACCTGATCGAGCTGCACCTGCAGGGCAAGCAGGCACATTGGAACGTCGTCGGGACCAACTTCCGCGACCTGCATCTCCAACTCGACGAGCTCGTCGACTTTGCCCGCGAAGGCAGCGACACCATCGCCGAGCGGATGCGGGCGCTGGACGTCGTGCCGGACGGGCGGTCGGACACCGTCGCGGCGGACACCACGTTGCCGGAGTTCCCGCCCTACGAGCTCAACACCGGAGAGGTCGTCGACCTGATCACGGGCCGGGTGTATGCGGCCGTCGACACGATCCGCACCTTGCATGACGCGGTCGACGCCGAGGATCCCAGCACCGCCGATATCCTGCATCAGCTGATCGACGGCCTGGAGAAGCTGGCCTGGCTGATCAAGTCGGAGAACCGCAAGGTCTAAGCAGGCCGCCCGGACGAGGTCACGGCTGCGCTACTGGAACTGCTGGCGAGGCACTAGGCACTGCCTGCGGCGGCGCGGTGTTCGACCGGGTGCCGAATGGCTTCGTCGTTACGCCGCCCGACCAGGTACCAGGTGTGCATCACGCCCTTGCCCTTGATGTCGACCTCGCCGCGCTCCTCGAGTAGGAATGCGTGGTTGAGCCGCTCATAGACGTCGTGCGGCACCTGGATTCGGCCCTCGACATCTGTGGTCTCCATCCGGGCCGCGACGTTGACGGCGTCACCCCACACGTCATAGAAGAACTTGCGTGCCCCGACGACTCCGGCGACCACGGGCCCGGCTGCGAGGCCGATCCGCAGTGGCACCTCCCGTCCCTGCGGATCTTTCAGACCCGCAACCGCCTCGGCCATGTCCAGCGCGAGGCAGGCCAGTGCCTCGATGTGATCGTCGCGGGGCTCCGGTACTCCGCTGACGACCATGTACGAGTCGCCGCTGGTCTTGACCTTCTCCAGGCCGTGACGGTCGACCAGGGCGTCGAGATCGGTGTAGAGCCGGTCGAGAAACCGCACCAGTTCGGTTGGCGCGGTGTCACTGGCGCGCTTGGTGTAGCCGGCGATGTCGGCGAACAGGATCGACGCGTCGTCGTATTTGTCGGCGATGATGTTGCGCGATGGGTCTTTCAGCCGCTGGGCGATCGTGGCCGGCAGGATATTGGTGAGCAGTCGTTCAGACCGTTCGTACTCGGACTCCATCGCTTCGCGGGCGCGACGGATTTCCCGCAGCGCGTACCAGACCACCGCGACGACCATCACCCAGGCGGAGATCACCGAGAGGATGAAGCCCAGTCGGAATGACCAATCCGGTTGCACGCCAGTGTTGTAGGGAACGAGGATCGCGAGAACGATGACCGTCGTGGCGCCCAAGGCAGCGAGTACCGATGCGAGCCCGATGTGCTCGACGCCAAGGATCAGCACCATGAGGGTGGCCGCCACCAAGTAGTAGAAGGGGAGACCCGAGCCGGTGCCGAGGTGCCAGCACAGGACCGTGATGGATGTATAGGCGACGAAGAAGAACACCAGTGGCGCAACCAGTTCACCGAACCGGTACAACAGCGGAATCATCAGAAAGATCGCGCCGCTGGCCAGGTTCAGCATGGGGATCCACAGCACGTCCTGGCCCACGATCAGGCCTTGGATGCCGAAGAAGAGGCCGACGGCAGCGCCGATCCGGGCTGTGACGGTCAGAACCCTGAGGTGACGCGCAACGGTCTCGCCATCGTGCCGCGTCCGCGCGGGGACACGGCTTTCGAGCGCCACGTCCGGCACGCAGACGGGTCGGCCCTTGACCGCCACGAGCTAAGCGTAACGCGGCAGGGCTGCGCCGACCTGGGCTTTTCTTAGCCAGACGACATCCGGGCGGCGTCGCGGGCCCGCAGTGCCAGCCACAACTCGTGGCGGTCCTGCGCGGAGTCCATTCGCCGCCCGGTCAGTCGTTCGATCGCTTCGATGCGGTTGCGCATGGTGTGCCGGTGGACCCGCAGCGCGTGGCGGCTGATCCCCAGTGCCCGTTGTGTTCCAGGAACGCGGTGAGTCCGCGTAGCAGCTCACCCGATCGATCCGTCGCGTCCGGCGGCCCGAGTACTGCATCGGCGTATGCCTGAAGGGGTTGCGCCCCAACCGTGTTGAGCAACACCCGGCTGCTGGCGATGTCCTCGGCGTGCATGTGCTTGCCTTGCAGCCGGCTGGCAGGCAACGCCGAGCGGGCTTGACGGAGCGAGACCACCAGCGCACCCGGCCGCACCGCGATGCCGATGCCTGCCGCCCGGCCGCCAGCCAATGTGCCGAGGACGCCCGGCAGATCGGTGTCGAGCGGTACGGCCAGTTCGACCACCTCGCCCACGACGCGCACCAAGGCGGCAGGCAGGGTGATCAGCAGGTCGGCGGCCAGGTCGTCGGCATCGTCCGGCGCGGCGACAACAACAGGCTGTACGTGGCGGGGTGGGGCATCGTGATGGGGCGACGATGGTCAAGTTCGGCATCGAGGTGAACGAGCCGATCTACTTCGGACTGGCCTGCCGACTTGTGGTGTTCGTGATCGGCAGCCTCGTCAGCAAGCCCACAGATCCTGCGGTGCTCGCCGAGTGGGACCGCCGCAGCAGCGGACGCGAGGCTGAAGCGGCGCCCGCGCTGGCGTCATAGGCGGCTCGCCGCGAACGCGGCGGCCTGCCCGGTAGCGCCGGACGCAATGTACTGACCGTGGGCGTCGAGGCTGACGCCGTCGGTCGAGCACACCAGGTCGCCGGGCACACAGAGGTCGATGGTCTTCGGCCCGAATGCGGGACTGAGCACGTTTAGTGGGCCGCCGCCGAACTTGCGTGACGGATTCCCGAAAAGGACGACGGCGGCCACATGGTCGGCCACGTCTGGGGGTAGCGGACTGGGATCTCCCCACGCCGTACCGGTCGGCGCCGTGAGGAGTCCGACCACGTCGGCACCCTGGGAATAACCGCCCAGCACGATCTTGGTCGACGGGCATGCCTGGACCGTCTGTTCGATGTGTGCGAGTGCGTCCTGTGCGCCCGCGGTCGTCGAGGGTCCGAAGTCGAGGGAGCCCGGGTAGTCGACTGCGTACACGCTCATCGTGCGGTTTCCGATCTGCGTGCGCAGCGTGTCGACAAAAGACTGCCCCACCCGGCTGAGCCCGGGCGAACCGCTGGTACCGCGCGCGAACACGACGTGAATGTCGGTGCAGGGGTCGGCATTCGACGCCGGTACACCGGCCGCCCACTTCAGTCCGCCGAGAACCGAGAGCAGCGCTGCGAGGATGACGAGCACTCGGATCGAACGCACCGGTTCATCCTGGCACGGATGCGCCAAGAAGACGCCGTGTCTCAGCTGACTCGCAGAGTCGCCCGCGTCACCTTGGCCTTCATCGGCTGACCTCTACGAGGGTGCGCTATCGAGCTCGCGTACCCTAGCCTTGCTTCTTTGCAAGCCCGAGTGGCGGAATTGGTAGACGCGCCGGACTCAAAATCCGGTGGTGGCAACACCGTGTGGGTTCGAGTCCCACCTCGGGTACTTATTCGGCGTGGACGCCGTCCAGTTCCAGTTCCACGGCGACCACCCTGCCCGCGACGGCCGAGAACATCAGCCGACCTAACTCTGCCTGTTGCATGCCCCGCGGTCGCTGATCGCGCGTGGGACCGCCACAATGTGTCCCATGACCGGGTCACCGACCGACGCCGACAAGCCGCGCCGTGTTCTCGTCGCCGAAGACGAGGCACTCATCCGGCTGGACTTGGCCGAGATGCTGCGCGAAGAAGGCTACGAGGTCGTCGGCGAGGCCGGCGACGGGCAGGAGGCCGTCGATCTGGCCGAGAGCCTCAAGCCCGATCTGGTGATCATGGACGTCAAGATGCCGCGTCGCGACGGCATCGACGCCGCGTCGGAGATCGCAAGCAAGCGGATCGCGCCGATCGTCATCCTCACCGCGTTCAGCCAACGCGACCTGGTCGAGCGGGCTCGCGATGCCGGCGCCATGGCGTATCTCGTCAAACCGTTCAACATCACCGACCTCATTCCCGCCATCGAGGTCGCGGTGAGCCGGTTCAGCGAGATCACCGCGCTGGAGAACGAGGTTGCGACGATGTCGGACCGGTTGGAGACCCGCAAGCTGGTCGAGCGCGCCAAGGGTTTGCTGCAGACAAAGCAGGGGATGACCGAGCCCGAGGCGTTCAAGTGGATCCAGCGCGCAGCGATGGATCGCCGGACCACGATGAAGCGCGTCGCCGAGGTGGTGCTGGAAACCCTCGATGCTCCTGAGAAGGCGTAAATACTGCGTTTCTGACCCGCCGTTGACAACGATTTAGCAGTCGGTTGGGCGTGTGCGTCTTCCAACATCACGCGTCATGGCCCCCTGTTGGCTATGGTCTTCCCGAAGCATCGCCGACCCGGCCTACCTGGGCAGGTGCGCTGATGCCGATGAAAACATTGACCCGGAGGTGAAGCGTGCGCGGTCGCATGGCACGGAATGCATTTGCTCTCGGTAGTGCCGGACTGGTTGTGCTCGGCATTGCCGCCTGCAACCAGTCCAAGCCGGAAGCGGAGTCGTCGCAGACCCCGCTGAAGATCGTCGAGCAGGTGCAGATCGACGAGAACGGTAAGGAAGTCAAAACCGCCGAGGGTGCCGCGCCTGCCGACCCCGCCGGGGATGGCAAGGCGACCTGCCCGCCGGTGTCGATCGCGATGGCGGGTGCGCTCAACGGCCCCGACGCGGCGCTCGGCATCAACATCAAGAACGGCGTCCAGATGGCCATCGACAAGCACAACGCCGCCAACCCCGGCTGCCAGGTGCAGTTGAAGCCGTTCGACACCGAGGGCGATCCGCAGAAGGCCACCGCGATCGCGCCGCAGATCGTCGACGACCAGTACACGATCGGCCTGGTTGGCCCGGCGTTCTCCGGTGAGACGAAGGCCACCGGGACCGTGTTCGATCAGGCGGGCCTTGTCGCCACCACCGCGTCGGCCACCAACCCCACGCTGAGCCAGAACGGCTGGAAGACGTTCTTCCGTGGCCTGGCCAACGATGCCGTGCAGGGCCCGGCGGTCGCCAACTACATGAAGAACACGCTCGGCTACAAGAAGGTCTGCGTCGTCGACGACAGCACCGACTACGGCCTCGGCCTGGCCTCGGCGATACGCGAGACACTGGGTCCGGTCGCCGATTCGGCGTGCAACATCTCCGTGAAGAAGGGCGATAAGGACTTCTCCGCCGCGGTGACTCAGGTCAAGGGCGCCAGCCCCGATGCCGTGTTCTACAGCGGCTACTACTCGGAGGCGGCACCGTTCGCCCAGCAGCTCAAGGACGGCGGGGTGACGGCGCAGTTCATCAGCGCCGACGGCACCAAGGATCCGGAGTTCGTCAAGCAGGGGGGCGAAGCGACGAAGGGCGCCATCCTGTCCTGCCCGTGCGGCCCGGCCACCGGGGCGTTCGCCGACGAATACACGAAGAAGTTCAACACCGCTCCCGGCACGTACAGCACCGAGGGCTATGACCTGGGCACTATCCTGCTCAAGGGCATCGACTCCGGGGCGATCACGCGTCCCGCGCTGCTGGACTTCGTGAAGAACTACAAGGGTCAGGGGACGGCCCGTGAGTACCAGTGGACGCCCACCGGTGAGCTCACCACCAACCTGATCTGGATCTTCAAAGTTCAGTAGTCGCTGAAGCGAGGCGCGTCCGAGACAGATTGGCTCGGGCGCGTTTTCGCTCCGAGTAACCGGCGAGGAGCCGCACCGGATGATTCACGAGTGCGTCGACCAGTACGCCTGCCTGGCCGCCAACATCAACTTCAACCTAGAAGGCCTGCGAATTGGCTTCTGGCAGTTGACGATCGACGGTCTTTCGTGGGGCGCCATCTATGCGTTGGTGGCCGTCGGCTACACGCTGGTGTACGGCGTGCTGCGGCTGATCAACTTCGCCCACTCCGAGATCTTCATGCTGGGCATGTTCGGCGCGTACTTTGCGCTCGACATCATCCTTGGCTTCACCCCCAGCGGCAATGCCTATAACAAGGGCATCGCGCTCACAGTGTTGTACCTGGGCATCGCGATGCTGTTCGCGATGCTGGTGTCGGGATCGGCCGCGGTCGGGCTGGAGTTCGTTGCGTATCGGCCGCTACGAAGACGCAACGCCCGCTCCCTGTCCTTCCTGATCACCGCGATCGGTATGTCGTTCGTGCTGCAGGAGTTCGTGCACTTCGTTCTGCCCAAGCTGCTCAAGGGATATGGCGGCAGCAACGCGCAACAACCGATCATCCTGGTCCAGCCCAAGACGCAGTTCACGGTCTTCGGCGCGACGGTCTCCAACATCACCATCGTCATTATTGTCGCGGCGATGATCTTAGCGGTGCTCACGGATTTCGCGATCAACCGCACCAAGTTCGGCCGGGGAATTCGCGCCGTCGCCCAGGATCCGACCACCGCGACGCTGATGGGTGTGTCGCGCGAACGCATCATCATGATGACGTTCCTGATCGGCGGGCTGCTCGCCGGCGCCGCGGCGCTGCTGTACACCCTCAAGGTTCCGCAGGGCATCATCTACTCGGGCGGATTTCTGTTGGGTATCAAGGCGTTCTCGGCCGCGGTGCTCGGCGGTATCGGCAACCTGCGTGGTGCTCTGCTGGGCGGTCTGCTGCTTGGCATCATGGAGAACTACGGCCAGGCCGTGTTCGGCACCCAGTGGCGCGACGTGGTGGCGTTCGTGCTGCTGGTTCTGGTGCTGCTGTTCCGGCCGACCGGCATACTCGGTGAAAGCCTCGGGAAGGCACGGGCATGAGCGGCAAGCGAGGAGCCGAAGGCGGATCGCGCATCGGCACCGTGCTGGCGCCCGGCGACCGCCTCCGGGAGTGGTGGGATGGCCTGTCCCGAGTGCAGAAGTGGGGCTTCGGCATTCCGCTGTTCGGGGCGCTGGCGCTGCTGCCCCTGTACACGCCGCCGTTCCTTAACACGCCCGGCATCAGCTTTGGCGGCACCATGGCCCAATTCGCGATGGTGGCCATCATCGCGATCGGGCTGAACGTGGTCGTCGGCCAGGCCGGCCTGCTCGACCTTGGCTACGTCGGTTTCTACGCCGTCGGCGCGTACACCGTCGCACTGCTCACCAGCCCGGACAGCCCGTGGAACAAGCTCAGCCCGACCGGGGCCTTCAGCGCCCCCTGGGCGTGGCTGTCCTGTGTGCCGCTGGCGATGGCGATGACCGCGCTCGCTGGCCTCATCCTGGGTTTTCCCACGTTGCGCCTGCGCGGTGACTACCTGGCGATCGTTACGCTGGGATTCGGCGAGATCATCCGCCTGATGGCCGACAACCTGGCCGACATCACCAACGGCCCGCGCGGGCTGAATCGGGTGGCGTATCCGAGGCTGGGGGAGAGCGAGAGACTTCCCGAGGGCGTGTTCTCCAGCGGGAACTCCTCGGGCCACGCCAACTACGGCACCTGGTGGTTCTGGCTGGGCATCATCCTGATGGCCGGGATCCTGCTGCTGGTGGGCAACCTGGAACGCAGCCGGGTCGGACGCGCCTGGGTCGCGATCCGCGACGACGAGGACGCCGCGGAAGTGATGGGTGTCAACAC
>Ga0105247_10001573_pt1 | contig 16224 bp, 10 predicted proteins | sample KBSS24metaG_FD_81519 | JGI IMG/M metagenome (GOLD analysis project Ga0105247, IMG submission 81519) | Switchgrass rhizosphere microbial communities from Kellogg Biological Station, Michigan, USA - KBS S2-4 metaG | ecosystem: Host-associated > Plants > Roots > Rhizosphere > Soil | place...
CACGGATGGGCCGATCCGCTGGTGACGCCGGATGCGAGCCTGATCATGTTCAAGCAGATCAACGACGCCGTCGGGCCCTCGGCCGCGAATTCGCTCGCGCTGTTCATGGTGCCGGGGATGGGGCATTGCCAGGGCGGGCCCGGCACCGACGTCTTCGACAAGGCCGCCGCGATCGATCAGTGGGTCGAGTCCGGCCTCAAGCCGTCATCGATTCCAGCTTCACACGTGACGGCCGGTGTCGTCGATCGCACGAGACCACTGTGCGCCTATCCGGCGACGGCGCACTACACCGGCAGCGGTAGCACGGACGAGGCGCGAAACTTCCGCTGCCAGTAATCCATAGCTCCCAGTCGGTTGACTTGAACGGGCCGTCACGCGTACCTTTTCGCTCAGCCACGACACACGCCCTCAGAAGGAGCGCAAGCCCATGTCCCGCGCGGTCCGGTTTCAGATCCTGGTGATCGCGATTGCGGCGGTTGCTGTCGGAGCCGGCGGCCCCCGGGTAGTGCGCGCCCAACCACAGGCAGCGGTTGCGCGGTCGGCCAACGCCGTGATGGCCGAGCAAGTGCTCGCGGTCATCGCCGAACGCTTGAACAGGTTCCAGGGCAACACGGCTGGTGTGTCCGAGAATCAGTTGTCCGAGGCGAAACTCGCTGTCAACTGGCTGCGCACCTCGCTGACGCCGGAGGGCCCCAGTCGAGCCATGCTGGACGGTCTTCGAGCGGACGCTGATGCACTCGGCAATGCTCAACAGGGTGATGAACGGGAACGGCGTGCGCTCATTGAAGCGACCTTCGACGATCTGCGGCTGAAGCGGGTGTATTGCCGCGAGAGACCGGAGCGCATGAATGCGCTCGTGAGGCTCACCGTGCAGACGTGGGACGGCAGCACCGAAGTGCATCAGTGGCGGGTGGCGTACTTGAATGCTCCGCTCGCGATTCTCCATCGTGATCAGTTCCAGCCGTTCCCGAAATTCAGTTCGCCGACGGAAGTGCGACTGCCTCCCGGCCGCTACATGGTGTGGGCCCAGGACCCGCGGAATGCGGCGGTACGCGGACCGGCGACAGAGGTGGCTTTAGGCCAGAACGGAGCTGCGGAGGTCAAGGCCGACATCGTGGTTCCCCGGCCGTGACCCTCCGTCTGGGCGCGATTCGGGAGCAGTGGCAGGCGCTCGCCGCCGCCGCCTCGGTCGCGATTGGCACCATCTCGACGTCGATCCATCCGCCGCCAGTGGGCGACGCCAGGAGCTTTGTCACACTCGCCGCATTTTTCGCGACAGGCGTCTCTGGTCTGACCTACGTGGCCATGAACCGGTGGTCTTCGGTGCGGTACACCGCGATGTGGAGCGGCGTCGCCGCCCTGGCGCTGCTGGGCTCTTTTGCGGGCGAGCGCTACTACGACGCGCTGACGGATCGCTACGTGGCGACCTTCCAGGGCGAGCGAAAACTGGCCGGAGACGAATTCACGCCGGACGGCGCGGCGTGGGTGCGTCAGTCGGGACACACGAGCGTTGACGACCTCATGTTCGACGCGGCAGGTGTTCCCGATCGGATCTGGACGACGCCGAGCATCCAGCGCGTCCGTCTGCGAATGCGCGCCGCTTATTACGCGTGCGTGCCGGCGTTCGCGCTCGCCGTGCTCGCCGTGGTTCAGGCCGTTTACTGTGCGACACGTCAAACGAGGCGGGTCGCGTAATCCACACGCGTTTACCTTGCTCCGAGTAAGGTGAACTGTGCGCCAGCCCCTGACGGCGACGCCATCGGCGTCAGCATCAGCGCGCGCCCATGGCCGATCGGCACGGTGCGCCCCGCCACGATCCCGAGCGCCGCGCCGAACGCGACGTCGCTCAGATAGTGCCGCTGCATCTCCACACGCGACGCCGCGACGTACGACGCCACCGCATACGCCGGCAGGCCGATCTTCCAGCCGAAGTGCCGCTGCAGCACCGTCGCCGACGCGAACGTGACCGTCGTGTGGCCGGAGGGAAACGAGAACCCGGTGCCTTCCGGCCTCGATCGTCGTGCCGACTCCTTGAAGATCATCGTCAAACCTTCCGCCATCAGTTGCGCCTGCACGAGCTCCGCGCCGACCCTTGCGACGCACGACTTACCCAGTGCGCGTCCGATCGCATACGTGCTGAATGCCGCGCCCAGCTGAAAGGGCGTGCCGCCAATCACCGCCCCCGGCTTGAACGCGCCGTTCGCGCCGGATACCCCGGGAACGTCTCGCGTGACGTCGGCATCAACCGAATGGGCGCCGAACGCCGCGGCACCGCCGATTGTCAGGATACCTAGCGTTCCCGATGAAGGCAGCCTCCGGACATCGTGCAGCGTGTCCTTCGCGAGCGATCCCAGCGACGGCGCCTCGCCGCACGAGGGCCCGGTTGAACGCTCCGGCTGCGCGAGCACCGGCGTGGCGCTGGTCAGCAGTCCGGCCAGCAGCAGGCCCGCGCCCTTTCTTCTGATCACCATCGGTCTCGTCTCCACGTCAGTTCCCTTCAGGAGCGCGCTCGAAGCCGACCAGCTTCCAGCTGCCGCCGCGCAGGCGGAAGTACGCATTCACCGGCGCTTCCCACGCCGCGTGCCGGGCACCGAACGCGCTCAGTGCGACCTTGATGAACGCGCCATCGTTGCGCGGCAGCCCCGTCGCGATCGGCAGCCGCGGCTCGCGTCCGGACGTCTCGCCGAGCGAGTCCCCCGCACCGGCGGCGTTGTCGTACCTCGACCACCGCGCCCGATATCCGGCAGGCGCGGCAGCCACGTCGGCGTCGACCGCAGCGTTCCGGAAGATCAGGGTGCCGGCGTCGTCAATCGCCACGTCCGCGATCGGGTTCACCGGCGTCAGATACGCGCGGGTAATCGCATCGCGTCGGCCGGCGAGCGCGCGCACGAGAAACTCTTCGGCGGCCGGGTCGCCGAACTCACCGCTGCGCACGGCCGCGCGGATCATGTCGGTGGTCAGCGCAGCCAGCTTCTTCGCGGCCCAGAACTTGTCGTCCGCCCGGGCGTGGAGAAACGCCAGGTTCGGCACGCGAGGCTTCCAGAGCTCCGGATTGAAGTCGCCGGTGTGCAGCGGCAGCCGGCCAATCGATCGCGCTTCATAGAACGGCATCGTCCGCCATTTCGGCAGGTAGAACCCGAGGGTCAGCATCCGCTTCGCGACCTGGCCCGGCTCGATGACGTATTCGGCGCCTTCCCAATAGTCGGCAGGGCCGACACCACCGCTGCCGAGCGCAGACCCGAAGTCGAGCAGGTTGTGCTGCACGTGCGCGCGCCCATTGCTGGCGACCAACGTGTCGAGCGAATTGATCGCCTTGGCATCGACGTGGTTGAGCCATGCGGCGAACACGCCGTAGCCGCGCAGTTCACGCCGGTCTTCGTGCGGGACGAGGTCGTTGGGATCGTCGGGACGTGTTCCCTCGAAGCGGATCCGCCCGATCGGCTTGCCCGGCAGCGCCTTGCTGGCCACGATCCGGTAGCTGCCGTCGGGCTCGCAGCTGGCGCGCTGGAGCAGGTTGTCGAGGTCGTCGAGCCGCATCGCGCGCGCCTTGCGCCCGGCCGGCGTGAACTTCGCGCCCTCGCCGACGGTCAGCCGATCGCGTCGGATGTAGGCGACGTGATTCTCCGGTACGTTGTATCCGAGCGCCCACATCAGCTTGGTTACGGCAACCTCCGTGCCCGTAGCCATCGCGCGATACCCTGGCGGATCGAATTTGAGGAACCAGCGCTGTCCCGTCGAGTCCTTGACGGTGAAACCAGGCGTGACGCCGTCGCTCTTGGAAGACGTGATCGTCCAGGTGCCGGGCGCGGGACCGTCGCTCGTGTTCGGGCCGGTCGCGACGTCCTGCGGTGTCAACGCGCGGTGACCGGCGCGATTGGTGAACCAGCTCGAGTCGGGCACTTCGCCGATCGTGTTGATGTTCCTGGCGGGCCCGGGCGCGATGACATCCCTGCCGCGCACGATGCTGGACGCGAGGTCGACCATCAGATCGATCTCGAGCGGTTTCATGCCCGAGGCGTCCTGCGTGTCGCGTTCAACCCAGATCGGGTCGTCGGTGAAGAACTTCGGCGCGGCGGCCGATCCGAGCGCGGTCGCGGCCGCGACGGCCGCGAGGGTGCAGACGACGGCGGCGGAAATGCGGGTGGCGATGGTGCTCATGATGAATCCTCGTCTCGGTGCGTTGGTGGTTAGAAACTCGGGCTGAACGAGAACACCAGACTGTTGCCTTCGCGGGTGCGCGCGAGCTCGATGCGCGTCACCGTGCTGATCGGTGTGTGCAGCGAGATACCGACGCCGTAGCTCGTCGTCAGGCCGCGTAGATCGAGCTCGCTGAGGCGCGGCGCGACTTTGCCGGCGTCCAGGAACAGGGCCATGTCGACGAACGATCCGGCCGTCCAGCGGTATTCGGCAGTGAGCAGCAGCCGGTTGCGGTCGCGGAAACGGCGCGGCTGATAGCCGCGCAGCGTGTGGTTGCCGCCAAGATCCGGCAGCAGGAAGAACGGCACGTCCTGCCCCGACGCGGTCGACGTGGTCGACGCCAGCGCGCGCAGGGCGACGATCGAGTTCTCGCGAAACATGGGGATGAACTGGCGGATGTCAGCGTCGGTGCGCTGAAAGCCCGCCGTACCCACGCCGGTCTGGCTGTAGTCGCTCCAATCGATTCTGTAGAGACCGCCGCTGCGCGTGTAGCCGTCGGCCGCGCGGCGGTCGACCTCGGCGAACAGACGGGTTCGGCGATACACCGGGCTCGCGTCCGCCAGCAGTCCGCCCCGGGCGGCCGCGCCGCTTTCGATCTGCAGCGCATCGAGACCGCCGCCGATCGTGAAAAAACGCGACGCCTGCAGCGACGTGGTGAAGCCGACCGTCGTCTCGCGATAGAAGTAGCCGGTACGGTCGGCGGTGCGTGAAGCGGCGCCGGTGCCGTAGAACGCGACGTCAGGCGCATCGAGCCAGTCGGCGCCGACCTGGACGCGAACCCGGTTGTGCGCGAGCAGCGGAAGGTTCAGGGTCGCATCCGCGGCCTTGTAGTTCTTCACCGACCACGCGGCATGCGCGTCCATGCTGCCGGTGTCGCCGAACTTCGCGCGAACGCCGGGGCCGACGGCGAGGCCGCCGCCGTCGATCGTGCTGCCGATGAACGGGTAGACCGGCGCCGAGAAGAAGCGGCCCTGCAGTTGCTCGAACGTCTGAACGCGCTGCTCCAGCACCGTCGGTTCGTACGGGTGCAGGCGCGTGGCCTTCGCCGCCTGCTGCGCCGCGAGCTCCTCTTCGCGCGTCGTCTGCGCCAGAACCGGTCGAGCCGTGGCAATCGAGACGATCAGCACGACTGCCGCCGCGGCACCGAGCGGGCGAAGCCGCAGCGCCGTCCGGCGCGACGCGAACGCGGGCCGCAGAATCACGAGCGCGACGCCGATCCAGACGAGCGCCATGACCGTGTTCACGATGGCGAACTGCTGGACGCTGAGGTGCAGGACGCTGGCGCCGACATACACCGCCACGGCCGAGAGCACATCGCCGGCGCGCATGCAGAAGCCGTCGATCGCCTGCTTCGCCTTGTACTTCTCGTCGCGGCTGGTCGGCAGCCAGAGCAGTTGGCGTGCGGTGTTCATGATCGAGTAGTCGGTGGCGTTCTCCGCCGTCTTGATCCAGCGCACGACCGAGAAGCTGACGCCCGCCGAGATGATCCCGTAGCCGCCCAGCGCAATCAGCGGCAGTGCCAGCAGAGCCCCGGCAAGGCCTGCGTACTTGACGAGCCGCGAGGTGACGAACGCCTGCAGGAGGAACGCGGTGACGTTGACCCAGAACTGATAGTCGCCGCTGAACGCACCGATATAGGCCTGTTTGTTGAACCCGGGATTGGCCGCGGCCAGCGATCCGACGTGCACCGTCAGCAGCCGTGCCACGAGGTACTCGCCCGTCGTGTTCACCAGATTGAGCAGCACGATGAGCAGCGCGACCAGCAGCAGATAGCGGTTGCGCAGCACCAGGCGGAACCCGCCGGCCGCCGATTCCATCGGGCGGGGCTCGGCGGTGCGTCGCGACTCGCGGCGGTTGATGCCGAGATACAGCATCGCGCTGATCGCCAGCAGTACCGCGGCGATCTGGAGAATGACCTGGGGCGCGAACGCGGCATGGAACAGGCGCGCGGCGATGAACGAGCCGAGCGGCGCGCCTGCGGTCATGCCGATGACGACGATCGGGAAGAGCCGCGCGCCGGCCTCCTTCGTGTAAAGGTCGTTGGCGAACGACCAGAACTGCGCGATCAGCGAGACATTGAAGATGCCGACCCAGATGAAGAACGCGACGCCCACGTACGGCACGCGCGCCGTCACGGCGAGCGTGAACAGCTCGAGGCCGGCGATGAAGAACAGCGTCACGCCGACCAGCAGCCTACCGCGGCTGACCCGCGCGGCGAACGCGCTGTACAGCGGGACGAAGGCCATCAGCACCAGCGCCTGGCCGGCCGCCGCGTAGGAACGGACCTCGGCGCCGCCGCCGAGCAGGATGAGCGGTTCGCGCACGGTTTTGACGACCGAATAGCAGACCAGCAGCAGGAAGATATTGGCGAGCATCAACAGCGCCGTCGCGCCTTCACCGGGGCGCACCTCGGTGAAGAGGGACAGCGCGCGGTCCAGCCGCGAGCGGGCGGCGGGCGGCGTCGGCGTTGGGGCAGTGTGAAACATCTGAAAGGCTCCTTGAATCGAATGTCTGGCTGGTAACGCGTCAGCGGGCGAAAAAACCCGCAATGCGGCCTACATACCGGAGAAAAACGAAAGGCGCGCTACTGGATGGCGAGGACGGTGAGGGAGGGCGACGGCGCGCTGGAGCGGAGGGAGGCGGTGGCGCGCGACGACACCAGCCGGGCGGCAGGGCGGCGGACGAGCAACGGCCACAGATCGGCGCGGATGCGCGCCGGCAGCACGCCCTCGAGATACTCCAGTGCCGTGCCGCGCAGCTGCCGGTCGTTTGACTGGAGGCCCCGAAACGCAATCTGGAGCGGTTCGCGCGGCAGCACCAGCGACAACAGGGAGAACACATGCGCCAGGTTCAGCCGCGCAGGATCTCCCTCGCGGCCGACCTCGGCCATAACCGCGGCATAGATCGGCTCGGCATCAATCCGCACGCGCGGGTTCTTCTCGAGGATGGCGGCCAGGGATCGACCTGCCTGCAGCCGGACCTCGAAACGCGGATCGTCGAGCGCCAGCATCAGGCTGTCGACGGCGCGTTGTGACACGCACACCGAGAACACGCGCGCCAGCCCGCGGCGCACCGCCGGGTCCTGATTCGGGTCGAGCAGGGCGTCGGCGAGCTCGCCGACACGCTCCTCGGCGACCTTGCGCAAGGCGAAGAAGGCATAGTCGGCGACCGCGTCCCAGCCAAGCAACGGAATCACATGCGGAACCACCGCCGGCGCCAGCCCGTCTTCCCGGGAGAGGACCGCCACCACGCGGTCGCGGTTGCGGGTTCGCAGAGACAGGATGTCCACGAGATCGGAATCGAGGTCGATCGGCGCCACGATCGGCGGGTTGACCGCGGGGTGCAGCCCGGCCTCGTCGGCGTCGTGTCGAATCCGGCGGAGCACCTGTCGCGTCGCTTCGTCGGCGGTCGCGGACACATCGATGCCGTCGCCCTGCTTGACCAGGCTTTTCTCGAGGAGGCGGATGTACCAGCGATTCAGGCGGCTGGCGAAAACGATCGCGCCCGCTGATGCGGCGATCGCGAGCGCCAGGATCGTCGATGCCACCGCGGCCGGCGGAAGCAGCACGGCGAGACGGACGAGGCCGCCGCCAGCGGCGTCACCGAGCCGGTCGAAGGCCACGTCCACCACCGACTTCGCCGCGCGCTTCTCGGCCGCCGGAATCGGCGTATAAAAGAGCTCGTACGACGAACGAAACCAGGATCCGCGAAAAATCGACTCGCCGGCGCGGGTGACGACCACGCCGCCGAAGCTCGGGGCGATCAGCGACGTGACGCTGCCGGCGAGCAGCGCAATCGACGGCGTGCTCATCGTCAGCGCGAGGCCGAATCGCTCGACCATGGGTCGGCTCAGCAGTGTCTGGAGGATCAACGCGACGAGACTGGTTGCGGCATAATAGAGCGAGAAAAAACGCAGGAGATGATCGCCGGGGCCCAGCGTCTCGAAGGCCCTGGCTTTGAACAGGTACTCGGCGAGCGCCGCGCCGGTTGTTCCGAGCAGGACAAGCGCCGCGAGATGGCGCAAGTGTGGCGAGTCGGCGACCACGCGCAGCCCCGATCGCGCGGCAGGTCGCGCGCTTCCCATGTCAGCCGGCACCGAAGGCGCGACCGGTTCGAGCTGCACGGCGAGCCGTCGCACCAGCCAGGCGCTGAGGAACTGGAAGCCGGCCAGCACGAGGAGCATCGCCGGAACGCCCCAGGCGGCGGCGTGAGCGGAGAGCAGCGCGCCGAGTAAGCCGCCGAGCGTGCCGGCGCCGGAAATCTGTCCAAACCGCCGCTTCGCGGTCCGGGGATCGAACCGTTCGCTGGCGATCAGCCAGAAGCCGGAGGCGAGGAGCGGCCCGGCACCGGAGACGTGCAGGTAGACGAACACGGCGGTGCTCGACGGAGCCGATGCCCTGACGAGCCATTCGCCCACGAACAGCAGGCCGCTCGCGACAAAGGCGGCCGGTACCACCCTCGCAGGAGCGGCTTTCGCCGCCCACCGTGCGTGGGCCGCGACGAGAAAAATGGAGCAGATCGACGTCGCGATCAGCATCGTCGGCAGTGCGGTGAAGTCGAGAGAGGTCAGGAACAGCGCATCGCGGGTGGCCTTGCCGCCGACGAACTGGGCGGTGACCGCGGCGGCGCAGAGCATAGCGGTGAGCGTCGAGCGGGCGGTGGTAGACATGTGTCGTTCTTGTTTACGCGTCAAATCACCGGAATCCCCGCAATCGCTTCGTCGGCGACAGCAGGCATGGCCGGCGGGGACTGAGTAAAGACCTGCAAACCGATGGCGTCACTCCACACACGCGCAAAAGCGGCCTTTCTGGCCGCGCTGACACCGCCGCCGCCCAACCGGGCCAGCGAAAGCGTGGCCGGCGCGCCCCGCAGGACCGTGGGCGCCGGTAGCGAACACGGCGGGGGAGGTCCCGTGCTGCCGGGGACCTTATTCGCGGGCCGTTATCGAATGGTGACGTGCCTCGGCCGTGGCGGCCTCGGCGAGGTATGGCGGGCCGACGATCTCGTCGTCGCGACGCCGGTTGCGCTGAAGATCATCGACTCGATTACCCCGGAAATCCGTGAACGGATTCTAGAAGAGGTCCGGCTCGCGCGCCGGATCACTCATCCGGCGGTCTGCCGTGTGTTCGACGTCGGCGAGACAGAGGGTTGCGTCTTCTATTCGATGGAACTCATCGACGGCGAGGATGTGGCGACCCTGCTCAGACGCCTCGGACGGCTGCCGGCGGAGAAAGTCGCCGAGATCGGTCATCAACTGTGCGAAGGGCTCGGGGCGGCACACGCACAGGGCGTGCTGCACCGCGATCTGAAGCCGGCCAATGTGCTGATCGACGACAAGGGGTGCGTCCGAATCACCGACTTCGGCATCAATGCCACGCGTGACGATGCCGACTCGCAGGCGGGCGCGGGGGCGCCGGGTTACAAAGCGCCCGAACAGCTCGTGCCGGGCGCGGTCGTCTCCGCGAGAGCCGACCTGTTCGCTCTCGGCCTTGTGCTGTACGAGCTGCTCGTCGGCCGGCGGCCGTTCAACAGCGCCGCCGACGTCCGCCGCACCCCGGTCCGGCCGTCGACGCTCGTCCCCGACGTTCATCCGCCGCTGGAGCGGGCGATTCTGAAAGCGCTGCGGCTGGATCCGGCGCGCCGGCCGGCCTCGGCCAGCGATATGGCCGAGATGCTGCGCGGCGGCGGGTCGCGATGGACCGCCTCTCGCATTCTGCCGTGGATCGGCGGCGCCGCGATCGCCGCGGCCGTTGCCGGCCTCGCCGCGCTGTCGCCCGTTCTCATGCGCCCGGCGGCGCGGCCGTTGACCGATCGCGACAGGCTGGTCATCGCCGATTTCCTGAATACCACCGGGGAGCCGGTGTTCGACGGATCGTTGAAAGTGGCGCTCGCCGTCGCGTTGGACCAGTCGCCGTTCCTGAAGGTATTCCCTGACGACCGCGTGCGCGACACTCTCCGCCTGATGCAGCGCGATCCCAGCGAACGCATCACGCGGCCAATCGCGCGCGAGATCGCACAACGGGAACAACTGACGGCGCTTGTCGCCGGCTCCATCGCCAGCCTCGGCAGCAATTACGTGCTCGCGCTGGAAGCCGTCAACGCCGAGAGCGGCGACGTGATGGCGCGCGAACAGGTTGAGGTGCAGCGCAAGGAAGACCTCCTCGCCGCGCTCGGCAAGATCGCGGCGAATCTGCGCAAAAAGCTTGGCGAATCGCTCGCGTCGGTGCAGCGGTTCGACGTCGCGCTGCCACGGGCCACGACCGGATCGCTCGACGCGCTTCACGCCTACTCGCTCTCGCTCGACCAGGGCCGCGAAGTGCCGCGGGTCGAGGCCATTCCCCATCTCGAGCGCGCCATCGCGCTCGACCCGAACTTCGCCATGGCCTACGCGCGGCTCTCAGGCGTGTACGCCAACAACGGCCGGTCGGCCGACGCCCCGGTATTTTCACGCAAGGCGTTCGAGCTCCGCGATCGGGTCAGCGAGCGCGAGCGGTTCTTCATTTCCTGGCGCTATTTTCTCGACGCCGAGCAGGCCTGGGACAAGGCGCTCGAGCTCGCGCATTCCTGGACCGTCACGTACCCGCGGGAAGCGTTCGCCTTCAACAGCCTTGGCCTGGCGTCGGCGGCCTTCGGTCAACACGACGAGGCCGTGCGCGCGTTCCGTGAAGCCATCCGCCTCGATCCGAAATTTGTTCCGCCGCATGGAAATCTCGCCGGGTCCCTGATTGCGTCGAACCGGCACGACGAGGCGAAAGCGGTCCTCCGCGAGGCGACGAAACAGGGAGTCGACTTCATCACCCTGCGGCGGATGTTGTACACGCTGGCGGTCATCGACGACGATGGGGCGGCGCAGGCACGCGAGCTCGACCTGGCACGCGCAACCCATGGCGCCATCTGGGCGGCGGTGTGGGAAGCCCGCGCGTCCCGTTTTTCAGGACGCGTCGCTGCGGCCCACGAGCTCTTTCAGCGCGGCGTGGAGATGGCCGTTCGCGATCAACAGCGCGAACTCGGCGCACAGTCGGCGGCGGAAGACGCCGAGACACACGCGATCGCCGGACAGTGCGGGGACGCCTTACGCGAGGTTCCCGCAGCGCTGGCGCTGAGCCGCGACAACTTTACGGTGGAACGCGCCAGCCGGACGCTCGCGCTGTGCGGCCGGGCCGACGACGCCCAGCGTCTTGCCGCTGAACTGGCGGAACGCTACGCGACCGCGAGCCTGACCCAACGAATTCAACGGCCGGTGACCGCCGCCGCCGTTGCGGTGCAGCACGGGCAGCCGGCGCGGGCCGTCGAACTGCTGGACCGTGTCACCCCGTACGACCAGGCGCCGGCGTCGGAATTCTGGCCGGCCTACCTGCGCGGTCAGGCGTTGCTGCAACTCAAGGACGCCCGGTCGGCGGGCGCGCAGTTCCAGAGCATTCTCGATCGCCGCGGCCAGGCGCCGACCTCGCCGTTGTATCCACTGGCGTGTCTCGGACGGGCGCGTGCGCACGTGCTCGCCGGCGAGCGCGAGCCGGCACGCCGCGCCTACGAGCGATTCTTTACACTGTGGACAGGCGCCGACCCGGCGCTGGAGAGCCTTCAGGCGGCGCGTCGCGAGTACGCGAGGTTGTCGCAGTAGTTCGTCCGGCAGGTTCACACATGTCGTCCGTACACGCGCGCGCCAAGGACATCTTCCTCGATGCCGTTGCCATGAGCGCGGCCGAGCGCCCCGCGTTCGTCGATCGGGCCTGCGCCGGCGATCCCGCGCTGCGAAAGGAAGTCGAGTCGCTCCTCCAGTATCACGATGACGACGCGTCCACCGACGAAGTCGAGCCGCGGGCGATCGGCGCGGAGTTCGCCCCGGGCGCTGTCTTCGCCGGGCGTTACCGGATGATCGCGCGCATCGGCCAGGGCGGGATGGGCGACGTCTGGCGCGCCGACGATCTCGTCCTCGACACCGCCGTCGCGTTGAAGATGATCGTGGCGGCCGGGGCCGATGCGCGCGAGCGTCTCCTCAACGAAGTGCGGCTGGCGCGGCAGATCACCCATCCGTCAGTGTGCCGCGTGTTCGACGTCGGCGAGGCCGATCACGTCGTCTTCTTCTCGATGGAGCTCGTGTCCGGCGAGGATCTCGCCGCGCTGCTGCGCCGCGTCGGCCGCCTCCCCTCGGACAAGGTGATCGACATCGCCCGGCAGCTCTGTGCCGGTCTTTCGGCGGCGCACGCCCAGGGAGTGCTGCATCGTGATCTGAAACCGGCCAATGTGCTGATTGACGACGATGGCTGCGTCCGCATCACCGACTTCGGCATCGCGATCACGACGAGCAGCGGCGGCACGCACGCGCTCACCGGAACACCGGCGTACATGGCCCCTGAGCAACGGACACCCGGGAGCGTGGTGACAGAGCGGACCGACGTGTACTCGCTGGGCCTGGTGTTGTACGAGCTCCTGGTCGGCCACGAGGCATCGATGCAATCGGCCGTCCTGGACGAGCCGACCCGCCCGTCCGCGATCGTACCGAACGTCAATCCGCAGCTCGAACGCGTCCTCATGCAGGCGCTCTCGCGCGATCCGCACCGTCGCTGGCCGTCGGTCGAGGAGATGGGGGCAGCCCTGCCGCATGCGGCCGCCACGGCTCAGAGCCGGGCGGCGTCGGCCGCGGCGCCATTCGGCGTCACCAGACGGCCCTTCTGGCTCGTAGCGGCCGGCATGGCCGCGCTGGTGGTACTTCTTGCCTACGGATCGGCGTTCGTCCGGACCTCCGGCGCGAAAACGCTGACCGAACGGGACGTCGTGCTGCTCGCCGATTTCGAGAACACCACGGGCGACCCGGTGTTCGACGGCGCCTTGAAGGTCGCGCTCGCCGTCGCGTTGGAACAGTCGCCGTTCCTGAAAGTGTTCCCGGAGGAGCAAGCGCGGCAGACGCTGCGCCTGATGCAGCAGCCGCCCGACGAACGCATCACGCGCTCGATCGCGCGCGACATCGCCCAGCGGGAACGGCTGAAGGCGTTGCTCGCAGGCTCGATCGCGAGCCTCGGCCGTACCTATGTGGTGACGCTCGAGGCGATCAACGCGCAGACCGGCGACGTCATGGCGCGCGAGCAGGCGCAGGCGGCCTCCAAGGAACAGGTGCTCTCCTCGATGGGCACCGCGGCGTCGAGCCTGCGCCGGAAGCTCGGCGAATCGCTGACCTCGGTGCAGAAATTCGACGTGCCGCTGCCGCGCGCGACGACAACATCGCTCGACGCGCTCAACGCCTACGCACTCGCCTTGTACAACGGCCGGGAAGTCCCTCGCCTCGAAGCGATTCCGCACCTCAAGCGCGCCATCGAGCTCGATCCGACGTTCGCGATGGCCTACGCGTTGTTATCGGAGGTGTACGCCAATACCGGCCAGTCCGCGCTCGCGCCCGGGTTTGCGCACATTGCATTCGAGCTGCGCGACAAGGTCAGCGATCGCGAACAGTTCTTCATCTCGTGGCGTTATTATCGCGACGCGCTGCAGGCGTGGGACAAGGCGCTGGACGTGGCGCGCACCTGGACGGCCACCTATCCCCGCGAGGCGTTCGCATTCAACAGCCTGGGCAACGCGCTGATCCGCTTCGGTCAATTCGAACAGGCGGTTCCGGCGTTGCGCGAGGCCATCCGGCTCGATTCACAGTTCATCCCGGCATATTCCAATCTCGCCGCCTCGCTGCTCGCGCTCAATCGAATGCCCGAGGCCCGGGCGACGCTGCGCCAGGCCGCCGATCGCCGGCTCGAGTTCGCCGGCGCGCGTCGATTGTCGTACCTGATGGCGTTCGTCGAGGGCGATGCGCAGACGATGGAGCACGAGCTCGCCGCGTCGGTTGGCGTGCGCGCCACCAATGCGGCCTTCGGCTGGCAGGCGCACGCGTTGGCGTTCGGTGGCCGGATCAAGGAGGCGCACGAGCAGTTCCGCCGCGGCATCGATCGGTCGGCCGAGGGCAACTTCAAGGAGGTCGCGGCGCAGCTGTCGATGGAAGACGCCGAGATGCACGCGACGGTCGGACAATGCGATACGGCGAGAGCGGAGATCCCGGCCGGCCTCGAGCTCAGCCGGGCGACCGCCGCGCTCGAGCGGGCGGGCCGCGTCTTCGCGCTGTGCGGCGCAGCCGACGCGTTGACGCTGTCCGGAGAAGTCGCGACGCGGCTGCCTGAGGCGATCCTGATGACCCGGGTCTCCTCGCCGTTGACGTCAGCGCTGCTCGCCCTTTCGCACGGTGAGTCACGACGCGTACTCGAGTTGCTCGAACCGGTCCGGCCGTACGACCGTGCGCCCTCTGCGGAGCTTTGGCCCGTGTACGTCCGTGGTCTGGCATACCTCCAGCTCAAGGACGGAGCCGCGGCACGGAAAGAGTTCCAGACCATCGTCGATCACCGGGGCCAGGTGCCGGTGTCCCTGCTGTACCCGCTGGCGCATCTCGGACTCGCGCGCGCGGCGACAATGACGAACGATCCGGCGGCGGCGCAGACCTCGTACGCCGACATGCTCGGAATGTGGAAGGCGGCCGACGCCAACCTCGCGCCGTTGAACGACGCCCGGCGCGAGCAGGCGAGCCTTCGCGAACCTGGTTCGACGCGTTGACAGCCGGCAATCCCGCCGTGGAGAAGCCGTGATGGCGACCAAGCACCCCGACTCGAACAGCGAGCTGTTTCCGCAAATGTACCGGGAGTTGCACCGTGTGGCCGGCGCCTATCTGCGGCGCGAGCGCCGGAACCACACGCTGCAGCCGACGGCACTCGTGAACGAGGCGTGGATCCGTATCCAGAAAGAGAAGGGCAATCAGTGGCAGGGCCGTACGCACGGCCTGGCGATCGCAGCCCAGGCGATGCGCCGGCTCCTCATCGATCACGGACGCCAGCAGAAACGTGACAAGCGCGGCGGCGGCGCGCAACCGGTGGAACTGAACGACCTCATGAACGCAGCAGCGGAAGGGCCTGTGCCGGTCGAGGATCTGATGACGCTCGAGGCGGCGCTGACGCGTCTGGAAGCCGTTGATGCGCGGGCGGCACAGATCGTGACGCTGCGTTTCTTCTCGGGAATGTCCAGCCGCGAGGTCGCCGAGCATCTCGGGCTGTCGCTGCGGACAGTCGAAGGCGATTGGGCGCACGCCCGTGCCTGGCTCAAGCGCGAACTCTCCGGCGGGCCGCACCCGTCCCCGGACGAATGACTCGTCCGGGGTCCGGGTGGGTGCCGGGTTCCGCCTTCATTTGGACTCGCTGCGGGCGATCTGCGGCGCCGCCGGCGGCAGCGGTGCCGGCACACGGTTGTGAATCGGCTGAATGGTCCGCAGGAACGCGTAGACCGACTTCAGATCGTCCTCGGTCATCTTGCCATAGTTGAACCACGGCATAGGCGGCAGGATCTCGCGTGACACGCCCATGTGCCGTCCTTTGCGCAGCGTATTCATGAACATCTCTTCGGTCCAGATGCCGAGACCGGTATTCTGATCCGGCGTCAGGTTCGCGGCGAAGCTGACGCCCCACGGTCCGGAAAACGCGGTGCCGCTCGCGTCTGCGGTCATCATCCACATGTCGGACACAGGCGCGATCGCGCTCTCGATCGGGAAGGACTCGGGATGGCCCGACAGCATGCGCGAGAGATCCGGTTCGGGTCCCTTCGGGCCGATCTTCAGCGGCGTATGACAGTCGTTGCAGCCGCCGATGGTGACGAGGTACTTGCCGCGTTCCACGCGTGCCTGTTTCGCGTCTGCCGAGATCCCGCGCGTGCAGGCGGCGGTGCCGAGCGCCGCGACCGCGGCTGCAGCGGCGACGATGCGAAAGAGATTGTTCCTGGTCATGATGGCTCTCCGACACTCTAAATGCTCGGCTTGCCGCCCTGCCGGCCGAGTCGGCGACCGCTCGACACGAGCGATCGGGGCAGTTGACCCTTAACGCGTCATCTCGCGGAAAACACCGCAGCCGGAAACGGGGCATCTGGCACTCATGTTGCGACTCCCGTTGGTGGAAGGGGGAAGCATGCCTGAACAGAAAACACTCAAACGCGCTCGCGCCGACCGGCGCG
>Ga0105247_10001574_pt1 | contig 16212 bp, 12 predicted proteins | sample KBSS24metaG_FD_81519 | JGI IMG/M metagenome (GOLD analysis project Ga0105247, IMG submission 81519) | Switchgrass rhizosphere microbial communities from Kellogg Biological Station, Michigan, USA - KBS S2-4 metaG | ecosystem: Host-associated > Plants > Roots > Rhizosphere > Soil | place...
CGACGACCGGCCCGTCGAGCACGCTCGAGGTCTTCCACGTCGACGTCGCGACCGGCATCCAGAAGCTTGGCGCGGTCGATCACTCGTCGCTCCTCGGCACGCTCCCGAACGGCAGCTACGGCTACTGCGGCGGGTACTACGACGGCGCGGTCCGGCGCGGCGTCTTCTTCGAGAACGTCGTCTACTCGATCTCCTACGGCGGCGTCCTCGCGAACGACGTGTCGAAGCTCGCGAGCCCGCTCGCGACGCTCAAGCTCGACGCGCCCACGATGCGGGGGCTCTCGTGCAGCGTGGGCGTCGGCGCCGAGTGACGCGCTGACGAAAGGGGCCGGCGCGCCCTAGGCCCGGCGGCCCGCCGCGCGCCGCGGCGCCTCGAGGGGAGCGGGCGCGCGCTCCTCGAGCCGGACGACGGCCGGCGGAGCGGGCGGCGCGCACGCCGGGCGAGCTCGCGTGTGCGCGTCGCCCCAGTCGCGGATGCCGTGCAGGATCGGCTCGAGGGTGCGGCCCCGCGCGGTGAGCTCGTACTCGACGCGCGGCGGCACCTCGGCGAACACGGTCCGCGTGACGAACTCGTCTTCTTCCAACTCCCGAAGCTGCAAGGTGAGCATCCTCGCCGTGCAGCTCGGGAGTCGCCGTCTCAGCTCCCCGAAGCGCATCTTGCCGCCGAGGAGCCAGTAGAGGACGACGCCCTTCCAGCGGCCGCCGATGAGGGCGAGCGTCGCCTCGACCGAGCACCCCGTCTTCAGGTCGTCGCCCCGCCTTCTTCGCCTGGACTCCATGGTTCCCTTTTGGGTACTACGCACCCAATTTGTGCGTACTTGCGAGGAGGGGACGATAGCACGATCTTCTCGGCCGGCAGAACACGCCGAGGAGACGAGGACCATGAAGACCTACGAGCTGCACCCGCGAGAGGGTTTCGACGCGCTCACGATCGTGGAGCGCAAGGCGAAGGACGTCGGGCCGGACGACGTGCGCGTCCGCGTGCGCGCGGTGTCGTTGAACTTCCGCGACCTCATGGTCGCGCGGCGCGCGCAGACCATGAAAGCGCCGATCGTGCCGGCGTCGGACGGCGCGGGCGAGGTGATCGCGGTGGGCAGCGCCGTCACGCGGCTCGCCGTGGGCGATCGCGTCGCGGCGTCGTTCTTCCCCACCTGGGTCGACGGCGATCTGAGCGACGCGCACCACGCGGCCGCGCTCGGCGGGCAGGTCGACGGGATGCTCGCCGAGGAGGTCGTCCTCCCGGAGCGCGCGTGGGTGAGGGTGCCCGCGCACCTGTCGTTCGAGGAGGCGGCGACGCTCCCGTGCGCCGGGGTCACGGCGTACAACGCGCTCTTCGAAGCGGCGACGCTCCGCGCCGGGGACACGGTGCTCGTGCAGGGGACGGGCGGCGTGTCGATCTACGCCCTCCAGCTCGCGAAGGTCGCGGGCGCGCGCGTCATCGTGACGTCGCAGAGCGCGGAGAAGCGGGCGAAGGCGAAGGCCCTCGGGGCCGATCACGTCATCGACTACAAGGAGACCCCCGCGTGGGGCGAGGTCGCGCGCGCGTGGACCGGCGGGCGCGGCGTGGACGTCGCCGTGGAGGTGGGCGGTCCGGGCACGTTCGATCAGTCCGTCGCGTCGCTCCGCTACGGCGGGACGATGAGCCTCCTCGGCGTCCTCACCGGCACCAAGGGCGAGGTGAACACGTACGCGATCTTCCACAAGGCGATCCGCGTGGCCGGCGTGTACGTCGGCTCGGTCGCGATGTTCGAGGGGTTGAACCGCGCGATGGCCGCGAGCGCGATCAAGCCGATCGTCGATCGCGCGTTCGCGTTCGATCAGGCGAAGGAGGCGTACGCGTACCTCGCGAGCGCGAAGCACTTCGGCAAGGTGGTCATCCGCGTCGGGTGACGGTCACGCCGGGCGGCGGAGCGCGCGAATCGTGTCGAGGTCGCGGCGGCCGATCTCGCCGGTCACGACGAGGATCGCGACGTAGAGGGCCGCCATCCCCGCCGCGACGACCGGCGTCACGAGCTTCCCGAAGCGGGGGAGCTCGACGCCGGCGAGCGTCGCGGCGGCCACGCCGGCGCCGACGCGCACCGCCGTGGCGAGCGGGACGAACGAGCCGGCGCACGCGCGCACCGCGATCGTCGCGCCGGCGAGCGCCGCGACGAGGCCCAGCGTCGCCGCGGCCGCCGTCGCCTGGAGCTGCGCGCCGCCGAACGGCGCGGACGCCGCCCCGGCGAAGCACGCGATCGACACGACCGCCACCGCGGCGAGGCTGAGGGCGGCCGCGACCCGCTCGCGCCCGAGGCTCGCGAGCACGGTCGTCGCGATCCCGAACATCGTGAACGCCCCCTGGCCGAGCGCGAGGACCCGCAGCGTCGACGCGCCGCGCTCGGCGACCGTCGCCCCGTACGCGAAGTTTAGCACCGACGCGGGGAGCCCCGCGACCACCGCGACGAGCGCGCCGCACGCGATCGCGCCGAGGCGCGCCCCGCGCTCGACGTACCGCTCGACCGCCGCGCGATCGCCCTCGGCGTGCGCGCGCGCCACCATCGGGAAGAGCACCTGCGACACGCTCATGACGAGCTGGTACGGGAGGAACGCGAAGAGCTGGCACGCGCGGTACACGCCGACCCACTCGTCGGCGGCGCGCGCCGCGTCCGCGCCGGCGAGGCCCGACGAGGGCGCGCCGAGCGACAGGAACCGGCCGAGGAGCGTGATGTCGCTCTGCATGAGCGCGTTCGTGAAGAGCTGCGCGAGCGCGAGCGGCGCGAGCATCGACAGGTACGCGCCCGACCTCGGGACCGCGGGCGACGCGCCGGCGCGCGGCGTGCGGCCCGTGCCCGCCCACGCGAGCGCGATCGGCGTGATGCACAGCGCCGCGACGACGAAGCCGACGACGGCGCCGTCGACCCCCGCGCCCCACCGCATCTGGAAGAGCGCGCCCGCGCCGATGAGGCCGATCGTGCGCAGCGTGGCGAAGAGCGTGTCGAGCGCGGCTTGCTTCGTGAAGAGCGAGCGGCCGTTGAGCGATCCGACGAGCGGCGCGTAGCACCCGTAGACGAGCACGACCCCCGCGGCGATCGTGAGCGGCCGCGCGATGTACGGCGCCCCCTGGAAGGCCGCGAACGCCGGCGCGGCGAGCGCGAACGCCGCGGCGAGCGCGACGGCGAGCGGGACGTGCACGCGGAGCGCCGCGCGGAGCGCCTCTTCGCGCTCCTCCTTGGCGCCGGCGACGGCGCGGCTCACCCCCTGGATCGAGCTCGTGACGGTGACGTTGTTGACGACGTTCGCGACGGCGAGGACGCGCGCGAGCGCGCCGTACCCGGCGAGCCCGATGGCGCGCGGCAGGAGCGTCTGCTGGACGAGCCCGACCACGACGAAGTACGCCTTCGCCCCGAGCACCGCGACGCCGCCGCGCCCCGCGGTGCGGGCGACCGCGTCGCCGTCGGCGCGCGCCGCGCCGCCCTGGTCGCCCGTCGCTTCGCTCTCGCCCCCGGTCACGCCGCCCCCGGGGCGCGGATCGCGCGGCCGCTCGTTCGACAGGTGCGCGCGGACCCCGACTCGGCCATCATCGACGGCATCCTTACCACGAAGGGGGGCAGGGGCCGTGGCCGCGGGCGACGAGGAGGAGCGAGACCAGGACGAGCCCGAGCCGCCCCGCGCGCCGCGGTCGATCGGTCGCGAGGTCGCGGTCGCGTGGGCGCTCGCGGCCGCGCCGCTCCTGTTCGGCAGCGCGTGGTGCCCGGTCGCCGTCATCGCCGGCGATCCGTGCCCGGCGTGCGGGTCGCTCCGCGCGCTCGGCCTCTTCGTCGGCGGCCGCGCCGTCGCGTCGTTTCGCCTCCACCCGCTCGCGCTCCCGTTCGCGATCGCGACGGCGCTGGTGTGCGAGGCGGCGCTCCGCGCGGCGCTGCTCGAAGGCTCGCCCCGCGCGATGACGGCGCGCCCCTACGGCGAGCGCGCGCTCGGCTTCTACGTCGCGGTCGCCGCGTGCATGCTCCTCCTCTGGCTCGTCCGCGAGGTGGGCGCGATGGGCGGGCCCGTGCTGGTCTAGGCCGGTCTGGAGCGGCGCCTCACGGGATCGCGCGGAGGCCCACCGGCGGCAGCGGGACGAAGATCGCGTCGGGGCGCATCGTGAGGTCGCACGCGTTCGCGCGATCGAAGACGTGGACGGGGTAGCCGCCCGCGGCGCGCCGGCCGTCGCCGACGAGGAGCGCGTCGCCTCGCCACGCGAGCGCCTTGAGATCGAAGCCGTCGGTCGCGAGGACGGCGTTCGCCGCGGCGCGGAAGACGGCGCCGGTGTCGGGGTCGAACGTGACGAGGCTGGTCGCGTTGGCGTCGGTCGGGCCGGCGACGATCGCGGCGCCGCACCCGCGCGTGACGGCGACGAGCGTCGCGCTCCCGCCGAGCGCCTTCTCGGAGGCGAGCAGGCGCGTCGACGGCCCCTCCGGCTCGAACCGCTCGATCCCCGCCGCGTCCTCGGTGACGTCGTCGAAGTTGCCGGGCGACGCGAGGAAGAACGAGCCGAGCGCCTCGTCCACGAGGAGGAGCGGGTTGCGCGCGGCGAGCGGGATCGGCGCGTCGTCGACGGAGCGCGTCGCGACGTCGACGCGGAGGAGCGCCGACGGCAGCTTCGATCGGAGCCGGTCCTTGTCGTCGAGCCGCTCGAGCACCACGAACGCCTTCTCGGCGCCGCCCACGTCGGTGATCCGGATCGCGCTCGCGTTCGGGTTCCCGTCCGGATCGTACGACGACAGGTCGATCGACCGGGCGACCCCGCCGTCGGCGTCGAGGACGAGGAGCGACGGCTCGTTGAACCGCGGCACCCAGAGCGTCCCGTCGGCCGCCGCGGCGACGTCCTGCGGGTTGGTCGTCCCGGTGAAGCTCGGGTCGTTCGTCGGGATCTTCGCGCGCGCGGCGCCGCACGCCGGGTCGAGCTCGAAGAGCGCGTCGTCGAAGCGCGCGACGAAGAAGGCGCGCCCGCGGGTCGACTCGAGCTGCGGATCTTTGCCGAGGTCGGCCGCGACGCGGATGTCGACGCCGCCGTCGAGCGCGATCGCGCCGACGCCGCTCGAGGTGTAGTCGCTCACGGCGACGATCGCGTCGCGCGGCGCGCACGAGGCGGGCGCCGGCGCCGGCGCCGCCGAGCCGCAGCCGGCCGCCGCCGCGGAGCCGAGCGACGCGGCTGCCAGCGCCGCCGCGGCGATCGCGACGCTCGATCGACGCGGCGCGTGGGACGAAGAGCGCGTCACGCGCGCGACGCTATCACGACCGCCCGCGCGGTTCGCGCCGGCCTGCGGTCGCGCCCGCGCCGCCCGGGAGGTCCGCGGGGAACTTCGCCCTCGCCGCGCCGTCGCCCACGGTGCGGACGCCGAACGCGTGCAGCATCCAGTCGACGAACGCGCGCACCTTCGGCGGGAGGAAGCGGCCGCCGCGGTGGACCAGGTGGAGCGCGCTCCCGGCCATCACGTGCGTCTTCAGGACGCGCACGAGGCGCCCCGACGCGAGGTCGTCGGACGCGAGCACCGCCGGCACGACGCCGATGCAGCTCCCGGCGATCGCGACCTGCTTGACGAACAGGAAGTCGGACGCCGACACGGCGGGCCGCACCTCGACGTACTCCACGTCGCGCGGCGCGGCCACGCTCCGCATGGCGAGGCGCTGGCGGCCGCGCGTCGACCCGAGGAACGCCACGCGGTGCTCCGCGAGCTCCTCGATCCGCCGCGGCGCGCGGCGCGCCTTCAGGTAGGCCGGCGACGCGACCGCGTACAGCTCGATGTCGAACAGCTTCCGCGCGATGAGCTGCGTGTCGGGGAGCCGGTTCGACGCGCGGAGCGCGACGTCGAGGTGGTGGCTGTCGAAGTCGAGGACCTTGTCCGATATCACCATCTCCACCCGGACGTCGGGATATGCGGTCGCGAACTCGGCGATGGGGGTCGCGAGGATCGATATCGCGAGATCGGTCGGGGCGGTGACGCGGAGGTGCCCGCTCGGCGTCGCGCGGGCGCGGCGCGCCGCCACGTTCGCGTCGCCGAGGAGCTCGAGGACGCGCCCCACGTGCATCCGGTACGCGACGCCGTCCTCGGTCGGCTCGACCAGGCGCGGGCTGCGGCGGAGGAGCGACGTCCCGAGCGACCTCTCGACCCGGGTGATCCGCCGGCTCACCGTCCCCTTGCTCTCCCCCATCGCGCGCGCCGCCGCGGTGAACGACCGCATGTCGACGACGAGGCACACCGCGCGGAGGTCCGCGACGTCGTTCACCCATGTTTCCGGATCTGCAACCCTACGTTGCTCGTCGTTCTCTTGTGCCACTTTCGGGAACGTACCATGTTGGCCCCAGCTCGACGCGGACGGCCCTTCGCCGCCGCCGGCAACGACGTCACCCCAAGGAGCTTCGTCATGAATCGTTCGCTTCGTTCCGCGCTCGTCTCCGCCTTCGCGGGCGTCCTCGTCCTCGGCGCCTCGGCCAGCGCGCTCGCCTCCGACTGGGAGGTGGACGCGTCGCACAGCCGCACCGGGTTCGCCATCAAGCACATGATGGTGTCGACGCTGCACGGCTCGTTCACCAAGTACACGGGCGCGGTCACGATCGACGACGCCGACCTCACGAAGTCGAAGGCGCACATCGAGATCGACACGTCGTCGGTGGACACCGGCAACGCGAAGCGCGACGAGCACCTGAAGTCGCCGGACTTCTTCGACAGCGCGAAATTCCCGAAGATCGTCTTCGACTCGACCAAGGTGGAGAAGCGCGGCGCGGACGGCCTCGTCCTCACCGGCAACCTGACCATCAAGAACGTGACCAGGTCGGTCGTCCTCAACGTGTCGGGCCTCACCGGCGAGGCGAAGGACCCGTGGGGCGGCGTCCGCCGCGGCGCGACCGCGCAGGCGAAGATCAACCGCAAGGACTTCGGCCTGACCTGGAACAAGGCGCTCGAGTCGGGCGGGATGCTGGTCGGCGAGGACGTGAACCTCGAGCTCGAGGTCGAGCTCACCAAGAAGAAGTAGCGCTCGTTTTCGACCGATTCGGGCTCCGTTCCAACGCCGTTTTGAAATAACGAATCTCACCAATCACGACGTGGCGGGCGCGCGTCGCCGCGCGATCCGCGTGGTAGGCTCCGTGCTCTTGCGCCGCCTCCGCGAGGAGCGCGACGACGGCGAGAGTCGGCGTCGTCGCGGCGAATCCCGACGACGCGTCGGGCCGGCGGCGCCTCTCCCGAGGAGGATCTGCCATGTCGAGAAATCGCGAAGTCGAAGGGCCGGCGTTCCCGCGCCGATCGCTCCTGACCTGGGGCGCCGGCGCCGGCGCCGCCGCGTCGCTCGGTGGCTGCGACGACTCCGGCGCGGCCGCGGAGGGCGGAGCGGGCCAGGGAGCCGCCGCGCTCCAGGGCGCGGACGCGCGCGTCGTCGAGACCAGCATCGTCGATCTGCAGGAGGCGATGAGCGCGGGGCGACTGAGCTCGGAGGAGCTCGTCGGCCACTACCTCGATCGGATCCGGCGGCTCGATCGCGACGGCCCGACCATCAACGCCGTCCTCGAGCTGAACCCCGACGCCCGCTCGATCGCCGCGTCGCTCGATCGCGAGCGCCGCCAGCACGGCGCGCGCGGGCCGCTCCACGGCATCCCGGTGTTGCTCAAAGGGAACATCGACACCGGCGACCGCATGAGCACCACCGCCGGGTCGCTCGCGCTCCTCGGCGCGCCGGCGAGCCGCGACGCCACGGTGGCGGCGCGCCTCCGCGCGGCGGGCGCGGTGATCCTCGGGAAGACCAACCTGAGCGAGTTCGCCAATTTCCGATCGATCCACTCGACGAGCGGGTGGAGCGGGCACGGCGGGCAGACGCGCAACCCCTACGTCATCGATCGCAACCCGAGCGGCTCGAGCTCCGGGTCCGGCGCGTCGGTGGCGGCGAGCTTCTGCGCCGCGGGCCTCGGCACCGAGACGGACGGATCGATCGTGTCGCCCGCGTCGCTCAACGGCGTCGTCGGGATCAAGCCGACCGTCGGCCTCACGAGCCGCGCCGGCGTCGTCCCCATCTCGCACAACCAGGACACCGTCGGGCCGCACGGGCGCACCGTGGCCGACGCCGCGGCGCTCCTCGGCGCGCTCACCGGCGTCGACCCGCGCGACCCCGCGACCGCGGCGAGCGCCGGCAAATCGTTCGCCGACTACACGCAGTTCTTGAGCCCGGACGGCCTGCGCGGCGCGCGCATCGGCGTCGCGCGCAGGACGTTCACCGGCTACAGCGACGCCACCGATCGCGTGTTCGAGGAGAACATCGCCGCGCTCCGCGACGCCGGCGCGATCGTCGTCGACCCGGCCGACATCCCGACGGCCGACACGCTCACCACCGATCCGTCCGAGACCACGGTGCTGGTCTTCGACTTCAAGCGCGACCTGAACGCCTACCTCGCGACGCGGACCGGGATCCCGGCGCGGACGCTCTCGGACGTCATCGCGTTCAACCGGGCGAACGCCGACAAGGAGATGCCGTTCTTCCTCCAGGAGCTCCTCGAGATGGCCGAGGCCGACGAGACCTCCGAGGCCGACTACCTCGCGGCGCTCGCGCGGTGCCGGCAGCTCGGCGGGGCCGACGGCATCGACGCGGTGATGGACCAGTTCGACCTCGACGCGCTCGTCGCGCCGACGTCGTCTCCGGCGTGGCCCACCGACCTCGTCAACGGCGATCACTTCCTCGGAGGCAGCTCGTCCCCCGCGGCGATCGCCGGATATCCGATCGTCCAGGTGCCGGCCGGGTTCGCGTTCGGCCTGCCGCTCGGCCTCAGCTTCTTCGGGCGCGCGTTCTCCGAGCCGACGCTGATCCGCCTCGCGTCGGGCTTCGAGCACGCGACGCGCGCGCGGAGGGCGCCCACGTTCGAGCCGTCGGTGCCGTTCGATCCGCGGGCCGCCGCGAGCGCGTCGCCGCGCGCGTCGCTCGCCCGCCTCCTCGGCGCGCAGTCGAGCCCGCCGCGCCGCCGCCCGCTCGGGTTCTGAGCGGCCTTCGATCCGGGCCGGCGCGAGCTCGCTCTTCGCGCCGGGCCGCCGTCGATACCGCTCTTTCTCCCGTCTCCTCTTTCTCCCGTCTCCTCGTGTCTTCTTTCCTATCGAGGAGCGGGCGGCGCCGGTTCAGGGCTGCGCGGGCGCGGTCCGCTCGTGCTCGTTGACCGGGTTCTCCTTGTTCGTGATCGTGTCGCGCGCCGGCTTCGCCGGGGCCTGGGGCGGCGGCGGGGCCGCCTGCGGCGAGACCGCCTTCGGCGCCACGAGGACGTTGGGCGCCGGCGCGGTGATGACCATGTTCCCGTATTGGCCCGCCTGCCGGTAGATCTCGGGGAGCCTCACCTGCATGTCGTATTGCAGGTACTCGGGGTTGTGCCGGAGCGCCGCGCCGATCTTTTCGATCTTCGCCGCCTGCACCTCGCCCTCGCGCTCGGAGAGCTCGCGCTTCATGATGGTCGTCTGGATCTCGGCCTGGACGCGCTCCCGCTCGGCGATCGCCTTGTCCTTCAAGACGGCCTGCACCGCGCGATCGACGTTCGCCGTGTCCATCGCGTCGGGGAAGTCGAGGTTCGACAGGTTCACCTCGTAGACCTTGATGATGTGCTTCTCGCGCGCGTTCATGATGTCCTGAAACTGCTTGCGGATGCCGTTCAAGACCTCCTCGCGCTTCTCGTTGAGGTCGTTCGCGCGGTACGGCGAGACGACCTGGCGCACGGCCTCGCCCACCGCGGGGCGGACCAGCCCGGCGTAGAGGCGCTCGGCGCTGATGGTGTGGTCCTGGTCGGGGACGCCGGTCGCGAGGAGCTGCTCGACGGTGCGATCGTCGCAGTCGGCCGAGAACCGCACGTAGATGTCGAGGCCGAACTGCACGCCGTCCTTGGTGAGCGCGGTGAGCGGCTCGCGCATCGTCATCACCGAGCAGTCGACCATGTAAATCTCGTTGTACGCCCCGGTGAAATACGTGCCCGGGCCGAGCACGGGCCCCTTGAACCCGTTCCCTCCCGTCCACAGGGCGAACGCGCCCGTGCGATCGAACATGCGCCCCTTGTGGGCCTGCGGGATATCGACGCTCGCGCAGCCGAGGAGCGACGCGAGACAGACGGCGGCGACGGGCTTGAATGGATTTCGCATATCGGTCGCGAAGCATCGGCCGTGCCGCGCCGACGCGCAAGTCGCGCCGACTCAGTGGAGCCGCTTCGGATCGAGGAGCTCGCCGTTCGGCTTCATCCCCACGGCGCGCCACCGCGCCTCTTCGTCGGGGAGGTCCGGCGCGGGCGGGGGCGTGGCGTCGCGCACCTCGAGCCGGCTCCGCGACGCGCCGCGCGGCGCGATCGCGATCGTGAAGACCTTGCCCGGGTCGCCCGGGATCCGCACGTCGCGGAAGGTCGTGCCCTCGATCCCGCCGCGCTCGGTCCCCTCGCGGACGCGCGCCGCGACGTACTTCGCGAGCGACTCGGCGGACCCGTCCACGTCGGCGTACACGACGTCGACGAACCGCCCCGCCACCCGCGCCTTGCTCGGCAGGACCAGCGAGAACGCGCGGTCGTCGCCCTGGACGAGCTCGCCGTCTTCGAGGTGGTCCGCCGGCTTCGGCGCCGGCGGCGCGGCGGCCGCGTCGTCGATCGCGGGCGCGTCGTCCTTGCGGCACGCGGCGGCGCCGAGCGAGAGCGCCGCGACGAGCGACAGGACCGCGCCCGCCGCCGCGCCGCGGGTCACTCGACGACCGAGGCCCACGAGTCCACCGCCGTCGCCGTCACCGGCCGCGGGAGGTCGACCTTGATCGAGAGCGGCGCCCCTGTGGGGCTCGACCCGCCGACCTCGGCGAGGAGCGACGGCGCGCTCGACGTCACGTTGTCGGCGAAGAAGTGCGTCGCCTTGCCCGAGACGTACGGGTCGGTGGTCGAGCGCGACGTGTCGGCGCACGTGGGCGTCACGTTGATCGTCACGCCCGGGATGATCTTGCCCGCGAAGTCGTCGGGGTTCCGGTTCGGATCCGCGACCGGATCGTAGAACGGGGGGAGCGGCGAGGTGTTCAGCGGGTTGAGCCGAGCGATGCCGCCCTTCGACGGATCCGTCGCGTCGGCCGGCTGCGTGAAGTCGAGGCCGTACAGGTGCGGCGCCCCCTTGGCGCACACGTTCCCGGTCGCCGGCACGTACGTCGCGAAGTAGAGGACCGCGTCGAACACCGCCATCGGCCCGGTGACGCGCTCGCCGGCGTTGGCGAAGCGCAGGTACCAGTTCGGCGTCGCGCGGAGGACGGGCGGCGAGTCGGCGAACGAGATCTGCTCGGTCACCGAGTAGACGTAGTTCGTGCCCGACGCGGTCAACGTCTCCTGATCGCCGGTCGCCACCTCGACGACCAGGTTCCCGTTCCGGTCGAGCGCGACCACCGGCGCGACGGCGATCGGCTGGCCGTCGGCGTACGCGGCGGTGCTCTTGTCGGCGCTCTGGTTGTACGCGTCGAGGAAGAGCTCCCCTTTCCAGTTGTCCGGGTTGGCGTCGCTGATATCGAATCGCCACACCGTCCCGTCGACGTCGCCGATGAAGAACTTCTTGGCGACCGCGCCCACCGTGCTCGGATAGACCACCGGCGTGCCGGTCATCGGCGAGTCGAGCGGCGTCGGGCGGAACGGGACGCCGGCGGGCACGTCGCTGGTGCGCATGAACGTCTTCAGGATCTCGCCCGTGTCGAGGCGCACGACGGTCACCGAGCGGCCGGCGCCCCCCCAGCACCGCACCTTGGTGCGCGCCGCGTATCCCGCCTTCGGGGCGGCGCCGCTCTGGTCGCTGAGCGGCGCGTCCTTCGTGTCGGCGTCGCGCGGGCAGGAGCCGCTCCCCGGCGGCGCGTCGTAGCCGCCCGGGAGGATCGCGACGCCGATCTCGCGCGTGCTGGTGGACTTGCCGTCGTTCAGCCGCGCGAACACCGTCGTGATGGCCGGCGTGCCGGAGTGCGCGCCGAAGATCTGCTTCGTCGAGCTCGGCACGCTGGTCATCTGCCAGCGGAAGATCGGCCCGGCGCTCGCCTGGGTGGGGCGCCGCGGGTCGGTCACCTCGACGGCGTAGTACCCGGGGAACGCCGAGCCGAAGCCGGACACGAGCATCGTGTGCCACCTGGTGTCGTCGCCGATGTTCGCCTGCTCGCGATCGAAGACCACGTCCCGCACGATCGGCGCGCCGTCGAGGAGGAGCGCGTGCCCGGTGGGATAGACCGAGAGGAGGTTCGGCAGGACGGCGGGGGGCATGAGCGCCCAGATCTCGTTCATCTGCGCGCTGTCCGGCGGGACGCTGGTGTCGAACGCGTGGAGGAGCCCGTCGTTCGTCGACGTGTAGAGGACGGTGGGCCGGTTGGCGATCCCGGCGCGCGTCGCGAACCGCTGATAGCTGTCGTCGCGCACCAGCGCGTTGGGCGGGCCGACCACGGCCGGCGTCGAGTGGAAGATGTCGCCGAACGCGTTGGTCGATCGCGACACGAACGCGGCGAACGTCGCGTCGAGCGCCTTCGGGTCGGGGCTCGTCGCGGGCTGCGCCATCGCGAAGTTGAGCGCGAGCGACTTGCACGCGTCTGGGCCGCTCGGAAACTGCGCGGGGTTGCCGAGGTACTTCGTGCCGAACACGTTCGGGCACGACGTCGCCGTGATCTTGAGCGTGTCGGGGGTGAGCGCGCCCAGGATCCCGCTCGACCCGGTCGGGGGCACGTACGTCCCGCCGTAGGTGCCCATCCCGTCGGCGGCGGCCGCGGCGAAGGGGCGGATCGTCGCCGTCGCGTCGCGCGCGTTGCCCACGAGCGCGGGCTGCACGGCGGCGAACGCGCGCGACGGATAGAGGCCGCTCCCGCCGTGGTTGAGGTCGTTCGCGAAGTCGTCGCCCGGCGCGGCGGCCGGCGTCGAGAGCGCCTGCTTCTTGTCGCAGACGTACCGCTGGCGAGTCACGTTCCCCGACCACGTGCCGCCCGGCACCGGCTTGAACGACGAGAGGTACAGGGACGCGTTGGTGATCGGGCTGTTCGGGTCGTTCGTGATGTCGGCGACCTGCGGCGAGTACGCCGGGGTGGTGCGCGCGGTGGTCTTCCGCGCGATGTTCGACACGATCGTCCCGAGCGCGTTCGACAGGTCCTGCTGCGTCTTCACGAAGAACGCGCGCTGCTGGTTCCCCGAGCCGGCGAGGGCGATCTTCTGGAGCGTGCAGCACGGGCCGTACGCCGCCTGGGTCGCGGGGGACGGGTCGCTGCACTTCGCGTTGAAGGTCGCCGGGTCCTGCGCGAGCACGTCGCAGTCGACCGGCGTGTCGTCGTTCACCTTGCTCACGGCGAAGCCGATGACGTACGTCGTGACGAACCGCCCGCTGAGGGACCCGTCGGTGCCGGTCGATCGCCCGTCGCCGTAGAGCTGCTTCGCGATGTTCTCCGGCAGATCGTAGGGGCAGGTGCCGCCCGCCGCCGCGCACGCCGGGCGCAAGTCCATGTTCGGCGAGCCGTCGGTCAAGAGGACGATGAACTCGTCGCGGCAGTTCCCCTGCACGTACGGGTCGGTCTTCTGCGGCCCGGTGCCGTCGCCCCAGTAGTAGTACTTCGCGTCCTGGAGCATCCCGGCGATCGGCGTCGCGCCGTAGGGGCGCATCGCGTTGATCGCGAGCTGCACCTGGTCGTTCACCGCGTCGACCTCCTGCACCGTCGCGTCCGGGTCGCTCGGCAGGCGCACGAGGCGCCCCTCCCACGGCGGCGCGGCGGGGCTCCGCGCGCCGACCTCCATGGGCAGGTCGCTCGGGCACCCCGTGGGCCGCCCGGTCGCGGACGTCGTCGCGCCGGTGTCCCACCCGGGGAAGTAGCTGAACGTGCCGAGGAACGGCGCCGCGGTGCTCGTCGCGAGCGCGGCCGCCGGGCCGGTCGCGCCGGTGCTCGGGCTCGGATCGGTGTCGAACGTCATCAGCCCGACGCGCATGATGTCGCGCGCGCCGTCGAGCGCGCCGTCGGGGAGCTGGTTGAACGCGCACGCCGCCGCGCCGGTCAGGTAGTCGCGCGTCGTGATCGACGCGTTCGCCCCCGACGCGGTGTAGTCGGTCGCGTTCCCGCCCGCGCCGCCCAGCGCGGCGCTGAGGCCGGGGAGCTTCCCCGGCGCCACGACGCACGTCCCGGACGCCGGGCGGTGGAATGGCAAATAGTAATCGGCGTCGTACGGCGATTTGCCGTTGACCCCGTACTCGGCCGCCAGCGTCGTCGCCGTGGACGTCGGGTTCGCCGCCTTGCGCGACATCGTCGCGCACGCGAAGCCGGCGTTGCTCCCGGGGACGACGATCGAGCCGGTGAGCGACTGGATGGCGCTGCCCCACCGGTTCGGGACCGACGTCGCGTCGCCGGTGAACCCCGGCCTGATCTTGCAGGCGCTCGCTGGCGCGGCGTCCGGGTCGGTCCCGTCGGCCATCAGCTCCATCGACCCCGAGGTGTCGAGGAGGAAGACGACGTTCGGCAGGACGGGGTTGACGTCGATCTGCTGCGCGCGCGCCGGCCCGGCGGAGGTGAGCGCCGCGGCGGCGCCCGCGGCGAGGACGAGGTGGAGCGGGGGTCTACGCATGGCGTCTCCTCATGGGCCGCAGCGCGTCGGGCCGGCGGTGATCCGCGCGCGAGCCATCTCGACCCCTTCGCCGCCGTAGAGCGTCGCGAGGTCTTTGGCGGGGTTTTGCACGACGGGCTGGGTGAGGCCGAACGCCGTCACCGTCAGCTTGGTGAAGCAGAGGCCGAGCTTGAGATCGAACCCCGCGGGGGGCTGCGCCTGCACCGGGTCGGTCAGCTCGACGAAGAAGTCGGCCGCGATGGGGAAGGGGCCGAGCGGCTTCGGCGAGAACGCGGCGCCGGGCGATCCCGGCCAGAGCTTCGACAGCTCCTCGGATCCCATCCGCCGGCACGCCTGCGACGTGCGCGTCGCGGCGCTCGTCACGCCGGGCAGCGAGACGCAGCTCGTGTCGCGCCGCGCCGCGTTCAGCATCATGCCCATGTAGACCGGCGCGGTGTCGGAGTTCGTGTTCTGGACCGCGCCCAGGATGCCGTACTCGGCCAGGTAGTGCGACTGGGCGCTCTGCCGCTCGAAGCCGCTCGTCTTGATCTCGGTGGTCGCCGAGCCGAGCGCGAAGAGGCCGATGGCCGCGAGCACCGCGAGGGTCATCGCGACGATGAACATCACCGCGCCGCGCGCGCCGCGCCGCCGCGCCGCCCGGAGCTTCGCCGCGGCGCTCAATAGAACGCCCTCGCCTGGTTGGGGAGCGACACCTCGGTGGTGATCGTGCGCAGGCGCGCCCACTCGCGCGTCGTCACGCTCGGGCTGACGTTGCACACGCCGGCCTCGAGGTTCGTGCAATACCGGAGCGGATAGGCCGATCCCGCGTCGGGGAGGGAGAGCGGGAGCGACCGGTCGGCGATGGGCGACCGCGTCGAGAGGCGCACCCGCACGTTGCGGATCCGCTGCGGCCGCGCCGCCGATCCGGCGCTCGTCACCGCGCCGGCGATCGACGCGTTGTTGGCGTCGCCGAACGCGTACGTCACCACCGTCTGCGACCAGCCCGACGAGCCCGGCGTCAGCGTGTAGTCGGTGAGGTCGGCGGTGAACGCGAACTTCAGGTCGACCGCGTGCTCGGCGACGAGCTCGGGCGGCGTCACGATCACGCCGGTCGCGTCCACCCACGACCGCACCAGGTTGTACTTGTTCGGCTCGGTGTCGAGCGCCGCGTATTGGGGATAGGCCTCGGCGGGGAGGGGCATCAGCTCCCAGCGCACCGTCGTCACCGGGTTCACGGTGAGGCGCCCGTCGACCATCCCGTACGGCGTGGGATCGAACGACTCGCCGCTCGCGAGCTCGACGTAGGGCACCCCGTTCGACACGCCGGCGGTCTGCTTCGCGCAGCCCAGGTGGTACTCGGCGCGCCCGAGATCGTCGGCTATGCGCACCATGAACGAGCGGCCCGCCACCGGCTGGAAGATGTTCTGGAGCACCGCGTCGGTGTTCGCGCCCGTGGAGGCGCGGTACATCGCCGCCGAGTCGAGCTGGAGCTCGAACAGCGGGCCGCCGCAGCTCGCCCCCTTGCTCGTCGCGGTGCGCACCACGTACTGGTCCGACGTCGTCAGGTTCCCGGTGATCTGGAGCGCGTCGGGCGTAAACCCGTTGATCGCCGACAGGGGCGTCTTCGCCTTCGATCCTTGATCGAACAGGCGGAGCCCGGTCATCTCGACCAGCGGCGCGGC
>Ga0105247_10001576_pt1 | contig 16197 bp, 14 predicted proteins | sample KBSS24metaG_FD_81519 | JGI IMG/M metagenome (GOLD analysis project Ga0105247, IMG submission 81519) | Switchgrass rhizosphere microbial communities from Kellogg Biological Station, Michigan, USA - KBS S2-4 metaG | ecosystem: Host-associated > Plants > Roots > Rhizosphere > Soil | place...
AGCGACGGCTGTCACCGTGCGCCCGTCCGGCCGCACGAGATCGAGCGATCTTATGCGCGCGACGCCGTCGACGGCACGAACCCAGGCCGCCACGTCGCGCCGCGTGACCGGCACGCCTGGCTCGCGCGGCGCCGTCCCGTCGGCACGCGCGACAAGCGCCAGTCGCCGCCCGAGCGCGTTCTCAATGTCGCGTCGTACGGCCGACGGCTCGCGGCCCGTCACGCACTCGATCGACGCGCGAATCGTGAACTCCCCGTAGCGCGGCGCCACGACATCGAGACGCGTGGCGAGCGGAACGCGCGGCAGCAGTTGCCGGCGGATGGCGTCGAGCCATCGCGGCGTTTCAGGAATGTTCTCGGGTTCCTTGTCGTCGGGCCGGCTGCGCACGGCCACGAGCGTCACGACGCCCGTCCGCGGCGCGCCGGCGGACGGCACGACCATCCAGCCGCGAACGACTTCGAGCAGCGGCAGCGCTATGGCGGCGTCGACGAAGTCCGAGGCGCTGACGAGCGGATGCTCGATGCGCGTTCGCCGCCGCGCCTCGCGGCGCTCGTCGATCCCGCCGAGCGGAGCACGGCCGCCGGCGATCGGATCGAGGTTGACGCCGAACGCGCCGCCGAATCCGGCGGCGGCCCACTTGCGGTTGCGGCCGACGTTGCCGTCTGCGCCGTCCGAGACCGCGTATGTGACGAACACCTGCGAGCCGAACGGCGGAATCCTGCCGTTGACGCCGTTGCCAAACGTGATCGCGCCGCGCGCGGTATCCAGCTCGTAGACCGCGTCGGCCGGTCCGCTTTCGTCGAACCGGCCGCGGCGCCACGTCGACACACCTGCGGGCCCAGACACCTCGAGCGTGACCGGCTCCTGGCCCGCATCGAACCGCAGCCCGGGGACGGCAAGGTCGAAGCTCCAGTTCGGCTGTCCGGTTGGAACCGCGAGCTCGCGATCGACGATGCGGCCCTGACGAACCGGGATCACGTTCGGCTCGATGCGCAGCCATCGCGGCGGACGAGCGAACCCGCCGGGCGATGTCAGTTCGAGCGTGAACTCGCTCTGCACGATCGTGACGGCGTCGAGATCGAGTAGCAGCACGCCGGACGTCAGCAGGCCCTGCGTCGAGTCCGACACAATCGGAACGGGCGATCGCATGCCATCGGCGACGAGGGCCGCCGAGAGCGGCGAGCGTGCGGGAATACTTTCGCCGTCCAGCGCCGACGCGCCAGCCGCGGGAGGCGCGGCCAAAACGCCGATCGACCACCGCGCGCCCTTCATCTGCCGCGATCGCGGCCGAACGGTCCGGCGCTGTCGCGGCTGACGAACGTCAGCGCAAGTGTGCGCCGGCGGCCGCTGCCGTCGCCGAACGGCAGAAATGGCAGGTCGCCCTTGGCGTTCACAGCCGTGAGATCCGTCGTGCGGCCGAACGCGTCCTGACTCGCCAGGCGGGTGATTCGTCCGGGCACCCACAGGAGCTTCTCCGTCGGCCGGAACGCGAGGTGAGTATCACCGGCGATGTGGACGTCGGCGTCCGGCGGGATCACGACGCTGTGCGCGAACGTGGCGACCGGCGCGTTCGGATCGGTGCGGTCCGGCCAGATCGAGCCTTCAGCCCCTTTCGTCCCGGCCGTCGTCAGTCCGACGAGCGACGCGTAGGCGGCGCGCTCGTCGCGGCGCATCCGCGACACCGAGTAGAGCTGCGCCTCGGCCACCCACGCGAGCAGTTCCATCAGCGTGATGCCGGGATCGTGCGCGTTGTGGTCCGTCCAGTCGGGCGCGAGCGGTCGCAGCCGCGCGCGGCCGATCTCGACGAGATCCTGGAAGCGCCGATCGAACAGGTTCGGTGCGAGGGCGCTCATGCCGCCGCCTCCGCCGTCTCGAACTGGATTCGCACCGGATCGTCGGCGAGGACGACGATTTCCGTCGGCTTGAGACTCGCCGGCCACGGCCGTTCGCCGACGCCGGTCACCTGCTCGCGCCGCTTGACGTCGACAATGCTCTCGAGCTGCGGCACATCCAGCAGCGCCAGCGCGATGTCTTCTTCGCTCGGATTCGCACCGAGCGGCCATCCGCGCGTGTCCACTCCACCCGTCGCGGTGTCGAAGAACGCCGCGAGCCGTTTCTTGACGTCGCGCCCAACCGCGCCCGCGGAGTCGAGCCGCTCGATTCGCAGCATGAGATCGAGGCGGAGCCGCCGCACGCCGGGCCCGGCGATCTGGAACGCGCCGGGCGCCCCGAAGGATGCCGGCGCGGCATCGAGCAGCAGCCGGCGCAGCTCGCGGACTTGTGCGGCCGTCGGTTTCGGCTTGCTGCCCTTCATGACGATGACCAGGCGCAGCCCCGCGCGGCGAGCGACGCAGCGCGCCTGGACGATATCGGGCGAGCTCTGGAGCGCGATGTCTTCGATGTCGCGCGCGGTGACGGCACGGTTGCGATGGCGCACGCGCGCGAAACCGAAACGGACCACGCGGTCCACCGACTCGGGCGGCGCGCCCCCGGCCGCGTGATCGGCCGCAATCACCGACTCGACGCTCTCCACGGGCGAGACGAGATTGAGCGGCGTCCGCGCGTCGATGGCGTTCGCCGGCACGACGTCGCTGCCCGACGGCCCCGCTTCCGTTCGCTTGTAGCTGAACGCGACGATCGAATCGCGGCCGATCGGCGGAATCATCCCGTGCAGGCCGTCGCCGAATCGAACCTCGCCGATCGCTTCGTCGAGGGCGTACACGCGACGCTTGGGCCCTTCGTCCGCAGGATCGACGACGCGCTCCCAGAGGACCCAGTCGCCGGGAAGGCCGTCGACGCTGCTCAGCACCAGATTCGGGTCCGGCGTGCGCAACTCCTCGCGCTCCTCGTCTCCGAGCGGCTCGCGAACACGAAGCTCCAGGGTGTCGTGCAGCACCGGTGGGCGGGCAACGCGCAGCGCGAGATTCGGCGCGCCTTCCGACGATCCGAGCAACTCGCGCGTCAGGGTTTCGGTCGCGCTCGCCCACACGGCGTTGAGATAGGCACCCCGGATGGTCGGAGCCCATGTGCCGCTTCCCGACTGCCTGGGCGTCAGGCGCAGCCAGGTCAGCGTCCGCCCGAACAGCTCACGCGGTGTCGGCGTAATGGCGAGCGACATCGACAGCACGCCGCTCTCCCCCAGCGCCCGCGTCGCATCGTCGACGACGATCGGCTGGAAGCGGTCGCCGGTGTGCGCCTCGACGGCCATCGGCGCGAGCAGCGTGTGATCGCGCTCGTCTACGAGCAGCAGCACGTTGACCGGTGCTTCCGACAGGCTCGCGGCCACGCCGATGAACACCTGACGCCCGTTAGCCACCGAGTCCGGGGACGACGTGGCCGGCGCCTGCACGGCGGTGGACGCCGCGGAGCTCGACGTCGACTGCGAGCCGCATCCGCATGCCGGGGGACAGTCGTCGATCTTCGGCTCGTCAGTTGGAAGCGGCGCCGACAATCGTCCGAGCAGGACGGGCAGCGGAACGAATGCCTCCACCGTCGCGCCATCCGTGCGGTTCGCGTCGCTGTGATCGCGAATCGAGCCGCTGTCCTCGGCGAGCACGAAGGCTGGCAGCACCGGCGAACACAAGCCGTACGAGATGTGCAGCTGCAGAACGGACGGCGCGCGGATGCCGTCCGTCGACCGCTCCACCGTCTGCTCGCTCTTGCCTCCGCCGAGGTCCTTGGTGGTGACGGTGACTTTTTCCTGGCCGTAGTCGCCGCCGATGAGGCGCGCGCGAATCCAGTGGTTCGTTTTGCCCGACCAGTCGGTGGGCTTCAGGTCGACCGGCACCACGAAGGACACGAGGCCAGACGTCTTCAGGTTGAGCGTGTCGTCCTGCACGCCGAGCGTCCACCAGCCGGTGCCGTTCCAGTACTCCCACGACAATTCGGGATTCGTCGACGTGTCGCCAAGCTGCCGGCTCCAGTCGCCGATGGCTGCGTCGACCGTGAACTTGACACCTTGCGGCAGCGCCGGCGGCGCAATCGTCCAGAATGCTCCGAGCGCGACGACCTCCGGATGGTGCGAGCTGTCGACCTTCAGCGCGATGCCGTCCTGCAGCGCCGGATCCGCGCCCGCGAAGTAGAGCCGCGTTCGATCGAGCAGCGCGGGATCCCAACCGTTGCTCGTCGAGTCGAGCCGAAGGGTTGGACGGACGAATGCGTCGCCTGAATTCGGAGTCTCTGGAGTCTGGTACTTCACCGTCGCAGGGGGCGTCGCGGGATGGCTCACGTCGAGCGCCGGTTCGAGCGTGGCGATGCCTGCTGCGAAGGCGGTCACCTCGTACAGGCGGGTGCTCGCGTCGGTCGTAATCAGCAGGATCGAGCCGTTGCCCGTATCGCCGTCCCCGCCATCGATGGTCAGTTGCGTCAGGTCCGCGGGCGTGTCGATGTGGCCCGTGAACGGGCTCAGCGTCGACTTGTAAACGAGCAGATCGTTTTTGTCTCCGGCGGTGTCGAAGGGATGGAAGCGCCGCGCTCCGACTGGAATGCCGGCGTCAGGGATGGCTTCGAGATGGTATTTCGGGGCAGTCGGCGAGACGTGATACGCGACTGAATCGCCCGGCAGCAGCCGCTCCGACGCCGTCGTGGTCACCACGGCGGTGCCGAGCGGCGCGATGAGCGTCGTCCGGCGCAAGGGATCGTAACCCGCGACGATCACTTCGCCGGCCGTCGTCGGCACGGCCAGATAGCCCTGAAGAAGCGTCGGCGCGCTGTTGACGACGCCGACCGACGACGGGAAGGAGACGCGATACAGGACCGTCGTGTCCGGCGCGTTGAACAGCGGCGCCCAGACCGCGATGGCGCGGTTGTCGCCGGCGTCCTTGACGCAGAAAGCGAACGTCAGCTGTCCACCAGTCACGTCTGCGTCGATGGACGCACCGACGACGTCGGGCCAGTCGAGGACCGCTTCGTCGGCCGCGTTCTTCGTCAGGGCATTGGTGTTCGAACGAAACCCGAGAAGCTTTCGGGTGGCCGCGGCCTTCCCCACGGCAACGGCGACGAGGCGATGGTCGCTGCGACGCACCGCCGCCGGCACGATGTCGGTGGCGACGTCGTCGAGGAGCTTCGTGCACGAACCGGCGAGCGGTGTGCCGGCGAATTCGACGGCATACAGTGTCTCGTTCGCGTCGACGCCGACGAGGCCTTCGGACAGACGGCCGCCCAACGCGTCGTCTTCGACCGCGATCGGCGCGATCTGCTTCAGCGTGATGACGGTCACGCCTTTCTTCGTCTGGACGAACTGCCACTGTTTCGTCAGATCGTTGAGATCGCGGACGTAGAGCTTTCCCCCGAGCAGCGCAAACAGCCGTCCTCGCGCCCCGTCGCCGAGGTACGCGAGGCCGTCGACCGTCGCGGACGATGCAGCGGACGGATCGATGACGCCGAGCGATGCCCATCCGCTCTGTGTCGGTGTGAAGATGTTCTGAACCCACAACCACACAGCGCGGCCGGCGCTCACCGCGATGCCGATGGCCGAACCGTCGCGCCACGTTGCGGGACGCCAGGTGCTCGTCGGAGCGAGCGGCACCAACGGACCCGACATTGGTCCGGCCATGAAATCCGGCGACGGCGGCCGGCGCGGTGTACCGAACCGTACGAGGTGGCCGGCGCCGTCGAATGTGAGCAGGTGCAGGTACCCGTCGGCGGCGACGCCTGTGAGCAGGACGTCGTTGAACGGAAACGCCCCACGTAGCGACGCGAGCGCGGCAAACTTCGGATCCGCCATCTCGAAGCAGAGGTGAACCTTCGCGTGCGGCTTCGAGAAGGCTTCCTTGCTGCCCAGATAGAACGCGTCGAACTGCCGCGGTCCCTTGCCGAGCGGGAAAAACGGCGTGTCGAGCACCAGCGGCGTCGTGTTGGCCATCGCCTCGGCGGCGACCACCGGCGCTTTGGGATCCGCCGGGCACGGTGGTTTCTTGCACCGGTCGGCGTTGATGAGCAGCGTCAGTTTGTCGGCGGTGAACCGCTCGCTCGACTCCGTGCGGAACGCGCGAATCCACCGGCTGCTCTTGCCACCAACGTCGACGACGTCGACCGAGCCCTTCGGCTTGTACAGGAGAAGGCCTTTCGCCTTCTTCTGTTCGTTCGGCGTGCCGAACTTCAGCGTCTGCCAGCCTTGTTCCTCGCGCTTGCCGACCTTGCCGTAGTACTGCCATGTGACACCGTCGCGGAGCGTTGTGGCGCCGACGATTTCGATGGCCGCAGCCGCCTCGATGTTGAGGAGATCGGCATCGCCGAGATAAAGGGCATGCGCCTGCCAGTTGCGCGCCGTCCAGTCGAACGGCGTGAACGAATCGACTTTGGAGGCCGCGTCGCCTCGCGCCAGATCGCCGTCGAGCGGCGGCTCGATCGTGACGAGATCCTTGTCGACTTTCGTCACGCGGTACTGCTGTCCGCCGGCCTCGATGATCGTGCCCTCGACCAATCCACCCTCGGGATCGAGCTGCAGCTTCGTCGCGCCGGCCGCCGTGAAGTTCTTCACCTGCCAACGCGTCGGCGAGGCATCGAGGGGCTGCAGATCGCTCAGACCCGGAGGCGCCAGGTAGTACCGGTCGCCGTCGACGCCGACGACGACGTCGAGCCGGCCCGGCACGATCCGCACGTCCTGTTCGGTTTCGAAGACGACCGACGCACCCGCGGCGTCGGCCTGGAGCCGAACCGGCGCTTCGGCCAGCACCGCGGTGGGGGCGGCGTCGGTCAGCTTGAAAACGACGGGCATCCGCGCCGGCCGCGCCGCGGCGCCGCGCACCGCGAGCCAGTCCAGAAAGCCGCGGCGCATCTTGTCGCCGGCGACGTCGAGCCGCTCCGCCACTTCGGAGCTGAACCGGGCCGCGATCTCCAGCAGCGCACGGCCGAAGTCGCCGTCCGCCAGATCCCACGATGGAATCCACGACCGCGCGCGGCGCTGCAGCTCCGACAGGAAGTCCGCGGTGCGGCGCTCGTCGAGGCGCGGCGCATCGGGCGCGATCACGGACGCCCTCCTTCGCGGAAGTAGAACGGGAACACCAGGTTGCCGACCTGGTTCGTCTTCCGGACGCGGTATTCGAGCTCGACGAGCAGCTTCCCTTCTTCCGTCGCCGCCTCGTCGACGTTGATGGTGAGGACGTCGATGCGCGCTTCGCACCGCCGCAGCGCCTCGGCGACGGTCGAACGGATCTGTTGCAGCACAGTGCTGTCGAGCGCGGTGAACACGAGATCGTGGATGCCGCAGCCGAAGTTCGGCCGCATCACCCGCTCGCCGGGCGAGGTTTCGAGGACGATCAGGATCGACTGGCGGATGTCCTCCTCGTACTCGACGCGTCTGACGAGGCCCGTACGTGGATCGAGTTCCACGGGCATCGCCCAGCCGCGGCCGAGAAACGCCTTCCGCTCGCCGTCGCGCTGGTCGGGAGTCATCCGATCAACACCGTGAACTCGCCGGCCAGAATCGCGTTCGGCGGCCCCAATTCGACCACCATGTCGCCCATGCGCGCGGCCGGCAGGCCACCGATGAGCACCGTCACGCTGCCCACCGCGATGACGCCGCCGACATGCGGCTTGGGGCCGTCCGACAACGGGCACGCGTGCGAGTCCGCCGCGGCACGCCACGCGGGTTTGCCGCCGATCAACACGGTCGCGCTTCCAGGGCCAGGCGCGAGCGGAGTGCCGTGGCTCGTCTGATCGCCGAGGCGCGCAGCGGGCTGTCCCATCCCCGGCCTCAGTTGATCCTGACGAGCGAGCCCTGGATCGTGGCGACGCCGCTCGCCTTGATGTCGAGCGACGCCTGTGCCTGGAGCGTGATCTTCATCGCCTTGATCGTCAGCTCTCCCTTGGATTCGATCGTCATCGCACCGCTGGTGCTGTCCACCTTGATGACATTGCCGCGCTCGTCCTCCACGGCGAAGCCGTCGTCGTCGAACGTGATCTTCCGGCCCTTCTCGTGCGCGAGCTCGACAACGCCCTTCGCCCCGTCGTCGAAGACGAGGGTGTGCGCCTTTCGCGACTTGAACATCCGCTTGTCGTTCTTGCCGTCGGCGTTGTCGAACGGCGGCTTGTCTTTGCCGTTCCACAACGCGCCGACCACGAACGGAAACCGCAGATCCTCTCGTTCGAAGGCCACCAGGACTTCGTCGCCAACCTCCGGGATGGTCACCCATCCGCGATCTTTGCCGGCCATCGGCGCGGCCAGCCGCGCCCAGTTGCTTTCGTCTGGATCCTCGCGCCACGGGAACTTCAACTTGACGCGGCCCAATCGCTCCGGGTCCTTGTTGTTCGACACGATCCCGATCGCGACGCCTTTGACGTAGCCGCCCGATTCGAGCGCCGTCTCGCGCGGCGCCTGCTCGACGGTGAGGTTCATAGGCCGGTCTCCTTCACCTTGAAACGCGTGCGATAGCCGCTCGAATCGATCTTGTGCGTCGCCTGCTGGATGTAATACGTCTTCGAGAACGGCAATCCGAGCTTGTCGAGCTCGACGTTGCGGTCCGGGCGCAGTTCCGGCAGTCCAATCGTCTCGCCCTCTCCGGTGAGGAACTGTTTCGCGCGTTCGTTCAGCGCCGCCTTCGCCCGCTTGTCCGCTTCCGACTGCGTGAACACCGGCTGCCGGAGGCGCAGCGTCGGCCGCTTCGCTGGATCCCGCACGAAGCCGTTCAGGTGCTGCGCGGCGCTCTTGCCCGTCAGCCCGGATTCCTCGCCCGCCGACGCGCGGCCGACGATCTGCTTTTTGGTCTTCGGATCCCAGCCGTAGACTTCGACCTTCGAGATCTGCCCGGCCAGGTTCGCCTCGGGTTTGAAACTGAGCAGCCCTTCGCCGTATGCCAGCCGCACAATCGCCGTCGCTTTGTCGTTGGGCGGCGCGAAGTGCAGCGTCTTGCGCTCGTCGACATAGAGCTCGTAGTGATTCCGATCCGCGAGCTTCTTGAGGAACTCCCAGTCGCTTTCCTCTTTCTGCTCGATCTGCGCGTGCTGCTCCTTGGTCGTCTCGATCTTCGCGTCGAGGTTGTTGAAGCTCGCGATCTCGTGCGCCGCATCGCTGTCGCTGCGCTTGGTCCACGTCCGCGAGTTCTTGCCGATGGTCAGCGGGAAGCCATGGTCGTACCCCGAGACGCTCAACTCGGGCGCGGCGCCGTCAGGGAAGTTCGTCGTGATCTCGGTAATCAGCCCCTTGACGGCCGTCGGCGTCGACTTCGCGTCGCCATAGCCCATGCACACCTCGATCTCCGCGCCGAACGTCAGGAGGCTCAGCACGTCGGCTCCACGTCCGGTCTTGAACGCGTGCAGCTTGTGGCTGTACGAGTTCGTCACCGTGAACGTGAAGTGCGCGGCCGCGCCCAGCACCATGTCCACCTCGACCTGGCTGATCGCCACCAGCAGATCGCGCTGCAGGTCGTCGCGGCCCAGGCGGATCGCGTACGCCGGCGCGTAGAAATCGGCGTAGGTCTTAGCGAACGTCGCCAGTTCCATCGGGGTTCTCGATCGGCGGCAACTGCAGCCAGTCGCCCGGAGCGATCTCGCGCGGATCGTCGAGATCGTTGGCTTCGGCAATCCGGACCCATTCGTTCGAGTCGTCGTACTCCCGCGCCGCGATCAGCCACAGGGCTTCGCGGCCGACGACGACGCGGCGTTTGGTTTTGTCGGCGGACTCGCGGCGCGGATCCTCGAGCTGCTGCCGCAGCGTCCGGTATTCCTTGAACGAGACCGACAGCGAGAGCCGCGCCGGCGTGCCGTCGGGGTGGAACATCGTCACCTTGCGGCCCAGCTTCTCGATGACGGCCGAAAACTCCATCGGCCCCCAGTTGAAGCGCACCGGTGGCGGCGCGTGGAGGTCGCGATCGATCTCGAGGAGCTTGGTGAGATCGCGCAGCCGTTTCATGAGCGGATCGCGCTCTCGCTGCAGGAGCGACGTCGGTCCTTCGGGATCGGTGTAGTCGTCGAGGAACAGCTCCATGCTGAGCTGTGCCGACTCGCCGTTCACGAACTGCAGCAGCGGCGACCCCAGCCCTGGTACCGCGGTCGCCTTGTACGAGTTCGTCCGCTCGAAGCTGTACTCGGTCGGGTTGAAGAGGACCGCGATCACCTTCCCTTTGTCCGAGCCGTCGAGGACGGTGACGGTCGCCTTCTTCAGCTGGGGCTTACCCATGGCTCACAGCCCTCGCCGCTCGCGCTCGATGCGCACGCGGCGCTCGACGCGGCGAATCACGTCGTCCGCGAGGCGGTCGAGGACGCCGGGCTCGAAGTCGCCAGGACGAACAGGAATGCGAGTCCGCATCGCTTCGGCCGCAGGCGCTGCCGGCGGCCCGCTCGGGCGAGTCGAATCGGGCGACGACGCCATCGGCGTCAACGATCGGTCCGGCGCCGCAAGCGGCCGCGTGGACCCGGTCTCCGCATTTCGCCACACGAGGGGAACTGCATGGCGAGGCTGCAGTGGCAACGGCTCGGCCTCCGGCGTGCGACGGATCGTGTGTCGGCGGAGCCGAGCCGGCGGACCCGCCGCCTGCGGTTCGCGCCATCGTCTCAGGCCGCCCGGCGCGGTCCCCAGCATCTGCTGCAGTGGCCGGGCGGGTCGTTGCGCCGTGCCGCTCGACCGCCGGCGATCGAGCGGCACGCGTCTGGTGTGCACTGGACCGGTGGTGACAACGGACCGCGAGCGCGCCGATTGAGCCTCCTGCGCGAGGCGCGGCCTGACGATTCCCGTCGAACCGGAGGCCCGACCCGGTACAACGGTCTGACGTCGCCACTCGCGCGTAGAGCGCAGTATCGAGAGCGACCTGAGCTCACGACGCTCGCGGAGAACGCGTTCCCGATCGCGAACCAGGACACCACCGACTATCGCCGGTGCGGCGCTTCGGGCCTGCTTCGAGGTCGCGGCGCCGAAATGCAGATGAAAATGGGGATACCACGCGACGCGCGGCGCCGCCGGACCCGCCGCGACGGACCGCGCGGCGTCGGTCCGGACTCGCCGCCGCCGCCAGCGGAGAACGATCGGCCGGCAGACGCCGGCGCGTCCGTCCGAGCGGCGCGCCGCGGCGAAGCAGCCAGCAGCCCGACGCGCCGCAAGGCTGAGCCGACGAAACGCGCGCGGTGTCACTATCGTCATGTCGCCTTCCGCAGCCCGTGATGCGCGAGCTCGAGGCTTTCCATCACGACCGGTGAGTTCTGCGCGTCGAGATCCGACGCCGACCACTTCACCGGCAGCGCGTGCTGGATCTGCCACGCCCACGCCTTCTCGCCAGCTTCGTTCTGCAGCCGGATGTGAATCGTTCTTCGCGTCATTTCGCCATCCGCAATGGCCTGCGCCCACTGCCACAAGTCGTCGAGGGCCAGGCCACGCTCGAGAATGAGCACCGGGTACGACACCTGGCTGACGAGCTTGTGCTCGTATTCGACGACGCCGCCTTCGCGATACGACTCGTACTTGACCTCGCGCGCGATGCCTTTGACGCGCGTGAAGCCGCCGCTCGCGATGCCGTCGATCTCGAGCAGGAAGCGGAAGCCGCGGAGTGGGTCCTGACGCATATGCTCCCGGGCTCACACGTCGAACGGATTGGCCGGCGCGCCGTCGAGCGTCCGGTTGATCGCTGAAATCTCCCGGCACCACCGCCGCCGCTCACGATGATCGAGACGCATCAGATCGTCGTGCGACCAGTGGAAGTGGTGCGCGATGAAGGCCATCTCCTCGTACAGCGATTTCACGGGATAGGCCCTCATGCTTCCCCCACGGCGACCCTCCGCAGCGCCTTCGCGGACGGGCGCGGACGCTCCGCTGTCTGCGTCGACTCGTCGTCCACGGCGTTGAACCGCTCGTACAGCTGCTGCAAGTACCCGAAGTCCGACGCGTAGAGGCCCTCGATGACGCCGGTGTGGATGTCCGTCAGCGATCCGAGCCGCGTGACGACGCGCGCGAGGACGATCACCGCGAGGTACGCCTCGTTCTGCTGCACGCGCGGATCGCGCAGCGGCAGGATTTCGTCCGCCGCCGTCGCCAGACGCATCGTCCCGCGCCGGTGCAGCGTGGCGGTCTCGTCGAGGAAGCCCTTCGGCAGCTCGAACTCGATTTCCGTCTGGAAGCCGGTGTGTGTGGCGCTCATCGCGGCCCTCCTAGTTCACCCGCTCGATGCCTTCGTTGGCGAGTTCGAGCAGTTCGATCAGCACCTCGTTGCCGGTGCCCTTGAGATCGCCGGGGTCGTACTTGATCGGCCACGCGTCGCTGACGACCCAGCGCGCGGCATCCTGCCCCGCCTCGTCCTGGACGACGATGACCACCTTCTTGCGCTTCTCTTTGATCTGGCCCGCCGAGACCTCGGCGTGCCACTTGAACAGATCGAGTGCCGTGCCGCCGACGGTGAGACCCCACTTGAGCGTGATGTTTCCGTATTTGGTGAGGCCGCTCAGTTTGCGGACGTGCGGCGGATCGGTGCCTTCGCGGTAGTCCACCGCGTCGATGGTGGTTTCGGCGATCATCACCTCGCTGAAGCCCGCCTGCGCGATGCTGTCGATCTCCAGCCGGTAGCGGAAGTTTCGTAGCGGATCAATCCGTGCCATGGCGTGCTCCTAGCGCTGGGCCTCGGCCGTGTTTTGGAAGATGCGGAACACGACGAACTCCGCGGGTCGGACCGGCGCGATGCCGATCTCGCAGATCAGGCGCCCGTTCAGGATGTCGTCCTGCGTCATGGTCGTGCGGTCGCAGGTGATGAAGAACGCTTCCTGCTCCGTGCGGCCGAACAGCGCGCCGAGCCGCCACTGCCCGCGCAGGAACAGGCGGATCGTGTCGATCACGCGCGCCCACAGCTTGTCGTCGTTCGGCTCGAACACGACCCACTGCGTCCCCTCGTAGATCGACCGTTCGAGGAAGATGAACAGGCGCCGCACGCTGACGTACTTCCACAGCGGGTTCGACGTCATCGTCCGCGCGCCCCAGACGCGGATGCCGCGGCCCGGGAAGCTGCGGATGGCGTTGACGCCCTTCGGGTTCAGGTCGTCCTGGACTTGATCGGTGATGTCGTACTCGAGCGCGAGCGCGCCGCGCACGGTCTCGTTGGCCGGCGCCTTGAAGACGCCGCGCTCCGTGTCCGAGCGCGCGTAGATACCGAGCACCGGTCCTCCCGGCGGGATGAGCTTGCGGGCGCCGGTCCGCGGATCCGACGTGACGATCCAGGGATAGTAGAAGGCCGCGTATTCGGAGTCGGCGATCTTCGTCCGCGGATCGAGATCGGTCGAGCTGCTCTGTCCTTTCGGCGCATCGATGACCGCGAAACGGAATCGCAGGTTCTCGCAGTGCGTGATGACGGCCGTGGCCACGTCCTGGTCGGCCATGCCGGGCGCGTGCACCAGCGCGACGTCTCGATACGGATCGCGCTCGAGCGCCGCAAGGCCCTGCTCGCCGCGGCCGCCGGGCACCGCCGCGCCTTTGAAGTCGTCGACGCCAACCGCGGCTTGATCGTCGGCCCCGCCCGACAGCAGCGTGCCGGCGTTGGCCGGCGGCGTCCGCGGGTCGACGCCCGCGTTCCGAACCAGCACGCCGAGCGCCGAGCTCTCGGGGCCCTGGTTCGTTTCGCCCTTGTCGAGATCGATGAAGGGGACGCGCTTGCCGTAGTAGTCGGGCGACGACTCGTCGGTGACGAGATCGTCGAAGTCCTCCGTGATCGCCGGAAGCGGTGGCGTGCGGCGCCCTTCCGCCGTGAACGGATCGACCGCGGGCACCGCACCGCTCCAGTAGGCGAGCTGGAGACGAAAGCCCACGCTCGTGCCGTCGGCCTTCTTCGTCGTGCCCGGCACGATCCGCGCGAACACCCGGTTGCCGAACTGGCCCGGGCCGGCGGCGCGGATGAAGAAGTCGCCGAACGCCGCCTGCGCCGTCACCGCGCCGTCGCCGACGATGCGGCAGATGAACGCGCGGCGGCCGCCGTTCTCGAAGAAGCCGTTCGCCGCGTACGGCAGAAACTTCGTCTGCCCGAACACGTCGCCGAACCAGCGCTGGTAGTCCTTGTAGCTGGTGACGAGCCGCGGCGTCACCGGCCCGCGCTCGGCCTCGCCGAGCAGCGCCGCCGTGCTCGTTGGTACGCCTTCGATCGGGCGCGGCCCGCGCTCGATCTCCTCGATGTATACGCCGGGATGCAGGTACTCAGGCATGTCGGTTCTCCAGCTTCAGCGTCAGCGCGCCTGATAGGGCGACTTCTCTTCGTCCTTGTCGTCGCACTCGTAATCGCAGCAATCGACTTGTCCGGGCACCGTTGGACGCGCGTTCTTCTCGAAATCCTTGATGCCGTCGATGAGCGCCTTGTACTTGTTGATCTGGTTCTGCACCGTCGTCACGCCGGCGTCGGCCTTGCCGAGCTCGTCGCGCGCCGGCGCGTAGCGTTTCTGCACGAGGCAGCAGATCAGCGTGAAGTAGTCGTTCGGATCTATCAGGTAGGGCTGGGGCCCCGTGATGCGCTCGCGGACGCTCAGCATGCCGACGTTCGGACCGCAGCAGTCATCCGGCGTGCCCGTGTCGCACCCGCAGAACTGCGTGTACTTCTTGTCGATGTTCGTCTTCCATTTCGATCCCGACGGCGGCGCGATCGCCAGATGCAGCGGGATGATCTTGAGGAAGAGGTCGTAGACCGCCTTGCCGGGATCCGTGTTCAGGAGGTCGCCGGCCGTCTTGATCCAGCCCTTGTTCGCGGCGAGCGCGGCGTCGATCGTCTTGTACGGCGTCGCCCACACGTCGAGCACGGCCTTGATGCGGTTGAAGATCCGCTCCGCGGCTTCCTTGTTCCGCGTCTGCCAGTTCAGCAAGTCGTACAGGTTGTTGGCCGTGGTCGGCAGCCCACCCTTGTACAGCCACCGTTCGGCGATGACGATCTGGTTGATCAACGGGCAGATGTGGCACTCGATCACGCACTTCCAGCACGGGACGACGCACACGAGGCGGCGAATCAGCTCGACGATCGCGGCGTCCTCGTCGACCCATCGCGTCACCAGACCGTCGTACTTGTCGCGCGTGTACTCCTGGCTCGCCTTCTTCGCCGCGTCGAGGAGCTTGCCGAGGTCCTCCTTGAACTTGCCGGCCTTCTCCGCCGCCGCCATAGACGCGGCCTGCGCGGCGATGAGATCCTCGAGGCAGTTCGCCGTCGTGCCCGGTCCCGGTGGACAGCAGCAGTCGGTGTCGGGACACTTCTCCGGCTCGTCGACCGTCGGTGGCGTCGACGTCGGCATGTCGTTGCAGCCCTTTCCGTCTCCCGGCGGATGCGGCTGATCGGCCGGGTTGTCGGTGGTCGGCGGACAATCGTGCGGCCGCTTGTGCTCGGTCATGACGTTCGTCTCCTCATGGCGGACTCAGGGCCGCAGGTCATCCCACGCGACGATCAACGCACTCAAGGTCGACGGGTCCGCGACGCGACCTTGCGGGAGTTGGAGATCGACGGATTCGCGTTTGTCCGATCCGCGGCGGACGTGCAGGCGCACCGTGAGACGACGCGCCCCATCGAGATGCGGCACGTCGGTGGACGCCAGCCGGAGCACGGCGACGAAATCGCCGCGCGGGTTGGTTCGCGACACCGGACGCGCGTCCCGCCACGTCACTCCGTCGTCGTCGAGCCAGCGAAGATGCACGAAGGCGCCCTCGACCGGGACAGGCGGGACGACCTGCTCTTCGATGAGCGTCCCGCGCGCCGCCGTCGCGCCGGCCGGCAGCGGATAGTCCACGCGCGGCGGCAGCTCGATCGTCGTCACCGGCGGACGCGCCGGCGGCAGGGTGAGATCGGCGGGCGCAAGGTCGACCTTGTCGTACGGCTGCACCTTCGGATCGATCGAGAGCTTCGTCAGCTTGTTGACGTCTTCGTCCAGCCACACGAACATGCCGCTCGAGTTCACGTACGGCTTGCCGGCGAGTCCTTCCCCCGTCACCTTGACGCCGTCGCTGACGCGTTCGAGAGTCACGGGATCGAGCAGTTCGATCGCGAACAGGCCGCGGCGGCGATAGCCCTGTTCGGGCGGCAGCTGGATGTCGAACGGGCGGCTCATGGCGCCGCTCCTGGAGACTTCATGCCGGCGAGCAGGTCGTCCTGGGCGACGCGCGCGGCGACCGCTTCCGGCTGCGCCGGATCGATCCACACCGGCGACGCGAGATACGCGATGGACGTGCGGTAGTTCGCCGTCGGGAAGAGCGCCCAGATCCGGCTCGCTTCTTCCGTGGACAACGGCTCGAGCGTGACGTGCACGGTTTCGTTGCTGACGCCG
>Ga0105247_10001577_pt1 | contig 16194 bp, 6 predicted proteins | sample KBSS24metaG_FD_81519 | JGI IMG/M metagenome (GOLD analysis project Ga0105247, IMG submission 81519) | Switchgrass rhizosphere microbial communities from Kellogg Biological Station, Michigan, USA - KBS S2-4 metaG | ecosystem: Host-associated > Plants > Roots > Rhizosphere > Soil | place...
CTCGCGATGAAGACGGGCGCGAGACGTCGCGAGCGATGCGCGCGCGTCGGGCCGCGCGGAGGCGCGGCGCGATGAAGACCGGGACGATGGACGGGTTCGGCCGCTCGCGGACGAGCGCCGCGCCGCCCGACGCCGGGCTCGTCCTCCTCTACGCCCCGGGCTTCGACGCCGTCCCCTCGGCGTTCCCGCTGCGCGGCGACGTCGCGCTCGCGGGGCGCGAGCCGCCCGCGGGAGGTCTGTGTATTCCGCAATCGGCGGTGTCGCGCCTCCACGCGCGCTTCACGCCGAGCGCCGCGCCGGCCGACGCGGCGGGGCCGAGCGCGTCGCGCCTCGCCGCTCGATCGGGGTGGACCGTCACCGATCTCGACAGCCGGAACGGCGTCCTTTTGAACGGCCGCTTCGTCCGCGAGGCTCTGCTCGCCCACGGCGACGAGGTGCGGATCGGCGACGCGATCTTCAAGTACGTCGCCGACGAGGCGTCGGCCTACGCGCCGTACCGGATCGACGGCGCGGTGTCGGGGCGGCCTCCGCGCGCGTCCGAGCTGGTCGGCGGGATGCGGATCGACGCGATCCGCGCCGAGATCGACACGTTCGCGCCGACGCCGCTCACCGCGCTCGTCCTCGGCGAGACGGGGTGCGGGAAGGAGCTGGTCGCGCGGTCGCTCCACGCGGCGAGCGGGCGGCGCGGGCGGCTCACCGCGCTCAACTGCGCGGCGATCCCCGCGAACCTGGTCGAGAGCGAGCTGTTCGGGTTCCGGCGCGGCGCGTTCACGGGGGCCGATCGCGATCACCCGGGGCTCGTGCGGACGGCGCACGAGGGGACGCTCCTCCTCGACGAGATCGGGGACATGCCGCTCGAGGCGCAGGCCAAGCTCCTTCGCATGCTCGAGACGCGCGAGGTGGTGCCGCTCGGCGCGGCGCGCGCCGAGAAGGTCGACGTGCGCGTCGTCTGCGCGACGCACCGCGACCTCCAGGCGCTCGTGGACGAAGGCCGCTTCCGCGCCGATCTGTTCGCGCGGATCCAGGGGTGCACGCTGACGCTCCCGCCGCTCCGCGAGCGCAAGGAGGACCTCTACGCGCTCGTGCGCCACGTCCTCGGCCTGATGGACCGCGCCGGCATGACCGTGACGTTCGCGTTCATGCTCCACGTGTGCCGCTACGACTGGCCGTACAACGTGCGCGAGCTCGAGGCGGCGGTGCGCCGCGCGGTCGCCGTCGCCACGACGAAGGAGCTCGACGCGCGCCACCTCCCCGACGGCGTGCGCCGGGCGATGATCGGGTACGGCGAGGCCGCGCCGAAGACCGCGCCTGCCGCGCCCGCCGCGCCTTCGTCGCGCGCGGCGACGCCGGCCGAGGGCGAGCTCCGCGCGTCGCTCGCCGCGCACGGCGGGAACGTCGCCGCGGTGGCGCGCGAGTACGGCAAGGACCGCGCGCAGGTGCACAGGTGGCTCCGGATGTACGCCATCGCGCCCGACGCGTACCGAGACTCGAAGGCGTGACATCGTCACGGTGTCACGTGACGCGCCCTCGGCGCTGACCGCGTCCGCGCGTTCACGCTCCCGCCGATCGGCCGCCCATTTTGGCGCCGACGTCGCCCCCCGGCCCGGCCTTCGCGCCGGCACGCCGCCTGCTCCTACGTCCGGCACACGCTGAAGCTCGGAGGATGGAGGTGACATGTCCCCCCCACCTCCCGCGGCCGGCCCTCGCGCCGCGCTCCGGCGCGATCACGGCGGCCCACGGGCCGCCGCTTATATCCAATTAACCAATCGAAGAAACGGAACAGGAGACGAATCATGAAGATCTTGGCGCTCGCGTTGGCCTCGTTCACGGCGACGATGGACCCAGGGTGCGGCGCGGCGGTCGGCGCGAACAACGCGAACGGCCCGGGCGACGGCGGCGGCGGGACGGACACGAGCGCCGGGGTGGGCGCCGCCGACTGCGGGAAGCTCGGCACGCACACGTTCTGCGAGGACTTCGCCGGCGCGCTCCCGGGTCGCTTCGACGCCGAGAGCACGAGCGGAGGCGCGCTCGCCCTCGGGGCGGGGCAGGCGAAGGACGCCTCGTCCGCGCTCGACGCGTCGCTCCTCCACGTCTCGACGTCGACGCGCACGTTCGCGCGCCTGCACAAGGACTTCGTGATCCGCGGGAGCCACTTCGTCCTCGCCTTCGCCGAGCGGGTCGATCCGTCGTGCGTCGGCTCGGCCGACCTCGTCCAGACCGGGACGCTGAGCGCGAACGGCAACAGGTACTTCCTCGCGGTGGCGCACGGCAACGACAGCGACTCGATCGTCGAGACGTCGCTCGAGTCGGGCGTGTACACGCAAGCGCACAAGCTCGCCGCGCGGATCCCTCGCGGCGCGTGGACGCGCGTCGTCCTCGACGCCGACCTCTCGCGGCAGACGGTCGACCTCTCGGTGGACGGAGCGATCGTCGTCCAGGGCGAGCCGCTCAAATACGCGCCGACCGCCGCGTCGCAGGTCCCCGCGATCGACGTCGGCGTCCTCACCGACAACATCACGTGGAACCCGAGCGCCTGCACCGTCGAGCTCGACGACGTCACGTTCGACGTCCACCTCTAGGCCGCCGTCACGTCCGACGTCCACCCCCGGCGCGCGCCGCCGCGCGACGCGCTTGGGGCGCGCGAGCGCGGTGCGGGTTGGGGTAGGCTCCGCGCCAATGAGCCCGCTCCCGCGCGGTCCGGTGTTCGCCCTCGTCGCGTCGTTCGTCTTCTGGAGCGCGATGGTGCTCCTGCGCCCGCAGCACCCGTTCGGCGATCTGTCGAACGGGAAGTACACCGACCATTTCAGCCACATGAACTCGGCGCGCCTCTTCCCGCGCGTCGGGCTCGATCTGTACCGCGCGCCGACCGAGGCGCACGCGCGCCTCGCGACGCGCCCGGAGATCCTGGCCGTGCCGAAGGACGTCACGGCGGGGAGCGACTTCGAGCTCCTGGTGGTCGAAGGGTGGCCGGCGGACAAGCCGCTCACCGTGAACTGGTCGCGCCTCCCGCGCCTCTATCCGCCGGGCGATCTCGTGCTCACCGCGCCGATCGCGCTCGCGTACCACTTCACGTCGCTCTCGTTCCACCTGTCGAACGAGCTGCTCATCGTCCTGTTCCTCGCGTGCATGCACGCGTCGGTCTACGCGCTCCTCCGCCTCGCGTGGCGCGGCTCGTTCCTCTCGACGCTGGTCGCGCTCGGCCCGCTCCCCGCCGTGCTCCTCGTGAGCGAGATGCTCCACTGGACGCTGGAGGGCTTCTACGAGGCCGCGCTCGTCGGCCCGCTCGCCGTGTGCGCGTTCAGCCTGCGCGAGCGCCGCTGGGTCGCGGCGATCCTCGCGTACTCGATCGCCGCGTTCCTCCATTTCCGGAGCTTCTTCTTCGCGCCGTGGGTCCTCTTCGCCGCCGGGTCGCTCGCGGCGGAGGGGAAGCTCGGCTCGCTCGACCGCAAATCCTGGGGAGCGCTCGCGATCGCCTTCGTCCTGTCCGCGTGCTCGCTCGGGGTCTTCGCGCTGGTCTGGCCCGCGCTCCACGCCATGCCGATCTCGCACAACGCGGTGCACTGGGCCGACACGCTCCGCGAGGCGCCGGGGCTCCTCCCGTTCGCGGTCGTCATGGGCGCGGCGCTCGTCGCGTTCGCCGTGATGCGCCAGTGGCTCGACGCCGCGCTCGTCGGGTGGCTCGCCGCGATGCTCGTGTCGATGCGCGAGACCTACCCGTGGGATGTGGTCACGCTCCTCCTCTGGCCCGTGGTCCCCGTGTTCGCCCGCGCGCGCCGCGCGCCGCTCGTCCGCCCCCTGCGCACCGGCGTCGTCCTGTTCGTCGCCATCCTCCCGTTCCGCAACGCCGTGGTCCCCTTGTGGCTCGAGCTCCTCGGATCGCACCGCGAGCTCCCGATGCATGGCGAGTTTTAGGCGATCGCCGCGGTCCGCGCCGCGCGCGCCCCGCGCACGGACCGGGCGATCAGCCGCGCGAAGCGCCGGTGCGCGCGGCGCGCTCCGCGTCCGATCCGGGGAAGCGTAAGAGCTCCGCGGTCAGATCGGTGAACGCGTCGAACGCCTCGTCGACGACCCGCGTGAGCTCGTCGGCGGTGGCCTCGTCGATGACCGTCTCTTCGAGCATCCGGACGATGGCCTCGTCGTGGATCTCGTGCGCCTCTTCGGCGACGACGTGGCTCGCGCCGAAGTACGCGAGCTTCGCGCCATGCGCGGCCATCCACGCGCGGGCGACGCGCGACGTGTTGCGGATGCCGACGTCGGCGGTCGCCTCCATGCAGTAGATGAGGACGAGCTTTTGGAGGGGCGACGCGCGGTACCCGAGGTGCGCGAGCCGGCACGTGAGGAGGCGCGATCTCTCGAGGCCCTTGCCGAAGAGGATGCGCACCGCGTCGGTGAGGCGGACCGTCGGGTCGTAGCCGAGCGCGCGGAGGTCGTCGAGGAACCACTGGTAGTGATGGGCGTCCTCTTTCGCGTGCTGATTCACGAGCTCCTGAAAGCGGCTCGTCGCCGGCTCTTCGCGGAGGACGAGCCCGCACACGTCGATGAAGCTCATGACCCAGTGGGTGAGGCCGAACGCGAACGACAGGCGCGCGTCGGGCGAGAGCGCGTCGTCCTTCAGGAACTCCTGGAACGGCTCGCGCGCGAACGCGCGGCGCCGCTCCTCCATCCGAGCGAGGACGCGCTGCATTCCAGCGGGCCCCGCCTCGCTCGCGGCGGTCACGGCGATACCGCGTCCGGCGACGACCCGCCGCGCGATCGCGCGGCGTCGAGCGGCTCGATCGCGTCGAGCGGGCGATAGAGCTCGGCCGCGAAGTACACCGTGACGAGCGGCGGCGAGCTCCCCGCGCGGAGCGACACCCACGCGTTGAGCCCGCGCCCCCCCTCGAGCGGCCGCGCGGCGAGCGCGTCGACGGCGCGCTCGTACGGCGAAGGGTCGAGAGCGCGCGCGCGGAGATACCCGGAGATCCGGTCGCGCGCGACGCGGTCGTCGGGGACGTAGAAGCGAATGGGGACCTGCATCGTCACGTCGGAGGGCGCGGGGTCGTCGCGCGTGAACGCCATGTAGAAGCTCGGCAGGCGCGAGGCCGGCGTCCGCCGCAGGTACGGGCCGTCCGACCCGGTCATCGCGCGGCAGAACTCGCGGATCTCGCCCGCGATAGCCCGAGGCGCGAGGCGCGCCGCCGACTCGAGATCGTCGGCGGTCGCCCCCTCCGGGTGCAGGTACACCTTGATGCGCGCGGAGTCGGTGCGCGCGAGATCGAGCGAGAAGAGGAACATCTCGGTCGTGCGCAGGCGGCGAAACGCCTCCTCGACGGTCGGCCACGCGCGCGGCACGCCGAGCCGCTCGAAGACGCGGCGCACGAGCGACACCGCCTGATCGGCGCCGCGGACGTTCGGGTTGAAATAGAGCTTCACGCGGATCGGCCCGGGCTCGAGCGACGCGGTGTGCCACAAGGTGACGCGCTCGTCGCGGAGGTGGTCCGCGCTCGGGACGACGAGGTCGCGCACGAGCTCGAGGCGGCTCGTGTCGGCGCCGCGCGCGACGAACAGGTCGTTCAGGCGGAGCGCGGCGTCGGTCACCGACGCCCAGTCGCGCCCGCCCTGCGCCTCGACGAGGAACCGGACGTCCGGCGCGCCCTTCGCGAACGCGACGGAGAACTCGAACGGCGACCCGTCGTCGCCGATGTCCGACGGCCACGGTGGCGCCTTCGGCACCGGCGACGATCCCCACGACCCCATCATCGACGACACCAGGTCGCGCGCGCTCGCGGGCGGCGGCTCGCGGTGCAGCGCCGTCCACAGCGCGTCGAGCTGCCGGTGTGCGTGCGCGGCGAACGTGCCGCTCACGACTCGACCTCGACGATCGCCTCCGCGCGCCGCCGTCCCGCCACGCTCGGCGGCTCGCGCCGGATCGTCCCCGCGAGCTCCGCGGCGCAGCGCGCGTGCGCGGCCTCGGGCAGGACGCCGTGCGCCTTCAGGTAATCGATGAAGTACGTGAACGTCCCGACCATATGCGGGAATCGCGCGCACTTGCCGACGATATGGGCGCGGTACTCGCTCGACCCGTAGAAGTCGGTCATGATCTGGTTCCGGATCTCGATGTACTCCTCGGGGGAGATCCGCGGATTCAAGATGATCGGGTGGTCGCCCGAGTACTTCTCGAGCTCGTGGGTGCCGATCTTGTCGGCCACGGTGTCGTAGAACGGCGTCCCGGGGAACGGCGTGATGTACGCGAGGCGCGGCTGATCGATCGGGAGCGCCTTCATCAGCGCCGGCATCTCGGCCAGGATCTCGCGGGTCTCCTCGGGGTATCCCATCATCAGGTACACGCGGTTGATGATCCCGTATTTGTCGACCAGAGACAGCGCGCGCGACGTCTTCTCCAGGTTCCACTGCGACTTGTAGATCTTGGTCATCTCGTCGGAGAACGTCTCGACGCCGATGCCGATGCGTGAGCACCCCGCCTCGGCCATCGCCGCGATGACGTCCTCCTGGAGGTGCACCGAGCAGTAGGCGAACCAGTGGACCTTCACCTTCCGCGCGATGATCTCGCGGCACATCGCGAGCGTCTTCTCCCGGTACACGTTGAACGTGAGGTCGTTGAAGAAGACGAAGTTCGTCCCGAAGCGCTGCTGGAGGTCCTCGATCTCGTCGACGACGTCGCTCGGATCGCGAAACTGCACCTTCCCGGGGAAGACGAGCGGCGACACGCAGAAGTCGCACGTGAACGGACAGCCGCGCGAATACGATATCTGGGCCACGCCGCGCTGATCGGGCGGCGCCGGATAGCAGAGCGGCGCGCATTTCAGGTCGTCCAGGACCTCCTTCTTCCGCAGGGCCCACGGCGCCTTGTGGAAGTCGAAGCGCTTCGCCGGCTTGGTCGACACGACGCGGCCGCCCTCGGCGTACGACACGCCCTCGACGCGGCGGACGTCCTCCTCGTTCTCGCCGAGGACGGCGACGACGAGGTCGAGGAAGATCTTCTCCCCCTCGCCGCGGACGACGTAGTCGATGCAGTCCTCGAGCACGATCTCGGGCGCGCGGGTCGGGTGGTTCCCGCCGCAGACGATCGTCATGTCCGGCATGCGCGCCTTGCACGCCTTCATGAAGTCGAGGATGCGCGGGAACATGTGCGTGCTGTGGACCGACACGCCGAGGATCTTCGCCTCCGCGGCCTCGATCGCGTCGAGCACCTCGTCGTCCTTCATCGTCGTCTGATGGATGATGTCGACCAGGACGCCGTTCGTCCGCAGGTACGCGGCGATGGACTCGATGGCGATCGGCTCGCGGATGAACACCGGGCTCCCGGAGTGGAAGTCGGCGGTCTCGCGGACGAAGGTCCCGTGCTCCCGATTCGAGTACATCGGATCGATCATGACGACGTCGGCCATGGGTCCTCCTCTGGTATTGGTGTCTCGCCGCGCGGTGGAGCGCGCCGGGCAAGCAGAAGCATACAAGAGCGCGCCGGGCGTCCACCCTTCATCGCGCGCACATGACGCGCGAACGCCGGCAAATCACCGGGGTGGCGTAAGTGCGCGAGCGCTGGTCGACCGCGCGCGTTATCGAACTTCGAATTCGCGAAATGACGAACGAAGTTCGTTTGCGCGTTTTCTTTTCGTTCCAAAACGATGTGTGGAGCGGAGCGAAGCGCGCGCCGGACGTGCGCGCCGGGGGCGGCGCGCGTCCGTGGACCGCCCCCCAGCGCGCGCTTACTGCGCTTGCAGCGAGGTGAGGAGCGAGCGCGCGCTCTCGAGCGTCGGATCGTCGTCGACGGCGCGCTTCAAGAGGAGCATCGCCTTCTTCACGTCGCCCTGGTGGTGCGCGATCTCGCCGAGCCGCTGGTAGGCGAGCGCGCGCGGGAGCGGCGCCGGCGTCTTCAGCATCGTGATCGCGCGGAGCCCCTTCGTCGCGAGGTCGAACTGCCCCTGCTCGAGCGCCCGCTGCGCGAGCTCCGACGCGACGTTGCCGTTCTGCCCGTCCATGTCGAGCGCGCTCGACAGCCAGCCGAGCTCGCCCTTCGCGTTCTCGTGGGCGCGCTCGAGGCGGGCCATCCGGTGGTGGAGCACGGCGAGGTCGCGCGAGCGCCGCCCGCGGTGCGCGGCCAGGGTCGTCTGGAGGACCTGCTCGGCGAGCGACAGCTCGTCGAGCGCGGTGTGCGCGTCGGCAAGGAGCGCGGCCGCCTCGACGTCGGTCGGCCGGAGCGCGTGCGCGTCGAGGAGGGCCGCCTGCGCCTGCCGCGGGTCGATGTCGTGCTGGAGGAGGATCGCCGCGCCGCGCACGAGGTGCGTGAACTTCACGTCGTCGTCGAGCGAGGCGCGCGCCTCGGCGAGGCTCATCGCGCCCAGCTCGGCGTACGCGCCGGTCTTCTCGTAGATCTCGCGCAGCCGCTCGCGCACCGCCACGTTCGCGCCGTCGGAGCGGAGCGCGCGCTCGAGCCCGGGCCGCGCCTGCGGCAAGAGGTCGCCCCTCTCGCACACGTCCGCGAGCTTCATCGCCGCCTCGGCGAGCGCGTCGCCCTCCTCGAGCATCACGAGGCGCTTGTACGCCTGCGCGGCGCCGTCCCACTGCTCGAGCGACTCCTCGAGCTCGGCGAGGCTCCGCAGCGCCTCGCGGTTGTCGTAGTCGCGCGAGAGCAGCGCGCTCAGGTGGATCCGCGCCGCGTCGGCCCGCTCCGCGCGGACGAGGAGCCCGGCGAGGCGGAGGACGATCGCGCTCTCCTTCGCCAGGTCGCCGTTCTTCGCGGCCTCGTCGCGGAGGCGCTCGAGCTGCTCGGCGAGGAGCTCCATGTAGTTCGCAGGATCGATGACGTGCGCGCGCTCGAGATCGTAGAGCGCGCCGCCGTGATCGCCCATCGCGCCGCGGAGCTGCGCGCGCTGCGCGAGGAGCGCCGCGCGGGCCGGATCGGTGTCGGAGAGCCCCGCCGCCGCGGCGGTGATCTCCGCCGCGGCGCCCTGGTAGTTCCCCGCCTCGGTGAGCGCCGCGATGAGGTCCTTCAGGATCTCCTGATCGTGCGGCGACGCCGAGCGCGCCTCCTTCAGGAGCGCGGCGGCGCGCTGCGGATCGCCGAGGTCGCGCCGGTACAGCGCGGCCGCCTGGCGGAGCCAGTCGAGGCGCTCGGCGCCGTCGTGCCTCGTCGTCGCGGCGAGGGCGAGCGCGTCGGCGAGCTTCGCGTAGTCGCCGCGCTCGCGGTAGGCCGTGAGGATCCGATCGCGCAGCGTCGCGCTCTGGGGGGACGCGCGGAACCCGAGCGCGATCGCCCGCTCCGCGCCGTCGGCGTCCCACTGCTCTTCGCGCATCGCGGCGAGCTCGAGGGCGAGCGCCTCGGCCTCGTGCGGCGGCGCGAGCTCGATCAGCCGCTCCATCACGTCGGCGCGGTCCGACGGCTCGCCGTGCTCGCGGAGCAGGCGGAGGAGCGAGCGGAGCACGCCCTCGTTCTTCGCGTCCCAGTCGAGCGCGCCGTTGTACGCGTCGATCGCGGCGGCCGGGTCGGTGCGCTCGAGCAGCTGCCCGAGGCGCGCGCCGATCGCCGTCACCTGCGGCGGGTCGTCGCGATCCTTCGCGGCGTCGAGCTGGCGGCGGAGGAGATCCGCGAGCTCCTGGACGCGGCCGGTCCGCTCGAGCACCTCGGCGAGGAGCCCGATCGCGTGCTCGTGGCGCGGGTCCTCGTCGACCACCGTGCGCAGCTCCTGCGTGCCCTCTTCGCTCGCGGGGTCGGCGTCGAAGAGGAGGCGCGCGCGCTCGAGCCGGAGCGCCGTCCGCTCCGCCTCGTCGTCGATCGTCCCGACGATCGACGCGATGAGCGCGGCGAGGCGCGCCTTGTCGTCCTGCGCGCGGTAGAGCGCGAGCAGCGGCTCCCACGCGGCGCGATCGCTCGCGTCCTCCTCGAGGAGGCGCGAGTAGAGCGCGCCCGCGAGGTCGAGGTCGGCGAGCTCGTCGGTCGCGACGCGCGCCACCTCGAACCGGATCCGGCGCGACTCCTCCGGCTCGGCGAAGTCGGCCGCCTCGGCGCGGAGAGAGAGCGAAGAGCGGGCGTCGGCCGGCTCGACCAGCCCGGCGAGCGTGGTGAGCGCCCACACCGCGTGCCGGCGCTCCGCGTCGTCGCTGCGCGCGATGACGACGTAGCCCCGGAGGAGCTGCTCGGCGACGGCCGGCTCCTCGAGGCGGAGCGCGAGCATCACCGCCTCGCGGAGCGCGTCGGTCGACGGGACCGGCAGCTCCGCGCGGCGGCGGAGCGCGTCGAGGAGCGCGCGCTCGTGCCCGGGCTCGCGGCCCACGCGCTCGTACAGATCGAGGATCCCGGTGTGCGTCGGGTTCGCCGCGGCGGCGCGCGCGAGCAGATCGGCGGCCACCTTCGACCCGACGTCGAGCTCGATCGCCGCGGCGATCAGATCGCACGCCTCTTCGACGCCGCCGCGCTGCGACGACGCGCCGAGCCGCGCCGAGGCGAGCCGGAGGAGGGCGTCGGCGAGGCGCGCCGGATCGACCGGCGCGGCGCGCCGCTCGAACGCGACGAGCTGGTGGAGGACGCGCTCCTGCCCGGCCTGGTCCTCGAGGCGGCCGTACAGGCGCTCGAGCGCGCGGAGCACGTCGCGCGACTCGGTGCCGAGGCGCTCCGCGTGCTCGTAGAGGCGCGTCGCGCCCGCGTCGTCCTGCAGATCCTCTTCGGCGATCCCGCCGAGGCGCATGTAGAGCTCGCTCGCGAGCCCGTGGTCGCGCCGCTCCTCGGCCTGCGTCGCGAGGCGCGTGAGCGCGTCGGCGTACCGCGAGACGCCGCGGCTCCGGCGCGCGAGCGCGAGCATCGACGCGTGCGTCTTCGGCGATCCCGGCGCGAGCTCGACGGCGCGCAGCGCGGCGACGAACGCCTCCTCGTCGCGCCCGAGGCGCGTCCCGAGGACGTCCGCGATCTCGAACAGCACCTCGGCGGCGTTCGGCCCGTCCGCCTCGCGCGCCATCCGCAGATGGAGCGCCTTGGCCAGCGTCTCCCAGCGCTCCTGCGCGCGGAGCGCCTGCTCGAGGCGCGCCCCTTCGACCCGGTGCGAGGCCGCCATCTCGAGCGCCGACTCCAGGATCTCGGCCGCGCGATCGGCCTCGCCCTGCCGCTCGGCGATCCGCGACAGCTCGAGGAGCACCTCGCTCCGCACGATCGGCGCGGTGTCGTCCGGGTCGTCCTGCCGGCGCACCACGGCGAGCAGCGCGCGGTACGAGCGCTCCGCCCGTTCGAGCTGTCCGTCGTCGCGCGCGAGCTCGGCGAGGGCCCGGAGGATCTCGGCGTTCGCCGGATCGATCCGCGTCGCCGCGTCGAGCTCGGAGAGCGCCTGCGCGCGATCGCCCGCCATCAGATCGAGCTTCGCCAGGTGGTAGTGGACCGGCGCGCGCTCCTTCGGGCGCCGCCCGCCGAAGCCGTCGATGAGCGCGCGGAGGATCGCCCGCGCGTCGTCGCGCCGCCCCGCCGCGCCCAGCGTGTCGGCGAGCGCGAGGCGGATCGTGCGGTCCTCCGGCTCGAGGCGCGACGCCTCCTCGAGGAGCGGCACCGCCGCGTCCGGCATCGCGCAGCGCGCGCGGTACAGGTCCGCGGCCTCGCGGAGGAGCGCGCCGCGCTGCGCGGGCGACTCGGCGTGCTCGGCGCCGCTCGCGAGGAGCGCGGCGAGCGGCGCGTACTCCTCGCTCGCGCGGTACGTGGCGGCGAGGCGCGCGCGCAGATCGTCGACGTGGGGATCGCGCTCGACGGCCTCCTCGAGCCGGCGCCGCGCCTCGCCGTCCTTGCCCGCGGACCCGAGCGCGTCGCACAAACGGATGGTGACGCTCGCGCGGTGCTCGGCGGGGACGGCGTCGCGGAGCTGGGTCAGGTACTCCGCAGCCGCGACGTAGTCCTTTCGGCCGCTCGCGAGGCGCGCGAGCGCGTCCAGCGAGCCCGCGTCGGGCGCGATCGCGACGACGCGCGCGTGGTACGTCATCGCGGCGTCGACGTCCTCGAGGCGCTCCTCGGCCACCGTCGCGGCCTGCGCCCAGAAGTGCGCCGCGGTGGCGCCGTCGCCGCCCGCCTCGGCGAGCTCCGCCTGATCGGCGAAGAGCGCCGCGAGCTCCTTGGGGCGCGCCGCGTCGACGAGGACGCGGGCGAGATCGTCGACCGTCTCGGCGTGGCGCGGATCCTCCTTCAGGTTCGCGGTCAGCGTCGTGACCGCGTCGTCGCGCCGGCCGAGCGTCACCTCGAGGCGCGCCGCGTCGAGGCGGAGCCCGAGGCGCGCCGCCGGATCTTCGGCCAGGCCGACCTGCGTCCGGCGGAGCGAGAGGAGATCGGCGTGACGAGAGAGCGACGCGTACAGCTCGACGAGCTGCGCCGCCGCCTCGTCGTCCTTGCTGTCCTCGTCGAAGAGGCCGCGGTAGAGCGCGATCGCGCGGTCCGAGTCGCCGAGGCGGTCCTCCGCGACGCGCGCCGCCTGGTGGCGCATCGCGCGGCGCGTCTCGACGTCGAACGGGAGCTGCGACGTCTCGACGAGGAGCTCGACGATCTTCTCCGCGTCGCCCTCCTCGTTGTGGATGCGAATGAGCTCCTGCATCCCCCACTTCACGTAGCCGTCGGGGGTGCCCGGCGCGCCCGACGTCGGCTCGCCCGAGTCGGTCGTGCCGAGCCAGCGCTCGGTGGCGAGGCGCATCAAGCGCTCGAGGATCGACTTCGCGAGCGCGCGATCGGCGACCGCGCTCGTCGCGATCTCCGCCGCCTCGTGCAAGAGGTCGAGATCGCCGCCCGTCGCGACGGACAGGCGGAGGAGGCTCTCGACGAGCGGGCGCCCCTTGGCGCGGCGCTGGAGCTGCGCGAGCGCGCCGAGGATCTCGGCGTTCAAGCTGTCGTGCGCGAGGGCGCGCGCGAACGCGGCCTCGGCGGCGTCGGGGTCGCCGCGGCGATCGCGGTGCCACGCCGCGAGGCGGGCCTCGAGCTCGCGCGCGAGCTGCGGCGGCAGATCGGCGCGCTCCGAGATCGCCGTCGCGAACGCGCCGGTGACGCCGTCCCACGCCGCGGGCGACGCGGCGACCGTCTCGAGCGTCGCGAGGAGCGAGTCGTCGACCGCGCCGACCGCGATCGCGTGCTGCACGATCGTCTTCGCGGCCGCGTCCCAGCGCACGTTGGGCGCCGCGACGCGCACGACGGCGCGCGCCGCCTCGGCGTCCGCCGGCGCGTCCTGCGCGGCGCGCAGGTACGCGACCAGCGCGGCGCGCGGGTCGTCGAGATGCCGCTCGAGCACCTCGCCCAGGTGGATCCGCAGGCGCGTCAGGAGGTCGATCTCCGCGCCGCCGCGCGCCTCGGCGATCTCGAGCGCGCGCCGGTGCACGTCGGCGAGCGCGCGCCACCCCGACTCGTGCTCGGCGAGGCGGAAGAGATCGACCTCGAGCGAGAGATCGGACGGCGCGAGCAGGAAGCCCCGGCACACGTACTCGTACGCGGCCGCCGTGTCGTTCGCGCGCTGCTCGGCGAGCTGCGCCGCCTCCTTCAGGATGTGGACGCGGACGACGTCGTCGATCGCCGCGCGCAGGCGGTGCTCGGTGAGGTCGAGCGCGGGGCGCCACTCGCCGCTCGCGCCGTAGGCCCACAAGAGGACGCGCACCGCGGAGGCGCGCTGCGCGTCGTCGTCGAGGAGCGCGTGGAGGCCGTCGATCGCCCCGGCCTCGCGCGGATCCGACGAGAGCGCGGACTCGTACGCCGTGATCGCGCCGGCGAGATCGCCGAGGCGCTCGCGGCGGACGTCGCCGAGCTGCCGCTCGAGGGTCGCGCGGGCCTCGGGCTGGGGGGCGCGCGCCGCCGCGGCCTCGAGGAGCTCGGCGAGCTCCCGCCACCGCTCCGCGCCGCGGAGGAGCCCGGCGAGCGCGAGGGTGCCCTCGTCGGACGGGCCGAACTCCTGCTCGATCGCCCGCCACGCCTCGATCGACGCGTCCGGCTCCTCGAGCCGCTCCGCGTGGATGCGCGCGATCCGCACGCGATCGGCGCGCTTCTTCTCGTCGCCGGCCGAGACCGACGCGCGCCGATCGAGCGCCGTGATCAGCGGGCGCCACCGCTCGCGCTCTTCGAGGAGGCGGACCAGGCCGTCGAGCGCGTCGTCGTCGCGCGGATCGTCGGCGAGGCGCGTCTCCCACGCCGCGATCGCGCGCTCCGGCTCGCCCAGCGACGCGGCGAGCTCCGCCGCCGCTCCGAGCGCCACCCGGCGCGCCTCCGGATCGGACTCGAGCTCGCTCCGCCGCTCGAGGACGGTCAGCCGCTCGCGCGGCCGCGCTGCCGCGTGGAGCAGCGGATCGACCCGCCGCGCCGCCGCGAGCAGCACGGTGTTCGTCGTCTCCGAGATCCCGAGCACGCGCAGGTACAGATCGATGGCGCGCGGCGCGTCGGAGAGGCGCTCCTCCTGGACGCGCGCCGCGTGCATCCACAGCTCGACGCGCAGCGCGTCGTCGGTGCAGTCGTCGGCGGCGTTCGTGAGCACCTCGGCGAGCCGATCGAAGCGGCCGACCCGCTCCGCGAGCGCGGTCAGCGCCTCGCGGTCCTCCGCCACGTCCGGCTCGAGGCCGACCAGCGCGACGTAGTGCTCGAGCGCCGCCGCGTCGCTCCCGAGCTTCACGTACAGCTCGGCGATCTGGCGGTGCCGCCGGATCCGCTCCTTGACGCTCTTGATCGCCTCGAGCTCGACCTCGAGCACCTTGGCGAGCTCGCCGTCCCGGCCCGTCTCGACGTAGTGCTCCTTGAGGAGCGCCGCGGCGCGCTGCCGCACCGGCGCCCGCTTCGCGCGCCCGCGCGGCGGCGGCGCGCTGGGCGACGAGGCGCGATCGGGCGGCGCGGGCGCCGGCGGGGGCTCGCTCATCGGCGGCGGGAGGAGCGACTCGCGCGTCTCCGCGGCCTTCGGCGCGGCGGCGAGGATCCGCTCGAGCAGGTCCACCACCTGGAGGCGGATCTTCGCCGTCGCGTCGCCGAGCGCGGCGAGCGACGGGGCGTCGCCGAGGTCCGGCGCGATCACCTCCTCGAGCACGGACAGGGCCGACCCGGGCTCGCCCAGGTTCTCGAGCGACATCTGCGCGATCCGGACGCGCGCCTCGCGCGCCTCCTTGGCCGCGAGCGTCGGGAGCTGCGACGAGAGGAGCGCGATGAGCTCCTTGTGCCGCCCGTGGCGCTCGTAGAGGCGCTCGAGCGACGCGATGATCCGCGCGCTCTTCGGCTTGAGCGGGAGGAGCTGCTCGAGGTACCCGATGGCGCGGTCGGAGTGGTTCGCGAAGTCCTTGGCGATCTGCGCCGCGTCCTCCAGGAGCTCGACGCGCCGCTCGGACTGCGCGGCCGCGATCGCCCGGTCGTAGAGGGCGAAGAGGTCGTCCCACTGCTCGCGCGCGTCGAAGAGGAGCTTCAGCCGATCGAACGCCCACGCCGCCGCGGGGTCGATGGTGAGCACGCGCTCGAGGATCCCGATGACGCGCGCCGGGTCGTCGAACCACTCCTCGTGGAACGCGACCGCGCGCTGGCCGATCTCGGCGAGCTCGTCCTCGCTCAGCGGCGTGCCGAGCACGCGGTAGTAGAGATCGGCCACGCCGCCCGGCGACTTCAGCTCGCGCGCGAGGTCCTCGGCGCGCTCCCAGAACGGGGCCTCGGCGGGGAAGTCCTCGGCCGCGCGGAGCGTCGCGAGGAGCGCCGCGTCGAGCGCGCCGCGCTCCTTGTGCGCGTCGACGAGCTGATCGAAGAACGCGCGCCGCGCCGGCGAGGGCGGCCCGTCCCCCTCCGAGCTCGCGAGGAGCGCGTCGAGGATCGTGACGCGCATCTCCGCCTCCTTCACCCGCTTGCACGCCGCCTCGAGGACCGCCGCCGCGCGCGCCGCGTACGAGGGCTGGCGGAGGAGGCGCGCGAGGAGCGCGATCGCGTCGGCGTCGTCGGCCGCCTCGTCGAGGAGCGCGGACAGCGAGCGGAGCGCGTCGTCGAGCTCCTCGCCGCGGTCGATGAGGATCGTCGCGATCTCGAGGTCGACGACGCGCCGCTGCGCCCCGTCGCTCTTCTCGCGCCGCTCGACGAGCGCCGAGATCGCCCCCGACACGTCGCCGGTGGCGAGCGTCAGGCGCGCGACGCCCGCCGACGCCTCGGCGCTCTCCGGATCCAGCGCGAGCACGGCGCGGAACGCCTCGAGCGCGCGCGGCAGGTCGTGGAAGATCGCCTCCTCGGCGCGCGCGGACGCGAGC